>Ga0187892_10000494_pt1 | contig 102375 bp, 113 predicted proteins | sample MA1701073metaG_FD_139345 | JGI IMG/M metagenome (GOLD analysis project Ga0187892, IMG submission 139345) | Bio-ooze microbial communities from a basaltic lava cave in the Kipuka Kanohina Cave System on the Island of Hawaii, USA - MA170107-3 metaG ... | reverse complement strand
TTTGTTGCCTTTGAAATATCACCTCCAAAAGGTGCACCACTTACAGTTGAAAGAACCGTGCCTAACATCACTACTGAGATAGTCGATTTAGGATAGAAATTTTAGGTTTATCTTATCATTTTTTTTATTTACGTATAATTTTTCCAAAATAATTTTTTCAATATGGACAGAATGTCGTTTTTTAGCTAAACAAAAAACTATCAAATAATGAACTCACACCTTTCTGCAATTATGCTAAGTATGACAATAACCATGCTAATTATATTAGCATATACAATATCAACAGCTAATTCTCTATCTAGTACTAACCTTGAACAAAGTGATTCATTTTCTCAATATGCTGAAAGTAAAATGCCAGAGCTTGGCTATTATGATGATTATCAAGACTTGCGTCCTATAACCAAAGATGTGGTAGTTTATCCCATTTTTACACAAAGTGCCTATCAGTGGGGGGGCATGCACGATTTTTATGCTGGATATTGTGATTCTTGTCTGACTGCACCAATACAGGATTATTATGAAAAAACATCTGTTTCAAGTGGAAATGGGTATAGAATTTTAGAATTCCTAGGATATGAGGTAATTGATGATATTGATATCGACAAAAACCCAACCATACTAGAACAGTATGACAAAGTTATTCTACTACATAATGAATTTGTAACAAAAACTGAATTTGAGGCAATTATTCAACACCCCAAAGTGATTTATCTTTATCCACATGCATTAAGTTCTGAGATACGAACCGACTATTCTAACAATAGTATTACACTAATTCGAGGTCCTAATTTTCCAGATGAAACTGTTTTTAATGGATTTGATTGGGAATTTGATAATAGCAAATATTTTGATGACTGGTCATGCTTTGATTGGAGATTTTATGAAATTAATAATGGCTACATGTTAAATTGTTATCCTGAAACAGAGCTTCCTCACTACGGCTACGAAATCCTAAAAACAATTAAATCGCTTTAAATTGATATAGATTAAATGATGAAATCTTGTGTTTTTAGCAAAATTTATTATTCAATCATTCAGAAAACCAATGTTTGATCATATCGATCATACTCTAGGATATACCCATACTTCATTATTACAAAACTAATGAACCTTATTCGAAAAGGACATAGACACACCCATCGTGGAATCATTGGCGTCGAGTCTGCTATAGTATTAATTGCATTTGTAATTGTAGCTGCAGCACTTGCCTTTGTAGTTCTCAACATGGGTTTTGCCACAACACAAAAAGCCAAGACAACAATAGTTTCTACTCTATCAGAAGCAGGCAGTAGCATGGAAGTAGAAGGAAGAATTATAGCTTCTTCTTATCAACCAGTTGGTGGACCATCTTCGCTTAACGTTACTTCAATTCCAATTAAAATTGTTGGAAGTGGCGATTCTGTAAATCTGGATCCAAGTATTACGGCAATCAAGTATATGAGTAATCAAATTACATATGATGACATCTATGCTGGCACATTAACTACAACCACATACAACACCTTAGAATCCGCTACTGGTGCGGCAGCTGCAGCTTTCTTTCCTGGTCAAGATCCATACCAAGGAGGAGCAGATGGTGACTCTAATGATTGGCCAATTAGCACAACAGCCTTCATCTATTGGACTGTTAGAGCCAACACAAATAATATTCTTGAAGCAGGAGAACATGCAAATCTTGCAATAGCTTTTGCAGCTGGAGATAGACCTCAGGAATTGGACAAAATTAGAGTGGAAGCAATTACTGCAACTGGTGCTTCATTAACAGTAGAAAGATCAATACCTAATATTACTACTGAGGTTGTGGACCTAGGATAAAAGGTGGGGTACTTATGAACCCTCCACGCATTCCTTTTTCTCTTTCTTTTTTAAATCAATTAACACAAGTTCCAGAGAGTTTCAGAATATTTGTTATAGGAAGTATATTCAGTGTATACGGTTTAGTATTATACGAATTATTTCCAGAGCTTATTTTTGATTTAGATAATTCCATACTGTATTTTATGATTCCAGCTGCTCTAATAGCTGGAGTTGGAATTGGTTTACCACGGTTAATGCCGATAATTATGGAAAAAATTCTCAAAAAACCATTAACAAAGACTAAAACTAGTTCTGAATCTACAGATGACATTTTCAACGAATTAATTACTGAAGACTCACAACAACTAATTCAAACAGGAACTCCTGGTGGGATGGAAGGATTAGTAGGTTCTTCTGAGATTTCTAATAAAGAACTTGATGCTATTATTTCGGGTGCAACTCAAGACAACCTCGGACTTAATACAGTAGGTATCGATTCCAAAAGTCTTGAGGGAGGTCTTGCAATGGGTGATGAGAGGGTACGAGATTTAGTTGATCAGAAGTTTGAGCCTGTAGAAAAGGATCTTGCCTCATTCAAAAAGGATCTCAATAAAATAAAGGAAGACATGAAGATTACAAAAGATAGTGTTGATACACTTACTGAATCATTTGAAGGTACATTGACAGATATGAAGGCCTTCCAAGCAGAAATCTCTAATCCACTTAATTTTATGAGAAAGTATTTTGAATCACTTGATCTTAAAATTCTCCAAGATCCTTCATTACCTTTACGCCAACAGTTAGATGATAATTCTGTTCCAACAAAGGAAATAACAAGAGAAAAAGAAACAATACTAATTCCAACTGGAGTAGAAGGGGGTCAAAAAGTTCAAGCAGAACCAAGCCAATTATCTTTAACTAAAACTGATGACAAATTAGCAAGTCAGCCCCAATCATCCGATTCTAGTACAATGGATTCAGTAATGAAGCCTCTCTTTAGTGGTAATCTAAGCGTCGGCAAAATGATGTCAATAATCGAGCTTGCAGGAGACATGCTAAAGGAGCAAGGCGATGACTGTATCGATCTACTCATAGAACAATGTAAATTGATGGGACTAAAACCCGAAGATGAAAATACCATTTACAATATTATTGATATGCTAAAAAATTCTGGAATGAAGGTAGAAGACTCGTTAATACAACTTTACAAATTCTCTAAGATTGTTGGACTAACAGACAAAGAAGCAGATGCACACTACTCTAAGTTGATGGCAAATCGTTCTAGAAAAAAGCTTGGAAAAGGTGAATAAACATGGCATCGGGAATAATGTCAGAGGCTATATTGATTATTGCTTCAGTGGTTATTGCTACAGCAATTGCTGGTGTAGTAATGAATCAAGTAGGCGTTTTTGAATCAACCTTTACAGCTACTACTGAAAGTCAAAAAGACATAATCTTAACTGATGTAAAAATAGTTTATGCATCAGGCAACGACGTAGGTAATTATGTCAATGTCTGGATTAAAAATATTGGGGTTAATCCAATCGTAAATGCAAACAATACTGATGTGTATTTTGGACCCATAGGTTCCGTAAAAAATTATCCTCACAATAAAATTATAACCGAAGATACATGGAGATGGAATAGTCCATTACCACAACCTACCTGGCAAATCTCCAATACACATAGTCTCAATATTACTGATGCACAAATCACCACTGGTGTTACTTATCAATTGACTGTAACTACACCCAACGGAGTTTCTGATGAATACATATTTTCATTATCTTAGTAGCATGATTTTCAAAGGTGGTTAAATGGGTCTAAGTGTTGCAATAGCAGGAGGAATTGTCATGGTAACTATCATGCTTGTAATGCTATCAATTCCAAATATGGTCAATACAATTTTTTCAATAGGTGAGGTTACCTCCAAGAGCTCACAGGTTAATGATTTGGTTTCTAAAACAGACATTAAGGTACAAGATTTGTCTAGAGAAACAGGGTCGCCTAGAGTAAATTTCACTTTAAATAATGAAGGCTCAACAACACTCTGGGATTATGATAACTTTAATGTAATCGTAAAATATACAGGTGCGGTTTCTGGTCAAAAAACTGAACAATTGTCATATAATGGAGAGTGCCTTGGTGCAGTACCACCAGCTGGACAATGGTGCATCCAATCAATTTTTAATGATTTGGCAGATCCAAAATTATTAAATTCTGATGAACAAGCAAGAATTAGAACTACTCTAAATGAGAACTTAGCAAGTAATTTTGCAATCGTTACAGTTGCAACAGATAATGGAGTTACTTATACTACGGGTAGCCCTATATGTGAAAATGGATTACTTTTACTTTCGTGTTATAAATTTGGTGTTTTCCAACCATTAACCGCCACAACACAAGGTGATGGACTACTTGCTTCATTTACATTACCAGCTGCAACGGAAACCTTTAGTGATGATGCAGATGGTGTCAGAATAGCAGCACAAACTGCAATTGGAGCTGGTAACGATGCAGGATTTTTTGGAACTGTTGCATTATATCATAGAGAGTGGGATGCTTACCTAGATGCTAGAATTCAAGTAACAAATACAACTAATAATAGACTACAAGTTGGATTTACAACAGATACTTCATTAGATAATAACAATACTTTTTGTAATAATGATTCTTGTGCTACAGTTGCGATACGAACAATTGATGGGACTTATCAATATATTGTAAATGATGGTGATCCAGCAATGGATGTAACTGACTCAGGCATTGCAGAATCATCAGATGTTGTCAGAATTCAGGTTAGATTTGATTCATCTAACAATAGAGTTGGTTTTACAATTAATGATAATCCTGAAACATTCATTACAGCTGAAATACCAGCTACTACTACTGATTTATTTCCTGTAGTATTATTAGAGAACTCCCAAGATAGACAAACCATAGAGCTTTATTATATTTTTACGTCTCAAATCAAATAGGCTACTTGTTTCTTAATTATACAGCGCTCATTAATTACTATGTATCTTAGAATACTGATTCTCTCATCTCTTTTTTTCGTCTTACATTTTTAATATCTACTTCAAAAAACCTGAATTCCTAATATTCGTTCAAAAAAGGCAAACACCACCTTATATCGATTTTTCAAGGTTGATTCTGTATTGGACTCTGTACTAGATCTAGTTAGTATTATACTAAAACCATTATTGGAGGTCGATTAGATGCCTGAAAGCTTCCAGACTGGAAATGAGGAAGTTGATAGACAGTTTGGTGATACCATTCCAATTCCAACTCTTATGATAATCGAGGGAGGACATGGTGTAGGAAAAAGCGCTATGGTCGCACTCTTTATGAAAGGACTGCTTGATAGTGGCAAAAAAGTTCTGTGCATTACAGAAAATACGGTTAAAGAATATATCGAAAATATGAAGGCTATAACTTACAATTTCTCGCATGCTTTTTTACAAAACAAATTGACAATAATGCCACTACATGTTTATGGCATAAAGTGGAACAGAGAACAAGCTGCACACCTTCTTCCAGTAATTGGTAAATACATTAGCAACAGCTTTAAGGAAACTAATGTTGTTATAATCGATTCACTATCACTATTAACAGTATTTTCTGATGCTACAAAAATTTTAGATTTTTTTACCCAATGTAAATATCTTGTAGCAAGTGGCATGACAGTAATTATTACTCTTCATCCAAATGATATTCCACCTGACATTGCACAACGAGTTACTGGAAGTGTTGATGTGTATCTGCAACTTGGGGCAACAAATGTGGGTGGTAAAGATGTTAAGACATGTAAAATTGTAAAACTAATCGGATCAGAAACTATGCCTGAATCAGGATTTGCGTTTGAGGTTGATCAAATTTTTGGAATCAAAGTTGTACCAATCTCAATGGCAAATGCATAGGTGAGAAACAGGTCATGCCCTTTGATTTCTCTCAAGTAAAGGATTCACACTTTGCTGAAGTTCTAAAAAAAACACCACATCTACTAAAGTATCTTGAAACCTATACTACTCAAGGAAATCCCTTACCAATTTTTACAGATCAGCTAAAGCCAGAACACAAAAAGCTAAAAGAGCCTAACATAATCTATCCAGTCTCAGAGCAATCCTTTATCCATATTAATCCGCACACAACATCTGACGATGGTTACATGGAATATGTGATCATCGAGCCAGACCTTCCTGAACGAAAAATTATGGATATGGCAGATAGGATGTTTGCAGCAAGGTCAGGGGAACTCGATCCTCCAGTTGAAATTACTGAAAGATTCAACATGGTTGAAAACTATATTGACAAAAATATCACAATTACAGACGTTCCTACTGATTATTCAAAACTAGGTGATGCATACAAGCTTGAAACCCTACCTATCTCAAAAAAAGACTTTCCTGGATTCAAATATCATTTCCTACAGAAAAGAGCAGGAAGTGGAATTTTAGATCCGTTTCTTGCTGATTCGAACTTGGAAGATATATCAATTATCGGTGCGGGCAACGTTTACGTAATTCACAAGTCATTTGGTGCCCTTAAATCCCCATTGTTCCTTGGGCAGGAAGAAATTGACGAGCTAATGATTAGCATGTCAGAGCAATTTGGAAAAACAATATCTCATGCAAAACCTGTCATTGATGCCAGTCTTCCTGACGGTTCCAGAATTAACATTGTATATGGTAAAGACATTAGCAGAAAGGGAACAAACACTACAATAAGAAAATTTGCTAGTACTCCTCTTTCTATCACCCAGGTATTAACCTCAAAAGCATTTGACTATAACGAAGCTGCCTACATGTGGATGTTGTTTAATGAAGGGATGAGTACCTTTATCTGTGGAGAGACTGCGTCAGGTAAAACCACAACTGCAATGGCACTTACCGCATTTATTCCATCAAACTGGAAGATTGTAACTATAGAAGATACTCCAGAACTTACATTGCCACACGCAAACTGGATTACAGAGACAACAAGGTATACTGGAAACGATTGGTCGAGTGTAACAATGTTTGATCTGTTAAAAGCAGCCTTAAGACAGCGACCTAACTACATCATAGTAGGTGAGATTAGAGGAGCAGAAGGAAATATTGCATTTCAAGCAATGCAGACAGGTCACCCAGTAATTAGTACATTTCACGCTGCAAACATGACCTCACTTGTACAAAGGCTTTCAAACGATCCAATTAACGTTCCAAAAACTCACATGGACAACCTTAACCTTGCCGTGTTCCAAGGCGCAGTTCAAGGACCAGGAGGAAAAAGAGTAAGAAGAGTTCTTTCAATTAATGAGATTCTAGGATACAACCCAGAAGGAAATAACATTATGTTCATACCTGTTTTTAATTGGGATCCTGGCTCTGATACAACAAAATTCCGTGGGAAAGGAAGTAGTGCTCTTTTTGCTTCGAAGCTCTTACAATTGCGAGGTATGGATAAAAGAGATGAAGCTATTTTGTATGAAGAATTAGCTTTACGTGCTAAAATCTTAGAAAAAATGGTTGAAAAAAAGATCTTTAACTTTTATGATGTATTTGACTCCATAGCACACTGCAGAGAGATTGGCTTGGAAGCATTTTTGAAGGAGCTAGATTCGCTGTAATGCAGTTATCTCTTCTCAAATCACTTTCATTATCAGATCTCAAAAAAAGTGATGAAAAATTTGTTTATTTTATTGCGTATCTTTACGCAATTTCTACTGGTGAAGTAGAGCCAACAGATATGGTAAGAACTGCATCTAAAAGTGATTATGGAAATTATTCAAAAGCTTTTAGAGATGCTTATCGCTTGGGCGTTGGCTGGACCTTTGGTATGGCAAAATCCCTTGAAATGGTTGCTATGAAGGTTTCAACTGATAGGACTGACCAACTTAAACAATTATTGATGAAATTTGCCCAAGTTGTAAGATTGGGTGATGAACTAAAAATATTTTTCAAAGCCGAGCTTGGGGCTACATTACAAAATTTTGCTATAGTTTATGAAAGAAAGCTAGAGATGCAGAAGCTATTCTTGGAAATGTTTTACACCTTAATGTCTACTGCCACCTTTATGATAGCTGCAAACTCTATAATGACAATGTTAACAGGCGCATCCTCATCTGAATTAATTTTGGTATACTCACTCTTGGGGGTTTCAAGTAGTATGAGTGTATTTGTTTTTATCATGTACATGTTATTTCCAAGGGATAAGCTTGCCTTTAGTAGGGAAGATGAAGACTTGAAATTTAGAATCAAAGTTTACATCTCAGTTGCTGCTGGAACAGGCATAGGTGTAGTGCTTTTAGTAACTCAAGCGCTTCCTCTTACCCTTGCAGTGGGTCTATCCTTGGCACCTCTATTATATCCTGGATTAGTGGCAAGAAGAATTGAACAAAAAATCAAGCAAATCAATACATGGTATCCAGAATTTATTAGACATTTTGGAGAAATTTTAGCGACTGTTGGCTCTATGGGACAAGCATTAGATGCCGTACTGCGAAGTGATTTTGGGCCAATACAAAAATTTGTAATTTCATTAAAAAATAGAATTAAAAACAAGGTAGACCAACAACATGGTTTTGAATTATTTTCAAGAGATTGTGGCAGCGAACTAGTTGCAAATGGGAATCAGGTTATTTCAACTACACTTGATAAAGGAGGAGATATGAATGAGACTGGCAATAGAGTAGCTGATATTACGTTGAAGATTAATGAGCTTAGAGCAAAAAGAGCCCAGACCTCAAAAACATTTGAATCGATTATACTAGTACTTCATGTTTTAACTCTAGCAGTTTTTGGTTTGATGAACAAGCTAACATCAATATTTTTTAAATTAATTAGTACTGTAGAGGTTTCAAATAATGCTTTTCCTCTCTCTCCGATTGATCCAGCTTTTATGGATATGATTTTGCCTGTAATGATTCTAATGACCTCTGTAATTAGCGCCGTTGCTCTAAAGGTAGCTCAGGGAGGATTGTATAAAACAGTATTTTATCATATTGCTTTGCTTGGAATCCTTGGTTCAGTTACAACATTTGCAATGAACATATTAATGTCTGATTTCCTTGAATCTTCTATCTTAGATTTTGATGAAGTCGGCGTATAGGATTGTTAGACTATTCTGAAATTTTTTTTCTATAGATATACTATCAAAAAACACAAAATACTATCTATTCTACATATAATGTTTTGAAAAAAATGTTTGTTCACATCACACACATGTAGGGTTATTGGCTCCAAATCAAGATTATGAAATGTGAATATTATCGGAAAGTCCCTAATGAATTTAAGTATACAGTATAAACTTATAATAATAAATTCTATACTTGTAGCAGCAGTAGTAATTAGCAGTATTGTCACTATTTATGAAAATTTTTCCATCCAAAACGAATTGAAAATTTTAATGGAACAAACTAATCTGAGAACACATCTTCAAACAGAAATTCTTGTTCAAGTAATATTATCTATTGTTGCTGTAGGAGTTAGTATTTTCATTTTTTTCTATGCACATTCCTTCTCTAAACCAATTATTGAAGCTGCAAAAATTGCTAAAAAAATTAGTGAAGGAAATCTTAATGTCAAAGTGGAAAAATCGTCTTCAAGTAAAGAAATTAATGAACTTACCACCTCGTTAGAAAAAATGGTTACAAATCTTCGACAATTAGTAAATAATGTCAATCTAACTGCACATAAAGTTGCTCGTGATGCTCGTGATTCTGCTGCAGCATCTGAGGAGCTAAACTCTAGTGTTGAAGAGGTATCAACCACAGTTCAACAAATTGCCACTGGTTCTCAATCACAAGCATCTGAACTTGCAGAAGCAAAAACAATTGTGGACAGCGTCATGGATACACATTCAAAGGAAGGCAATACTGCTGCAGATAAAATGTCACGAATAATTGAAATCACGAATGAATCTTCAAATAAAATAAGAAATTTAGCAGAGAAGAGTCAAAAAATTACATTAGTTGTGGAAGTAATTAGAGAAATTGCAGAAAAAACTAATCTGCTTGCATTAAATGCAGCGATTGAAGCGGCTCGTGCAGGAGAATACGGAAGAGGATTTGCTGTAGTTGCAGATGAGGTAAGAAGGCTTGCTGAAGGTTCTGCTAAATCATTAGAAGAAATCGATGAATTAATTGGACAAATTCAAGAAGATATTAAAAGTACAGTACGAAATATTGATAGTAGCAAATCCGAAATTGAAGACGGACGCAAGGTGGTAGATTCTTCTCTTAAAGCACTTTCTAAAATTGGATATAAAGTTCAAGAAGTTGCGGCTGTAGCAGAACAAAATGCTTTTGCTACAGACCAAGCCTATGCTGCAGTTGAGCAACAAACCACTGCGGCGCAAGAAATCTCTTCTTCTAATCAAAATATTGCCTTGTTAGCAGAAAAACTTGCCAATATGGTAAGTGCTTTTCAAATACCAATATCTCAATCTCATTTAGTTAGTAAATCAAAATCAAGCCCTAAAAGTGACGAACTAAAAAAAGATAAATCAAAAGCGGATGATTCACAAAATACTGATTTTTCAAGCGAATTTGAAGAAGCTACAACTGCTGAATCTGAAGTGGAGGGAAAAATTGAAAGTTGAAACTGTTTCTCCTGATTCTTTCCAAGTCATTACATTTAGTTTAATTAACGAATCAAATAAAAAAAAAGAACATTATGCTGTTCCAATAGAACAAGTTAGAGAAATTCGTAATTTTACAGAAATTACAACCGTTCCAAAAGCAAAAAAGTATGTTAAAGGAGTTATGAATCTTAGAGGGCTAATTATCCCAGTAATTGATATTAAGAAAAGATTAGGATTTGGCGAAGTTGATGATCTGAATAAAACAAATTATAAAATAATAATTGCTGATGTAAGAGATTCCATTTATGGTTTAATAGTTGACAAAGTAGAACATGTAATACACATATCTCCAAAAGACATAGAACCAATACCATCAGATTCATTTGAATCACATCATTACATTAAAGGAATTGTAAAAATTAAAGGGCTCCTTGTTGTACTTTTAGATATAATTGCACTCTTTGAAGAATCACAAGAAAATTCTACTGAAATAATTGAGCCACAAATAGACATACGTACCAATAATGAAATCTCTGAAAAAAAATTAAATGATATTGATGATGATATCCCACAAGCACTAAGAGAAGTTTTTAGAGAGGATGCAAAAATAAATTCTTCTCTGGAGGAATCAGTCTAATAACTAAATTCATGATTGCTAACAAATTGCAGTCATAAATTATTTTCAAAATAACTATGGTGAAAAAAAATGATGGCAAAACCTGTTGAAGATCAAATCAATGTTTGGATAGTAAATGACTCCCAATATATGACTAAACTTCTAAGTGATCTAGTTTCAAAAAATAATATCAAAGTAACTAACACTGCACGAGATGGGGCAGAGGCACTACGCAAACTTGGTGTGGCAAAACCAGACGTAATTTTATTAGATCTTGAAATGCCAACAATGGATGGACTTACATTCATAGAAGAGGTGGTAAAACAGGACAAACTCGTACCTATAATTGTAGTTAGCAGTTTTTCTCAAGAGGGCGCAAAGCTAGTTTTAGATGCATTAGAAAATGGAGCATTAGATTTTGTTCCTATATCTACCACAAATCCAGATCAAATTTCAGAACTCAAAGATAATCTTATATCAAAAATTGAAATTGCAGCAAAGTCAGAACCTAGACACCTCATTGTAAAAAATATTCAAAAATTAAAACCACGTAAAAAAGTTATTTCTGCACCTAATGCAGCTTCTAGAGTAGTAATTATAGGATCATCTACTGGAGGTCCAAATACAGTTCAATCCATAATTTCTGCCCTACCTTCAGATTTACCTGCAGCAATTTTAGTAGTTCAGCATATGCCAAAAGAATTCACAGGACCATTCGCACTCAGATTAGATGAAACCTGTGATCTTCCTGTAAAAGAAGCAGAAGATGGTGATGTTATCAAAGAGGGAACCGTCATAGTTGCTAAAGGTGGCTATCACATGATTGTTGAGCCAAATATGAGAATTAAACTGCTTGATGGACCTAAAAGATTTGGTGTAAAACCTGCTGTCAATATGACAATGGTATCTGCATCTGAAATCTGTGGCTCAAATACGATTGGAGTTTTACTTACAGGAATGGGACACGATGGGGCATTTGGAATGAAAACCATAAAAAAAAGAGGAGGTAAGACCATTGCTCAAGATAGTGCGTCCTCAGTAGTCTATGGCATGCCAAAAGCTGCAGTAGATCTACATGCAGTGGACAAATTATTGCCAACAAGTAAAATCCCAAAAACAATTCAAGAAGAGGTGGAAAAACTTGCCAGAAACTAATTATCGAGAAATGTATCTTTCAGAGGCATTAGAACACATTGACATAATGAATCAAGCTTTACTAAAACTAGAAGAAAATCCAGATGTAAAAGAACATTTAGATCTCATCTTTCGCTCTGCTCATACCATTAAAGGCATGGCAGCTACAATGGGATATGAACAGACAAAAGAGTTGTGTAAGAATATTGAAAATGTTTTTGATGAATTAAGAAAAAAACAAACAACCCTTACACCAAATCTTGCTAGTGCTCTTTTCAAATGTCTTGATGCTCTTCAACAGATGATCAATGACGAAAATAAAAAAATTGATTTAGATTCCTACCTTTCCATGCTTAATCATCCTGAAGAAACTCGCTTTGAAGAAAATATTGAATCAATGACTCCATCTCAATTACCCACCATACGAGTAAAAATGTCAGACCTTGATTCTCTAGTAAATTTAGTGGGGGAATTGATAATCTCAAAAATGAAATTAGAAAATTCTATAAAAGAAGAGGGTACTCTTAAATCCTATACCTCATTAATGGATTTAGGAAGACTAATCACAGATTTACAATATCAATCTCTGAAACTTAGATTAGTTCCAATTGATACAATTTTTAGACGATTTGAGAGAGTTGTACGAGATACTTCACATAGTTTAGGAAAAAAAATTCATTTTCATATGGAAGGAGCAAAAATTGAACTTGACAGAACAGTATTAGATTCAATTACAGAACCACTTTTACACATACTACGAAATTGTGTAGATCATGGCATAGAAACTTCTTCTGCAAGAAAATTAGTAAACAAACCTGAAACAGGAAACATTAGATTAACAGCCTACCGAGCAGGAGAATATGTTGCAATAAAAATTGAAGATGATGGTACAGGCATTGATCTTGAAAAATTAAAAGCTAAAGCCCTTGAAAAGGGAATTATTACACTCCAAGAGTCATATGAAATTTCTGATGAGAAAACAATTGAGCTATTAGGTACACCTGGTCTTTCTACTGCAAAAAGTGTTACTGATATTTCTGGTAGAGGAGTAGGAATGGATGTCGTAATTAATAGAGTACATGCAGTGGGAGGTGATTTACAAATTATAACTAAGAAAGGACAAGGAACAATAATAATCTTAATGATCCCACTTAGTGTATCAATTATTGGTGGATTATTAGTTAATGTTTCAAACGAAAAATTTATTCTTCCTCTATCGAGCATAACAACTACTATCAAAGTTAAGAAAAATGAAATAAAAAGCGTGCATGGAGTAGAAGTTATTGAATATCAAGACAAGATTATCCCAATAATTAGAATATCAGATATACTTGAACTAAAACAAAATAATGACACAAACCCTAAAGAGATTACAATAATCATTGTTGATAAAGGTGGCAAACCTTACGGACTTGTTGTAGATTCATTTGAACACAAACAAGAAATTGTTATTAAAAAATTTAGTAACACCTCAGACTCTGAAAACTCCTTTTCAAATGCTACTATTTTACCTGATGGAAAAGTAGCTCTAATTCTTGATCCAGGTATGATAATTTAGGAGAATAATAATGGATGAATCACTAGATCTAAAGCCAAAAGAAGTTAAAGATTTTACTAAAATTATCAATGAGTATATTGCATCTCAAACTTCATTATCTCTTGCAACCTTACTTGAAGAGCCAATTACTTACAAAGTTATGGTTCTAGATCGAAGGTATTTCAATCCCAAAAAAATTGGACTAGGTTCTGATGAAATACCCATGTGTGGTGTGAGATTAAGGGGTAAAGGAGATATCCATATTGAGATTTGTTATGCAATCAAAATGAAATATGGTGAAATGATTGCTGCAAAACTTCTAGGAAAGCAGAAAATTGAAAAATTAGACGAAATGGGAACTTCGGCTATTCAGGAAGTTGCAAATATCTTAACAGGCTCATTTTTCAACGCAATGTCTTCAGGTACTGGATTCAGAGTGGATCTTTCAACACCTGATTACTTACAAAGTGACTTGGGATCAATGGTAAATAATTTTACAAAAGACGTTATTGAATCCTCAGAATTAGCTATAATTGCTGATGCAGAGCTAATAGGCGATAAAAGTGGAATTAGAATACATATGTTAATTGTACAAAATTCTGATGATGCACGAAAACTCCTAAACAAAAATGGTAAAAATGATTCTTCTGAATTTTCATCAATAATAAATTCAACATTGTATAGTACTGGTTCAGAAAACTCTGAACTTGACAATCTTATTGAAGAATTTCAAAAGGAGGAAAAAATATTATGACTTTAGAAACGCAAATCTCAGAAAAAGATCTACAAGAAATAAAAAATTTTGTTTTAAAGAAACAAGGAATGAATTTATCATATTTCAAATCTACATTTCTTGCTAGAAGAATTAATGTAAGAATGAAAATACTAAATATTACAAGTACTTCTGAATATGCGAATCTTATAAACTCAGATCCAGATGAAGTAGGATCATTATATGATTCACTATCAATCAACGTAACAAAATTCTATCGTGACAAACAAGTATGGCAAGTCTTTTCAAATAAAGTCATTCCAAAACTCCTTGATTTGGTAAAACCAAACGATACAATAAGAATATGGAGTTGTGGTTGTGCATCAGGAGAAGAACCATATAGTCTAGCAATAATGTTTAGTGAAGCTCTTAAGCAAACTAAGCTAAACTTCAAAATCCTTGCTACTGATATTAATTCACATGCTATAAGAGAAGCTCGTAATGGTAATTATACATCAGATAATCTAAAAAACTTAGACAATATATTCATTACAAAATATTTCAAAAAAATATCTTCTGATCATTATCAAGTAACAAAAGAAGTAAAGGACTTAGTATCATTTAATCTAGGAGATATTACTAAATTTCCTGCAAGCTACATGGATGTTATATTTTGTAGAAATCTATTAATTTACTATGGGAAATATGCACAAGATCTAATATTCAAAAAATGCTTTAATGTTCTAAAACCAAATCGATTTCTTGTATTAGGAATGGATGAAACATTGTGGGGTCATAAGCTACAAAACTCATTCATACCATTTAGCTCAAAGGATAGAATTTATCAGAAGAAAACAACTAACGATTCTCTTTCTGAGATAATTACAGGTAATTAAAATGAAGCCAATTCATAATTATATCAAAAATAGATCTTTCAAAAATGTGTGTTCACCACGAACAACCTTAGTATTATTACTTTATGAATCAAAACAATTTCTATGCAACAAAGGTGTGGAATCAAATGAGTAGACCAGCCTCAAAAATCTTAGTAGTAGATGATGCATCGTTTATGCGAACTCTTCTTAAGGATATTATCAAAAGTAATGGACTAGCATCAGAAATTTATGAAGCTGCTGATGGTATTGAAGGAGTAAAAGCATATCAAAAAATCAGACCAGATCTGGTAACTATGGATGTAAACATGCCAAGAGCTGATGGAATTCAAGCATTACGTGCTATTCTTAAAATTAATCCACAAGCTAAAGTAGTTATGATTACATCTGTTGAAGAAAAACACATTGTTCAAGATGCAATTAAACTAGGTGCCAGAGATTATGTTGTAAAACCATTTGATCGTGCTAATGTTCCACTCACCCTAAACAAAGTTATTAGACAAAAATAATTTTTTTGAGTTTATTTTAGAACTTTCTATTAATCCAATTGATTTTAGACCAATTGTAATAGCAAAAATTGAGATTGATAAAATTACAATTGCACCTGATGGTGTTATATCAAAAATATATGAGATTATTATTCCAAATACTACTGAAGATACTGAAAACGCAATTGAAAGAATAGCAGTCTGTTTGAAGCTACGTCCATACATTATTGCAGTTACATTTGGTATTACAAATAAAGCAGAAATGAGTAATAATCCAACTAATTGTATTGAAGTTACAACGGTAACTCCTGCGATGAAAACTATGAGATAGTTTATCTTTTCTACAGGAATTCCACTAACTTTAGCTTGTTCTTCATTGAAGGTAGAATAAATTAATTCTCTGTACAGTAATAAAATTATAATTAAAATTATTCCTGTAAGACCAAGTATAAGAACTGTATCTTCAACACTTACTAGTAGTATACTACCAAAAAGAAAGCTGAGAATGTCAACATTAAAACCACCAGATAGACTGATTAAAATCAATCCAACTGCAATTCCTGAAGAAAGTAAAACCGCTACAGAGGCTTCACCTGATATGTCAAACTTCTGCTTTATTCTTGTAATGACTAGTGCACTGATCAGCGAAACGACATAAGCAGTCCACATTGGATAAATACCAATCAAAAGTCCTGCCGCAATTCCTCCAAACGAAGTATGAGCTATTGCATCACCAAATAATGAATATCTTCTCAATACTAAAAATAGACCAACTACGGAACACAACAAAGCAATTGCTATACCAGAAACCAGTGCTCTTTGCATAAAACCATAAGAAAAAATTTCTAATGTCATGACTCTATGTGATGATGCATATGTTTTTGCATTGAAGCCTCGGAATATTTTTTGACTAATTCTTCGTTGCTGAAAAACTCATTAGATATTCCGTGGAAAAATAGTGTTTTATCTAAACATGCCACTTTGTTTGCAAGTTTATTTACAGCATCTAAATCATGAGATGCCCAAATTATTGTAATATTTTGTTTTTTGTTGAGCTCACATAATATCCCATAGAATAATTCTGTGCTTTGAACATCAATCCCTGTAACAGGCTCATCTAAAATTAGAATTTTAGGATCTCCAACCAATGCTTTTGCTATGAATACCCGTTGCTGCTGCCCTACTGATAACTCTCCAATCCTCTTATGACTTAGCTCATGAATCCATACATCTTGAAGAACCTTGTCTACTCTTTTTTCATTCGATTTTTGTCTTAAGCCCATTCTTACAACCTCTCTAACTGTGACTGGAAAATTCTTCTCAAAAACTGGCTTTTGTGGAACGTAACCTACATCTCTTAGATATTTTTTAGACTTTTGAATATCTTGTCCAAAAAAGTGGATTGAACCACGATATTGAGTATGGAGTCCTAACATACAGGAAAATAGAGTAGATTTTCCAGCACCGTTTGGCCCAATTATTCCTAAAAAGTCATTTTGTTCAATTGAAAAACTTACATTATCAAGTGCTCTAACTCCTGGATATTCTATTGTTAAGTTTTTTATTTCAACAATTTTCAATTGCACAAAGCCTTTTTCAAATTATCCAAATTTATTTCCATTTTTTCAATATAGCTAGTATTTGTTTCACTGATTTCTAATGGTGATAATATTAACACTTTACCACCTAACTCATTTGCAATAACTTCAGATGTCCGCTTGTCAACTCCTTCCTCTGTAAAAATTACTTGAATCTTCATTTCTTTTGCTAAATTGATTATTTGTTCTAGAGTTTTTGAGGTAGGCTCGTCATGTGGATCAGTTGAGGTTATAGTATTTTGATTTAATCCATATTCTTTTGCAAAATATGTAAATGCATTGTGAAAAGCTACAAAGTCTTTTCTACAATTTGATAATTCATTTCTAATTTTTGAATCTAAAGTATCTAATTTTTTAATGTAGTTTTCAGAATTATCACGATAATATTGGCTATTATTAGGATCTAATTCTATTAAACCATTTGCAATATTTTTAACTTGAATTTTTGCCAGATTGGGATTTAACCATATATGTGGATCATCTAACGAAGATTCATGTTCATTAACTTCAATTTCTTTTATAATATTAACACCAATACTTGAATCAATTATGACAAGTTCTAAATTTAATTTTTCAATACTTCCCAACCAATTTTCAAATCCTACCCCATTTACGATAATAATATCAGCTTGTTGAATTTGTTGAATGTCCTGTATGGATGGTTCCCAATCATGTGGTTCTACACCGGCTGGTATGATCAACGAAACATCTACCCTGTCTTTTCCAACCTCTTTTGTAAAGTCGTAAAGTGGATAGAATGAAACCAAAGCAACAATTTTTTGGTTTTTCACCGAAGTTTCAATAAATTCTATTGAGTGTCCTGAATTCCATATTGCAATCGATGATAATGGTATGATGAAAGATATTGCAATTATTGCAGCCCTTGTTTTATTGAACACAATAATTCATATCTAATATTATTAATAAACCTAAAAAGAATTAATAATTATTACAACTAAATATATAACTAGTTTAATAATATCCAGTCTATGCCAATCATTTCTATCTCATTAAATGACGAAATTCTTTCTCAGCTTGATAAGCTACAAAAATCAATGGGCTTTTCTGGAAGGTCTGAAGCAATACGTGCAGGAATTCGAAACTTTGTTTCAGAGGCTAAACAAAAAACTGAACTTTTAGGAAACATCCACGCAATACTACTTGTTGTTCATAATGATGAATTTGATCACATTGTAAGTGGAATCAAACATAATTTTGAGGATCTTATTACAACTCATCTTCATAGCAAAATTGAAGGTGACAAATGTATGGAGCTCTTTGTAATAGATGGTGAAGCTGAAAGAGTTTCTACAATTACAAATGATTTTCAAACAAATAAAAAAATGGATACTGTTAAACTCGTAACATTATGAAAAATAAGAAATTCTTAATTGTAAGTATTATTTTCTTATTTCTTTTTATACCAATAGAAAATAGCTATGGTCATGGATTGGGGATAGATACTGCTAATATTGATATCGATGGAAGAAAAATATTAGTTTCAGTTGAGCTTCCAACATTTTTTGATGAATCACAAGAAAAAATTATCACTATAACAGCAATTGATAAAGATACAAAAGAAACTGCAAAAAATGTTACTTTTTTAATTGGACTTTCTCATGAGAATCAAATAATTTTTAGAAATTATTTCTTTACTGAAAATGGAAATCTCTTGATCCATGTAATACCAACAGAGCATGGAGAAACAAAAATTGTTGCCGAAAAAGATTCCTTACTTGGAGCTTGGCATGAAACTGATTCTCAACCAATTCAATTAGTAGGACATATATTCAAGTCAGGTGGACTCTTTAATTTTGAGATTGAACTAAGAACAATTGATGAATCAACAAATATTGTTGAAAATTTAGGAGTTTATAATGCTGACGTTAGCATTGTTGATTTAACTGAGTATGTTCAACAAAGTAAAAATGGAGAAAAAATTAATTTTAAAATAAAATCTTATTTTGATAAAATATCAGACTTCAATTATGATTCAGAGAATAATCTTATAACATTTAAAATGCCTTTTGATTGGAGTGAAAAGACCGTATCACACATACCAGTAGTTCATGAAGAAGTTCATATTCCAAAGAATTTTATGGATTTGTTAACACTAGGATATTCTGGGAAGATCAATGGAATTGACTTATTCAGATCTAACGTAATAATAGATGATTATTCTGATGATTATGATAGAATAGTTCATTTTGTATTACTTCAAGACCATCTCCAATACCTTAAACAAGAACAAAAAAAACTAAATGATAATCTACCTGATCATATGTTATTTACGTTGGAAGTAAGTGATAAGATAGAATTTCCAATGAATGCGCAGACTAGAGATGAAAATTTTCAAGTTGACCTTTCTTGGGATCCTATTGAAATTGAACCAAATAAAAATATAAAATTTATTTTCACAATACGAGATGGTAGATCAGGAGAACCACTTAGACAATCCTCCTATGACTTTGTTATTTTGCAAAATAATGTAGAGATCTATAAGACTTCTGGAAACGCACAGATTGGTGGACATACTCAAGATTATACCTTTCTTGAAAGTCAAACTGGACCAACAGTTATTAGATTTGAAAATATACGAGGAACTGGTTCAAGTACTGAATTTAGTTTAGTTGTTGTTCCAGAATTTGGATTGCTTACAGTTTTTATTCTTGCAGCTGGATTACTTACAATGATGATTTTTAACAAAAAATTTTTTAAATCTAACTTATTGAATCTGTGACTCTATTCTTCTTTTATCTCTGACACTCTTAACAAAAAATAATGATGTTGCAATAATTCCAATTGAAATCAGTGGTGCTACAAGTTCAACATATTTTATTTCTGATTTTTGAGTCTGGGTCTGTGTTATGCCTAAACTTGGAATTTCTGTGATTTTTATCATACCAAGTTTATTTCCTTGTTGTTCTACAAACCAAATGTTGTCATTATCATCCGAGGTCATAAATTGTACAAATGATGTTTCTGTGGGAACGGGAACTTCTAGTAGATTATCATTTTGTGGATCATACACACCAATTTTATCAACCGTATGTTGTCCAAACCAAATATTTCCAAACTTGTCTTCTGTCATACCAAATGGTAATGCTTCTGTGTCTGGAACAGATATTTTTTCAAATGTTTCTAATACTGGATTGAATTTCACTATAGCAAGGCCTGTATGAGCAGCAATCCATAGCATTCCTTCTCTATCAAAGTAGAGAGCTTCTGGAGCTTCTATTGGTTCGTCTGGAGTGAATTCTTTAATTTTTCCTGTTTGTGGATTAATTACGCCAATTTTTCCTACTTGAGTTTCTGTAAACCATATGTTTCCTAAAGAATCTCTCGCAAGGGCGAAGGGACCAGCTTCTACAGTAGGAATTGCATATTCTTCAAAAATACCAGTATCTTGTTCATATTTCAATAACATGTTCTTGTCAACAAGTGAAACCCAGATGTTATTATCAAGATCTGGCTGTACAGAAAGTGCTATCGCTTCGGTAGGAAGTGGTATAGTTTGAATTTTTTCGGTTTCTGGCTTGAGAAATCCTATTTTTTTATTTGGTGTGTCAGTAAACCAAATCTTTCCTTCATCATCTTTAGCTAATACTATTGTTGTCAAACCTTCAAATTCAAAGGAGCTAAACTTTTGATTATCCAGTGTAAATTTCCACAACCTTGGTTTTGCTGGATCGCTTATCCATATGGTGTTATTTCCATCAAATAGTGGATAGAGAGGGGCTGAATCAATTGATGGAAATTGGTATTCTGTAATCTCAGTTTTTAGTTGTGCAAGTTTTGGTTTTACCACGAGCTCAAGAAATACTACTTCATTTACATTCTGAGTTCGTTGAGCTTCCATTTCAATTTGCCATTTGCCAGAAAAACCAAAGGTGATATCTCCTTCATATCTGACTAGAGAGGTTTTTTCATCTTGAATTTTAGTCATGGGAATTTCAATTGGCGAAATGTTTCGTTGAGGGTTTGAGACCTTTATCTTTAGATTATCAATATCACTTAAAGAATTTCCCTCAAAATCTGATACAATTACACTAATGGTATTTTTGCCACTTCCAAATGGGTTTATTGTAATGTCAAACTTTGCATTTTCTGAAAACTCTACACTATGGTACCCAAAAATAATTTTTTGTCCTTGCACTTGTTGAATTTCTCCAGCAGGCAAACTTCCATTTGCTAACAGTACTACTATACCAAGTAACAAAATACCTAAAGCAGATTCAATTTTTAGAGAACGTTTTAATTTTTTATGAACAGCAACTACTCCAGACTTTAGATTTTTTTCAGCCTTTTTTTGAATCCCAAATTGATTATATCCTCCAACTGATACCATGATTGTAGCAATAGCAATTTTTGCAATGATGAGCTTTCCGTAAGTGGATTCTAGCAGTAATCCTACATTGCTTTCTAAGAACCATAATAGAGTGGGTCCTGTAATTACTAAAATCCCAAGTGATATTATAATCATAATGGAAAATCTTGGTATGGCTAGAAGAGAAAGTAATTCTCTTTTTTTATCATCTAGTATCGATAAAGATGGCAGTAGAATAAAACCAAAAAAGATTATTCCACCAATCCAAACTGTCGCAATAAGATTGTGGATATAATCTAAAATTATTGCTGGTGTTTGTTCACTCGCTGTGCCATGCCCTATCATTGTTGAAGTCGCTATTAATGCAAGAGAAAGAATTAAGAATGGATATTGATTCTTTCTTGATAGGGAAGACTTTTTTTCCATCCAAAACCAAACAATTAGTAACCCAATTGTTATTCCCATTCTAATTAACCACGTAGTACCAAATGATGTTTGTAATACTTCAAAAGCTGAAGTTTCTAATCTTAATGTCTGCATAATCAGCATTAAAATATTAGAAACAAAAACGGCGATTAGCCCAATTCCTGTAATTGATGCAAATTTGCTATGAAACTTTTCTTGTAATTGTGTAAGCTTTTCAGAAATTAGATCTTTTTTGTGAGTTTGCCAAATTAATAGCGATGAAATTACACAACCAAGAACAATTGTTTGACCAACAAGACCTGGAAATCTAGCTCCTGCTTCGGGATAAAATAATGTTTCAGATGTACCTTGTTGTTCTAGTAATGATGGATCAATTTTTACTTTACCTACACCAAAAACAAATGCATCATTTACCAGATGTCCATCAATTTTTGAAAGAACTTTACTTGTTACAGTATAGATTCCATCTTGTAATGGTGGCGTAGTAACAACAAGTGCATTTTCTTCTTGATAATATGCTGTATCCTTGTTGTCAATTTGTTCTCCATTACTGTCAAACACTTTAAGTACACTAAACTCAATTTCAATCGCTTCAGAATATTGTACTGAAATTTGAGTAATCCAAACAGGAGCATTTGATCCTTGTATAGGATTCGTTTCAATAGTAAATGGATGTCCTTCAGCTAATGGTATTCCTATTGACGAGACAAATAACAAAATTAGCAAAAATTTCTTCATTTATTGTCCCAATTACACTTGATAATTTAAACAATTGAGAGATTCGATATTTGTACCATGTCTAGAAAAGATAATACATGTAAACAACTGACATTATTCGTGCGTATTCTTTTAGCTATTCTTTCAGCCTTTCTTATTAGTGGCTTTATTTATTCCTCAGCAGAGGCACACACAACCGTACATGTAGAACAATTTGAGATCGAAGTAGGCTGGGATGTCGAACCACCAGTTGTTGGATTCAGAAATTCAATAATTTATGAAATAAGCGAAAGCCCATCAGAGGGATTGAAAACTGGAGTGATAAATGCTTTCAAAAATTTAGAATCTACAATTCGGATGGGGGGAGCTACAAAGATTCTAGATATTGATTCTGATCCAAGACCTGGTCATTATCTTTCAAAAATAATTCCAACAAAAACTGGTTCGTTAGTAATTGAACTAAAAGGCGACATTAACGGTATTCCAGTAAACATTGAAGTTCCTATTGAAGATGTAGAAAGTACAGCAGTTCTAGACTTTCCACAATCATCTAGTTCCTCATCTGGCAAAGATGTTGCAGCTTTGAAAAATGCAATGTCTTCTCTTCAAAAAGATGTAACTGATATTAAATCAAAAATTGGTGGTATTGATTCAAGTACTGATGAAATTAGTACACAAGCAGCATACAACTTTGGGGCATTTGGGTTGTCACTTGGTGCAGCAGGTGTAATTTTAGCAATAATTGCTATGATAAAAGGAAAATAAGAAAGAGTATATCCCTAAAGTTTTGGAATTACTCTAGTTTTTGCAGTAACTGCAATGATGCTAATGATTGCTATTCCAAGTATCATTACAGCAATTGTACCAAATTCTGGAACTACGGTAAATTTCACTATCTCACCTTGAGGACCACTAAATGGTGCATTTATACCGATGCCTTGTAGTGTAACTTCAATATCAACTGGTTTGTCAGACACTAAAGCCATTGTAGTATGTGAACTCTTTCCTTCATGTTGATGAGCTGCTTTATCTGACAGAACTTGTTTTCCATCTTGTGTTGCTGTTATATCATAGTTAATGTGTTCTTGTGGTTTACCATCCTTTTTAGTAAACGTTAGATCAATTTTCATCATTTCATTAGCGGTTGGTTTGCTTGCTTCAATTTTAACCATTATGGAACCATCCTTTGACATTCCACTAACCATTGTTCCTTCCATGTGTTCCTCTTCCATGTCTTCTTCCTCCATCATCATAGCTTCCTCCACGATAACCTCACCTGTCATCCAGGGATGTACCATGCAGAAATATTGATATGTACCTGGTTCATAGTCATCAAACTTTACAGAAAATGTAGTGCCTGCCATAAACAAACTACTATCAAAGTTTCCGTCTGGTCCATCTGCAGCTGTACCACTAGTTACAGTGTGTGCTGCAGTGTCATCGTTTGACCATATGACTTCTCCACCAGGATCGATTGTTACCTGATATGGAATGAAACATTTCTTTTCTGCCTCACATCCAGGAACGGAAGTTCCTGATGGCATGCTAACAGAGGCAGTTGCGTGATCTGCAAATGCTGTAGGTGCAGTTGCAACAATTCCTGCTACAATTGCAAACAGAACAAAGATAGAGCCTATTGCTATAGTCTTCATTGACCTTGCTACTAAAGTCGACACATAAAAACCTCACTTGGATTCTCTGTTCTGAAGGTACTATTTTCTTCTAAGTTTGTACCATTTTGTGATAAAAATTGTCGGAATTCCAAAATATATTCCAACATTTAACAAAATCAAACCAAGTCCATATACTACCATTTTGGATTCTGAATCAATATCAACATGGTTTAGAACTGATAATGATGTCACTAGGGGTATTATGGCAATCTTTACCCCATCTCTAAAAACACCATTTTCTCTCTCATAGTCCGCAATTGCTGGAGAAAATGAATAATAAAATTCGTTAAAGCCTGTCATGAATATTTTTCCAGACTCTGTGTTTAACACTACATTATCACGTAATTCTCTTAATTGTTGTACTTGAGGAGATATCTCCGAACCAAAAGTTGCAGTTGCAATCAAGCAACCACCTCCATCTACTTGTTTTCCATTACCTGAAGGTTGAGTATCTGCAATTGCAATACTAAATGAGACAGCTTCTACAGGAATTGGTTGAAATAATATTCCTTCAATTTCGATTAATCCAAAATATTTACCAGCTTCAGTAATTTCAACAGGGATTGTTACTATACCAGTACCTGTATGAGTAAGGGGAATTGGTCCAAAAATATTCTTTCCATCTTTTTGTAAAGTAAACCTATAATCAATATGCTCTTGTATTTTTTCCGTTTTTGGATTAATAAAACTGATTTCGAATTTGGTAACTCCACTAGATACTGGATTTTCAGGAATTGTTGAAATTCCAACATTTAATGTTCCTTTATCAGTTGGTAAAACTTCGTTGTATTGTTGTGCAAAAGCAGGAAATACTATTAGGGATATTAGTAAGAGTAGTAAAAATTTCAACAAAATTACATTTCTTTATTTACTATAAAAATTATCCACTAGATTTTCACTTGATAATAAAATCCAAAAATCCTATCTGATAATTTAATCGTATATTTAAATAAGGAAAATGAACAAAGAGTATTGTTGTCCTCTAATTTTCTTGTAATTCTAGCAGTAATTGTAATTTTCTTATCTCCATTATTAGTTAATCAAGTATTTGGACATGGGTTGGGTGGAGATATGGCTCCTCCAATTAGCTTTGCTGGAATGAATGTTACAGTAAGTACCCAACTCGATCCTGCAGATATTACTGTTGGTGAGGTTACTAGTGCAAATATGGCTGTGAGATTTTTCGACCAATCATCTGATAAAAATTTTCAAGAAGTAACTTATCGTGTAGAAGTTTGGAGAGCTGGAGAATTACTAGCAAGAAATTTGTTTTTTGATGTTGATGGATTACTTAATGTAGAGATCCGCCCAGTCGCAAACTGCACAAAACCAGAACCATGGGAATGTTCAACTTATTATGGTTCAGAACATGTAAGTGCCCCAGGAGCATTATTTGTTCAAGGAGAAGGAAGACCTGTAATAAAAGGTCCTATTTTCGATAAAGGTGGATTGTACAATATCCGAGTTGATATAGAAGGTGCAACAAGTCCTAAAACCCAAGTTGCACAACTTTTAAGCTTTGATACATGGGTAAGTGTAGCACAAGAACAAGACTATGTTATTCAGACAGCACAAGCACAAGAAATACCAGTAATTGTTAAGACTTATTATGATGATGTAAAAAATTTCAAATTCCAAAATTCAGATAATTCAATTTCATTTGATATGAATTTTGATTGGTCACCAGATTATATTAATCTCGTACAAGTCGTACATGAAGAAATCCGCGTTCCAAAAAGTTTTTCTCCATACGCTGAAGGAAAACACTTCAAAGGTTATGTGGATGGGGTACAAGTTGATAATAGAGTTCTATTAATTGATCCATATTCCTTTGAAGATACAAATGTAATACATTTTCTTGTTACAGGAAACGAGTTAAAGCGAATTAATGATAAATTAGGTTCTTCTCACTATGATAAAAAAACAATGGAATTTAATTTAGTACCTCAAAGTGAAACCATTAAAAATTCATTTGAATCTTATCTTGTAAATGAAAAAACTCTAAAGCGAGTTGGAACAAATGTTACAGTTTCATGGGATAGCACCTATGGAGTTAATGATGTCATTCCGTTTGAAATTGCATTCTTTGATGAAAAAGAAAATCTTTTGAAGGATATTCATTATGGTTTAATATTAACAGATCTAAATAATAAAAAAATTATTTTTAAAAATGTGGGAAGTGATTCAAGTATGCCAGGTATTCTAGCTTCCGAAGGTATTGATATTCAAAAAATCAAGATTCCCTCTCAACAAACTTATCAAATGGATATAGCAGTTTTTGGTCAAGGGATAACATACAATCCAAAATACGCTGGAATTGGTTCAGGACTTATTGAAATAGGACCAGGTGGCATCAAACCACCAGAAGATAACATACCGCCTTCAGAACAAATTGATATTCCTGACTGGGTTCGTAATAATGCAAATTGGTGGGCAGGAGGTAAAATTGGTGATTCTGACTTTGTTCAAGGCATTCAATGGCTAATTCAGCAAGGAATTATGAAGATTCCTCCTACTGAATCTGGTTCTACAACTGGCCAGAAAATTCCAGAATGGATAAAAAACAATGCAGGTTGGTGGTCTAATAAACAAATAACAGATCAAGACTTTGTTCAGGGTATTCAATGGCTAATTCAACAAGGAATTATGAGAGTATAAGTACATCATTTTTCTAAAATAGCAAGCAACATTCTGTTAATTTTCTTACTATTTCTTAATTTTCTAAATATTATTATACAAATTTTTATGATCAAAATCATTCATGCTCCCACTTAGAGATGTAAATCCTCATCCACCAGGATTCAAACCAATACTAACAATTATTCTAATAATTATTAATGTAGCAGTATTTTTCTATGAAGCTGCATTTACTGGACAATTCTGGGAATTTTCTAATGAAAGAGCTGCATTTCTATTCTATGAATGGGGAGCTGTTCCTACCTGTATCACTGGTTCTTCTTACATTAGTCTACTAGGAGAACAAATTTCTTGCCCTGACATGCCATATGTTTCCTTACTGAGCTCTATGTTCTTGCATGGAGGTCTAATGCATTTGGGTGGAAACATGTTATTTTTGTGGATATTTGGCGATAACATTGAGCTTCGATTTGGGAAAGCAAAATTTCTTGGAATTTATTTAGTGTGGGGAATAGTTGCAGGATTATCTCATATTGTAATTGATCCATCAAGCTCTATTCCAGCTATTGGAGCATCTGGTGCCATATCTGGTGTTCTAGGTGCCTATTTGGCCATGTATCCAAAAGCAAAAATCATGACCTTCATGATGATGGGATTTTTTTGGAGAATGATACACATTGAAGCAAGATGGTTTCTTCCATTTTGGTTAATTTTCCAGAACATTCTGCCATTCCTAATCAGTGGTTTTGGTGTAGCGGGCGGAGGAGTAGCGTTTATGGCACATATAGGAGGATTTCTCATTGGATTAGCAACAGGATATCTATACAAAAAAAGTCATAGTTCAGAATTTGCTTATGGTACACGTTATGGATGGCGTGGCGATCGTTAATTTTATCATTAAGGAATAAATCAAAGTTATTTTAGTCTAATTCATGCCTCTAATTTCAGTCTCACTTTATCCAGGACGAACACAGAAGCAAAAAGACGATTTTGCAAAGGCAATAACAAAATCTGCAGTTGATATTCTCAAGACAAAAGAAAATCATGTAATTGTTATTTTTGATGAAAAACCAAAAGAAAACTGGTTCATGGCTGGAAACCAACTATAACCTATCTTTTTATTTTGTTTGTCCTTACAAAACTCATGCCAAAGATTGCTTTAGTACAATTCAAAGCTTCAACAGATAAGAATCAAAATCTCAAACGAATTTTAAATTACATACAAAAAGCATCTAAACATGGAGCAGGGCTTTGTGCATTCCCAGAGTTTATGATGTTTTACACAACATCTTTGCAAAGTCCTTCAAAGCTTGCATCTTTATCTGAAACTATTGACGGGCAATTTGTAAATTCAATTACAAATGCTGCTAAAGAAAATCGTATTCAGATTGTAGGTACATTTTACGAAAAAAGTAAGAAAAAAAATCGAGTATATGATACATCATTTCTTGTTAATAAATCAGGAAAAGTCGTTTCTACATATAGAAAAATACATCTCTATGATGCTCTAGGATTTAAGGAATCTAACAAGATGACTGCAGGTTCCAAAATTGTCTCACCAAAGCAAACTAGTGTAGGCAAAATAGGTATGCTAATCTGTTATGACTTGAGATTTCCTGAAATGTCACGAAGCTTAGCATCTGCTGGTTCTGAGATCTTAGTAGTACCTTCTGCATGGGTTAAAGGTAAAATGAAAGAAGATCACTGGATTACTATTAACAAAACCCGTGCAATAGAAAATGGTTGTTATATAGTTGCTCCAGATCAAGTTGGAAATATTTACTGTGGACGAAGCATTGTAGTTGATCCGTTTGGGAAAATATTGCTAGATATGAAAAAACGAGAAGGAATTGGAATAGTTAATATTTCTCTTGATAGAGTGAAACAAACAAGAAAATTATTACCACTTCTTAAGAACAGACGGACAGATCTATATTCAAACTTTAGAATTTCGACTTGAACATTTTAGGTTTGAGCATTGTTTAGTCCATTTCTGTTTCCAGCTATATCGAAATATAACAATTGGCCATGAACACAGGTTACAAGGAATCTTTGTTGGAAGTAACTTTGCCTTCTGTAAAAGTGGGGATGATGCCCTACATCCATTATAATAATTGGAACATCCTAAGAATCTCTTCCTAGTTTTATTAGATCTAATTACAATTATTTTCCCTAAATGACATTCTGGACATTCTACTAGCCCATTTTTAGGAGTATTTGTTCCTAAAATAATATACATTTTTTTCTTTGATGACCACGAGAGGTAACCGTTTTTGTCAAAATATTGTTTAATTTCATTTTTTAAAATACTTACCTTACTCTTGGTTGGTTTTACTACATTTCTACAAGTATGAAGTTTCTTACTTTCTACAACCTGAATTGTTTTTTTTTGTAAAACCACATAATTCTTACCAAAACCAACTAAATGAAAACGTATGAACAATTTTTATAGGGATTCTTGTCAGCGTCTTTTGTGGAAAAGGTTTGCGTTATAGGTGCTGGAAGCACAAAATATGGAAAACTTGCTGATAGTATTTCTGATATTACAGTTCAAGCATCAGTTGATGCAATTGATAGTGCAGGAATTGATCCAAAAGAAATCAAAGCAGGTTACATATCAAATGTTTTTGGTGTAGCTGATAAACAAGTTCACTTAGGACCAGTCATAATGAATAATCTAGGAATTCCTGAAAGACCTTCGTTATCAATTGAATCTGCGTGTGGGAGTGGTTCAGTTTCTTTTAGAGAGGCATTTGCAAACGTAGCTGCTGGATTTTATGATGTAGTTTTAGTTACAGGTGTAGAAAAAGTTACTCATACAGGAACTGAATGGACAACAACTTACTTTTCATATTGTTCAGATTTTTTTTATGAGGGACAAGCAGGTGCATCATTCCCTGGATTGTTTGCATCAATGGCACGAGCATATCTTTCAGAATTTAAAGCAACAGAGGAAGATCTTGCAATGGTTGCAGTAAAGAATCATGATAATGGTTTGTTAAATCCTAAAGCACACTTACGAAAAAAAATTACTATTGATGATGTAATGAACTCTGCAGTTGTTGCTAGCCCGCTTAAACTTTATGATTGCTGCCCATTTTCTGATGGTGCAAGTTCTGTAATTTTATGTAGTGAAAAATTTGCAAAGGATCACACCAAAGATTACATAAAAGTAATCGGGTCCGGAAGGGGAGGTTCTCCAGCTGCATTACAAGGTCGTAAACATCTAACAACAATACCAAGTACTAAGGTTGCTGCAGAGGCTGCTTACAAAATGGCAGGACTTAAACCAAAGGATATTGATTTTGCTGAAGTTCATGATTGTTTTACAATTGCCGAAATAGTTGATAGTGAAGATTTGGGATTCTTTGAAAAAGGCAAGGGAGTTGAGGGTGTACGAGAAAATCATACTTCACGTAAAGGAGATATACCAATTAATCCATCTGGCGGATTAAAATCAAAAGGGCATCCAATTGGGGCTACCGGTGTAGGGCAAATAGTTGAGGTATTTGATCAACTAACAGGCAAAGCAGGGGAAAGGACAATAAACGATGCAAAAATCGGTTTAACACATAACTTCGGCGCTACAGGCGCAAGTTGTGCTGTACATATATTCCAAAGTGTGTAAATTGTCTGCTAAACAGGAATTCATAGATGCTGCAAAGTTAGGCAAAGTTCTAGCTCGAAAATGCAAAAAATGCGGCGAACTTCATTTAGCAACCGTTTATTATTGTCAAAATTGTGGACATCGTGAATTTGAAAGTACCCCATTTGAAGGTCAAGGTTCTATTGTAACTTATACTATCATTACAGTTCCTCCAGCAGGATTTGAAAAATATACCCCATATGCCTGGGTTATGCTAAAACTCAATAATTCTGACCTTAGAATCTCAGGTTTTATGGCTGGAATTGCTAAACCATCTGATCTTCCTATCGGAACGAAAGCCAAAATTATTGGTTTTGATGACCGTGGAATTTTGATCGAAAAACAGTGAATCAAATTTATTAAAATAATTAAATAAAATCAAAAAGGATTCTTAATAATTTTGAAAAAAATAAACTGTATGTCCGTTGAAGTAATTTGCGGTAAATGTGGAAAAAAGATCGCTAACATGAAAATGTTAAAGTCAGTAAAAGATGTTGTTAGACCATACAAAAACAAGTGTCCAGAATGTGGACAGACTCTTTCAACAACAGATTTTACTTTGGATGTCCAAGAAAACTGATCTACTTTACACATTATCATTCCGTCACAAATCTTAATTACCCCTGATCTTTTAGACATGGATATATGGAACTGAGCGAGGGCTTAGCGGAGCAACCAAAACGAGGCGGAATTTTACAATCTACATCAAAACGCGTAAGAATGATCTTTTCTGTCATGGCAAGTCCCAACAGAATAGATATCTTAAGAATTTTAAATTCTAAAGGACCGCTAACTTATTCTGAGTTAAAATCATTAGCTGGATTTAAATCAAAAAAAGAAAGTGGAAAATTTGCTTACCACCTAAGAAAACTATTGAGACAATCACTTGTAGCACTTAACAAATCAGAAAGGCGTTATACAATTACTAATCTTGGAAAACTAGTTCTAAGTCTTGCAAGACAGATTGAAGAACGCTCAATCATAGAGAGTGGTAAAATGTATGTACGTACTTCACATGAATCAATTGAAGAGTTTAACTCACATAAAATAATCCAATCCCTCGTACGTGAAGGAAGCCTTCCTCTAGAACTAGCTCAGAAGATTACCGAAGAAGTAGAAAATCGAATTTATAAATATCAAACTACATATCTTACAGGTTCACTCATACGCGAAATGGTAAACTCTGTTCTTTTAGAACACGGTCATGAAGAATATAGAAACAAGCTTGCAAGACTTGGCATGCCAGTTTTTGAGGTAAAGGAAATGCTTTCAAATGTAGAAAATGTGGATAATGGTGCTGAGGGTCTTTTGTTTAAGACAGGGCAAACAGTGTTTGCAGAGCACCTTCTTTTAAATACCCTACCAAAAGATGTTGCAGATTCCCATCTATCTGGCGATCTCCATATCGCAAATCCTGGAATATGGTCTCTCCTGCCTGATACGATTTTTGTGAATCTCAAGGAGCTTATCGAAGATGGAATTGATTTAAGGGGTAAAGCCTTAGGCGTGACTAGAATTCCGTCAATTAAGACCATTGAAAATCTAACATCCTCCCTATCAATGATAATATCTTTGATCTCAAAAGAAGCGTCACAAGAAGTAGTGATGGACGGGCTTGCCCAATTATTGAGTAAATATGTTAAGAATATTTCAGATCTAGAACAAAAACTGGTAGATGCCTTTGCAACATCTTCTACAACATCACAGTATGGACGAACCCCTACTCTTGTTTCTTTCATTATTCAGCTAGGTTCTGATCAAAAGATCCTACAAGCAATTCTTGAAGCTTATAAAAACTATGTAAAAATTACTCCAATACCAAAGATTGGCTTGATAATTGATTATGAAAAAGGAAAATTAAATGATATATCGGAAATAATAGCCGAGATAGTCGCACTTGGAGGAAAGATAATCTTCTCCAAAGGAAGTGTTTCAAGTAAAGGAATTTTGAACAATGATACAAAAAACACTAGTGGAACATCAATTAAACTTCAATCTCTATCAATTAATTTACCACGACTTGCATTTGAGTCAAATAAAGATGAAACCTACTTTAGAGCGCGATTAGCCTTATTAATGAAACCAGCACTTTCTTCAATGTCGTTAAGAAAGAAGGATATTTCTGACTTGACAAGACGTGGTCTTAATCCAATTCTTGCTGGAAACACTCAATACATGCAAAGAAGCTCTACTGCATTAATTGTAAATCTAGTCGGATTACGTGAAGCTGTCTTTGGAATTCTTGGATATGAAGACAATAAAGAAGGTAGAGAGATTTTACATAAGGTAATTGAAACAGCTGTAGATGTTGCAAAGAAGAAAGGAAAAGAAATTGGCGACAATGTTAGTATATGCATGACTGAAAGTGAAGGTTCTGCAAGGTTTGCAACGTTAGATGGCGAAAAATATGGAAAAAATTCCGTCCTTCAATCTCTTGAAGGAAAACCTTACTCTGAAGGTATATCATTTATTGCATCAGAAATTACTGGACTTTCTACAAAGAGCGAAAGTATAGTTGAATGTAATAAGATCGCAAAAATGCTTAATGGTGGTTTACTAACAAGAATTCAGTTTGATAAAGCTTCCAAAGTTGCCGAAATTAAAAAGATCATTGAAAAGGCAGCAGATCTGACTACTTCCTTCAAACCGATTAAACAGGTACCAATTTGTGGAAACTGTGGTATGAAAGACGAAAAACTTGGGGACAAATGTCCTAACTGCAAGTCCCCATACATCATCTAGTAGCGAAATTCGTAAACTGGTTGTCATAGAATAAAAAGAATTTTGTAACAGATCCTTTTTCTCAAAAAGAATCTGCTAATTTCGTTTATCTTATCAAATTTGTACCTGTATGAAGTTCATACTACTGGTGTAAAAGAAGTTGAGCTAAATCGGATCTTGATAAATTTTTTTTTGCCACAGCAGATATAAGCACAATATTTCTTACATACCGCGGGGGAGAATTATTTGGTTGAAAATTCACAAATAGAAAGTAGTATCGCTGAAATCCGAAAAAGGAACGGAAAAGTAACTATATTTAATAAAGAAAAGATCACAAATGCAATCTACAAAGCTTTAGACGCTACTGGTCAACCCAATCATGATCTTGCTGGGCAATTAACTGATGGAGTAGTTAAAAAATTATATCAACAAGGATTCTCATCATCTAACCCTCCAAGCGTTGAAGATATCCAAGATATGGTAGAATCTACCCTGATCGACAAAGGATTCAGCGAAATTGCCAAAGCCTACATTCTGTACAGACATGAACGCCGTAAAGTCAGAGATGAAAAAATGAAAGTAGTTAACCTCAAAACCCTTGATTCAGTATCAAAGAACTTTGATCTTAATTGTTTGAGAGTCTTAGCATCAAGATATCTAGTTAGAAATAACAAAAATGAAATTATTGAAAGTCCATCCCAAATGTTTGAAAGAGTTGCTCTTCTTGTGGCAATAGGGGATCTACTTCGTGATAGTATAATCTTTTCAAGAGAGGGTGGCATATCTCAGAATGTTGAAGAGGCACGAAGCTATCTGGGTAAATTGGATGACTTTGATTACAAATTCAAATTAGGTGATCACTATCTTAACAAGTGGCATTTTAGAGGTTTAATTAATCTCTACATTGATCTATCAATGAAAAATCAGATGAAGGTAAGCTTCAAAGAACTTTTGACAATGATTGCTGCTAAGAAATTTGATAATTACGCCGATAAAGTTTCAGAATATTTTGATTTAATGACAGAACAAATCTTCCTACCAAATTCTCCTACCATGATGAATGCTGGTGGAAGATTAGGACAATTATCAGCTTGTTTTGTTTTAGGTATGCCAGATGATATGGGAGGAATCATGAAATCAACATCAGATGCTGCTTTAATTTTCAAATCAGGTGGAGGTGTTGGAATCAATTACTCAGATTTACGTCAAGAAGGAGATATTGTAGCCTCTACATCTGGTGTTGCTTCTGGGCCTGTTTCCTTTATGAATATCATAAATACAGTAACTGAGGTAGTCAAACAAGGCGGCAAACGAAGAGGTGCCAACATGGGTATTATTGAGGCATGGCATCCTGATGTTGAAAAATTTATCACAAATAAGACTCAGCCTGGAATTCTAGAGAATTTCAACGTTAGTGTAGGAATTTGGGAGGACTTTTGGAATGCTCTAGTAAATACTGAAGATGGCAAGTATATGTTACGTTCTCCTAGTCGTAGAGAACCTATTAGAGAGATTAATGCGCACCAGCTAATTGATCTAATTGCACTTTCTGCATGGAAGAGTGCAGAACCTGGTCTGATATTCTTTGACAAAATAAACCAATACAATGTATTTGCAAAAGCTAGAGGAGCACCACTTCGAGCTACCAACCCATGTGGTGAACAAAGCTTGTATCCATACGAGTCATGTAATTTGGGTTCAATCAATTTAGCAAATCTTGTTAAGAGAAAAGCAGACGGTCAGTATGAATTTGATTGGCAAAGATATGAAGAAACTATTAGAAAGACAACCAGATTTTTAGATAATATAATTGATGTAAACCATTATCCTGTTCATGAAATAGATGTTGCATCAAAAGAGTCACGAAGAATAGGACTTGGTGTTATGGGAGTAGCTGATCTTCTTTACAAATTGAGAATCCCATACAATTCAAAGGAAGGATATGAATTGCAATCCAAACTATCTGAAGCCTTGACATACTATTCCATGGAAGAAAGTGTAGCACTTGCAAAAACAAGAGGCGAATTCCCACTGTGTTCCAAAACAGAATATCCTGAAGGAAAGGTTCCTATTGCAGGATACTATGAAAAATCAAAGAGCGAACACTCTTACGACTGGGATGCATTAATTTCAAAAATTCAAAAACATGGAATTAGAAATGTTTTGACAACAACTGTAGCACCAACTGGAACCCTTTCAATGATTGCAGATTGTTCTAATGGAATGGAACCAACCTTTGCTCTTGTCTTTGAAAAGAGAGTTACAGTTGGTAGATTCTTCTACACAAATAAAATATTTGAACGAGTTTTAAGAGAAAATGGACTATACAGCGAAGAACTACTTGTAAAAGTCGCAGACAATTATGGTTCTGTAAAGGGAATACCTGAAATTCCCGAATGGATGCAAAAAATCTTTGTCACTGCAATGGATATTCATTGGGCTGATCATCTTTGTGCACAAGCAGTTTGGCAACAATGGATAGGAAACGCAATTGCTAAAACAATCAATATGCCATATGATGTGTCTGCTGATGATGTAAAAGCAGCATATCTACTTGCACATGAGATGGGTCTCAAGGGAATTACCGTTTATCGTGATAGTTCAAGACACGAACAAGTGCTACATATGACAAGTGAAAAAGCAAAAAAAACATTTGAAACCATACCTAGTGAAGTTGTTACAGATTATGTTAATTCAAATATCAAAAATCAATATGTACGAACTCAGGTTGATAAGGCACTACGTTTGATAATACCTGGAGAAATAACTCTAGCTCCAACTAGAATTGAAGAAGAAAAAGAGGAAAATCTATGTCCTACATGCAAAAACAACCTAGTTTTTGTAGAAGGATGTAGTCTTTGCATAGAATGCGGATTTAGTGGTTGTACCTCAGGTTAGATCATTCCATCACAACTTTTTTACGCTCTTTTTAAACTCCAAAAATCATTGAATAAAGCAATAATCGGAGGAATCGTAGCTGCAGTTGCCATTGTTACAATCGCTTCTGCATTTTTATTTTTATCAAATTCTGGCTTTATACAATCTTCATCTCATAATGAAAATCTTGGTCTTATCATTAATCCTCCATCAAATAAAATTACTCTTGAGGATTTGAAAAGCTATTACACACAAGCCTCTTCTACAGGAATTGGTAGAACTAATCTTTACCTTTTTTGGAATTTGATTGAACCTGAAAAAGGAAATTATGATTGGAAACAATCTGATCTTTGGATGGATTTTAACAAACAAAATGATCTTACAGTAACTCTTTACTTTTCTCTAATCAATGGAAAAACATTAGGCCCATTCCCAGATTGGATAGGAAAACCAAGTTTGGACTCAATTTCTAAAGACAATCTTAACAAAGTTCTTGATGCTATACTAACACGATATGACATAATAGACACCGTTATTATTGCAGGGGATACAGAAGAATATTTCAGATACTCTGAACAAAACATTCCAGTTTACAAAGATCTTTTTAATTCTGTATATGCATCTTTAAAAGAAAAACATCCAGACATAAAATTTGGTAATGCATTTTCATTACATGGTGTAATTAATAAAAATCTCAGTCATATAGTAGAACAATTAGATGTAGGTGATTTTGTCGCGTTTAGTTATTTTCCAGTAGATTCTCTAAACGAAATAAACAAAACTCCTCAGGAGGCAAGAGAAGATCTAGATACTATACTGACACTTGTTCCTGATAAGAAAAAAGGAATTTTTGAGATAAGTTGGAGCACCTCAGAATTTGTAAGTGGAACTGAAGTAGAACAAACTGAATTTGTAAAACAGGTATATGATTTCTATCGAACAAATGAACTGCAGCTTGAATTTGTTACTTGGTATCGACAGTTTGATAGACCAGAAGGAACATGTGTTATGACTCCAGAAAAAACTGAAGAGCAAATCAGTATTGGAGATTCATCAGGACTAGGCAGTAGCGAATTTGTGATTGAACGATTAAATCATTACATATGTAATTCTGGGCTTGTTGATATTAATGGAAATAAAAAACCTGCATGGAATGAATTTACAAAACAGGTACAAATGAGTACAAATTCTTAAAAATGCTACCGAATAAATCAAATCACTTTTGAATTCGATAATTTTACTTATTATTCCATTAGTTGCAGGAAGCATAGATTCCTTTGATGAAAAGTTTGTAAATCCATCAATAGAAGAACAAAAAATTTTCAAAAATCTTTTAGAACAATTTCTAAAACTAGATATTGATAAAAAAGATGTTTCAGGAATTTTGCGGACATTTGAAAAACCAAGCATCGTTACCTTTCCATGTAATACCCAAGATGTAAATAATCTAGTAGTAAATGTTGTAGAGACTCGTTTAGCTGGTTTTAGTGAATCTGCTGAACACGAGGGAGGAGTACTTGTAGGTGGTACATATTCTTGGCAGTGCAAGATTACAACAAGCTCTAAAGGAATTATCACAATGGATTGCGATAATACACTCAAAATTAATCCAAATGTAGCTATACCAACTGAAGAAAAAGATCAACGTTCACAAGAAATAGATAATCTCGTTATACTATATCATGAACTACTTCATGGGCAGCTTATGCTTGATGCAATTTCTTCATCTACGGAATGGAGAAATGATGTCTGCAATAAAACCCCAGATAGTAAAATAGATTATTCATATTCAGATAAACAACATATTGTAATTAATCCACTACAAGCAGAATTTACAGAACAATTAGTTCGAAAAAAAGGTGGAGTATTTTTTCATGAAGAAATAAAGCCAGAGGAGACTTACAATGGAGATTTTTCAAAAAAGATAACAGATAGGTTTGCACATCCCGAACTTGTTAATTTGGGAATTAAGGTTACATACCGTGGAATAAACACAAATGACTTGGCTGTTTCCTTTCCTCAAAGTGACATAACAATTTCTGGAAATCTCAAAGATAAAACAAAACCTGGAATAGTCTGGTTGTACGCTTTTCCAGATGGCGCTCATAAAACTTACTCACAAAATATACCTCAATGGATAAAAATTAACTCTGCTTGGTGGTCTGACGGTATGATTACCGATTCAGATTTTCTAAAAGGAATTGAATTTCTAATTCAAAATAATATTATAATAATTGAACAAATAAAAATAACTTCATCATCAACAGAGGAAATTCCTTTGTGGGTAAGGAATAATGCAAAATGGTGGTCTTCAGGATTAATTTCTGATAATGACTTTGTTTTCGGTATAAAATATCTTATTGAAGCTGGTATTATTGATATGCAATAATGCTTTCTTTGGTGCTTGCCGAGTCTTCACTTGAATTAGTTCCAAAAGAACTGCAGCAACACAATTCAGTTATTTCTCATAGCAGAAAACTCGGAAAAAATCCTTCAGAGATCCTCTTAGATAACTCATGGCATTTTGGAGCAATGAAAGGAATCAAAGATGAAATTAAAAGAGGGAGACCTGATTTAGTACACATTTCCTTATTGGAGGCATGTACCATCCCTCTTTACTACGAAAAAAAGATTACAATCTATGTTCATACCATTAGCGATAAAGTAATCTTCATTGGTGGCGATGTACACCTTCCAAAATCATATCATAGATTTGCTGGACTAATAGAAAAGTTATTTTTAGAAAAAGTCATTGAGGCTGATGGCAGTAATCTTCTTGAAATCAAAGATATGACATTTGACCAGTTATTAGAGGACATTAGTCCAAAAAGAATTATCGGCTTATCCACACAAGGAATTAAAAGTTCATGTGAAAATGTGGCAAAAAAATTAACTAGTGACTCGTGTCTTGTAATAGGTGGATTTCCAAAAGGTAATTTCTCCGATAAAATAAAAAAAAGATTTGACTACCTAGAAAGTGTGGATAACACTCCTCTAGAATCTCACGTTGTAATTAGTAGGGTTCTTTACGAATACGAAAAAACCGTTTTTATGTAGGCAATCGAGTTTGTTCCTTAATGCGGTTGTAGTATAGCCTGGTAGTACGCTGGCCTTCCAAGCCCGTTACCCGGGTTCAAATCCCGGCAACCGCATTTTTTTGGAAATTTTCTCAAAATAAAGGGTAAAAAATGGTATGAAATTAAAAAAATCTAGTTTTCAAGTATTTATGTATTTAATTTTTTTTGGAAAATCATTTGCATAGTATAAATGTATTTTTTCCAAATTAAATGCATAAAAGCCAGAATTACTATTCTATTTCATACAGCTAAACTAGGTGTAGTACGAACTTTTTAGTCATAACTATATTTTTTGCTATGATTCAAATTTAGTAGGAATAATTCTTGTTTATGAATCCAAGAACAAAAATTATCGCCGAAGAAAGAATGCAGATACTAATTAAAAATGCTATTTCTAATTCTAGGACATTTCCAAAGTTAGCTCAAAGGCAAGCGTCTCTTGCACGAAAAATCAGTACTAGATATCGTATTGGGATGCCATATGAGATGAAAATGAACTTTTGTAAGAAATGTAAAAACTTCATTGTACCTGGAGTAAATTCTAAAATTCGTATTGGAAGAACTTCACTAAAGGCTATTCGAATAACATGTAGCTTTTGCGGTCATACTTATCGTAAAGTAATAGCTCAATGATTTATAAGACGATTTGAGAGTTTGACTTTTTATGGCAAAAGTATACGATGTTCCAGCAGATTTGTTGATAAGTAAGTTAACAGATATTTTAAAAAATGAAAATATACCAGCACCAAGTTGGACACCTTTTGTTAAGACAGGCTCTCATGCAAACAAACCTCCACAAAATCCAGATTGGTGGTATACCAGATGTGCTTCTATACTAAGAAAAGTTTACCTTCATGGTCCAATGGGGGTCGATGACCTACGAAAGGAATATGGTGGCGGTAAAGCAGTAGGATACGGAGCAAGAAATCATAGAGATGCTGGTGGGGTAATTATTAGACGAGCCATTCAAGGATTAGAAAAGTTAGGATACATTGAAAAGGTTGCAGGAAAAGGAAGAGTCATTTCAAAAAATGGAATGAAAAAGCTAGATGGACTTGCAACTGAAATTTTAAAAGGACTTGCCCTTGAAACTCCCCAATTGAAGGTATACTCTTAGTGTTATGTCATGAGTTCACCAGACTCTGATGAAAATTTTCAAGCAGGAGAAGCTGATTTTTTAGCTCAAAAAGAAATTATTTTAAAACATATACTCTCATCAGAGGCCAGACTTAGACTCAATAATGTAAAGATGGTAAAACCAGATATTGCAAATACTGTAGAAAACTATCTGATTAATTTGGCATCACAAGGTAAGATAAGGACACCAGTGACAGATGATCAATTAAAACAAATTTTACTGTCTATACAACAACCAAAACGCGATTTTAAAATTAATCGAGTCTGACTTCAGAGAAAATATAATTAGGGGATAGTATGCGATCGTATTCATGAAAGCAGTTGTTTATGAAGAATATGCACCTGATGATAATTTTAAGAAAATTCTAAAAGTTAAAGATGTTAATGATCCTAAACCAAAAGCAAATGAAATCGTATTAAGGCTGAAGGCAGCTGCGCTTAATTATAATGATATTTGGGGTATGAGGGGACAACCCATTGCAATTCCACTTCCTCATATCTCCGGTTCTGACGCAGCAGGTGAAGTAGTTGCAGTCGGAGAAGATGTTCAAAATTATAAAATTGGTGACAGGGTTGTTTCGCATTCTAACCTTGCCTGTAGAACATGTGATTTATGTACTTCTGGAAGAGAATTTGATTGTACAAAGAGACAAGTATGGGGATTTCAAACTGGGCCTCTATGGGGTGCATATGCAGAACTAGTACATCTACCAGAAACAAATGTTTCAAAAATTCCTGAAGGCGTTAGCTATGAAGATGCGGCTGCAGCATCGATGACCATTCTAACCTCTTGGCATATGCTTGTGGGTAGAGCAAAGATCCAACCAGGACAAACCGTCCTGATTATGGGAGGTGGTTCTGGAGTAGGGAGCTTTGGAATACAAATTGCTAAACTTTACAATTGCACGGTTATTGCTACTGCTAGCAAACAAAAGCTTCAAAAATGTCTTGATCTTGGCGCAGATTATGCTATTGATCATCGACAAGAGGATTGGTATAAACAAGTGTACAAAATTTCAAAAGAAATTGCTACAAAAGAAGGAAAAAGACCTGGCATTGATTTAACCTTTGATCACATTGGTCAAACTCATTTCAACCAACAATTAACTTTGCTTAATTATGGCGGAACTCTTGTTTCTTGTGGGGCTACTACTGGATATGATGCTAAGATTGATCTACGACATATATTCTTCAAAGGAATTAATGTTTTAGGTTCTACTCAGGGAACAAAAGCTGAAATGGAGGCAGGCTTATATTGGATGGGTAAAGGCAAAATTAAAGCTGAAGTTGATTCAATTCATTCGTTTGATGAAGCAGCTGATGCTCACACAAAAATGCTTAAAGGAGATTTCTTTGGCAAAATTTTAATGAAGCCAAATTAAAAATAATCTCTATTCAATTTTATGTTTTTAAAAAATCAAACACAAAGAATTAAAATTAATTCAAAAACACCAGAAAAAATTAAAATTAGAAAAGCTGCAACTATAATAAAAAATGGTGGCATTGTAGCATTCCCTACAGAAACTGTCTATGGATTAGGTGCAAATGCATTAAATCCTAAAGCAGTAAAAAAAATTTTTCTTGCTAAAGGAAGACCATTCGATGATCCATTAATTATTCATATAAATGACTTCAAAGATGTATCAAAACTTGCTTTAGATGTTTCACCTTTAGCAGAAAAAATTATGAAGAAATATTGGCCAGGTCCACTTACTGTAATATTAAAAAAATCAAAACTTGTTCCTAAAATTACTACGGGTAAACAAAAAACGGTTGCCATAAGAATGCCTTGCAATAAAATTGCAAACTACTTGATAAAGGAATCAGCTACTCCAATAGCTGCACCATCTGCTAACTTGTTTGGAAAACCTAGCCCAACTTTAGCTGAACATGTTCTAGAAGATCTTGATGGAAAAATAGATCTAATAATAGATGGTGGAAAAACCAGTATAGGATTGGAATCAACTGTTTTAGATCTTACTTCAGATATTCCAGTACTATTACGACCAGGAAAAATTTCATATGAGGAATTATGTTTATTGGGAAAAATCAAGTTAGACAATTCTTTAAAAGGAAGAAAACTAAAGAATTTAATTTCCAAATCACCTGGAATGAAATACAAACACTACGCGCCTAATGCAAAAATTATTTTGGTGAAAGGAGAAACAAAGAATTGTATGAAAAAAATTTCAAGTTTAATCAGAAAATATCATAATGAAAATAAACGAGTTGGTTTGCTTGCTACAACCAAAAAAACTTCATATAAATCAGATATGACATTATTTGTTGGTAAAACCAATAAAACAATTGCAAAAAATCTTTTTGAATCTTTTAGAAAATTTGATAAAAAAGGCATAGATGTCATATTAGTAAAAGAAATTAGTGATTCAGAACTGGGGTTTGCCATAATGAATAGATTAGAAAAAGCGGCATATCAAACTGTTAAAGCATAAGAAATTAAATCTAGAAATCTAAATCACAATCTTAATCTTATCAAATAAGTCTTGATATACAATGAAAAGATTTATTCGAAGTTTAATCTTTGTTCCAGGAAATAATCCACGCTTTTTAGAAAAGGCAAAAACTTTGCCTGCAGATATAGTTTGTTTTGATTTAGAAGATTCTGTACCAGACTCAGAAAAGAAAACTGCAAGGAACCTAATCAAAGATGCATTAAAAAAGCGTTCTCAATACACTTCTGACATTTACGTGAGAATAAATTCTCCCGAGTCTACTAAAATCCAAGACGATCTTCAAGAAATAGTTCAAAAAGGATTAGATGGAATTGTAATTCCAAAAGTGAATAATTCTAAGGAATTAAAAAAAATTGAAAAAACTTTAACACTTCTTGAAAAAAAGCGAAAACTGACTTCAATATCTCTTATACCATCTATAGAATCAGCTGAGGGTGTGACCAAAACTTACGAGATTGCTTCTGCAAGCAAACGAATTTCAGTATTGATTTTTGGAGTATTTGACCTACTCAATGACATGGGTATTGAATATACTAAGCAACCAGAAGGAGCTAAATATGCTAGAGAAAAAATTCCATTAGAATCTAGAGCAGCAGGTGTATATGCATTAGATGCAATATGGCAGGATTTAGAAGACCAAAATGGTTTGATCGGAGATTGTAAGATTGGAAAAAGTCTTGGATACATTGGAAAAACTATCATACACCCTAATCAAATTACAATTACACATCAAGTCTTTCATCCTAACAAAACTGAGATAGAATGGGCAAAAAAAGTATGTCAAACATATGAAAAATCAAAAAAGCAGGGAAAGGGAGCGACAACTGTAGAGGGGAAAATGATAGATGAAGTTCATTATAAGCGTGCAAAAGCCTTGTTAGAATTTGTTAATTAATTCATTATAACAGATTTTACATTCACAAATTCTTTAAGACCATAATTAGATAGCTCTCGCCCAATTCCTGAATTTTTGATACCACCAAAAGGGACGCGTGGGTCAGAAACTACCATCGAATTAACAAACACCATTCCTGCCTCAATGTCTTTTACAAGATTATTCTCTTTAGCAAATTTTTCAGACCAAATACTAGAACCTAACCCAAACTCAGTATCATTTGCAAATCTAATGGCTTCAGTAGGATTTCGTGCGCTAATGATTGGAGCAACTGGACCAAATACCTCCTCACGGGAAATTGCCATATCAGGTGTAACATTAACTACAACAGTTGGATTAAAGAAATACCCTTTCATCTGTGGAACATTTCCTCCAACTAAGACTTTGGCTCCCTTTAGAGCAGATTTTCCAATCTGGTTAACGATTGTATCACGTGAATCATCACGTACAAGGGGGCCAATTGTAGTTTTAGGATCTAATGGATCACCTACTACTTGTTTTTCCACATTTTTAATGAATTTCTTTGTAAATTCATCGATAACCTCTTGTTCAACTATGAATCTTTTTGCAGCTATACAACTTTGACCATTATTGAGAAATCTTGATTTAACTCCCACCTCTGCCGCTTTATCAATATTAGCATCTTTTAATACAATAAAGGGATCACTTCCACCAAGTTCTAAAATAAATTTATGTAACTGTTGACTAGCAATTTCCGCTACTCTTTTTCCTGCCCTTGTGCTTCCTGTAATTGATACAGCATCTACGTTAGATTTTGCTAATGCTTCTCCAACAAGATAATTTCCAACTAGGTGTCGGAACACTCCTTTTGGAAATCCAGCCTCTTCAAACGCTTTTTGAATCGTATTTCCAGATAGTGGACAAACACTTGAATGTTTTAGTAAAACTGTATTTCCAGCAAATATTGCTGGAACACAAAATCTCAAAACCTGCCAGAATGGAAAATTCCAAGGCATGATGCAACCTATTACCCCCAATGGGTCAAAACGGACATAGCTGTCTTTTGCATTTGTTTCAATAAATTCTGGCTCTAAGAATTTTTTTCCATTATCTGCATAATATTCACAAACCCAACTACATTTTTCAACTTCAGCAATAGACTCAGTAATTGGTTTTCCCATTTCGTTTGTAATAATTGTGGCATATTCCTTCTTCCTTTGTTGTAACATGTGTCCAAGATTTCGAAGTAGCTTTGCTCTCTCAGAAATATCGAATTTTTTCCATATAGATTCATAGATTTTTCTTGAATCATTAACTTCATGGTTTACTTGTTCTTCTTTTATAGAATCATACTCTGCAAGAATTTCTTCTGTTGCAGGGTTTATTGTTTTAATTTTCACGTCTAGGTTCTCTTACCAGGATATATAAACTATGGTAGTAATTACCATTTATTACCAATTAAATCCCATTCTAGGATAATAGAATATAGAATATTTTAAAAATTATACTTTTAACATTTTTTCATTTTTCTATAAAATCATTAAATAGAGTTAGCTTAAACTTGACAATTACAATTTTTTATTTTTTATCTAAAGATCACGATTTTATTTAATGTGAAAATTTCATTTAATAATTCTCTACTCATTTAAAATATGGCATCTCTATTCTATAATTGTGTTTAAAAATGAATTTACATGGGGGCATGCTGTTGCAAAAAATGCGACAAATGAATTTCATGAACAATTTGAAAAAGCAGTTGAGCAAGTCAAAAACGAACTAAACAAAGAATATCCTTTAATCATAAACGGTGAAGAAATCTATTCAAAAAATCTATTTGAAGTAAAATCCCCATCTGATACTTCAATTATTGTTGCAAAATTCCCACAAGGAACTATCAATGATACAAATCATGCTATAAAGTCAGCAAAAGAGGCATTTTATGAATGGAGTACTACTACTTATCAAAAAAGAGTAAACATTTTCAATGAATGTGCTGACTTGTTTTCAAAACAAAAATTTCGTCTTGCTGCAATCATGTCTTATGAAAATGGAAAAACACGAATCGAAGCAATGGGTGATATAGATGAAGCAATCGATTTTATGAGATTCTATGCTTATCAGTTAGAAATTAACAAAGGATTTTCAAAAGAAACAGAACATCCTAATCCAAAAGAAAAAACTCGAATAATACTCAAACCATTTGGAGTTTGGGGAATTATTGCTCCCTTTAATTTTCCATCTGCTATTGCTATCGGAATGACTACTGGCGCTTTAGTTACAGGAAACACTGCAGTGTTAAAACCAGCTAGTGATACCCCACTTTCTTCATATGAGTTTGTGAAAGCAATCTACAAAAAACTACCTGCAGGTGCTATTAATTTTGTAACAGGTTCTGGTAATGTTGTAGGTAAAACATTGATTGAAAGCTCAGATGTAGATGGTATTGCATTTACTGGTTCCAGAGAAGTTGGCATATCTGGTTACAAAACATTTACCCAGAAAGAAACTAAACCTTTCATTTCTGAGATGGGAGGTAAAAATCCAGTAATAGTTACCAAGTATGCAGATCTCGAAAAGGCAACCGATGGAGTTCTTAAAGCTGCATTTGGATATGGGGGTCAAAAATGTAGTGCATGTTCTCGAGTATATGTACAACAAGAAATTGCTGATAAATTCTTAGAGAAGCTAGTAAAGAAGACCAAATCCCTTAAAATAGGATTACCTTGGAAACGCGATATTTTTTTGGGACCAATAATCAACAAATCTGCACAAAAAAAATTTGAAGAAGCAGTTCAACTTGCCAAAAAAGATGGAGAAATTCTTGTTGGAGGAACAATTTTGCAAGATTCTGAATATGAAAAAGGTTACTATGTAACACCAACAATAGTAACAAAGCTTCCAAGAAATCATAAATTAGTGAAAGAGGAATTATTTTTACCTCTTCTTTGTGTAGACAAGTTTGAAAATTTTGATGAAGCAATTAAGCTTGCAAATGAATCTGAATATGGTTTGACAGCTGGAATATTTAGTGAAGACAAAAAACAGCTTGATGAATTTTTTGATAAGATTCAAGCAGGCACAGTTTATGCAAATAGAGCATCTAGTGCAACGACAGCTGCATTGGTACAAAGTCAACCATTTGTAGGTTGGAAACACTCTGGAACAACTGGTAAAGGAGCTGGAGGTGAAAACTATTTACAACAATTCATGCGAGCCCAGACTCAAACTCGATGTGATTGAATAAATGAACTACCAAGAAGTAAGATGTTACGTTTTCTTTCTTTTACTCGACGGATTGAATAAGGAAGCCAATTTGTTCCATAGGGAATATAGTCTGACACCACAAATCCTTTTTTGACTAGCTCAGGCTTTAACTCATCACGAATTCCTTTTAGCATCTGAAATTCAAATTTTCTTTGAAATTTTTTTGAAAGTCGTATGGCATGATTAATCATGTTTGAATCATGAGTTGCAATGCCAAACTCATTTCCTTTTTTGAAAAGTAATTCCATTAAATTCAGATAGTTTTCATCCACCTTATTTTTTGATTTGTATGAAATCTTATTATTCTCATTATATGCGCCTTTTACAAGCCGAATTTTTGCTCCATGTTCGATTAAATCAATTAGATCATGTTTTGTTCTTTTTAGATTAGCTTGTAGGGCTAAACCTAATCTTTCATATCTTGCAAAGAGTTCGTAATAGATTTCTATAGTCTGATCTGTGTGTTCTGCCGATTCCATATCAATCCAAACAAAAGTATGTGTGGATGAAGCTGTTGTGATTATTTTTTCAAAATTTTTTAAACACTCTTTTCTACTAATTAACAATCCTATTTGCGTAGGTTTTACAGATATAGCGCCTCTTACATTCCATTTTCTAAATGATGATGAAATTAATTGATATTCTTTTACTGTATTAATTATTTGTGACTTTGATTTATGATATTCTCCTAATTTGTTTACAATTGCATGTCTACCTTTCTTATATGCCTCTCTTACAGATTTTAATGCATCATCTATTGTTTCACCAGCTATCCATTGTTTAGCAATTCCATAAAGGATTTTTTCCATAAGTTTTGTCCCAGATCTCAAGATGCTTAACTAATTAGTTTTCTAATGTAAAAATCTTCAACGTTGAATTGATGCTTTTTATACAGAATTAGATTAGTAAGCTCTATGTTTACTGGAATTATTGAAGGTATAGGAATGGTAGAAAAAATTAATCAAAATACTAAAAACCGTAGTGCATATCAACTGACAATTGATCTGGGAGTGCATGCTAAAGGACTCAAAGTGGGACAGAGTGTAGCATTAAATGGAGTATGTCTATCGGTTATAAAAATCTCAAAAAATAAATGTGATTTTGAAATGATTGATGAAACAATAAAAAAAACTGATCTTGGAAATCTAAAGAAAGGATCTATAGTAAATATTGAACGTAGCTTAAAGGTTGGTGCTAGAATGGAGGGACACTTTGTGTTAGGGCACGTAGATGGAGTTGGTGTCATAACAAAAATTAAAAAAAAACCCAAGGAAGTTAAAGTGTGGTTTGAAGTTCCAAAAAAATTAACAAAGTTTGTTGTTAAGAAAGGTTCAATTGCAATTGATGGAATTAGTTTGACAGTAGTTGATGTTACAAAAAACATGGCATCAGTTTGTTTAATCCCACACACTGTCAAAGTGACAAATTTTCAATCCAAAAAAGTAGGCGACAAGGTTAATATTGAAACTGACATTCTAGGAAAATATATTCTAAAACAAACCTAATCTATTACTACTTTATTGGTAATTACTAATTTTCGAGTAAACTATATAATTAGATAAAATTACTTTTTGTTATGTCACTTGACGATGCATTGTACTCTCTTAGAAGAGGTGAATTTGTATTGCTTCATGATTCAGGTGGTAGAGAAAATGAAATTGATATGGTAGTAGCTGCAGAGTTTGTTACTCCAGAACATATAGCACGTATGAGACAACATGCGGGTGGATTGATATGTCTTGCAATAGATTATTCTCTTGGAAAAGAACTCGGTCTTAATTACATGCATGAAATTTTAGCTAGTTCTGTTCATTTTGACTCAAAATCCAAAGAAATGATTATGGGATTAGCTCCATATGGAGATCATCCAACTTTTTCAATCTCAATTAATCATTATCAAACTTATACAGGAATTACTGATAGAGATAGAGCACTGACTATTCGTGAAATGGCAAATCTCAACAAGGCAGATAATCAACATAACAAGTTTATATCTTCATTTAAAACACCTGGACACGTTCCTATATTGATTGCAGCAAACGGTTTACTTTCTAACAGACGGGGACATACTGAAATGTCTATTTATCTGGCAAAGCTTGCTAAATTAAATCCAGTTTCTGCTATTTGTGAAATGATGGATGCAGAAACATATTCTGCCCTTTCAGTAGAAAAAGCAAAAAAATATGCTAAACAAAATGCTATTCCATTTATTGATGGCAAAGAATTGTTAGAATATGCTAAGGTGCATTAATTTTGAATATTGCAATTGTGGCCTCGGAATTTAATGACAAAGTGACATCTAGAATGGTTGAAGTAGCTTTAGAAAAAGCAAAATCTCTAAAACTAAATGTTATATTTACTTGTAAGGTTCTAGGAGTTTTTGATATGCCGTTAATTATAGATAAATTACTTGAAAAAAAAGAAGTCGATGGAGTTGTAACACTTGGAGCTGTAATTAAAGGCCAAACAAAACATGATGAGCTAATCGCAAATGCTACTGTAACTCGTATTACAAAGCTTTCTTTAAAATACCAAAAACCAGTAACATTAGGAATTTCAGGACCTGGAATGGGAGAAAGACAAGCTTACGCACGAATCAGACCCGTTTCAGAAAGGGCAGTAGAAGCAGTAATGAAAATTTTTGAGGAACTAGCAAAAATTCGATAAATTGATTCAACTAACAATCATCAAAATAAATGATTATGGGCCTTGGACTCTAACTTTGGGCAGTGACAGAGAACACAAACTTCAAATTTTACAAGCATCCTTATACAAACAAGTTCAACAATTATTTTCAGAGAAAAACTGCTTGGCATTTTTAAACAGATCTGATGAGTTATTTGTTGTAACCAACCAGCTAACCCTTGATGATCATATCATAATTCAAAAAAAACTTGCAAAGTTATTTGATCTCAAACTATCAATGTCAATTGGATTTGCTCAGACTCCATTTGATGCCAATCTGAAAGCTTATGAGGGTAAAAAATCTTCAGTAATTCTAAACAAAGAACACAATATCTATGGTTTCGTCGACGGACAAGATGAACAGAAAGTAACCATCATGCATTTTGATGTAGAGGATTTAACATCAAAACGAAAAACACAAACTCCATATGAAGTATCTTCAACAATGTTTAAACTTTATTCATCAATGTCTGAATTCTTCTTAGACAGAAAATCAATTGCATTCTTCATGGGGGGAGATAATTTTATGGTGATTGCAAATGATGATGGTGCAAAGGAAATGGCAAAGAAATTCATTGATATAACAAAAAAAGATCTAGGTTTGTTACTTAATTGTGGAATTGGTATTGGAAAAACTTCACGTGAAGCTGCAAAGCTAGCTACAGAATCACTTGATAAAATTAGAGAAATTCGTGATTCTGGAAAAGATAAACCTGAAATCTTAGAAACATCATGCTTTTAAAAAACGCTAGTATTCTTTATGGCAAAGAATTAACTTATGTTTCTTCCACCAATCTCAAAATTTCAGGAGAAATTTTTAAAACAATTAATCCATACTTGAAACCAAATCCAAACGAAGAATCAATTGACTGTGAAGGACTATTAATAATTCCAGGCTTAATTAATTCACATACTCATATAGGTGATTCTATAGCAAAAGATGTTTCATTAAACAGTACTGTTAATCAAAAAATTCATCCACTTTTCGGTGTTAAACAAAAAATTCTAAATGAATCAAATCCATCACATCTTGCAAATTTTATGAAAAATACCTGTCTTTCAATGATAAAAAGGGGTATTACAACATTTGTTGATTTTAGAGAAGGTGAATTAGACGGAATACTCCTTCTCAAAAAAATACTCTCTTCCCTTCCAATAAGATCCATAATGCTTGGAAGACTAGAATATTATCAGAACCACAAACAAATTAAAAAAAATATGCCATTTCCTAATTCAAAAAAAGGCGAACTTGTAACTCTTTTAAGAAGATGTGATGGGTTAGGGATTAGTGGACCAAACGAAAACAGTAACTCTATACTAAAATATTATTCTAAAATTAAAAAACTAAGAGCTATACATTCTGAAGAAACAATTCAGAGTTCAAATCTTTCAAAAAATTTAACCAAAATGACTGAAACTCAACGTAGCATGTTACTAAAACCTCATTTTCTAGTGCATATGACTTATGCTTCACAAAGAGATCTCCATCATGTTGCTAAGAAAACAAGAGGCATTGTAATTTGTCCTCGTGCGAATGCAGCATTAGCAGAAGGGATTCCTAATGTAGAAGGTATGATAAAAGCAGGTTGTAATATTGCAATTGGTACAGATAATGTAATGGTAAATTCTCCTGATATTTTTCGTGAGATGGATTATCTATGGAAGGTCACAATGGGTTTGAATCGAAAAAGAATCGAACCCAAACAAATTCTAAAGATGGCAACTGTAAATGCAGAAAAAATTTTACAAAAAAATATTGGTATAATAGGAATAAGTAAAAATGCAGACTGTATCTTCATTGATAAACACGCTATTGATTTAGAACCAATGCATAATCCATATGCTTCAATTGTACAAAGAGCTAGTGAATCTTCCATTAAAGCGGTAATGATAAGAGGGAAAATTATTCATGGCAAAATCTAGACCGAGAGTAATTTTGAGTGCGGCCATGACCCTCGATGGAAAAATAGCCACAAAAAAAGGTGATTCTAAGTTATCTTCTAAACAAGATAAAGTTAGAATTCACAAATTACGCTCTAAAGTAGATGCAATTTTGGTAGGATCTAATACAGTAAAGAGAGATGATCCTATGCTTACAGTTCGATATACAAAAGGAAAAAACCCTTTACGTGTAATTTTAGATTCTAAGGCTGAAATTAATCCTAAATCTAGAATTATTAAGACATGCAAAAAAATTCCTACAATTTTAGCTGTTTCAAAAAAGGCATCTAGACAAAATGTTTCTAATCTGAAAAAACATTCACTTGAAATAATAATAACAGGAGAAAATAAAGTAAACATAAAAAATCTCTTGAAAGCACTTTCTAAGAAAAAAATCAAAACTCTTCTTGTGGAGGGAGGTGGTACAGTTAATTGGGAATTTATTAAACAAGGATTAATAGATGAGGTATTAGTTACCATAACACCGTATCTTGTGGGTGGTCAAAAAGCTATCTCACTAGTTGATGGAGAGGGATTTTCAAAAATACAAAATTCTAAAAAATTAAAATTGAAAAAAATCAGCAAATTAGGAAATGAAATTGTATTACACTATGGCCTAGCTTGTCGAGGATCTATACTTTCCTAGTATAACCTTCTCTGTAGCATCTAAATGAGATTCCTGTGAAAATTTAAGATGTACTATTAGAGTATACTGTATTTCTTGATCTTCAACCAAATCTTCTATTATTGGTATTCTATCCTTTACTTCTTCAAACATTCCTTTAATATGATATGGATCAGCATCACTTAGAGAAATTGGACTAAGTATAACACCAAATGAAACTATAGTAAAAAATAATCCAATTTTTTCAGTAGTTGTCATAGGAGAAGAGCTGGAAAAACGATTAGTGATTATTCTAATTATTCCACAAAATTTTTCAAAAATAGGCTCAGTTCTGTCAGAAGGAGAATATCTTTTTGACAAATTTGCAATAATCAATTGTTATTGATAATCTAGACTTGTTGATATATATTATTACATTCAGTATAGTTGATCTAGATTACCTAATACATAATTTAAATAGAAATTGAGATTTTAACAAAAGTAATTAATACTAATTTAATTTCCAAAAAAATCCAATTTTTAAGAGATTAATCAATTTTGCTATTGAATTCTACTGTTCTAGTCCTACTCAAAAAAATTTCATCAGCTGATAAAAACACCTTACATAGTAGCTTAATTTTTAAAATTAAAACAAGTATTCATGAAAAAGGCAGGGTATACAGTAATTCTATCTATAATTGTGCTTTCTTCTTTATCATATGCAAATTCTTCATTAGGAGACTTGGTGACTACAGCTTGGCCCCTAAATAATCCTCTAGAAAAAGGAGATTTTCCAATAATCGTAGGTAATGTAAAAGATCAGGGAGGGCATCCTGTTGAAGGCGCCCAAGTAAAAATTACATTTGCAACCAAAACTATTAGCTCAATTACCAATAATGTAGGTTCTTTCTATATTGAACTAAAAACTGCAGCAGAACCTGGTGATTACAAAGTTAGCATAATAACAACAAAAGAAGGATATGGAATGAGTATAGTTAATACATCATATTTTGTAAATGGAATTCCTCAACCTGTTCCCGATTTTGATCTAACTATAATTAACCAAGTTCCATCATTGCTTGAAGAAGGATTTACTAAAAATCCACTTTCACAAATTATTCTCAAACATATGGAAGAAGTTCAAAGACAACAACAAGAAGAAGAAAAGAAACGGCAGGAAATTGAAAATCGTAAAAAATTCATAAATGACCAAAGACAAATTGCACAAAATTCACTTGAAGAAGATCTCAAAAGTTTTGAAAAACAATTTGAATTTTTTACTCCCAGATTAGCATTTGGTAGGTTTGTTCAGGGTGTTGATGACACAGTTAAGTTAATTTTCTGGGATCAGTTTAACTTTACAGAAAAAAGACATACTGAAGCATACGCAGCTAAGGTTGATGCAATAAAAGATGGTAAAAATACCGTCGAAGCTACAAAGATTTTTCAAAGAAAGGCTGCAGTATCTAAGAGTGAAATAATTGATTATAATTCTGAATTAAATGTAAAATATGGATTAGCTGACAAAAAAACTCAAAGTTTTTTCGATAATAAAGGCAAATTACGATGGAATGAAAATTCGGCTGAAAATAAAACTGTTCTTTGGTATCTTCAACCCAAAAATTAGTTAATTTTTAGGCTCTCTTTCACTCTTCGCATCTTGAAATTCTCTTATCTTTTTTGAACATTCCAACATTTGTTCAGGAGTGTGTCTACTTTTTGGCTTCTTACAAATTGGACATATTTCTTCTGTTCCTTCCGATTTAGGAGGTTCTGTCATCATAGTGTAATTTCAACTCTCAACCATAAAGAAGTTTTAGGTAATTAAATTTCAGTTTTTGTACTATGAATGGAATTGAGGTTAATTTTTATTCGCAATGATCCCTCTGAAATCCTTTTGTTAATCCTATAAAGTGCTCTATTGGCAACCTCATCACCATATTTTACTCTCAGTTGCTTCATTAGACTTGTTCTGACTCTACCAAATCTTTCTTTATCATTCATTATAGCTTCTTCACTTTCTAATTCTCCACTATGAAGCATATCTGCTATTCCCTTCTCTTTTGTATAGATGCCTGCCAAAGTTAATTTCACCTATTCTATATTGAGAATTATCTTAGTCATGTTTTTGATTTTAACAGAATGAGCTTATGAGATTTTGTGCGTTCAATTGAACAGCATCAAGTTAATTGTAAATACCCCTTTCTGATTATGATTTAGTAAAGTTTGTTAAAATTTCAAGAGAACAGTAAAGTTATGTTTAATTTTGCCTCATATCCTTTTTAATGTAATCAATTTTCGCCGCAAACGCTTTTTTTGATTTATCATTTTTCTTCAAGTTTAAGACTTGACCACATGAAGGGCATTTAAAAAAGAGTTCCAACGCATTTTCAAAAGTAACTCTTGAGCAATCATTATTTCCACAATGATAAAAATCTGAAGAGTTTTCATAATCTAATCTTTGTTGTAGTCTTTCTGAAATCTTCTTTTTCTGACCTTCAATAAAATTTTCTACTTCATCTCTCCTCGAACGCCATCGGTATACAAACCATCCTTTCTTTTCATCTTTAACTCTAATGCCAGTAATCAATGCCTTACCAAAAAGATCATAAAGCACCTTTCTAACCATGTTGATTCTTAATCCAGTCGAGCTAGCAATTTCTTCATCGGTTGCGTCTTCTGACTTCAAAAGAGATCTCGCTACTTTGAGATATTCATCTCCACCTATCATTGTAGCAATCCTTACAAATGGATCTTCATATTTATCAATCAAGACTTACTACATCCTTTGCATTCCGTTATTTATCCATTTTTTCTTTTATGATTACATTTTTACCTTGTTTTGTTGGAATGATCTCTCTAGCAGGATTTTCAAATCTTGTAAAAAACTGATTTCCTTTCTGAATTCTATCTAATAATACTGCAAGTGCGCTAATCTCAGAATGAGGTTGATTCCCTATTGATACATTATAATCTGCAAAATCATAAATCTCCCGCGGGACTTTTTCAGCACCCACTACCACCAGAATATTTTCTTCTTTTTGTAACAAGGGTTCTAATTTGTTTATGTTTTCACCATACATGGTTAAATGAACAATTTTTACCATATTGGTTTTTTTCCCTTTAACTATCTTTTTCCAATCAGTAATGAATTCAATTTCAAAATCTCCTCCCCAAGTATGATTAATTTTGTTAATAGTATCTTTAATTTCTGGATTTACTTCATTCATGTATATTTTTGAAGCTCCAAAGGCTCTTGCAACTAATGCAACATGTGTTGTAACTCGATCGTCTCTTACCAATCTCTGACCTATTCGTAACACTTCAAAGCCCATAGATTCTATCAATCTCTTCCTTTAATGATTTTTTAACTACTACATCTTTCTTAAATTCCAACATTTCATTTATCAGATTCTTTAATTGTAAAATATTTTCTCCAGTTGTGGCTGAAATGGGGATCCATATTTTATTTTCATCGAGTTTGAGATATTCTTTTTTTTGTTTAACTAACTCTTGTTCAATAAGATCTATTTTATTAAGAACAAAAATCATTCTATCAGGCTCTACTCCTAATTCATAAAGAGTTTTTGTACAACTTTGAAATTTCTTTTTTAATTCTGATTGTAGATCACTTGCATCAATTATAACTATAACAAGATCAGTATAGAGCAGTTCTTCTAGTGTTGATTTAAATGCCTCGATCATATAAGCAGGAAGTTTACTGATAAATCCAACAGTATCAGAAATTAATACTGATTTATTCTCTATAGTTAATCTTCTAGTAGTAGTGGAGAGAGTTGTAAAAAGTTCCTTTCCTTTTTGGCGGTCTTCTCCAGTTAATAAATTAAACAAGGTAGTTTTTCCCGCCGATGTATATCCTGCTAAAGAGATTGTTTTAAAACCAAGACGTTTTCTTGATTGCCTGTGAAGTTCTCTCTGTTTTCCAGCTTTTTTTAGTTTTAATTTTACACTTACCATTCTATGTTTGATATCGTTGTAATACACATCAACTTCGAATTTTCCTATTCCCAAAAACCCTGGCTGTTCGCCCATTTTTGCAAGACGAACCTTTTCTTTTGCTCTTGACATCTCGTAACGAAGTTGTGCTAGCTTTATCTGAAGTCTTGATTCAGAACTAGTTGCACGACTCTCAAAGATCTCTAAAATCAGTGTTTCTCTGTCAAGAATGGGAATTTTTAATTTAGAAACTAAATTGTAATTTTGACTTGGTTTAAGTATTTCATCATAAATAATAACATCTGGTCTTAATCTAGTCATAATTTCTTTTAACTCATCAACTTTTTTTTCACTAATTCCAAATTTTGATCGTTGCAAAAAATCTTGTTTGATTATATGACAAACTGAGTAATTTGCAGTATCACAAAGGGCTAATGCCTCATTAACAGAATCATCTTTATCATAAGTAATTAATAACGCAGATTTCATCTCAGGCACGAATCTACGATTTTGATTTTTTAAGAATTTTTTCTACATTCATGTTAAGGACAATTTCAGTAATATCACTAGCATATTCTGCAATTCTGCGAATATTTTCAATCATCCTCCTTACGCGGTAGATTTCTTCATCATCTTTTATTGATTTAGTACTAACTAGAACCTTTTTTTCATAGTATGTAATTTCAGTTGCTTTTTTAATGATTTTTTCAGCTTGTAGAAAATCTTCTTTAAAGAGTGCTAGACACGAATCATCTAAAAAGGATAAAGCAAAATCGCTCATTTCTTGTATTTTCGCAAAAATTTCTTTTTTGATTGGTTTTTTAAATTCTAATAAATCTTGAGCGATAAAAACTGCATGGTCACCTGTTCTTTCTATATTCTTTACAACTAACCTGAAACCTAAACAATCTCTCAAATTTTTAAATCCCATCTCTTTGAGCATATGTTCATTTTGGATAGCAATTTTTAATTGACGAATGATGTAAAATCCAAATCTATCAACCTCATCATCAGCATTAATTACTTCCTTGGCGAGTTCAAAATTTGATTCCTTTACCGCTAGGAGGGCATCCCTCAACATCGATTTGGCAAGATGTATCATTCTTTTGAAGGCACCATTAACTGAGAGCTCAAGCAAATTTACCAATACCTGAATTGTTATTCCTTCAGTAGAATCAGAAATAATCTCAGTTCCCATTAACATTTTTTTTACGGCATCTTTAACCGCAGTTCTTTGGGCTGGCTTGAATCTACCAGTTTTTGGTTTAATGTTAATTGTTTTGAATCCAAGAAAGTAGAGAGAAATTAATCTCCTCACTATTGATGTATTATCATCATCTGGTCCAACTTCAAAAGTAGCATCTTCCATTTGAAGAGTCTTCGTAGAATACTGCGTTGGAGAAATTTGTAAAGTTGAAGAACCATGCCTAACTACATTTATGGGATCCCCTTGCTTTAGACCAAGCTCCATTATCCATTGTTTTGGCAATGAAACGATATAGGATGATTTTCCAGTGAACTGGATTTTCCTTGTTTCCTCGCGTTCATTCATAATCTATATTTTTTTTAGCAATCTATATAGATTTTGATCTGAGATATAGATGAACCATTAACAAATATTTAGAATATTATAATCAAGATATCGTGGATCCTGTTGAAAAACTTCATTATACAGTAGATACACTTTTTGGAAATGGAGTTTCAAAATTCTTTCCTAAAAAAATTAAAATTACATATTCAAAGAAAAATGGAAGAATTCGGAGTGTTTATCATGATGGAAAGATACTTTGTACACTTCGTATAGATGGTGGTTTGGCAATATCGCCATATTTTGCACAAATTCTGTTAAAAAGTAAAAAATTCAAAGAAAACTGTCTGGAGATAGATATTGACTCAAAACCTTTTGTTCAAGAGGGAAAGTCAGTTTTTTGCAATCATGTGGTGTGGTGTGGAAAGAATATTCAAATATCCTCTGATGTTCCAGTCTTATTTAAAAATAAAGTGATAGCCGTGGGAAGGGCTGCACTTTCATCAGAAATGATTCAGTCCCAAAATAGAGGAGTAGCAATAAAAATCAGGGATAGTTTAAAAAGTCAGAATAAAGAAGATCGTTCGTAATGATGCGTGGTGGTAATAGGCAGATGAGAAGAATGATGGATAAGATGGGTCTTGATATGTCTGAGATCCCAAATGTTCAGGAAGTTATAATTAAGACCGATAAAAAAGAGATTATCATTCCAAAACCAGCAGTAACTGAAATGAAGGCAAAGGATAATTCAATCTTTCAGGTAGTTGCAGAAAGTTATGAAGAAAAGGAAAGAGAGGTTCCCGTATTTAGCGATGATGACATACAGCTCGTTTGCCAACAGGCAAGTGTATCTAAGGAACAAGCAATTAATGCTTTAGCTGAATCTAAAGGAGATCTTGCTAGAGCAATCTTATTGCTCACAACAAAATAAATGTATTATTCCTATATTAAAAGAGGAATAGAGTTCCATTTGGGAAACACATCGTCTTTTATTCAAATTGATTATAATTTTAATAGATCTGGAATATGGTTCAACAAAATCATAACTCATCTCAAAAATCTAAAATTTTGGATAATACCATACTTCAAACGACAGATAAAGAATCAACTCAAGTCAATGAATATAACATTAATGGAAAGTACATTTTAGAATTTATTTCTCGACATCATTTGAATAGTTTATGGGATGAATTTATTTATGAAAAAAACCATCCTAAAACTCCTCTTAGTGCGACTGAAGTATTAGCAATGATTAACCTTCCGCCTGAAGAACAAGATCAAATATTAAAAGATCGTGAGTAACTACCAATTTATGACTAAAAATTGAAGGATTTAATTATTGGAATTAGAGGTTTTTATTTAACTTGAAATTCAAGGGTACAAAAAAACCGGTAACCAAGACAATTTCTAAAGAAATCCCAGAAACATCTGTAACACCACGTACAATTGATAAAATTATCAAAGCCTTGTCTGGTTTAGAATCCGACATAGATTCTCTTACTGAAAAACTAGCAGATATGAAAAAGCAGTTAAATCAAAAATCCCAAAAAGAAATTGACCAATTACTAGAGCAGGTTATTCAAATGGCTACTAAAGAGGCAGAGACTATAATTTCAGAGGCTAGAGACAAAGCCAAATCTGAATCCCAAAGAATTTTGACTGCTGGTGATGTGAATTTAAAGGATGTTCAAGATAAAATTGACACCAAATTTAATGAAGCAGTTGACCACGTTGTGTCAACTGTTCTGAAGGCATAAACCTAAATTTTACCTAGGAGTAGCATCATTATCGCAGTGTTTACCCAAGCTCGTATAGGAATTGCCACCACCTATGGAAGACCTTATTATAAATTCGTAAAAGCACTCAATCACCTTGAATTACAATATGATTCAATTCTTCCTGAGGAGATAAATTCCTATGATGGCAGTTTAATTCTGACCACCTTCAAAGAAGCACCTGAATACTCTAAAAAACCCATACTTCATGAGGAAATTATAGATAAAGATCCTACAGTAATTAGAGGTTTAATGATTCAAAAATTAGAGGAAGGGGGTCTTAATAAAAATGAGCTAGTTTTTGGAATTGATCCTGGACATAGAACTGGTCTTTCAGTACTATATTTTGGGAAGGAAATTGAAAGGTCAATTTTTACTTCAATCGAAGGACTTGTAATGCATGTTGCCAAAATTTTAGCTGAGCTAAAATCTGATAGAAAGATTATAAAAATAGGTAATGGAAACATGATTCTTGCTAAAGAGATAATTACATTACTTAACCTTAGATTTTGTTCAGATTTTGAGCTAGAGTTTGTCGACGAAAGAAGAACCTCACTTAAAATAAAAAACTATAATCAAAGAGGAAAACGAGATATGATGTCAGCAAAATATATTACACAAAGAGAAGGGTATAGACACATAGTTTTACCCCTTTCTAGAACTGGATAAAAAATTCTAAAAATATGAGCATGGTTTATGAAAATTTTTTATAATTTGTTACTTTCAATTATTAAAATTTCAAGAGAGACGATTTTTTTGAAAAATAGATAAATATTTATACTCTTTTTTGAGAGAAACTGAAATCTATTTTTATAAAATGATCGATCAATAAAATTTTTATAAAAAAAAGCCTCAATAATTGTATAAATTATCGATCCATACTTAAATAGTTGTGAATGTTATAATAGTTATACTAAGGAATTGAATGAAAAATGACTTGTAAAGGAATTTGTGTTAGATATAAGGCTCAAAAACCTGTAGGAACCGGAAGATATGCTTCTGGACAGAGACGATGTCAAATTTGTGAAATCTTCATCAAGTGGGAAGGATTATGGTGCCCATGTTGTGGTTATCGACTCAGAACCAAACCAAGAAATCTGAAATACAAGGCCAAACTCAGAGCAAGAGTAGAAGCTGATACAAAGACAGAGAGAAAGATAGAAGCGATAGCAATAAAGGCATAAGTTTCGTTCGAAGCTTTTGATGTCCACAAGAGGTTATGTAAAAAAAACTATTAGTGTGGGCGATAGAAATTTTTTACTACAATCCATTTCCTTTGATAATGGAAATTTTGTTTCTGTAAGTGAAGGTAGTCAGAAAATTGGTTCAATGGTTGTATCAATTGGATCTGGACCATCCGCTATTACAACTACAGTTATTCCAGCCAAAACGGATTTTCTTTTCTTAAAGTTAACTGCAGAAAAAATATCGATCTCGATTAAGGGAATAAGTATTGTTTCCTTATTTGCTACTAGGGAGCTTGGAAATAATATAGCTAAAATCTTAATGGGAGAAATAATGGAGATGATTCAAGCCTGACTGATTTGAGAAGCTATCTTGAATTATTGAGAAATATTCGCAATTTAAAAACCGTGAAAAGGGAGGTATCTACAAAATATGAAATTGCAGCACTTACGGCTAAAGTAGATGGTACCTATGCTTTGTTATTTGAGAAGATTAAAGGCAAAAAATTCAAACTCGTCTCAAATCTCGTTGGGACAAGGGAAAGATTTGCCTTGGCTGTTGGTGGTAAAGAATGCAATATTCACGAAAAAGTAATTCAGTCAATAGAGCATCCCAAAAAACCTAAGAAAAGTTCAAAAGGCCAATTTATGGAAAACCAATCCTCAGATATTTCTATTTTACCTATGGTCAAACATTTTGAAAAAGAACCAGGTCCTTTTATAACCTCATCAATAATTTATACCAAAAATCCTGAACGAGAAACCCAGAACTCTTCCTTCCACAGGTTAATGCCACTCGATAAAAAACACTTTTCTGTTAGAATGGTTGAAGGAAGAGATCTTCATCGTGCTTTTATCCATGCAAAAAACCAAAACAAAGATCTCAAGGTTGCAATAACCATAGGAGTCCATCCTGCAATTTCTATTGCAGGAGCATATCAGGCAGATTGGGGAAAAGATGAACTAGATATTGCTAATTCCATTTTAGGCGGAAAACTGCGACTAGCAGAATGTCCTTACTCTGGGATGTTTGTGCCATCGGGAGCTGAAATTGTTATGGATGGCAGAATCTTACATAACAAAACACACAAAGAATGGATGGTTGAGATGCTTCGAACATATGATTTTGCAAGGTATCAACCAGTATTTGAGTTAGAATCACTATACTATCGAAATAACCCAATATTTCATGATGTGCTGTCAGGTTATTCAGAGCATCGTATGTTAATGGGGATGCCTATAGAAGCTAAATTGAATCGAAATTTGAAGAAATCTTTTCCTCAAACAAAACAAGTTTCAATGACCAATGGAGGATGCAGTTGGCTCCATGCAGTTGTCCAGATTAAAAAAAGAAAAGATAGTGAAACTAAATCCATTATCAAAAAAACATTTGCTACCCATCGCTCTTTAAAAATGGTAACTATAGTCGATGATGACATTGATCCTAATGACGCAGAATCCGTTGAATATGCTATGGCTACAAGATTTCAAGCTGATCGTGATTTACTAATATTAACAAACGTTAGAGGCTCTAGTCTTGATCCTTCAAGTGATCAAAAAAGACTCAAAACAGCAAAGCTAGGAATAGATGCTACTAAATCACTATCAAAAAGAAATGAAGGATTCGAAATAGCGAAAATCCCAAAACAAGACAAAATCTTTCTAAAAGATTATTTTTAAGAATTGTTTAACTACTATTTTCTATTCCACCATAAGTTACATGACATTTAGTCGGTGATTTACATTTGCCATGTAGACCTAAAGTACATTTTTCACATTCGTAGTTACAATTCATTTTTCAATAATTATATTATTTATATAATATTAAAATTAAAAAGTAGGTTTCTTAATAATATTACATCTTCAATTCTGGAATTATTTTGGCCACATATTTTTCCATGTTTCTGCAAACTTAGTCATCATCTCACCATAGGACTTAAATGATCCCATTCCAGATTGAGTCAATGCCTTTTGCCAATTTTCACCAAATTGTTTGAATGCATTTGAGGTATATTCATTCATGGCTTTTTCCCAATTTTCACCAAATTGTTTGAATGCATCTATTCCAGATTGAGTCAATGCCTTTTGCCAATTTTCACCAAATTGTTTCATAGTTTCTTTACTTGATTCGTTTGCAGCTTTCTCCATAACTTCGATATATTTTTTTTGCATTTCTATGGTTGATTTTTGAAATGATTCAAATACATCTCTCCACTTTTCTAAAACTTTAGAGTATTCTTGCCAAAGCTTGTCCCATTCATTTGTAGATTTGCTATCATCTGACATGTCTAGATTTTTGTTGATACCCCTCATAAAGTGATCTTTTATTCTCAAATACATTTGACTTGAAACATTTATAGCTGAGCAGTTTTTCAAAATATTATGAACAAGTCATCTACTAAGGATTTTGATCCAGATAGATTAGTTCTATCAAAAAAAGAAATCTTGGAGTTTTGTGATAAAGTTCTTGACAAATGGAAAAAAGATCCCAAAAATAATACAAGAAATATTGTGGCAATGACTGCTGTTAGAACTAGTGTTTTTTGGACAGATGAGGAATCTCTAAAAGCAATATGGAGAGAAATTATGAATTGGACATTTGAGTTAATGTACAAAAATGCTATTGCTCAGGCAAAAGAGGAAAAGGCAGAATGGTCACCTGTTTTAAGCAAAATAACAAATACTAAGAACTCTACTCAATTTGAAACTGGAATCTGGTATTAGCATAAAAACGTCATAATTTGTTAATAAATCGCCTAGCCCTTTCATTTCTTTGTTCTCAATACCGATCTGTTGAAACAAAATTACAAACAAGTTGTTAATATATTACAATCAAAGTAAAGGTAATGACTAGACATTTATCAAAGTTAGAAATTAAAGATGTATCTTCTGTAGAAATCATAAACGATTTTCAACATCCCTCTTCAACAGAATTTGACATTGCAAAACAAAATATTTCAAATTTAAAAAAGGATGCCTTTGAAACTGCTGAATGTTTAGCCTCAATAAACAATACAATTAAAGAACATTTAGCAAGAATGGAAAAAATCAAAAAATTGGATTTTAATTTTTAAAAATAATTCTAATCAACAGAATAACCTAAAACCCAGTTATAAATTACCTTTAGTTGCTCGGTTACGATGGTATTAAGATTGTTTACTTGTGCTTCTAAAGCAGTAATCAGATTTTCTAATTCAAAAATTCTATCATCAAGCTCATCATTTTTTTCTTTTAGGAGTATATTTTCTTCTCTAAGCATTTGGTTTTCGTTTACTAAATCATTTATTTCATCTGTTTTATCAACATAGATAATTGAGGTTTTCTCAGAGACTTCAATTATTGGGGTTTTTGTGGTTATACCTTTGAGTTGCGTTCCAAATATCTCAACTAGTTCAACATCAGACGGTAGGTTAAATTTGATAGTTCGAAGCTTATAGTTTGTAACAATCTCGTCGTAATAGATAAGCTCCCCATCAGCAATTATTGTAAATTCAGTATCTTCTTCCATTTTTGTTGAATCAAAAAATTCTCGTTCAAAGGTAATCTCTATTGTTGCTGGAATCTCAGTTACCTCAACATCTAGCATTACCTCTATGTCATTAAAGTCAAGATCAAAATCTTTTATCTCAACTCCTGTGGTAGAATAATCAAATGGAGTACTAAGTTCTGCTTCAGAAAAACCTATCAAAGTTCCTCCTATCAAAATTATGGCAAGTATTGATAAATTTTTATGACTCATCAGACCTAAAATTTAGAATTTTACTATTCAGCAACTTAGTTGTGACTTTTTGACCTATAGCATCGCAGATGTAGATTTTGATACAATTTTCACCCTCCATACATAACTAGTTTTTAATTAAGAAAAATAAGAAATGAAATCCAAAATTTTCCTAATATTAAAAATTGACAATAGAAAACAATGAAAACTTTCATACCATTGTTCTAATAAATAAAATTAAGAGATTTTGACTTGGAAAATGTACAAAAAACTACATTCTCGATTTTTTAATAACCCTACTTAGCAGAAGTTCTGCGTAACATACACTTTATTATCTGGTGAAATTTCTACCCCGATGCCTTCTCTATCAAAAATCTCTGTAAGTATGTTTTCTCGATGTCCATACGAATTCATCCATCCTTCAACAGTAGTTTTGGCAATTTCCTCTTCGGAACTCCAATCATACGAAGTAATTACGTTATTTAATGTATAATACGAATCAAAAAGATAACCTTGAAAAATATTTTCAGCTAATCCCGAATACATTTGTAAACCCACAATTTTTTGACAAACATATCCTACTAGTTCTGCTCTATCTGATGGAGTAAAACCTTCTGGAGTTTCATGGGCAAAATATTCTCTGGATGCCATATCTTGACTATGGCCCCGGGCAATCTGTGTAATTTCTGAATCCAATACCAATTGTGAAAGGCCATAGTTTTTACGTTCTTGATTAGTAAGCTGATGAACCAGATATTCAATTTTCTGAGAATCAAACTGTGGTTTATCTTCATCTGATTGAGAAGGATTGATTTTTTTCTGAGCATACTTTATTACGTTGTCAAGTTTTTTACTATTCTCTTCTGCTACCTTCTCAACTGAAGTATTTGCTCTATCAAAACTTTCATTGATTGATGTTTCCCCTTTTGTCAGATCAAGTATCTCATTCTTAGCTTTCTCAAGACTTTGAACAAGTATGTTATCACCTTCGGGAGAAATTTCAATTATTCCTAATCCAAACGCAGTGCCTATTAGAAAAATTGGAACTAATCCGAATACTATACTTGCATTCAAGGAATTTCATAATCAGATGTAAATAGATAAGATTTCCGTAGAACAGAACACTAAGATCATATTTTATTAATGAGGGGAAGCCGGCACCTCCCCCCACATGGTACAATTACTCCCCTGGTTAGCATGGGAATAGTTCAACTGTGGTCTAGGCTATGGATGAAATTTATTTGTCAAATTGTATTAAAGCGCTTTCGTAGAAATTATCAGTATGATCTAAATACTCTAGATCAAATTATCAAGCACTATTGGAACTGTCGTCAGAGTACTCATCGTTTCTGGTCTTAAGTTCCAATATACAATAAAAAGGAATCAAAATATGCTTGAGCCTAAATACAAATTTGGAAGCTAAATATCATTTAGATGAAATTAAAAAAATATCTAAATTTAACTGGAATTTCTATGAGGTTGTTTATACTTCTTCCTAAAACCATAATGATATTTAACAAAAAGTTTTGTACAATCTTAGTTTTTTATAATAGCAATGTTGTGCATTTTGCTTCGCTAAGAAATTATACGTATTGCTTAAGTAATAAAATCTGGGTATTTTCAGGTATGAATGTGGTCTTTCCGCTACTTTTGTTTGCGGTCATGGGACTAGTCATTCCTGCCTATGCCCAAAACATATCACAAGATGAAAATGATATTAAAATCAGAGATTTAATTCAAGAATGTCACGAAAAGGTAATGGCAGATAAGTCAACAACAGAGTCTGAAAAAACTGTTGCAAAACGAAATTGTGAAACTGAAATTACTAATAAATACAAAAGTGTTGAAATTGATTATCAAGAATTTGACGAAATAAGAATGAAACTTCAAAAAATTCAAAACTGTGAAGATTGGCACCCTCAATATAGATATCTAACTGAAGCGCAATTTAGATTACAAAAGAATGTAGAAGCTGTAAATGATTGTATATTATTGTATAAGGACTCATTCTGGAATTATACAGGGGAGAATCGATTAGAAAAACTCGTAGATAGGCTAGATGAAATAAAATCTGAATTACCAAAAGATCCTGAAACAAGACATGTTACATTGGATGTAAATATTCCTAATCTTGAATCAAATATAATTAATTCACAACAAGATGTTGATGAAGTTAATCTAAAAGAAAAAGTTAGACTGCTTGAAGAAGAATTAGTTAAGAAGGATGCAATAATTAAAGAACAACTCAAAGTTATAATGGAACTTGTAAATAGAATCAAAAATATAATGTTTAACTCATTAAGTTCATTTTTGATTCAATTATGATTTTTTATTTGTCAAATGAATATTATAATGCATATTGAGTTTAAAGTAATTCTATAGAGCCGAATCAACCATTAATGCAATAAATAATACTGCTAGATATGGACTTGAAAATTTGAAAAGAGTCCACGATGCTCGCTCAGTTGGTTTTTTAATTACCCGCCCACTTAAAATTATCATCAATATTCCTGAAGCAATAGCAGTATACAGATACACTGGGCCCATAACCGATGTTCCATCTTCATGAGTAAGGAAGAATGGTCCAGCTGAAAATAATACCATCATTAATGTGGTTGCAGCTATAATTCTAGCAGCTACATTCTCTGAACGTGTAGATGTCAGCATTGGAACATTAACTTTGTTATAATCATCCTTAAAGTGTAGTGTCAATGCCCAAATGTGCATAGGAATCCATACGAAAACTAGAGCTGCCATAACTAAACCTAGATCCCAAAGTCCTTGAGTTGTTACAGATACATATCCAATCATTGCAGGAGCACCTCCTGAAAAGCCTCCAAGAATAATGTTAGTCCAGCTTCTTCTCTTTAACAAATAACTGTACACAAAGATATTATCAGCTAAACCAAAAGCCATAAACGAGCCCGCTAAAATTCCTTGCCAAAATGATTCAGTATATGAGATTGCAAATGCGCTTGCTAGTGATATCCCAGCTAATACCAAACCAAAATCACGAGCCTTTTCAGGTGTAATTCTACCACTAGGAATGGGTCTTTCCTTTGTTCTCTCCATTATTGCATCGATATCTCGGTCATGATAATTAGTTAGTGTGTTTGCAGCAGCTGAACCTGATGCCACTCCAAATATCATTAAAGCCCATGTCGCAAGTGAAATATCAATGGAATAGATGTTTGATGCAGTAATTGCTGCTGCAAAAGCAGTAAACACTAGAAGATACCAAATTTTGGGCTTTGTTAACTCATAGTAAACTTTGATACGAGATTCAGTTTTAGCTTTTTGCATAAATCCTAACCCTCTCTAAAGTGGTCTTTCTTAAAATTAAATGTACCAAGACTATTTCCTAGGCATATATGGCATAGACTTTGTCCTAGTTTTCATCTCTATGAAGCTCTCGGAACTAATTACACCTTCAATTTGTCCTATCTTATCTGAAATAAGTTTGTGCATTTCATCTAAGGTCTTTGCATACATTGTTACTAAAATGTCAAATCTGCCTGTGACTTCAGCAATCTCACGCACACCATCTATCTTGAACAATTCATCAATAACATTATCGCGTTTTTTGGAATCCATATTAATTCCAGTTAAGGCCTTTACCTGATATCCTAATTCTTGGTCATTAACAACAATCGTAAAACGTTCAATTAGTTTCCGTTTCACAAGTCTCTTTATTCTACTATACACAACAGAAGGGTTAACCTTAATTTTTTTTGAAAGTTTTGGAACAGAAATTGCAGCATCCTCACTTAATTCGGATAAAATTTGTAAATCTAAATCATCAATTTTAGCCATAAGAGCCAGCAACGATCGATGAGAAATCTCTAACTAATAAAGCTATTATTGAAATTTTTATAAAATTAGTTTAGATTTTACCTCTTTTGTATAGCATTTCAGCTAATAATACAGCTCCCTTTGCAGACCCCATCTTCTTGTTATGTGAGAATAACATGTACTTTATTCCGTGTTCAAAGAGCGGCTCTTCCTCTATTCTGCCAATGCTAGTTGTCATGCCATCGTTTATCGCTCGATCAATTCTTGGTTGTGGGCGAGTTGGATCATCATGAACTATATAATAGTCAGGGGGGGCAGATGGCAAACCAGCTATTGAGATATTTTTTGAATATTCTCTATAGGATTTCTTTGCTGTGCTTGGATCAATGGGTTTTGAGGTTTCAACGAAAACGGATTCCGTATGTCCATCAATTACTGGGACTCTAGTACAGGTACAGCTGACCTTGATATTAGCTGGCTCTATCTTTCCATCTTTGAGTTTTCCAAGTATCTTAGCTGTTTCGATTCTTACTTTTTGTTCCTCTTTTGGGATATATGGAATAATATTATCAGTAACATCCATCGCGGATACTCCAGGAGACCTTCCTGCACCAGATATTGCCTGCATTGATGTCATCAAAACCTTCTTTGCACCAAACTTTTCGTAAAGTGGTTTCATTGTAATTGCAAGACCAGTTGTAGTACAATTTGGCAGGGGAGCTATGAATCCCTTCCAATTACGGTTTTTCTTTTGAACATCAATTAAATCAGCCTGATCATCATTGATTCCAGGAATCAGTATTGGAACATCATCTTCGTATCTATAAGCCGACGATGTACTGATTACAGGAACATCCTTTGCAAAACGAGCCTCAATTTTTCTTGCAGCTTCACTTTCAATTGATGAGAAGACAAGATCAAGATCATCTATCTTAAGATCATCCACAGAAACGACCGTCATACCTTTGATATAGTCTGGAATTTCTCCACCTACCTGCCAGTTGGTAATCCCACTAACATCATCCTTTATAGCATCAAGGTATTTTTTCCCCGCAGATCTTTCAGAAGCTGCAATCTGAGTAACCTCAAACCAAGGATGATCCTTAAGTGATACTACGAACTCTTGACCTACAGCTCCTGTTACACCAATAATTGCTACTTTCTTTTTCATAAATTAAATTTCTTCTAGTTCAGTTAATAATCCTTTAGTGAGCTTAACCAAAACATACTAAATCCCATGTAGATTATTTGAGTTATTGAGATTAATTCCCAATCGTCGCGTATTAGAACATAAACGAGGGCTTCATGGAGGGCTATATTCAATAAAATCACCAAAACAAGGAATAATAGATTATAGCTCCAACATTAATCCACTTGGATGTCATCCAGGAGTCAAAAAATATCTCAAAAAACAAATGCAAACACTGTCAGTTTATCCTGATCCAGATTCTTATATTGTCAGAAAAAATCTAAAATGGTATACTAGAATTCCAGAAGAACAAATAGTCATTGGAAATGGTGCAACAGAAATAATTTACAACTTTTGTCAAGCATTTCTTAACAAAAAAACCCCAGTTTTCATTCCAATTCCCACATTTAGTGAATATGAGGTAGCTTCAAAACTACAAGATTGTAAGATCTCATATTTTAAAACAATGAATATGAATGAAGATCTTAATTCTTTCATAAAAAAAATTCCTAAAAAAGGATGCATATTCATCTGTAATCCAAACAATCCAACAGGAGTTTTAATTTACAAAAGTAAGATGCAAAAAATAATTAAAGCTGCACAGAAAAGATCAACTCTAGTTTTTGTCGACGAGTGTTTCATTGAACTTTCCGATCCTAATCAATCAGTAATACAAGATTTGAAAAAATTTGATAATCTATTCATACTTCGTTCATTAACAAAATCATTTGGATTAGCAGGAATGAGAATAGGTTATGGTCTGGGAAATATAAAACTCATTTCAATACTAAATAACTTGAAAATTCCTTGGAACGTAAGTGGTATTGCTCAAAAAGCAGCAAGTGCAGCACTTTGTTATCACGCTTACCTAGAACAAGCAAGAAATTTAATTATGAAAGAAAAAAAGTTTCTTAGGTCTGCCATATCAAAAATAGATGGTTTCTCTTGTTTTAATACTGATACGAATTTTATTTTGATAAAAACTAAAAAGAAATCTAGCATTATACAAAAAAAATTATTAAAGAAAAAAATTTTGGTAAGAGATTGTAATTCTTTTCAAGGATTAAATAATAATTACATTCGAATTGCAGTTAAGACACACAAAGAAAATATAAAACTAATAAAAGCATTGGAGGAGATTTAAGTTTACTAAATCTATCATGATTCAGGGTACCTCATCAGGTGCAGGTAAAACTACTCTTGTTGCAGCTCTATGTAGAATTTTTTCAAACTTGGGATATAATGTAGCTCCATTCAAATCACAAAACATGTCAAATTATTCCTATAAAGGAAAATATTTTGAGATTTCCCGTGCACAGGCAGTACAGGCCATAGCTGCTAGAACAGAAATTTCGCCTCACATGAATCCTATTTTGCTAAAACCTCTTGGAAATTATTGGAGCTCTGTATTTTTACAAGGTAAATTCTATAAAAAACTTCATGCAAATGAATATTACAAAAAATTTGTCTTGCCACATGGATTAAATTTAGTAGTAGATTCATATAATATACTTCAAAAAAAATACGATCTCATTATAATGGAAGGTGCAGGTTCCCCAGTCGAGATTAATTTAGAAAAATTTGATATTGCAAATATGCGTATAGCTCAAAAATTTAATTCGCCTGTAATTCTAATAACCGATATTGACCGAGGTGGCTCATTTGCTAGTATTGTTGGTACCTTACAACTTCTTGACAAAACCTATAGAAAACTCGTTAAAGGATTTGTTTTAAACAAATTTCGTGGAGATCTTGATATTCTCAAACCAGGTTTTGCAAAAATAAAAGAAAATACAGGAAAACCTGTATTAGGGATAATTCCTATGAGTGATTTTTCTCTTCCCGAAGAGGATTCATTAAATGTCAAACCAAAATCCATAATTTGGAACAAGAAAAACATCAAGAAGATGGATAAAGAAATAGAAAAACTAAGTAAATTAGTAAAATCAAACCTTAACATAAAAGTAATAGAGAGGCTCATAAAATGATACTTGAATCAATTCTAATTGTTTTGTTTGCACCTATTTTAGATCTGCTTTTTGGTGATCCAAAAAATCAATTTCATCCAACCTCTTGGATAGGAACATTAATTGCAAAACTAGTTCCAATTGTAAAAAATAAATCTCCTTTGGTAGAGAAGATAGGAGGAATATTACTAGTAGTAATAGCTACTTCTCTTGTGACAATAATACTTGTTTATTTGAATATTGGGATTCACTATATTGCAGTTGAACTTCTTGGATTTATTGTAGTTGTTGTTAGTGGTGCAATATTACTCAAAACTACAATCGCAATACGTGGCATGGAAAAATATGCTTTGGCAGTTATGGATTCAATAGAGCTAAACGATCTTGAGGCAGCTCGAACTAGACTCTCTATGATTGTCAAGCGGAATACTAAGGATTTGGACAAAAACCACGTACTGTCAGCAACCCTTGAAAGCATTAGTGAGAATACTGTTGATGGTGTTACAGGTCCGCTATTTTATTTTGCATTTTTTGGACTACCTGGAGCATTCATCTATAGAATAGTTAACACAATTGATTCAATGATAGGTTACAAAACTAATCTCTTTAGAAATATAGGATGGTTTGGAGCAAATTGTGATAAAATACTCAATTATCTTCCTGCAAGAATAACAAGCCTTGTAATGGTTATTGGTGCATTGTTCTTACATAATGATTGGAAAAAATCTTATCAAATAATGAAAAGAGATGGGAAAAACACCGAAAGCCCAAATGCAGGTTATCCAATGGCGGCTTTAGCTGGTGCATTAGGAACAAGATTTGAAAAAATTGGCCATTATTCTGTGGGAGAAGGAAATCTAATTCTAACAAAAACTCACCTTCATTCTGCAATCTCATTGATGAAGTTAACCTCGTTTTTATTCTGTGTATTTTTTACTATTCCAGTAATTATTGCATTGTCATATCTAGGTTGGCAATTTTATGTTTAGAGAAATCGGTTCTGTATTTTCGTTTTTAACGATTATTCCTATTGGTACCACTAATCTTGAAACTGTAGCAAAATACATGTACATTTTTCCAATTGTTGGAATTATTATTGGACTAATTGTTGGTTCCTTTGCCTTTGGACTTTCATTCTTTTTAGATCCTCTTATAGTAGCTCTACTGGCAGTTGGTTTGCTTGCCATTATAACTGGAATACACCACACTGATGGACTTGCAGACTTTGCCGATGGCTTGATGACTAGAGGAAATAAAGAAAAAAAATTACTAGCCATGAAAGATGTTTCAACAGGCTCTGCTGGCATTTTTTCAATAGTTCTCTATGTTGTAGGAATGATCTTAACTCTTTCCCTGATGAGTGGGTACGCTCTATTCCAAGCAATACTCCTCAGTGAAATATTAGCAAAATTTTCAATGGTTTTACAAGCAAGTCTTGGTAGATCAGCTGCCATTGGTTCAAACACTCCATTTGTACAAATAATGAAAGATAAAAGGAGATTAGCAATAGCAAGCACGATTACTCTAATTCCTTTGGTAATTATTGGTGGAATAGCTGGGCTAATCGTATCTGGGGTATCAATCGCATTAACTTTGTTTCTTATTGGCCTCTCTAATCGAAGCTTTGGAGGAATTACAGGGGATGTGTTGGGTGCCACTAACGAGATTACACGTTTATCCTCACTTGTAATTTTTGCATCTATATGATAGCAGTTGTGATGGCAGGTGGTAAAGGTAGCAGGATGAAAATACAAGATGAAAAACTTTTGTTAAAATATGTCCATCCAACAATTTTACATGTTGTGTTTGCCCTTCAAAACTCTAAATGCTTTACAAAAATAATTGCTGCAACAAGCCCTAACACTCCCAAAACTAGAGAGATGTTACAAAATGCTGGAATTGAAACATATGAAACTTCAGGTAAAGGATATGTCGAAGATCTAAATCTAATTTTATGTTCAGTTAATGATGATATCTTCATTGTATCAGGGGATTTACCTTTACTTGATGATGAAATAGTCAAAAAAATTGTATACGCTCATAGTCCCCATAATATATGGACAAGCTATCTTGTAACAAAAGATTTTCTCAAATCTCTTAGATTGAAATCTAATCTTTCTATTACCTTTCAAAACAAGGAATGCTTCTATACTGGAATTTCAATAGTTAATGCAAAGGAAATTAACACGCTTGATTCTGTTGAAGAAATCTACCATATTATTGATGACAAAAGAATTGCATTTAATCTAAATACTATTGAAGATTATAGGTTACTCGGCGCTTCCTGAAATCTCGCCATGGAGAGTCGCTACAGAGCCTGTTGGTTCAGCAATAACATTGCCACATGACTTACATGTAACATCTGTTGAGGCATGAGAAAAGACAATATTTTCCGCATCACATTCTTTACACTTTACCTTTTGAAATTTGCTATGAGGTTGAGGAACAAGTATATGCTCTTTTTTCATTTTGCAACCAACTCGACTTTTCTAACTCGTATTCCATATTTATTAAATTTCTTTTTACACTCTGTGCACGTTAGAATTGGTGTAAACTTTTTTGTTGTTTTTGCAGGTTTTGCAAGCTTTGGGAACTTTTGTCCACCATATCCTTTCTTATCTTCCGCGTGTCTTCGTTCACCAATTGCAGAACCCCTTCGTTTTCCTGCTTTGTATTGAGAAATTTTTTGCGTTGTATGCTTGTTACATTTCGGACAATATCTAGTAATTTCCTTAGGTAAGTTCATATTGAAAAACCAATCTTGACGGTAATTTAAACATCGCTTTGAATCTATAATAGGTTCTTGAAACAATAATTTGTGTGAAAAAGCTTTCTTCTGCAATTCAAATTTTGAATGCAGTAGCGATGGGAGACAAAAAAGCAGATTTAATTCTAAAAAATTGTTCTCTTGTAAGTGTTTACTCTCATGAAATATTACCAAAAACGCAAATTGCAATAGTAAATGAAAGAATTGCATATGTAGGTTCAGATGCCTCACATACTTTGGGTCCAAAAACTATTGTCATGGACATTGAAGGAAAATATGTTACTCCAGGATTTGCAGATCCTCATATTCACATTGATCAATTTGTTTTACCCTCAGAGCTTGCAAAAAAATCTCTTTTATGTGGTGTTACATCACTTTTTTCTGATCCAATTGATATTGTTAGTATTTGTGGATACAAAGGATTTAGGGAATTTGTAAAACTTACTCAAAATCTTCCAATTAGATTTTTTCATGTTGTACCTGGTGGTTTACCTGTTGATGGAAAATTCAGTCATGGGAAAACTCTTAGCTCAACTCAAGAAAAAACTGCAATCAAACTACCAAATGTGGTAGGCCTTGGTGAAGTGTTTTCTTGGACAAAAGTAACAAACAGAGATTCCAAAACTATGAAAACCATATCTATGATGCTTGATAATGGCTGCATTATTAATGGTCACACAGCAGGAGCTTCTGGAAAAAAACTAAACGCATACGTTTCATCAGGAATACTTTCATGTCATGAACCCATTAATTTTGATCAAGTAATCGAAAGACTTCGACTAGGTATGTGGATAATGATCCGGGAGGGCTCTATTAGACGAGATTTAAAGGAAATTTTGCCTAGTATTATGAAGCAGGGAACAAATACCGAACGATTGATGTTTTGTTCAGATGGAGTAGATCCTTTAGATCTCTCAAATTATGGTCATATAGATCATTGTATACGAGAATCAATAAACCTAGGATTGGATCCTGTTGATGCAATAACTATGGCATCCAAAAATTGTTTTGATTATTACAATATGGGAAAAGACCTAGGCGGAATAGCACCTGGAAAAATTGCCGATATTTTGGTTTTTGACTATCTAACTACTATGAAACCAAATAAAGTCTTTGTAGGTGGCAAACTTGTTGCTTCAAATGGAACAATTCTAGTCAAACACAAGTCAAAACCTATTCCCAATTGGATTAAGAAAACTGTAAAACTGAAAAAATTTTCTGAGAATAATTTCTATGTAAAATCCAAAGCTTCTTCTGTTAATGCAAATTTGATTAGCATGCAAAGTGAAATTATTACTAAAAAGGAAGAAGAAGAGCTTCGTACACGTGAAGGAAATGTGTTGGCTTCTATAGAGAAGGATATATGGAAAGTTGCAGCATTTGATAGAATTTATGGCACAAAAAAACATGCTTTAGGATTTTTAAAAAACTTTGGAGCTCAAATAGGAGCATTTGCTTCGACATGGAGTTTTCATGAAAACGATATGATTGTAATTGGTTCAAATGAAAAGGATATGGCAACTGCAGCAAACAACCTAGTTAAAACACAGGGTGGGATGATTGTTGTTAAAAATGGTCGTACACTTGCTTCTCTGCCGCTTGAAATTGCTGGAATAATTTCAACTTATTCTTTTGAGAAAGTTTCTCAAGACTTAACAGAATTGACTTCTACGATTGTCGATTCGGGGTGTAAATTCAAAAAACCTCATTTAATACCACTTTTCTTACCCTTTCTTGCATTACCAGAAATTAGAATTCTTTTTAGTGGAATTGTTGATATAAAAAACAGAACATTTGTTCCTCCTTTCAACTAAGAAATCTTAAAAAAGGGTATCTCTTGAACTTGTAGCGAATTATATGGCATCAATCCAACAAACGCCTCAAGGACCGGTTTTAGTACTTAAGGAAAGTGCTCTTCAACAGAAAGGCAAAGATGCACAAAAAAACAATATTACTGCTTCAAAACTGGTGGCTGATTTAGTTAAAACAAGCCTTGGACCTAGAGGTTTAGATAAAATGCTAGTTGATCCAATGGGCGATGTAACAATTACAAATGATGGTGCAACTATTCTAAAAGAACTCGATGTTCAGCATCCTGCTGCAAAAATGATGGTAGAGATCGCAAAAACCGTTGATAATGAGGTGGGAGATGGTACAACCTCTTCAGTTGTATTTGCAGGCGCCCTACTTGAAAAGGCTGAACAGCTGCTAAGTAAGGACGTTCATTCATCAGTTATAGTGGAGGGATATCAAGCTGCATCCGATAAAGCACTTCAATTACTTTCTGAAATTGCCAAAACCATAACGCCAGATGATCGAAACTCTTTACTGAAAATTGCAAAAACTAGCATGCAATCAAAATTAATCTCTGAAGATAGTGACGCTCTTTCTAAAATAGTAGTTGATGCAGTTTTGCAAGTTACAACAAAAAAAGCTGAAAAATATTCTATTGATCTTGATAACATAAAGGTAGAGAAAAAATCAGGTGCATCCATTCAAGATACTGCAACCATAAAGGGCATTGTACTTGACAAAGAGATTGTTCATAGTGGGATGCCAACAAAAATAGAACAAGCTAAAATTGCTCTAATTAATGCTGCCTTAGAAGTTGAAAAAACTGAGATGAGTGCAGAAATTCGAATTAATGATCCAACACAAATGCAGATGTTCTTAGAAGAAGAAAATAGAATGCTAAAAACTATGGTAGAAAAAATTCATGGAGCTGGAGCTAATGTTCTAATTTGCCAAAAAGGTATCGATGATATCGCTCAACATTATCTTGCAAAACATGGAATTTTAGCCGTTAGACGAGTTAAAGAAAGTGATATGACAAAGCTTGCAAAGGCAACTGGTGGTAGAGTTTCTAACAATATTGATGACTTGAATGAAAAAGATCTAGGTTATGCAGAACTAGTGCATCAGAAAAAGGTTGAATCAGACAAATGGGTATTTGTTGAGGGATGCAGAAATCCACATTCAGTGACTCTTTTGATCCGTGGAGGCTTACAAAGAGTAGTTGATGAGGTTGATCGTTCAATTCATGATGCCTTAATGGTTGTGAAAGATGTTATTGAAAAACCATCTATTGTTGGTGGTGGTGGTGCTACTGAGGCGTATTTAGCAACAAATCTTAAGGAATGGGCTGATAGCTTTGATGGAAGAGAGCAGCTTGCAATTAAAAAATATGCAGAAGCTCTTGAAGTAATTCCTTTAACAATTGCAGAAAATGCTGGAATGGATCCAATTGATACTATGGTAAATCTGAGAGCAAAGCAGAGTCAAGGACACAAGTGGACTGGTATTGATGCTAGAAATACAAAGATTGGTGACATGTATTCTCAAGATATTGTGGAACCAGTTGTTGTTAAAGAACAGATTATCAAGTCAGCAACAGAGGCTGCATGTATGATTCTGAGAATCGATGATGTCATTGCAGTTTCTGGTGGTTCTGAAGGTGGACACAAACCACATGGAATGTAACTGAATACTTGAAATTTAATCCCATCATAAACTGAAAACTTCAAAACATACAGTCATAATTTAGTATTGTGAATAAAATAGGAATTGATTTAGGTGGTACAAAAATTGAAGGAATTTTACTTGATGATAAACTAAATGTTATTGAAAGAAAGCGTATTCCTACACAACAAGAGAAAGGTTACAAATCAATCGTAAACTCAATAGCTTCTCTAGTAAATGAGCTAAAAACTAAAGCAATTGATAATGTTACAATAGGACTTTGTACTCCTGGCGCAATATCAAAAAAAACTGGTTTAATAAAAAATAGTAATACTCAATGTCTGATTGGTATGCCACTACAAGAGGATCTTAAACAAATTCTACAACAAGAAATTTCTATAGAAAATGATGCAAATTGTTTTGCAATAGCTGAAGCTATCTTGGGCGCAGCTAAAAGTTACAACGTAGTATTTGGAGTAATTATGGGAACTGGGGTAGGTGGTGGAATAGTATTCAATAAGAAGATTCACAAGGGAAGAACATACATTGCTGGTGAATGGGGTCATCATACACTTAGAATTAATGGAAACAAATGTTATTGTGGAAAACTAGGCTGTGTTGAAACTTATATCAGTGGACCCGCACTCGAAACAAGATGGACTAAACTTACTGGAAAAACTGAATCATTACAATCTATTATACAAAATCTTGATAATAAAGAAGGACAACAATGGAAAAATGAATTTTTAGAAAACTTTGGTATAGGATTAGCAAATGTAATCGATATTTTAGATCCTGATGTTATAGTACTTGGAGGCGGCATCTCAAATATTTCATTTCTTTATGACGAAGGACTAGATTCAGTTTATAACAAAGTATTCAGTGATCTGATAGATACGCCAATTTTAAAAAATCAGCTTGGAGATTCTGCTGGCGTGTTTGGTGCAAGTTTACTATGACAGAAGCTGAAATTGGGTACTTCATAACCATTGGGTTGATAGTTATTGCAGTAGGGATATTTGTTGTGTCACGATTATGGATCGCTTTTAAAAAATAAAACTAAATCAAGAAATAAACAATATATTAAAATTAGTTGTTCGTTCAATTCAAACAAATTTCTACTTTTTAAAACAATAATGAATTGTGAATTATATTGAGTACAGCTATGATGTTTGACGAATATGATAGGAATTTAAGGAATATTCAAGATAGAATACTTGAGCAAAGTCTAGACTTTGTTTACTTTACAAAAATAGAATCTAGATTTTCTAAAGACTATCTTCAAAATCTACTAAAAATTGAAGCCCTTTTCCAAATATCTGTAGCAAATTATTACATGTACACAAAAAACTGATTATTATGTAATATAATATTCAAGTTTTTGTAATTTATTGTGGTTCTATTGTTGCTGGTGGTTTACTTGAAATCACATAGGTAACCCATGTGACGTCTTGTATTTCATTTGTTATCCTGTTGCTTATCTTTTCAAGCAAACCATGAGGAAGTCTTGTCCAATCTGCAGTCATTGCGTCAATAGAATCTATCACACGAATCATTACAATATTTCCGTATTTTCTTTCATCTCCTACTACACCTACTGCCTTGTCATCACCCACGGCTGCGTATGCCTGCCATACTTTATCATAAAGTTCCGCTTCTTCTAATTCTTCTTCAACTATCTTACTTGCAACCTTGGCAATTTCCAGCTTCTTTTCTGTTACCTCTCCAATTATTCTTACAGCGAGACCAGGCCCAGGAAATGGATGGCGCATTAACAATTTTTTTGGTACGCCAAGAATTTCCGCAACTTTTCTAACCTCATCTTTGTATAATTCACGTAGCGGTTCAAGAATCTTAAGATTAAGCCAATCAGGTAAACCGCCAACATTATGATGTGTTTTAATTATTGCGGCAGGACCTTTTGATACTCCACTTTCTATTACATCTGGATAAAGAGTACCCTGAGCAAGCCAGTTAAACGGACCATTTTTTTCTGCAAAATCAGTAAAAATTTTGATAAATTCTTCACCAACAATCTTTCTTTTTTGTTCAGGATCAGTTACGCCATTTAGTCTTGATAAAAAATTTTGTTTCGCATTTACGGAATTAAAATTAACAGCAAAATTTTTTGTAAACATATCTTCAATTTGTTTTTCTTCGTTTAATCTCAAAAGACCATTATCTACAAAAACACATTTGAGTCTATCTCCAATTGCTTTATGAATTAGTAAGGCTGTTACTGTCGAATCTATTCCACCACTGACTCCACATAATACGTTCCCATCTATTTTAGAAATCTCATCAATGGTTTTTTCTACAAAAGTTTCCATCTTCCACTCCTGTTTAACCTTACAAATTTTTAATACAAAATTTTTCAGAATCTTGATTCCTTGTTCTGTATGAACTACTTCCGGATGAAACTGTATACCATAAATTGAGTTAGTTTGATCTGCAATAGCTGCAGCACGAGCGGATTCTGTATGTCCTATTATTTTAAAACTTGATGGAACTTGTTTAGCTTCATCACCATGGCTCATCCATGCTCTAATCGATTCACCTATTCCGCTAAGTAAATCAGAGTCATTATCAATTGTTAATAGTGAAGAACCATATTCTTTGTTAGCCCGTTTTATCTTTCCTCCAAAATTGTTTACAATCAACTGATGACCATAACATATGCCTAAAATTGGTAATTTCATCTCAAAGATCTCCTTTGTAGGCAAAGGCGCATCGGAATTATAGACACTAGATGGTCCTCCAGAGAAAATAATTCCTTTTGGGTTCATTTTTTTTAAATTCTCTAAAGAAATGTTGTAAGGTACTAATTCTGCATATACTGAAAACTCTCGAATTCTTCTACAAATTAAATGACTGTACTGTGATCCAAAATCTAATACGACAATTTTTTCCAATATATCACCTAGGTGAATTATCAATCATTTTTGAGAGAGACCATGCAGCCGTGTTGATAATTTCACTGATCCTTTCTTTTTGACGATAATTCTTGATAATAATTTCTCTTATTTTACTTCCTTCTTTGTTAATTATACAATCAATAACTGATTCTCTTTGTATTTTACCGCTGGCTGCTTCCTCATTATCCTTTTTCTTCATTTCTCCGATTATTTTTTCAATGAAAAATGATTTGAGGGGAGGAGTTTCAGGTTGTATGCCAACATCATTTTCTAAGACAATTGAGACTTGATTTGGCGTAACGTACGCATTTGCAATGACTGAACCATCAGAAGATCTTGTAATGGGAATGGGTGATTCAGATTTAGTAACAGTAATTTTAGTTTCTAGTAAAGATGCCTTTGTAAAACTAGACTGCTTGAGTACTGAATTTAAAACGGTTAAATTTTTTTCAAGGCTTTCAATTTCTTCTTTATGTTTTTCTATCTGTTGGCTTATTCGTTCTTTTAATTCCAAAATATCTCTTAACTGTTCTTCTGAGAACTCCATGATTATTGTCAGATCTATACTGTATTAAAACGCATTCTAAGCTTCAAGAATGCTTTCTAATTCGTTATATCGAATTTTTTTGAAGCCTTTCATGGGTTCTGAGGTTGTATAAAGATTAGAAGAATTTTTTGCAGCTAACCACTCTAGAAGTTTTTTTCCTCGCATTAGTTTTTTTATTTTTATTTTCCTGTTTGGAATTTTTATTTTTGAATACCTTCCAATTTTATTTCCAAAATCCATTCTAAAAAGAATAATTTTTTTTGCATTAAAATGCTTAGCAAGAAAGACACATCTGTCACCATCTGTAAAGCCTCCAAAGTTGTAAATCTTTCCAAATGGTCTTGTCTCAGTTGTACCTGTACAATTTTTGAACTTTGAAACCAATCCTAATTTATCCAAATTATCACCATGTGCATGAACTACCATAATGGCTTTTCCGCTACCAATTTTTTTTAGAGATTTCTTATCACCATCAAGATCAGTTACTAAAATATCTGGTCTTATTTTGTTCTCAATTAATGCTGTAACTGCTCCATCTGCAACAATTTTTGTAATAGCGTTAAACTTTTTCAATATTGGTATTGATGATGAAAGAGATGGGCCTGCACCAACTACGAAGACAATTTGTTCATGAATTAAACTATGCAACCTACTGAGTGGAAATTTATTTTTTAGAAGTGAATTTAATAATTTTGCTGACTCAATATCGCTTTTTTTACTATAACCAAATTCCTTTAATATCTCTGCATATCTTTTTTCCCATCCTAGAATTGTCATATGACTCAAATTAGTAATCCCAATCATAAATCATATGAATAAATTAGGAAATGTTTCAGTGGGAGGAACAAATCCAGTACGCCTAATGGGTATTATCAATACAAGTCCAGAATCTTTCTACAAACAAACAATTGTTACAAAAAAACAGGATATAGCCAATCTAGTCAGAAAAACGGTAGATTATGGTGCTAACTTTATTGATGTTGGTGGAATGTCGACTGCCCCATATCTATCAACATATGTAACAGAAAAAGTAGAATCAAAACGAATTATTGAAGCAATAAAAATAATACAAAAGGTATCCAACATACCAATTTCGGTTGATACATGTAGAGCAAGTGTTGCAAGAGATTCCCTAGAAGAAGGTGTAGAAATCATCAATGATATTTCGGGTTTAAAATATGATAAAAAAATGGTAAATGTTATAGAAAAATATCAACCCTCTTTGGTGCTATGCGCTTTTAGTAAAAAAATTATAACTGGAAATCATCTTAAACAAACTAAAGTTTCATTAAAAGAAAGTCTATCTTTAGCTAAATCTGCAAATATATCTTCAAAAAAGATAGTTCTTGATCCAGCAATTGGATTTTTTAGAAAAAGCGGAAGTTCTCCTTTTTTTACAAAAATAAATTCTGATTGGTTTGAACGTGATTTGCTTATGCTAAATAATTTAGATTCAATTAAAATGAGGCAACCTTTGTTAGTTTCAGTATCAAACAAATCTTTTATTGGAAAATTGTTAAGAAAAGAAAATCCAAGCGATCGACTCTTTGGTTCTATTGCTGCTGAAGCAATTGCAGTAATAAACGGTGCAGATATTATTCGCACTCATAATGTTCGAGAGACCAAAGATGCAGTTTTACTTGCACACAAATTAGCTCAGAAAAAACCAAGAAAGGCTTATAATACTTCATAAATCATGACTATAGGTTTCATTGGAGTTTAAAGAAGGATTAACCTTTGACGATGTTCTTCTTGTTCCTAAATTTTCTGATATCACAAGCAGAGCTCAAACTAATCTAGAGACAAAACTTTCTAGAAATATTTCACTTAACATTCCTCTTATCAGTGCCAACATGGATACTGTTACTGAATCAAGAATGGCAGTAGCAATGGCGCGTGAGGGTGGATTGGGAATTATCCACAGATTTCTTACAATAGAAGAGGAAAAAAATGAAGTCCTCAAAGTAAAGCGATCTGGAAGCGTAATGATTGAAAATCCCTACATAATTAGTCCTGAACAAACGATAAAAGATGCAATTAATTATATGAAAATAAAAGGCGTTTCTGGACTTTTAGTAACTGATTCTGAATCAAGACTAGTAGGCATCTTAACTCATAGAGATGTTATGTTTGAATCAGAATCCAGACTACTAGTAAAAGACGTGATGACCAAAGATGTGATCACAGGAAAGGCCGACCTAGATTTGGATGAGGCAAAGGAGATTCTTAGAAAAAACAGGATTGAAAAATTACCACTTGTTGACGAATCCAAACATGTTAAGGGTTTGATTACAACTAAAGATATTACGAACATTGAAAACTACCCATTTGCTTCAAAGGACAAAAAAGGAAGACCATTAGTAGGCGCAGCTGTTGGTGTAAAGGGTGATTTTATGGAAAGAACAGAATCACTTTTGGAAGCGGGGGCAGATGTAATAGTAGTTGACATCGCACATGGACATAGTGAAAACGCGGTAAATACTATTCGTCACATTAAGAAAGCCTTTCCAGAATCTGAATTAATTGCTGGAAATGTAGCAACAGCATCTGGTGCAGAAGATTTAATCAAAGCAGGAGTAGATGCAGTTAAAGTTGGAGTAGGCTCTGGTTCTATTTGCATAACTCGCGTAGTTACAGGTTCTGGTGTTCCTCAATTAACAGCTGTTCTAGATTGCTCCAAAGTTGGACAAAAACACGATATTCCAATTATTTCAGATGGTGGCATCAGAAATTCAGGTGATGTTACAAAAGCGCTAGCAGCTGGAGCTTCTACTGTAATGGTTGGAAGCATACTAGGCGGAACCGATGAAAGCCCTGGTTCTTTTTTGACTAAAAACGGAAAGCGTTTTAAAATTTACAGAGGAATGGCTTCGTTTTACGCCTCTCTTGGACGTAAATCAAAAGCAAGTGGAAATATATCGATCGAAGATGATCTTAATGACTATGTGGCAGAAGGTGTAGAAGCAATGGTTCCTTACAAGGGCAGTGTTACCGATATCCTAAAACAATTAACAGGAGGAGTTCGATCAGGCTTGAGCTATTGTGGTGCACATACAATCAAACAAATGCAGGAAAATGCAGAATTCATTAAAATGTCAAATGCGGGGTTTGTTGAAAGTCAGCCTCACGATGTATCATTAATGTAGCTAATTATTTATTCTACTTCAAAAACTATCACTGATGTTGAACAAAAGAACTACAATTGGAATCGGAGTTGGCTCGGCAATTGTTGCGATTGGCCTTTATTCTCTGGTGAGCTCCTTTGGTCTTCAAACTGTGAAAGTTGATGAAACTTTTGGAGTGGGAGAATCCACATCTTACCAATTTACTGCACCTATTCATTCAAAACAATTTCTTAATGTTACAGCTAATTCATTTAACCTATCTTTAGCCTCTCCTAGAGGTGGATTGCAAATTCCAGAGCAAGGTTACAAAAACAATCTGAGTCTTGAATGGGTTCATCTAGTAGATGGAATAAGCCATGTCACAATCAAAAATACCGGTGATTCACAATTAGGTATAACCGGAACTCTTCAAGTTCTCACTGATCCTATACAAATCACATATCACATTGTTGTCGTTACTGCAGGAGTTATCATTATTGGATTTAGTGCAGGTTTTAGTATAAGGAAACCACGTGGGTTTTAACTCATCTCTGCACTAGGATAAGAACCTAAGATTTTCATAAAAAGTGTTTTTTCTTTTATTTTATATAACATTTCTTTTATCTCTGGCTTGTTTTCATTTCCTTCAAAATCTACATAGAAATTATATTCCCAAGAAGTATTTTTTTTAGGGCGTGATTCAATCTTTGTAAGATTAATTCTATATTCCGATATTTTTTTAATAACCTCATGTAATGCTCCTGATTCATGTTTTATTGAAAAAATAATTGAGGTCTTGTCTTTTTTTGATTCCTTTGCTTTCTTTTTTGCTAAGACTAAAAATCTAGTATAGTTGCTTAGATTATCTTCTATGCCTTCAGCAATTACTGGAACCTGAAAAATTTCTGAGGCCTGTCTACTAGCTATACATGCAACATTAGATTTGTTTATCTCTTTGATAATTTTGACACTACCCGCAGTATCGTATGTAGGAACAGTTTTGAAATGATTTTTCTGAATAAATTTTCTACATTGACCCAATGCTTGAGGATGTGAGTAAACAGTATCGATTTTTTCAAGAGAGTCAAATCCAATTAAACAGTGTTGAATTCTATGATAAATTTCTCCAACCACATTTAGGGTCGTTGAATATAGAAGATCATTGCTCTCTCCTACACTACCCTCAATTGAATTTTCTACAGGTAAAATGGCATATTCAGTTTTATTATTTTCTGTACTTTCTAATACATCGGAAAAGGTAGGTAAAGGAATTGTATCAATTGTTTCATGAAAGAAAGATCTGGCAGCTGCTTCACTAAATGCACCTCGTTCGCCTTGGAACGAAACACGAATCATTTCTACACCCCCAGCTTAATAAAATCACTTTTTCCAAAATTATTAGATAACTTTCTTTCATCAATCCAATTACATTCTGTGCATTTGATTGCGTCTCTTAAAGGAATAACATTTCCTCCACATTTTTTACATTTTGTAAACAAAACTCCAAGTTCAGGTTCACTTATGGTAGCGTGAATGGTTCCATTTTTGTGAGCAATAATTTTGAGTGCAACAATGTCATTTAAGAGCGCAACATTTTTTTTTCGTAAATTTCTAGTCTGACAAATACATTCTACATTGGACTTGGTTCGTATATTGTTTACATAATTAATTGATACTGCAATCATTGATGACATCACAGCTACTACCGTCCCAATTACAATATCACTAGCTGCTGGAATTCCTGAGAACTTTAAATTTTCAACTTGTGCGATTCGATTTTTTTTATCAATCTCAGTTATGCCAATTACAGTGGATCTTACATTATGTCCGTCCTCAAAGGTATTTTTTCCTCCTTCAAATTCTTCGATAGTGGCAATTTTATCTCCTGGAATTGTTATATTACTTGACATGGGCTGTTTTTTTAATTGATGATTATAATTGTTTATAGTTAGGAATTTAATAGAACTAACTTTAGTTAGTTTTTTCTCAGATTAGATGGAATCAATCTTAAGTTGTTATAGATTTCAATAATAGAATAATTAACTAATTAGATCAAGTTTCATATCGTTACTTCACTGCAATTGTTTTTCTTAAATTTTTATAACCAATGTGGGATTTGCAAATAATCATCAATACTTTCTTTCCGTAGTATTTTCAAAAGTGCTGTTGCTTGTGGAGTTGATAAAACCGGCTTGTCAAATTGATTATCTGTGGATATTCTTGGACATGCAACTTGAATAAATGCATCAATTCCTTTAATGTTTTGTAATCTATCGTTTGTGATATTTGTGAGGGCAAATAATTGTACTTCTTTTCCTTCTTTTTCAAGTTCGCGTTTGAATTTTAACGCAGTTAGCTTTGATAGTTGTCCTTCCTTTAATCCAACTATTATTCCAAATGATTTAGCTTCTGCTGCTTTGTAAATTGCTAGGGTTGCCTTTTTTTGTAATTTATTTGCAAATTCTGTGACCTCTCTTATCTCATTAAAGTAAGGATCAACAATGTATGTTGGTTTATTCGTAGCTAAAGCAATTCCAGCTGCATGAAAATTACTTTGTCCTAAGAACATATTTGCATCAACATCTTCCTTGGTTTCAGATGCCGGATAAAACTCGCATCCAAACACTTGACCGTCGTTTAGTTGTCCTTTCCCTTTTCCAATTTTTACAGTTATGCCACCATCTTCTAAAATTTTTTTTACAGGTTCGATCTGGTGTAAATGTTGACTGTCTGTTAAGAGCGAAATTTTTTTTCCTCTCAGCAAACTAACACATTTTTTTGCAATTTTTTCAAAAGAAATATCATCAAATGCATCTATCATCACTACATTATCTCCTATTGTATCCAAACTGATTGTATGCCCGATATTGAATAGAACATCAGCTGCAAGAACTTTTGCACCATTTGAATTCAGATCACATGAACCCCAAGTTGTATCTGCAATAACATATGCTGGGATCCCAAATCTTTTCATTATTTTTAAAGCAGTTTCTTGAACCTTAGGTAGAAGTCCATCTGGTGCATTGAGCGCAACAGATACTGCCTTTCGTGCTTTAATTTCATTGAATATTGATTCCTCGTCTATTCTTATCATGGATATACCTCAAACGGCTTGATTTTAATTTAAACCATCCACAATTTTATAGGATAACTAAAAAATGTACCAAATATGTAGTTCTCTTAATATGAAAAACGATTTTACTCTTCATATTGGTTTTGATGATACCGATTCGCCAAAAGCAATGTGTACAACATTTCTTGCTTACAAAATTGTAAATTATCTAAAAAAAGAGTTAGTAGAATTTCTTGATTATCCGTATCTAATCAGATTTAATCCAAATATTCCATGGAAGACTAGAGGAAATGGGGCTGTAGCATTATACATAAAGACTAACAAACCTGAAAAAATAAAAAGAAAAGTGAAGCAACTTGTAACAAAATATTCTGATACTAGAGGCGGTGCCAATCCAGGTCTTGTATTTTATGAAGAAAATACTATTCCAGATAGTTTTTCAGAGTTTAGTAAACTTGCATTGTGGAAATTAATTAATAGACAACATGCTAAGCGTTTTGCTATACAAAACAGATTAGAAACACTATCTCTAGGAAACGGTCAAGGACTTGTTGGTGCTATTGGAGCTATTGGTTACAAATTTCATGATCATACATATGAGGTGTTAAGCTACAGGGCAAAATCGAAATTGGGAAAAAAACGACTTCTAGATAAAAAAAGCGTAAAGCTAATGCAAGAAAAAACATATCCAAAAACATTTAACAGTTTTGATAATAAAAAAAATAGAATTTTAATTACTCCACATGGTCCAGATCCAGTTTTCTTTGGAATTCGGGGGGAGAACATAGAGTCTATACTTGAGGCATCCAAAATGATCCGAACTCAAGAAAAACCCTTAGGGTACATGACATTTAAAACAAATCAAGGAACTGGTGACCATCTTAAAAATGAAATTGATGTATTCGATTTTAGACCATATACATCAGGTACTATTACTGGCATAGTATCAAAAACACCTAAGATTGAACGTGGGGGACATATTATTTTTTCAATAACCACACATGGAAAGGAAGTATTGTGCGCAGTATACAAACCAACAAAAATAACTTCTCTTGCTAATCAGTTAATCGTAGGAGATAAAATAAAAGTAGGCGGCGGAATTAGAAAAGCTACAAAACATTATCAAAGAATTTTAAATGTTGAATTTCTCGAAATATTAAAACTAGAAAAAGATCTTAGATTAGAGAACCCAATTTGTAACAAATGTAGCAAGAAGATGAAATCAAAAGGAAAAAACCAAGGTTTTCAATGCATAAAGTGTGGAAAAAAGGCTGCCAATAGGATTATTCAGGAAGTGAATCGTAAATTAAAGCCAACATTATATCTTCCAGCGGTTTCTGCACATAGACACTTGACTAGACCTCTTCAAAGAATGAAACTGTTAAACAAAGAAGAAAAATTTAATGCTACACTTCCATGGTATCGAGAATTTAGAAAATAAAGTAGCGGGGAGTAGATTTTCAGGAGTTTTAACTCCATTTGAACTACTGATTTGCGGGTTTCTCATTATTAATGATTATGAGCCCGCCGGGATGACTTAGCCCATTGTAGTCTGACTTCCCCACCCCGCTAAATCAAAAGAGATTTCAGGGTGATATATACGCTTTATCAAAACTTGCAAATGATTAAAAGGATTTGAAAAGTTTTTTTATCATGGATAAAAAATTTAGAATTGCTGGAATCGTTGCAGCAATCATAGTATCAATTGTAATACTAACTTCACCATCTGGGCCTCCTCCTATTCCTCCTCCAAATTTTCAAGAATCAGAAAATAAGACAATACAAATTATTGCAACTCATCTAGAACAACCATGGGCACTAGATTTTGCCGATGATAGAATATTCATCACAGAAAAAATTGGAAAAATAAGAGTTGTAAAGTCTGATGTTCTACTTGATGAGCCGTTGGCTACTCTTCGAACTGCAAATATTTTTGATGGAGGATTACTAGGAATAGCCGTACATCCAAATTTTACAAATAATCACTTCCTTTATGTTTATTATACATACGAAGAAGATGGGGAATTGTGGAATAAAATCCTAAAAATAACAGAATCAGAAAATAAGTTAAAAGATGCAAACACTATTCTTGATAAAATTCCTGGCTCCAAATTTAACAATGGAGGAGTAATTAAATTTGGACCTGACAATAAATTATACATTGCCACTGGTGCAGGCTCTGATTCTTCCCATGATGCCCAAAACCTAAATTCACTCGCAGGAAAAATTTTAAGATTAAATGATGATGGTTCAATCCCATCTGATAATCCATTTTCAAATTCGCCTGTTTTTTCATATGGGCATAGTAATCCTCGTGGAATGACTTGGGATAAATTCGGTAGTCTATATGTAACAGAAATGGGGTCATCAAAAAACGATGAAATCAATTTGGTAATAAGAGGAGAAAATTATGGCTGGCCTGAGCAGCAATGCTTTGGAGATAAAAAATTTGTCAATGCCCTTTTGTGTTATGATCCTGCGATTGAGCCAGGAGGTATTGTATATTATTTAGGAGATAAATTAGATTTCAAGAATGATGTGATAATGGCTTCAATGAAACCTGAGAATCTAGATAGATTGAAAATCAATGATGGTAAGGTTGAGTATCAAAAAACCATTTTGAGTGGATTAGGACGAATAAGGGATGTAAATGAAGGCCCTGATGGCTACCTTTACATAATAACCTCAAATACGGATGGCAAGGCATTTTCAGATAGCTCGGATGATAAATTGGTGAGGATTTTAAGATAAATTGCCTAACTCATCAATACCTAAATTTTCTGAAAAAAACAGAAGGGAGAAACTTGAGATAATAAAAAATTTTTCTGGTTTATCTGAAGATGAAATCAAAATAATAGAAAATTCGGGAGGTGGAATTTCTTTTGAACAAGCAAATTCAATGGTGGAAAATGCAATAGGCACTTTTTCATTACCACTTGGAATTGCAACTAATTTTAGAATTAATCAAAAAGACTACCTCGTCCCAATGGTTATTGAAGAACCATCTGTAATAGCAGCTGCATCAAAGGCAGCTAAAATTGCAAAAATTCTGGGAGGATTTACAGCACATGCAGATGAATCATTTAACATTGGTCAAGTTCAAGTAGTAGAAATTGATACCAAATCTGCTATTCCAAAGATACTCCAATCTTCTAAAGATATTCTTGATATTGCCAATTCTAAGAGTAAAACTCTATCAAAGGTTGGAAAAGGCGCAAAGGAGGTTACCTGTAAAGAAATTCACACCGATTCTGGCCCCATGTTAATTGTTGAACTTTTAATTGATGTAGGTGAGGCAATGGGTGCAAATATCACTAATACAATGTGTGAAGCAGTTGCGCCATTGATTGAAAAACTAACTGAAGGAAGAGTCATTCTTAGAATCTTGTCAAATTATTCCACAAGAAGGATGGTGAGGGCTTCTGCAATATTTGACAAGCAAGGAGTGGGAGGTGAGCAAGTAGTAGATGACATACTTTTAGCATATCAATTTGCTGCTAACGATGAATATCGTGCAGTAACTCATAACAAAGGAACTATGAACGGATCTATAGCAGTTGCAAACGCAACTGGTCAAGACAATCGAGCAATTGAAGCAGCAGCAAATGCCTTTGCATCTAGGAATGGAAAATATGGGTCGTTAACGCAATGGTCAAAAGATCAAAATGGAAATCTTGTAGGAAAGATTGAGCTACCCCTCTCTGTAGGAATAGTTGGAGGAATAATTAACATTCATCCAATGGCAAAAATTTGTACAAAAATACTAGGAGTTGGTACTTCTCAAGAGCTTGCTTGTGTTATTGCATCAGTAGGTTTAGCTCAAAACTTTAGTGCAATGAGAGCCCTTGCTACAGAGGGAATACAGAAGGGACACATGAAGCTTCATGCCAAAAACATCGCAAGTGCTGCAGGTGCAAAACTTGAACAAATGGATAAAATAGTTCAAAAAATGATTGAGGAAAACAATATCTCACTTAATAGAGCAAAGGAATTGCTCGACCAAATTTAAACACCAAATTATATACCCAAAATGGTACAGGATTAGAAATGTCCAAAGTAAAATTTGCCATTCCAAAAGGAAGTCTTGAAGAAGCTACCTTCAAAATACTTGAGAAATCCTGGACGAAGGTTAATCGTAAAAGTCGAACTTATCGAGTGTTCCTAGATGATCCACAAATAACTGTAAAAATGTTAAGACCACAAGAGATTCCAAATCTGGTCTCTGAAGGCTTGTATGATGTAGGAATTACTGGAGCAGATTGGATAGGTGAAACAAAAGCAAATGTTAAGCAAATTTTAGATTTAGAGTATGGAAAAATCAAACTTGTAATTGCAATTCCTGATAAATATAAATTCAAAAATCTAGATGCAATGATCTCAGATTATGCAAAAAAGAAAAAAATTCTGAGAATATCTTCAGAATACCTTACAACTGCTTCTAAATTCCTCAAACAATTAAAATCATACAAGAAATTTTATGGCTCAAAAGATCCTTTAATAGTTACACCTTGGGTACGGCTTGGAACAAACAAGAATGTTCAAATACACTTGTCATTTGGTGCAACAGAAGCAAAACCCCCAGATGATGTGGATGCCATAATGGATGTCACAGAAACAGGGACTACCCTACAACAAAACAAACTCAAGATTGTTGATAAGGTTTTAGAGTCAAATGCTATTTTGGTTGCTAATAAGGACTCACTTAAGGATAAATCAAAACGTGAAAAAATTTTTGATATTGTCACTTTGATGAAAGGCGCAGTTCATGGAAGGAAGTATCTACACATCTACGTAAACGTCAAAGAAGAGAATCTCAAAAACTTGTTAAAGGAAGTCCCATCGCTAAAAAAGCCTACAGTCAGTCCGCTTAGTGAAAAAGGATGGTATGGAGTCAACACTGTAATCCAAAAATCTGATTTCCACAAAATCATACCAAAACTAAGAAAGATTGCACAAGGTCTAGTCGTTCATGAACCAAGGCAAATATTAGAACTTGAGGAGATAAAGCGTGATGAGGAAAATTGATGAAAATCATAACGGTACGCAATATAGCTAATTTTGCGAATTCAATAAAACCAAAACCCACCAAAAAAAACAAGAAAATTATCGAATCCATAATCTCAGACGTGAAAAAAAACGGAGATTCTGCTGTAAAAAAATATGAAAAAAGATTTGGAGTACTAGGTAAGGGCTCGCTAAAAGTATCTAAACGAGAAATTAAGAGTTCATACTCTAAAGTGACCAAAGATCAAATAGAGGCAATTAAAATTGCAAAAAAAAGACTAACAAAAACTGAATCAGCAATCAAAAATAATCTGAAAAATATCGTACTTGTAAACGATGGAATAAAAATAAAGAAACTCTTTCTCCCACTTTTGAGTGTTGGTTGTTATGTTCCAGGTGGCTCTGCTAGATACCCAAGCTCATTGGTAATGTCAGTTGTTCCAGCAAAAGTGGCAGGCGTAAAAAGAATAGTTGTTGTTTCTCCTCCAAACAAGGAGGGAATGATTGATCCACTCACACTTGTTTCAGCTGATATTTGTGGAGTAGACGAAATTTACAAAATAGGTGGTGCTCAAGCCATAGCTGTACTGTCGTATGGAACTAACTCAATTCAACCAGTAGATAAAATCGTGGGACCAGGTAGTATTTTTGTTACTACTGCAAAGTCAATTGTAAGTGAAGATGTTTCAATAGATATGATTGCAGGGCCAACCGAGCTTGGAATTATTGTAGACTCTACAGCAAATCCTGATTTGGTAGCATCTGATCTAATATCTCAGGCTGAGCACAGCGAAGATACTTTTTGTTTTGTCTTAACTACATCAAAACAAATTGCACAGAGTATTAAGGAATCGATTCAACAAAAAATTAAAAATTCAAAGAGAAACGATATAATTAAAAAAAGTTTACAAAAAAATGGTTTTATGGCTGTATGTAAATCTGAAAATGACGTTATTCAATTAGCAAATAAACTAGCACCAGAACACCTACAGATAATTGCAAAAAACCAAAATGAAATTGCTTCTAAAATTACATCGGCAGGACTAGTTCTTGTTGGAGAAAACACTCCTTCTTCAGCTAGTGATTATTTGTTAGGCTCAAATCACATACTCCCAACAAATGGATTTGGAAAAGTAAGAGGTTCACTGACAGTATTGGACTTTATGAAATTGGCAACAGAGGTTGAATCATCAAAATTAGCCCTTCGTAAAATCTCAAAATACATGAAAGCCATATGTAATTCTGAAGGCCTCCCAAATCACTATGAGGCAGTTAGGAGTAGACTACAATGAAAAGCGAGTGGTTTCAAAATAAAGTCCAGGAACTTTCACGCCTTTCAGGATATCAAAAACCAGAAAAACAGTCTGATACACTAAAACTTGATTCAAATGAAAATTATGTTATCCCAAGTCAATTTCAAAGAGACCTCATCGATGGAGCACAAAAGATCTCAGATGTAAGGGAATATCCACTAGGCAGAGTAGAGAAATTAATTGAGGCATTATCAAAGTATCTAAAAATTCCTTCATGTATGATTGGAGTTGGAAATGGTTCAGACCAAATTCTTGATCTATTATTAACAAACTTTTGCAACAAGAAAACCCGAATACTGACTTCGGAACCAACCTTTGGATTTTTTGAAGAACGATGCAAGCTATACTCGATTCCCACTACAAAAATCCCTTTTTCAAAAGACATGACGCTTGATTTAGAAAAGTTTCTATTAAAATCAAAAACCGCGGATTTACTATATTTAGACTCACCAAATAATCCTACAGGTTTTCAGTTTCCAAAAAAAGAGTTGGAAAAGCTCATCAAAAGTTTTAATGGCCCAGTAATTATTGATGAGGCATACGTAGAATTTGGAGACTATTCCATTCTTAGCTTGGCAAAAACTCAAAATAATTTAATCGTTGTTAGAACATTTTCAAAAGAATTTGGATTAGCTGGTATGCGACTAGGTTATTTTGTGGCAAATAGAGAGACAGTTGACGTATTTTCACGCGTTATTCAGTATCCTTATCCTCTAAACACTATTGGCATAGAATCAGGAATTTTGGCTCTACAAAAATCTAAACAAATGCATGACTCTGCCTCTCTAATAAAAAATGAACGAAAGCGAATAATTGACACTCTTCAAAAAACTGGCGCGTTTGAGGTCTTTGATTCTAACGCCAATTTTGTTTTGTTTGATGCCAAAGGTGCTGATAGGAGAATATTTACTGCCTTAATCGAACAGGGAATTTCTATTAGAAAACTAGGTAAAATCGGAAAATACAATGGTTGCTTAAGAGTTACTGTTGGTACAAAAGAAATGAATTCCAAATTCTTGCTTGCAATACGTGATTTTTTACATTGACACTAAAAAAAATAGATGAAGGAATCTTCACTCAAGATTCTATAACATCTAAAATTGAAGACATTGATGGAATAGTATTTGACTGTGATGGAGTTCTAATAGATGTTTCAAATTCATATGATCATGCTATACAACGAACTACCGCATACATTCTCAAAGAGATAGCTGGCATCCCTAAATTTGATCCAGTAACCTCTAAAATAATTGAGGGGTTTAAAGCAACAGGTGGTTTTAATGATGAAGTTGATCTCACATATGCAGCAATACTTTCTTTAGCTGCTGCAAATAATCTAAACAAGCGAGGTAACCAGTTTATTTTTAAAGTAATAGAAAATGCAGATCAGACAGGAATAAAATCAGTAGAAAAATTTCTAGAAAGCTCAAACGCAGGAATAGATAATATTAAAAAAAAATTAGATTATCCAGGACGTCATGACAAAAACCTACTCTACTCTATATTTGACCAATTATTTTATGGTCCTGAATTGTATTCCAAATTATTTAAGAAAAAATCAAACTTTTCAGAACAAGGATTAATTGAAAATGATATTGTACTTGTAAAAAAAGAATTGCTTGAAAAACTAAAAAAGAAATTTGATAAAAAAATTGCAATTGTGTCAGGTCGAGGAATTGAATCAATTAGTTACTCACTTAAGGAATTATTAGATGAATTTAATGTAGAAAATTCGATGTTTTTAGAGGATGAACCACGTGAACTTGGAAAACCAAACCCTGATCCTCTAATTCGCACTATCAATGGAATTGGTTCTTCTCACTGTCTTTATGTTGGTGATTCTATGGAAGATTTTATCATGGCACAAAAAGCAACAGAGATGGGAAAAAAAACAATTTTTTGTGGTATAATAGGAACAAGCAAATTTACAGAGGAAAAAAAGAAACTATTTGAAGAAAAAAATGTACCATTGGTTGTAAATTCCATTGAACTACTTCCAAAGGTATTAAATCTGGTTTAGAGGTATTAGACAGACTAGGGATTTACTTTATGTCTAGAACATGTACAATTAAAAGGACTACAAAGGAAACAGATGTTTCAGTTAAGATTAACCTTGATGGACAGGGAAAAACTGCCGTAAATACGGGGATAAGCTTTCTTGATCATTTGATAACTGCCTTTGGAAAACATTCGATGATCGATCTTCAAGTAAAATCAAAATCACTAGACAACATTGAGCACCATCTAATTGAGGATGTTGCAATTGCAATAGGTTCTGCCGTTGATAAGGCTCTAGGAAATCGTTCTGGAATTGTTAGATTTAGTTATGCCTCAGTTCCAATGGATGAATCACTAGCAGAGGCGTCCATTGACTTGGTAAAACGACCCTACTCAAAGATCTCACTTTCCCTAAAAAGAACAAAAATTGAAGGAATATCAAAGGAGGATATAGAGCACTTTGTACAATCGCTATTGCAGAATTTCAATAGCTGCATTCACCTCACTGTAAAGTATGGGGAAAATGACCACCACAAGATCGAAGCTGCCATAAAATCATTGGCTGTAGCATTTCGAATTGCATCATCAAAGGACAGAAAGCAAAAGGGAATACCAAGTACAAAGGGCGCTATGTAATGATAAAGGTAGCAATTTTTGATTATGGTGCAGGAAACATATTCAGTCTAAAAAACTCTCTTGAAAAAAATGGTGCCCAGGTAGACATAATTACAAGCTTTGACAATGTCAACTCTTATTCGGGATTGCTTTTACCTGGTGTTGGAAATTTTGATCCTGCCATCAAAAGTATTCGTGATTATTCAAAAACGGATTTTATTGATTTCGTTGGAAATAACATGCCTGTTTTAGGGATATGCCTTGGGATGGAAATGTTTTTTGAACAAAGTGAGGAGGGAAAAGAAAAAGGCTTGGGGGTTATTGATGGCGAGGTGATTTTGCTTCCTCAAGGAATGAAAATTCCTCATATGGGTTGGAATGATATACAAATAGAGCGACCTAGCAAAATTCTTGAAGGAATTTCTAATGGTTCTTGGGTATACTTTGTTCATTCATATCGCGTAAAACCAAAAAATGAAGATGTAATTGTTGCAGATTCTGACTATGGGATAAAGGTTCCAGCAGTTATAGAAAGCAAGAATTTTTTTGGAACCCAATTTCACCCTGAAAAATCTGGGCAGGCAGGTTCTGTTATTATTAACAATTTTTTGAGCCTATGCAAAAAATGAAAATCATTCCTGCAATTGATCTTATGGAAGGAAAGGTAGTAAGACTATACAAAGGAGATCCTAAACAAAAAACTATCTACAGCGAAGACCCAGTTGGTACTGCAAAAAAATGGGAAAAAGCAGGAGCTGACTTGATTCATTTAGTTGATATTGATGCTGCATTTGGGAAAGGCTCTAATCTTGATATTATAAAAAAATTGGTTAGTAGTGTTTCCATTCCTATTCAGGTGGCAGGAGGGCTACGCGATGAATCAATGATATCTAATGTCCTAAAGTTTGCATCTAGAATTGTTATTGGTACAATAGCTTTCAAAAATGGAGAGATTTTAGAAAATCTGCTTGATAATTTTGGTAAAGAAAGAATTGTAATATCAGTCGATCATATTAATGGAAATGTTATGGTAGAGGGATGGCAAAAAGCTACAGGAAAAAATCTAATTGATGCTATAAAGAATTTTGTAAAGATGGGATTTTCTGAATTTCTTTTGACCAATATTAGTAAAGATGGGACACTACAAGGGCCTGACTTGGAGTTTTTAGAGAAAGCATGTAAAATTAAAAATGTAAATGTAATTTCAAGTGGGGGGATTTCAAAACTTGATGACATCATTAAAGTTAAAGAAAAAAATGCATTTGGTGTAATACTTGGAAAAGCTCTCTATGAAAATCTCATTTCAGTTGAAGAGGCAAAAAAGATAGCATGACACTAACCAAACGAGTAATCCCATGTCTTGATGTTGCAAACGGAAGAGTGGTAAAGGGCTTACATTTTTCCTCAATAAAAGATGCAGGTGACCCTGTACAATTAGCGGAAAAATATAGCAAAGAAGGCGCTGATGAGCTTGTCTTTCTTGACATTACCGCATCACAAGAGCAACGTGAAACCATCAAAGCTCTAGTATCCAAAGTTGCACAGGTGATCAACATTCCCTTTACAGTAGGTGGAGGAATCAAGACACTTCAGCATGCAAGAGATATTTTACTTAATGGTGCAGACAAGGTTGCTATCAATACTGGTGCAGTAAAAAACCCCGAAGTAATTACAGAATTGATGGATCTCTTTGGTAGGCAATGTATTGTAGTTGCTATAGATGCCAAAAGAAATTACAATATAGAGGATGGGAAAAATATTTTTTCTGAAGACAATCAAAAGTTTTGGTTTGAAGTTTTTATCTATGGAGGAAAAAAGGCAACTGGTTTGGATGCTATAGAGTGGGCAAAAAAAGTTGAAAAATTAGGTGCTGGAGAGATCTTACTTACTAGTATAGACAAAGATGGAACTAAAGAGGGGTTTGATGTGACACTGACGAAGGAAATTGTAGACTCTGTTCATATTCCAGTTATAGCTTCGGGTGGGTGTGGGGAACCACAACACATGCTTGATATCTTTAAAAAATCAAACGTTGATGCAGCACTAGCAGCATCCATATTTCATTATGAAACTCATTCCGTAGATAGAGTAAAAGAATTTTTAAAAGAAAGAGGAATTCCTGTAAGATTATAAATAAAGTGGAAGAAGAATGGAAAAAAAAATTGATGAAATTGATTTTGAAAAAGGAAATGGGCTAGTTCCAGTAATTGTACAGGACATTAATACCAAAGAAATTCTGACACTTGCTTATGCAAATAAGGAATCATTAGAGCTCACAAGAAAAACAGGTAATTCTTGGTTCTGGAGTAGATCCAGAAATAAACTTTGGATGAAAGGGGAAGAGTCAGGTAATGTGCAAAAAGTAAAAGAGATCTTAGTTGATTGTGATTCAGACGCAATTATTTACATGGTAGAGCCTTCAGGACCAGCTTGTCATACCGGTGAAAACGTTTGTTTTCACAATTTTTTGAAAAAATAATTTTAACAGGATTTTGGTAAACGAACATCAGAACCCTCTAGATGTTCATTAATAATTTCAAAGTGCAATGGGGGATATACATCATTATCAAACAACACTGTCCACATCCCAACAAGTTCTTCCTGCTCACATATCTTTCGTAGTGCAGAAGTATCAGGTTTAAAATAAGAATTGAAGCTATTCTTAAAAGATCCATCATACTCCAACGTTCTGTAAAGTCGACCATCTGGCATGAAGATCCTGATGTTTCCTTTTTCGTTGTAGTTTAATCCTGAAACGATTATGAAAATATTTTCACCTATTTTATGTTCATATTTTGTTATGGTTAATGGACCAGATATTATAGCATCAGGATGACTAGAATCTGTTAAATTTTCTATTTGTGATGATTTATCTGGTAAGGTATTTTGAAAAATTGGTTCGGTGCTGAACATTCCAACATAGATGATGCTTAATGCTATTACAGCAGTAATTCCGATTATTATTGGAATTGTAATTTTTTTCATAACCGTTCTCTTTTAGCTCCGCTTCGTATTTTTTAAAATTACTACCAAATGTAGGATTTTTTCAAATTCATACATCTTTTATCATTTTTGTTCCCTTTCTGAACCGTATTTCTTAAAAAAGTAGTTAATGAATACTTAACTTTAGTAAGGATAAAGTTAAGTATTACTTAACTTGATATTAGCGTCTTTTATCAATACTAAACCAGGGTAGAATAACACCATGACCAAGATATTTCTCCAGTGTAGAGAATGCAAAAAAGAGTACGACTCTACCTTCAGGTATATCTGTGAATATTGTTTTGGGCCACTTGATGTAAAATACGAATTTCCTTCTATTACTAAAGACACCTTTGTAAATCGTGAACATACATACTGGCGCTATTTTGAGCTATTACCAATACAAGACAAATCAAACATAGTAAGTATTGAGGCAGGAATGACCCCCCTAATACATGCAAAAAAACTAGGAGAGAAACTCGGTCTTAACAAATTGTACATCAAAAATGATTCTGTCAATCCAACATTTTCATTCAAAGACAGACCAGCAGGCATTGCAGTATCAAAGGCAAAAGAGTTTGGTCTATCTGCAGTTGGTTGTGCATCTACTGGCAATTTAGCTGCAGCTACAGCAGCTCACGCAGCAAAAGGTGGCTTTCCATGTTATGTGTTTGCACCAAGTGATATTGAACATGCAAAAATAGCTCAAGCATTAGCATACGGTGCAAAATACATTGCAGTAGATGGGACATATGATGATTCCAATAGAATTGCAGCACAAATTGGTGATACAAAAGGAATTGGCATAGTTAACATAAACATGCGTTCGTATTATATAGAAGGCTCTAAAACATTAGCATTTGAAGTAGCTGAGCAACTACATTGGAGTGTTCCTGATCAACTTATAGTTCCAGTTGGTAGTGGAGCAATGCTAAATGCAATATGTAAAGGATTTGAGGAACTACAAAGTATATCACTGATAAATGATGTAACATCAATGCATGTTGTAGCAGCACAACCTCACGGATGTGCTCCAATTGTAGATGCATACAAGAAAAAAAGTAGCGAGGTAATTCCTGTTGAAAATCCTGACACTATAGCAAAAAGTTTAGCTATAGGTGATCCTGGTGACGGTCGTTATGTACTAAAAAGATTACAACAATATAATGGAATAGCAGAAGAATCAAACAACAAAGAAATTCTCGATGCAATATTACTACTTGCAAGAACAGAAGGAATATTTACAGAGCCAGCTGGTGGTGTTTCAGTTGCCGTTTTGAAAAAACTAGTTGATGATGGTAAAATTGATAAAAATGAAAGTGTCATTTGTTATGTTACTGGCAATGGGCTTAAAGCCACCGAATCATTAATGGAGGTTCTGCCAAAGCCCGAGGTAATGAAGGCAGATGTGTCCAAAATTTCTGCGGTGATACGGTAGTTGACAAGCATAACATTCACAATTCCATCCGTACTAAATCAAGGTGGAGGAGAAAAAAAGATAGAAATTACTGCAACTACACTATCTGATGCTTTTTCTAAAATTTCAGAAAAAATGGGAGCAGATTTTAAACGCAGAGTATTAAATGAAGACGGAACACCGCGTTCACTTATCAACATTTACATCAATGGAAAAAACGCAAAATTTTCCAGTGGAATGGAAACATCGCTACACAATGGTGATGAAGTTTACATCTTACCTGCAGTAGCTGGTGGTTCAGATCTGTCACCAGAAGATCTTGATAGATATTCACGACAAGTTATGTTAGAAGAGATTGGTTATCAAGGACAACAAAAACTTCATGATGCTAAAGTGTGTATTGTTGGTGTTGGTGGACTGGGTAATCCAATCACTACAAGACTTGTTGCAATGGGTGTTGGCAAGATACGAATTGTTGACAGAGATGTAATTGAGCTTTCAAATCTTCATAGACAAACAATGTTTGATGACTCTGACATTGGTGAAGTCAAAGTTGAAGTTGCTGCAAAAAAATTGCAAAAACTCAATCCAAATGTTCAGATAGAAGCATTTCCAATTTCTGTTAATGATTACACTGCATTAGAAGTTGTTGATGGATGTGATGTGGTAATTGATGCACTTGATAGCGTTAATGCAAGATACTCACTTAACAAAGCTTGTATTGCAAAAAAAATTCCATTTGTAACTGGTGCAGCTGTTGGAGTGTCTGGACAAGTGTTTACCATTTTACCAAAACAAAGTGCATGTTATCATTGCATGTTTCCAGCACTTGATGAAGATTCTATGCCAACATGTAGCATAGAGGGGGTGCACCCCTCCATACTGTCCATCATTGGTGGAATTGAAGTTGCAGAAGCTGTAAAAATAATAACTGGAAAAAAACCGAGCCTGTCTGATAGAATTTTGCATGTAGACTTGGAGAACATGGACTTTGTTCATACAAGAACATTCAAGGCAGATGAATGTCCTGTTTGCGGTTCTGGTAAAGTTGTAGAAGCTCCACAAGAAGAGATGATAATTGAAGAGCTTTGTGGACGAAACAGAGGAAAGCGAACCTTTTCTTTGACACCAACTAAAACATTTGATTTGGACATTGAAGCTGTTACAAAAATTGCAAAAGAAAATAACTTTCGAGTCGAAAATCAGGGCGAGCTTGGGCTTTCCTTGAGGACAAATGAGCACTCTGTGAGTTTTATGAAGCGTGGCTCTGCTGTTATAGTAGGAACAAAGGACGAAAAGGAGGCAGTTGCCTTATATAATGCTCTAATAGGTAAACGGGAGGCCATACCTAAAAGCCATTAATGTACCTAAAAAAAATTGGAATTTTATCAAAAAACTTCTAAAAAATAGGCGATTCCACCTTGAAAAAGTGCTTTGAATGTAAAGTTTACAATAAATTATATAAAAATTTCATAAAGATTAGACTCGATCAGAAAATTATACAAAAAAAATGACAATAATGGACAATTCGTCCATTAGGCTTATATACAAACTTTTAAACAAAAAGACAATAACATGAACAACGAGATAGGACGTAAAATAACTAGTCTTACATTAATGACAATTATGATTGCGGGAAGTTTGACATTTGCTATTCCTGGTGTAATGCCAG
>Ga0187892_10000492_pt1 | contig 102579 bp, 90 predicted proteins | sample MA1701073metaG_FD_139345 | JGI IMG/M metagenome (GOLD analysis project Ga0187892, IMG submission 139345) | Bio-ooze microbial communities from a basaltic lava cave in the Kipuka Kanohina Cave System on the Island of Hawaii, USA - MA170107-3 metaG ... | reverse complement strand
GGTAGCGGCCGCTTGTGCCTCGGCTTCGCGCACCGGCACGCCGGCCGCGAGCGCCTCGTTCACGGCAGCGTTCGTGAGCGCGGCAACGGCCATCAACGTGTAGGAAAGATCGTAATACGCGAGCCCGAGAAATGCGCCGCCGACGCCGAAACCGACGAGCGACACCTGGACCATGGACGCCAGGTCGCGCGCCCACGAGAGATCCTGCCGATCGTGGGTCCGGCGAATGACTTTCGCACAGGTCCGATACGCCAGGACGGCAAGCAGGAGATACAACGCGAGTCCGACGTAGCCCTGCTCGCCGAGGACTTCAAAGTAGATGCTGTGTGCGTCGTGGAACTCGTTGGGCTGCGGTGCGTATTGCTGGAACAGCTCCGGCGTAAAGGCGCGAAAGCCCCCGCCCACGATCGGGTGGTCGTTGGCCACTGCGATCGCAAAACCCCAGGCGTTGATGCGGCCCATCGCAGACTGGTCCTGCTCGTAGGTGCCGATGGTCGCCATGCGCTCGAACCAGCCCGTCGGGAGGAACGACAGGAGTGCCAGCGCACCCACCAGCAGCACGGCACCGGAAAGCCACTTGCGCCTGGTCTTCAGCCAGAGAACGAGAAACATCGCCGCGCCGCCGAGCAGCGCGCCCCGCGACCAGGAACCGAGGATCGAAGCCGCACACAGGACCATGGACGCGAGCATCGCGCGCTTTATCCACTTGTTGGTCGCGGTCACGTAGAGGTAATAGAAGAGCGGCAGTACCGTCAGCAAGGCGAGCGCGACCTCGTTGTTGCCAGTGATGAAGCTCCCGAGTGGACCCCATACCAGGTAGTTGCCGCCCGTCATGATGGTGAAGATGCCGCCCTTGATACCGAAAAAACCGATCGACAGAGTGACTACCCAAACGAGCTGATCGATGCGTTTCCGGTCACCCATCAACAACAGCGTGGCCAGCACCATCAGCTGCACCTTCACGGCCCGCTCCCACTCGGGCACCGCATCGACTGGGTTGAGCGCAAACAGCGTGGTGAAACACATCCAGCCGACCCAGAGAAGCCACACGACCGTCAGCGGGGACCAGGGCATGCGCTTCGGCGCCTGCCGCGAAAAGAGCATGCCGATGATTGTCGCGATCGCGACGACCTGGACGAAAGGGAAGCTGTAGGCGAACCCCCAGGCCAGGCGATGCGGGTTCATGTAGCTGAGCCAGGTCCAGCCGAGCACGCCGATCATGGGCCTCATCAGCGCATACAGCGCGATCACGGCCACGATCATCGTGACCAGAAGATCACGCATTTGCGTCCGCCTGTGGAGCGGGCACGGCAACCGGGATCTTTGCCGGGCAGTTCAGCTCCAGGCGGTCGCGCCACGCCTGGAGGCAGATCTCCTCGAACTGCCGTGCGACCGCCTGGTAGGAGAAATTGGCTTCGACGTAACGGCGGGCCTCGCTCGACAATCCGAGGGCCCGCTCGCGATTGCGCAGCAGGTCCACGATCGCGGCGGCAAAATCCGGCGCCGAGTCCGCCAGCAGGTAGTGCTTGCGATCCTGCAGCGGCAGTCCTTCCACGCCGATGGCCGTGGAAACGACGGGACAACCGAGCGCCATGGCTTCGAAGACTTTCAGGCGGGTGCCGCCACCGACGCGCAGCGGAATCACTGAGACGGCAGCGGCCCGGACGTGCGGTCGAATGTCGTCCACATAGCCCGTGAAACGCCAGTTGGAATACAGGGTCCGAGCTTTCTCCACGAGCGCCGATGGCGGTGCGCGCCCGACGACCGTCATGGTCGCACCCGGCACGGCGGTCAACACTTGCGGCCACACCTGCTCGAGGAAGAATTCCACCGCGTCCACGTTGGCGAGCCAGTCCATCGACCCGGTGAAGATCACGTGCGGGCCGGCGCCCGGCTCCGAGCAGGACAGGAAGTCCAGGTCCACGCCGGTGGAAATGCACGAGACGCGTCGCGCGCCGTAGCGCTTCTCGAAGTGCGTCCGATCCCGCGGGGACACTGCGATCACCCGGTCGCAGCGCTGGAGCGCGGCGCGCTCGAAGCGCGTCATCTTGCGATGCTGGTCGACCCACAGCGCGCGACGCAACGGATCCGCAGCCACGCCGGCATGCCGCTCGAAAATCTCGGCTTCGACGTTGTGCGTAAAAAGCACCGACGCGCAGGGCAGGTGCCGCGGCGCGAGCACCAGCGAATGCGGGAAATCGAACACGACGACGTCTTGTCCCCGGTCCAGCAGGCTGCGCACCGCGCGGGAACCCCCGACGGAACGGTCGGACGCGACCGAGATCGGCAGCGCGCTCAACGCGTGGCGCATGCGCGTGATGCGCGAAACGAGACCCTGCGAGCGCTCCGGCCAGTACACGAACCGGTCGCACACCTGCTCGAGATCTTCACGGAACAACCGGTGAGCGGCACGAGGCGCAGGCGATGCCAGCGTGACGCGAAAGATTCCGCCCCTGAGTCCACGCAGGACCTGGGTGGTCCGGATCTTCCCCCCCGAATCCACCGGAAACAGGAATCGCGGCGAGACCAGCAGGAGCCGCGGGCGATCGCCCATCCGCGACCCATCCTGGGACGACTGCCTCGTCACCAGCATACCCCGTGATAGCGCGCGCCGAGCGCCTCGTGACCCGGCAGGTTCACCAGGTCGAGGACCTGCTGGTCGGGCGCCAACAGCGAGTAGAATTCGTCCGTGAGTGGCTTGGACGAGAGACCTACGATGACGAGCTGTTTGCCCGACATCATGTCCTGCATCGACGACCGCATCATCGAGCCGATGTGCGGAATCGTTTCCTCGATATAACGGCGGTTCGCACCGACCAGGCGCGACAGGTTGACCTCCGGGTCGTAGATCTGCAGCTGCACCCCCTCCCCGATCAGCTTCTTCGCGACCGTGACGAGCGGGCTTTCCCGCAGATCGTCGGTGCCGGTCTTGAACGCGAGACCGAGCATACCCACCTGCCGGGCCTTGAGTGCGAGCACCTGGTTCACTGCGTGATCGACGTGCACGCGGTTACTGGCCAGCAGGCTGGAGAGCAGCGGCGAATCAAGATCGGCCTGCTTTGCAATGTACGTAAGGGCGCGCAGATCCTTCGGCAGGCAGGAGCCGCCGAACGCAAAACCCGGGCGCAGGTAGGCAGGCGAAATGTTCAGTCGCGTGTCTTTGCACACCAGGCGCATCACCTCGTGCGAGTCCACTTGCTGTGACTGCGCGATGCGCCCGATCTCGTTGGCGAACGTGATCTTGAGCGCATGAAAGGCGTTGCAAGCCATCTTCAGCATCTCTGCGGTGCGCACCTGCGTGCCGAGAAACTCACCGGGCAGGTGCCCGAAGATTTCGCGCACCGCCTGCGTCGAGCGCTCCGAGTTGCTGCCGACGATGGTGAACGGCGGGTCGTCGTAATCGCGGATGGACGTGCCTTCGCGGAGGAACTCGGGCTGGAAGCACAACCCGAAATCCGTGCCCGAGCGCATGCCGCTCGCCTGCTCGATGATTGGCCCGATGCGACCGTCGACCGTGCCTGGCTGCACCGTCGAGCGAACGACGATGGTGTGGAATGCGTTCTTGCGTTTCAGCGCCCCACCGATGTGCTCCGCCAGCCGCAATACGGCGGTGAGATCCTGGCTGCCGTTCGGACTCGACGGCGTGCCCACGCAGATGAAGGAAACGTCGGTATCGACCACGGCCCCGGTCACATCGGCAGTCACCTTCACGCGACCGGAGGCAACGACGGTGCGCATCAGTTCCTGGATGCCTTCCTCGATAATTGGCGATTGCCCGCTGCGGATGAGATCGAGCTTGCCCGGATCGATGTCCACGCCCGTCACCTGGTGACCATCGCGCGCGAGGCACGCGAGTGACACCGCGCCGACGTAACCCAGGCCAAAAATGCTGATGCGCATGCAGGAACTCCGTGGCTAGGCCGGCCTCATGCCGGACGGACCGCCGCGGCACAACCGCCGGCCCGCTCGAGAAAGAAACATGCAGTGCTCACGCGGTGCGCGCAGCCAGCCGCGGATGATCGACTGCCGTAGCGCGCCGGAAAATGCTGATCTGCCCCTGCGTGGTTTCATCCCAGTTGAAACGCTCCGCGTAACGTCTCGTCGCCGTGCGATCAGGGTAGCGGCCAAAGAGATACCGCACGGCATCCGTCACGGCTTCCGGGTTATGAGCCCCGATGAGTACTCCTGCTTCCGGAGCCAGCACCACTTCCCTCGTGCCTCCCACATCCGTGGCCGCGACGGGTGTTCCGCAGGCCATGGACTCGAGCAGGACATTGGCCCACCCCTCCCGGGTGGAACATAGCAGCAGCACATCCGCAGCGGTGTAGTACCGATACAGTTCCCCTTGTGGGACGTGACCTGCGAAGGTCACACGGTCGCCCACTCCGCAATCACGAGCCAACGCCCGGAGCGCAGACTCCTCCGGTCCGGTTCCAACGATGACCAGCCTGCAATCCGCTAGTCCGCAGAGCGCCTGGATCGCAAGATCGTGCAGCTTGCGCGGGATGAGCCAGCCCACGGAAAGCAGCATGCGTCCCGTGAAACCGAGTTCCCTGCGCGCTTCCTCGCGGTTGCCTGGACGGAATCGGTGCAGGTCCACGCCGTTGCGCAGGACAGTGATCTTCTCGCCGGGGACACCCAGTTCCACCAGGCCGTCCTTGAGGGCCTGGCATACCGTGACGATTCCAGCTGCCTCGGCAGCCGTGCTCCTGATCCTGGCCCGGGGCGCCGGATACTGTGGCAACAGGGTGATGTCGCTGCCACGCGCGGTCACGACGAAAGGAACGCCCAGCTTGCGAGCCAGCCACGCGGCGGCCACGCCATCCGGATAGAAATAGTGCGCGTCGATGAGATCGAAATCGAAACCTTCCGCGCGCAGCCGCTGGAACTCGGGCAACGCCGCGCGAGCCAGTGAGCCCGGTGCCATGTTCATCCCGATACGCGGCAGAAGCAGGTAGCGCGGATGCAGGATCGGAATGTCGTGCCGCGATTCGTGGCGCGGCGCGCGCGCGAACCGGCCGTATTCGCCGAACCAGTCGCTGCGAAAAGGAAACCACGGCACGGGGGCGACGACGCGCGCTTCCACCTGGCCGCTTGCGACGAGCTTGCGCAGGCGCTCTTCGACGAATACGCCGTGCGCGGGATTGGCCGCGTTCGGATACAGCGTGGAGAAAGTGGCGATCCTGAGAGTCATGGTGGCAGCGGTCAGGCGGCCCGGGCGGCGGGCGTTTCGCTCCCGCGCGCGCCCATCACGTTGCGCAGGAATGCATCGAACATGAGCAGCGCCCAGATCGTGGCGCTGTGCTCGCGCGCGCCGCCCTGGTGCTCATCGACGAGCCGTCGCACCATTGCCGGATCGAAATAGCCGGTGCGTGCCAGCTCGCCGCCATCGATCAGCTCGCGCACGCGTCCGCGCAGCGGGCCACGGAACCAGGAGGCCAGCGGAACCGCGAAGCCCATCTTGTCGCGATACAGCACATCGTGCGGCACGTGCGGCTCGAGGCTCTTCTTGAAGATGTACTTGCCTTCGCGACCGTTGAGCTTGAGACCGGGCTGCAGCGTCACCGCCCATTCCAGGAACCGGTGATCCAGCATCGGTACGCGTACCTCGAGCGAGTGCGCCATGCTCGCGCGGTCGACCTTCGTCAGGATGTCGCCGCAGAGATAGGTCTTGAAATCGACGTACTGCACCAGCGACAGCGGATCGCTGCCCGCGACACGCTTGCCAAATCCCCGCAGCACCTCGACGGCCTCGTAGCCCTGCAACTCGCGCCGCAGGTCGGCGCTCAGCAGGCGCGAGCGGAGGTAATCCGGGACGACCGAAACCGTGTTGAAGTACGCCGAGATCGAATCGAGCGCCAGCGACTGCAGCGTCGACTTGGCGCGAAACACCTTCGGCGCCCAGTCGACTTTCGGATACAGCGTGCCCAGCGCCCCGAACACCGGGCGGCGGATGGCGTGCGGCAGCAAGGAACGGATGCGTTCCTCGTACATGTGCCAGCGATAGCGGCGGTAGCCGGCGAAGATCTCATCGCCGGCGTCGCCCGAGAGCGCCACGATGACGCGGCGGCGCGCCAGCTCGCACACCCGATAGGTCGGAATGGCGGAACTGTCCGCGAACGGTTCGTCGTAGACACGCGCGAGCGTGTCGATGAGACCGAAGTCGTCGGACTCGACGACCTCGACGTGGTGATTGGTCCGGTAGCGATCCGCGACGAGGCGCGCGTACTTCGCTTCGTCGTAGCGCGGATCGGTGAACGAGATCGAGCACGTATTCACCGGCTCCGACTGGCTCTGCGCCATCATCGCCACGACCGCACTCGAATCGACACCACCCGACAGGAACGCACCGAGCGGCACTTCCGAAATGAGGCGGCAGCGCACGGCTTCGCGCAGGCGCTCGGTCAGTTCACGGCTGGCGGTCGCCTCGTCCATCGTGGAAGTCGCGAACGCCGGAAGGTCCCAGTACTCGCGCGGCTGGCCGTGACGGGCATCGCGCGTGACGGTGAGCGTGTGAGCGGCAGGCAGCTTGAACACGCCGCGGAAGATCGTGCGCGGATCGGGGATGTAGCCGAGCCCGAAGTATTCCTCGACCGCGAACGGGTCGATCTCACGTCCCACCTGCGGATGCAGGAGCAGGGACTTGAGTTCCGACGCAAACGCGAGCCCGCCACCCGGGAGCCACGTGTAGTAGAGCGGCTTCTTGCCCAGGCGATCGCGTGCGATGAAGAGCGTCTGGCGGTTACGGTCGAAGATCGCGAAGACGAACATGCCGGCGAAGCGCTTTACGCAGTCCTCGCCCCACTGCTCCCAGGCGTGCACGATCACTTCCGTGTCGGAGTGTGTACGGAAACGATGGCCGCATTGCACGAGCTCGCGCGCGAGCTCCTGGAAGTTGTAGATCTCGCCGTTGAACGTGACGAGCACCGAACCATCCTCGTTGCCCAGCGGCTGCGCGCCGCCGGCACGATCGATGATGGCGAGGCGCCGATGTGCGAGGCCCACGCCGCCTTCGATGTGTATGCCGTCGCCATCGGGCCCGCGATGCACGAGCGCACCGATCATGCGTTCGAGCAACGGCCGATCGATCGCGGCGTGCCGCTCGCTGGACCATAAGCCGGCTATGCCACACATCGTTCAACTTCTCCTGGCGACTGCATCGGACGCCTGGCCCGAGACGCGGCTGAAGACCTGGCTGTAGATATCGGTGTACTGCTGGACCATGCGATCGATCGAGAACCGCTGCATGACCCGCGCGCGCGCGGCCGAGCCCTGGCGGGAGCCGAGTGCCGGGTCGGCGAAATAGGGACGCATTGCGTTCGCAAGCGCTTCCGGCGCGGCAGGAGCGCACAGGCTCCCCGTGACGCCCTCTTCCACCAGCTCGGCGTTTCCGCCGACGCGGGTTGCAACGACCGGCAGCCCGCTGGCCATCGCTTCGAGGATCGTGTTGGAAATACCTTCGTTGAGCGACGGCAGCACGAACAGGTCGAGCGCACGCAGCAGCTGCGCAACGTCGTCGCGCGATCCTGCGAACCAGCAGGCCTCGCGAACGCCGAGCCGACCGGCTTCGGTTTCGAGCTCTGCCCGTAGCGAGCCGTCGCCGATGTAAACGAGCCGGGCACGAGCGCGCAGGGCGGCATCGTCGCTGACCAGCGCTGCGAAGCCGCGCACCAGGTTCAGCGGATCCTTGACGGGGTCCAGCCGACCCGCGGTGCCGATGATGAAAGTGCTGTCGTCCGCGAAACCGCCCGGCAGCAGGCCTGCGCGGCTGCCGCTGCGCGGCGAAAACTTCTCGGCATCCACCCCGCTGTAGAGCTGCGTTACCTGCCGCGCGTCGATGCCGACGTCATTCACGAGCCACTGCTCGAGGTGGCGCGACATCGTCACGAAGCGGTGCGAGATGCGACCCACCATGCGTCGCAGGGTTCGATACCTGCGGTTCGTGCCGTGCAGGTCGTAGACATCCCAGCCGTGTTCGCCATGCACCCGACCGGGAACGCCCGCGAGCGCTGCGACGAACTGGCAATCGAGAGTCGCAAGGTTCCGCGTATGCACGATGTCAGGCCGGAGCCGGCGTAACAACCGGAACAATCGCCAGTAGGCAAACAGGTCCTTCCCCGAACGCTTGCCCAGCGAATACACCTCGACGTCCGGGCGACGGAGGCGCTGGCGGAAGGATGTCGATTCCGTGAGACAGACGATCGCGTGCGAGAACTGCGTCGGCGGCAGGTGATTGACCAGGTTCACCAGGCCGTTCTCCAGCCCGCCGACTCCGAAGCGATGGATGATGTGCACGATCAGCGGCGCGCGATGGGTGGCGCGTCGCTCGGCTGCACGGGCGCGAGCGTCCGCCGAAGCTGCCTGCGCTTCGTCGTTTACTCGCTCTGCCTTGAGTGCCGTACCGGTCATTCGTGCTGCTTCGTCTCTTCTTCGCTGTGGCTTTGGGTTCCGTGCTGACGCTGGCAACTAAGGTGCCGCCACGCACCTGATCTTTTCTTCTGCCGGGCCCCCGGAAAGTATTCGAGTCTCCGAGAAACTTTCCGGGGTGGTCGTTTCGGGGGTGGCATTATCGTTCAGGCACTGCAGCAGCGGCGCGTAATATCTCACAACAAACTCGCGCAAATCCGCCTCCGGCAGGGGTCTTTCGGCGGTTCCACGCGCGGAAACCAGCATCGCCACGCCGGCACCGGCTCCGCCGGCCGCCAGGTCGCGGGCACGTTCCCACTTCGCATCGAGGGAGCCCTGCACCGGGCGACCGCGCACGGAAAGCGCGAGCCAGATCGTGCGCGTCGTCACACCGGAACGCACGAGAACCTCTCGCAACGGCAGGATCGTGCCGTCGCGCAGTGTGACCTCGATCGCACGTTCGCCGAGCCAGTGCCAGTCATCGGGATCGAAGAGCTGGTTCCCGGAGTTCACCAGCTCCGCCCCCGGACGCTCGCTCACGTAGTACATCAGCGCGACGTCAACGTTCGTGGTGCCATGGAGATACGCGACCTGCACTTCGCCCGTCGGTCCGGCGAATCGCGGCGCCCAGTCGCCGGAAATCGTCAGGGGACCCATCCAGCCCGTCAACGGCGCGGGCACGGAAGGAGTCATGACGGCGGCATGTGCCTGCACTTTCTGCTGGAAGGTGCGCGACGCAGCAACTCCCGCTGCGATCGGCACCAGGGCAAGAACGGCAGCGATCCACAGCGCGGTACGAGATCGGGTACCCGGCTGGATGACATCGGCAGGCTCCGCCGTCGGCGGCGACCCAGCCGGATGCGAACGCTCCCTGAAGAGCTGCCCCATCCATACGATCAGCAGCATGACCACACCGAAGAAGAACCAACCGTAGATCAGGTGATCGATGCCGACGGCAATCCTGTTGTCGCTGGCGTGCGCGAGCAGCACGATCAGGAACGCGCGCAGACCGTTCGCGAGGATCGGCACCACCGCGGCGAGCCCCACGAACAACAGCCGCCGCCACAGCGTGCGGTAGTGCAGATGTGCGTAGAGGGCACCGAGCACGATCGAGGCAATCAGGTAGCGCACGCCGCTGCAAGCCTTCTCGACGGCAAAGTTGCCCGTCGGGATGTAGATGAGCCGCCCTTCCGAGTACACCGGGATGCCGACGAAATCGAGCGCCTTGACGGTGAACGCGGCGGTGAAATCCATCAGCCACGGCACCAGCTCTTCGCCCGCGGGCACGGCGAGCAGCAGGAAGAGGAACGGGAACGCGAACTGGCGGAAAATCTGGAATCCCGCGATGGCGATGACTTCCGCCACGAGCAGGCCCACCGCGCCGAACTGCATCAACACGTTCAGGTGCAGCACCGAGCCCACCAGCCAGATCCCGGCGGCCAGTGCAACGAGCGCGAAACCGGCGATCCCGGGCCGCGGCTGCGCCGCATGCCACTCGGCGCGCCGCATCCACAACAGCAACAGCACGATGGGGAAAATGAGATAGCCGTGCGTGAACGTTCCGGACGCACCCCACACGCGCCACATGTCGCTGAACGTGCCCCAGAGCAGCCCCACGGTCGCGAACCACGCCAATCCGATCGCCGTCAGCGCAGCGCCCTGGGCGGAGCTCATCCACCGCCACGCGGGTCGACGCTGAGCCGCCTCGGGCGCGCTCATCCCGCAGCTCCTGCGCGAGCCGTTGCACGCCCGGTGGCAGGTTCATCCACCAGATCCATGAAGACAGCCAGGTTGCGCTGCCAATCGAAACTCTGACGCACGAACGCGCGCGCGGCGGCGCCACGCACCTCGTGGTCGGTCGCGTGCAGATGGGCGATCGCGGCGGCCGCAAAGTCCGCCGGTGCGTCCGCGACGGTAATCCCCGGAGGCGTCGCGACATCGATTCCGCGAACAGCGGCGGGGCTCGCCAGCACGGGCTGTCCCATCGCCATGGCTTCCAGCACCTTGTTCTGCACGCCGCGCGCGAGGCGCAGTGGCGCGACGACCAGGCGTGCGTGCTTCACGTACGGTCGCACGTCCGGGACGCGGCCCGTCACGCGAACGGCTTCTGCGGCGAGCGAACGCACTGCCGGCGTTGGATTGGAACCCACGATCCAGAACACCGCGCGCGGCACGCGCTCTCGCACAGCAGGCAGCACCTCGCGGGCGAACCACGTCACTGCGTCCACGTTCGCCCAGTAATCCATCGCTCCGGTGAACACGATCGGCTGCTCATCCGGACCGAAGGGATCCTCGAGCGGGTGCGCCGGCGAAAAGTGGGCGGCATCGACACCGTTCGCAACGACGTGCACCCGCGACGCGCACTCGCGATGCAAGCGTGCAAAAAGGTCGGCCTCGGCCTGCGACACGAAGAGGCTCGCATCGCAGGCGCGCGCGATCTCGGCTTCCCGCCGCTCTAGCAGGCGGCCCTCGCGCCGGTAAACCCACGACATCGGCCAGCGGGCGCCCTCCGAGTACTGGGTCCACTTGTCCGAATCCACGTCGCAGAAATCGATCACGCGCCGCACGCCCGCGGTGGCGGGCAGGTACTGCGCCATCGAGGACGACATGGCGACGATCGCGCGAATGTGCTCGCGCTCCAGCGTGGCGCGGACGTACTCGTGCAACGCGGAGTCGCGATAGAACGGATCGGTGAGCGCCTCGTTGCCCAGCAGGCCTCGTGCACTGCGCAACGTCGCCCAGCGGCGATCGAGCGGCAGGACTTTCGTGCTCGCGCACCATTCCTTCAGCGCCTCGACGTGTTGCCAGTCGGCGGGATCGTCGATGAAGGTGCCGAGGTGCACGCGGTAGCGCGATGCCAGCGCGCGCAGCAGGTGAAACGAGCGGATCTTGTCGCCCTTGTCCGGCGGAAAGGGGATGCGGTGGACGAGAAAGAGAACGCTGCTCACGTCGCTCATGGCCGGGCGTTCACCCCAGGTTGCGGGCAATCAGCGGTCCGAGCGTGCGCGAGACGCCGAGCGGCAGCCGTTGCCAGGCGCGGATGAACAGGCGGTACTTCGGGTTGTTCGGGCTCACGTTCGGAAGATCGCGGGCCCGCACCAGGTAGTACTGGTAATGCATGTCCTCCGGCTCGAAGCCCCAGTATTCCTTGTAGTCGAACGAGCCGGTGCCCCGCTTGCTGCGCCCGAAATCGAATATACGAACGCCGCGTGCCACGCAGCGGCGCATGACCTGCCAGTACATGTAGTCGTTCGCGCGCAGACCGCGCGCCGCGGAAGTGCCGCCACCGTAGAACGGCAGGCACTCGTCGCGGAAGAAGAAACTCAGGACTCCCGATACGACCTTGCCATCGTGAGTGATGCTCAGGAGGTCGCAGTCCTGGCCAAACACCTCGCGCAGCCTGCGGAAGTAGCTCTGGCTGAAAACCGGCGTACCCAGATTGCGCATGCTCTCCGAGTACGCCGCATACACGCAGCTCGGCTCAGTGTCGACGTGCAGTTCCAGTCCCGCTGCCAGGCCCTTGCGCACTTCGGCGCGGTGCTTGCGCGGGATCGCCTTGAGGTTGGCTTCATCGTTGTCCGCAATGGCCTTCCGGAACGTCGCATACAAGGTCTTGGTCGGCCAGTCGACGACGGCTGAAGGCTTGCGGTTGCGCAGCTCGAGGTAATCGACGCTCAGCTCGCGCGCCAACGCGCACGCCGCGTCCAGCAACGCACGCTCGGCCTCCGGTCCATCCGCGAGAGCTCCGCCGTACACACCAAAAGGGATCGAGATCAGCGCATTCCCGAACAGCAGGCTGTTGAGATGCACGAGCGGCAGGACGCCAACGATCGCCCCTGGCAATGAGAAACGCGAGCCATGGTCCGCAGTGCCGCGCTCCGCCAGCAGGTAATGCGCGCGATGACCAAAAGAATGCGGAATAACGTCTGCCCAGCCGGACAGGTGGAAGAAGGAGCCGTCCGCATGCGCACGCACGAACGCGTCCCAGCCCGCCGCATCGCCCGGTGCCAGCTTGCGAACCCTGAGCGAGGAATTGTCACGCAGACCAGGGCCGCCGCCGGAGGAACTCATGCCGCGAGGGCCTTCCCGAACACGCGATCCATGCGATCCCAGCGGAAATCGCGCAGCAGGCGTTGCAGGCGCGGCTGCATGCGCCGCAGGGCGAGGTAGTGACGCAAGCGCGAACGCAGCGGAGCCTGCGCCACGCGCGGCTGCTCAGGGTCGATTTCCCACGGATGGAAATAGAAGATGCCGGGCTGCCGGTCGATGGCGTTCACGCGCCTGAGCGCCCAGCGGGAGAATGCGTAGGGAAACAGGCGGAAGAATCCGCCGCCGCCGCAGGGAATGCGGCGCACGCCGAGGTCGAGCGTCGTGATCGGAACCTCGAGGATCGCTCGGGGCGCGGTCCGGAAGGCGAAACGCGGCGCCTCGGGCATGCCGTAGAGATCGTGCTCGATCGGATAGATGCTCGAGCTGTAGCGGTAACCCGCTTCGCCCAGCACATCGAGCGCCCATATGTTGTCGCGGCCGATCGAGTAGCTGGTGGCGCGGTAGCCGAGAATCGGCTGACCCCCGAGATCTTCCAGCATGGCCTTGGTGCGCGTGACGTCTTCGCGGAACTCGGCTGGGTTCTGCTGAGTGGCGCGCACATGGCTGTAGCCGTGGCTGGCCAGCTCGTGGCCCTGCGCGACGATCGCGCGCACGACCTGCGGATAGCGCTCGGCAATCCACCCGAGCGTGAAGAAAGTGGCCCGCACGTTCGCGTCCGCGAACATGCGCAGGATATTGTCGACGTTGCGCTCGACCCGGCACTCGAGCCCGTCCCAGCCGGTACGGGCAATCGTGCGTTCGAACGCGGAGACCTGGAACCAGTCCTCCACGTCCACGGACATGGCGTTCACCGGCGCATCGCCGGCAAAGCGCGCATGTTCGAGCACGAACACGGGACTCATGGCGGCCTCCGGCTCAGGTGCGCAGCCCGGGCAGGTTCGCCCGCCCGCCGAACGCCACGCCCTCACGGCCGAAGCTGCGTGTGAGCATGAGCATCACTGCACGCTCCGTGTACTCGTTAGTCTGCTGGACCGAGTTCGAGCGGCGCTGGTCGTGTCGGAAGGTGAGATCGACCGTGGTACGTTGCCCGATGAGGCGGGAAATGCCGAGCGTCGCCTGGGAGAGCTTGTCGGTTACGTCGGTCTCACGGAACCTGACTTCCGCTCCGTACAGGCTGACGTTCAGCTGCGTGCGCGGGCCGAAACGCCAGTACCAGCCGAGGCCCGCACCCACTTCGCGATCCTCGCCCGGGATGGTGATGAACTCGCGCTGCACGCTGCGTGCGCGCAGCAGGACTTCACTGCGGGCCAGTGTCCACGTGAGATCCGCGGTCGCTTCCTTGTTGATGTACACGTCGGGCGAGAGCGCGATGATGTCGTACACGGGATTCGGGCCGTTCTGCACCAGCACGCGGTTGGGATTGAGCTGCTCGAGGCTGAAGGTAGTCGGCGCCTCGTTGTAGCTCACGTTGGACTGGAGGCGGCTGCCCTGCATGGTCCACGAGAAGAAGTAGCTCTGGCCGAAGAAACGATCGCCGATGCGGGCTTCCAGCTCGTTGCGCGGGCTCGCTTCCCAGCGGAAACCCACTTCCCACAACTCGATATCCATGCCACCGCCGCGCGGATCCTCCTGCACGTCGCTCTCGAAGCCGTAACGGCCGACCAGCTGGAACTGGCGGGAGAGCGGAACACCGAGGCGCAGCGTGGCGATGTCGTACCTGAACTCGTTGAAGTCCTCGTAGTCGGCGATCTGCTGGCGATAGTCCGCCAGCCACGTCATGCCGGGCTCGTTCGGCTGGCTGCCGAGACGGACCTGGCGGGCCTCGCGATCGAAGCTGTCCACGTTGTTGCCGGCGCTGATGTCGAAATCCGGGTAGCGCACCATGCCGTAGGCGTAGTCCAGGCGCAGCCGCGCGCGGCCGAAGTCCTGCTGGAAGTACGGATTCGCATCCACCGACCAGTAGTCCGTGAGGTTCTGGGTCACCAGCAGGTTGCTCACGGGGATCGCCCGCTCGGGATCGATCAGCGCCTGGCCGTAAGCGCCGTTCAGGTCGAGGAAGAAGCGCTCGGGGGCGAGCTCGCTGCGCGTGGTGGCCGAAAAGTTGTGGAAAGTCTCGTTGCGATCGCTGTCCTCGCTGAACATGAAATGTTGCAGCTGGTAGGCCACGTCCGCCTCGAAGCGCGGCCCCTCGCGGGTCAGCGTGAACGACGGCCGGATCTCCGTGACGAACTCGTTCTCCTCGAGTCCCTCGGACGCGAGCTCGACGTTGTCGGTATACGTGCCGCCGACGGTGAGCTCCGGAGCGAACTGCCAGTCCGCCTGGGCGGTGCCACAAGTGGCGGCGAATGCCGCCGCGGCGAGCCAGCGGCCCGCGCGATAGTGTCTCATCGCTGTCCCCTTTTTCGTGGCCCTGTACGTGGCCTTCCGCGCCGGTCCGGCTGTTCTATTCGGTCTGGCCGGACTCATAGTGGTAGTAGCCCGCGTAGTAGCTGGTCACGCCGAACAGCGGGCGGGTCTGGTTGAGGATGAGGCTGATGGAGCGGGAGCGATCGAGCAACGAAATCGCTTCCTCGACGGCGGGGCGTGGCGTGCCGTTGGAACGGACCACCATCAGGACCTGGCCGACGAGCTTGGCAAGCACCTGCGACTCGTTCGTCGCCAGCAGCGGCGAGGAATCGAAGATCACCGCGCGGTCGCGATTGCGCGCGCCGAGCAGCGAGACGATGTCACGCATGCGCTGGCTCGCGAACAGTTCCGGACCCTGATCCGTGCGTCGTCCCGCGGGCATGACGCGCAGTCCGTCGACGCTGGTCGCCAGGGTCACGTCGGATGGATCCAGGGAGGGATCGAGCAGCAGGTCGGTCAGGCCGGGGCGATCGCGAACGCCCAGCAACTCACTGACGTGCGCCTTCGAGATGTCCGCGTCGATCAGCAGCACCGAGGAGTCGCGCTCGCGCGCGATGCTGTGCGCCAGGTTGAGCGACGTGAACGTCTTGCCGTCGCCGGGCAGCGCGCTCGTGATCATGACGAGGTTGCCGTCGATGACGCTTTCGCCGTCGCGGCCGAAAGCGCGGGCGAGCAGCGGCCACTTGATGCGGCGGTACTCGTCAGCCAGCTGACGCTCGATGTCCGGCGGGGGCAAAGCACCCGCGCGACGCAAGGCATCCAGCTCGATCTGCACCGGCGGGCCCGCTGCCACGCGATCGGACCGCGCATCCGCGAGGGGTTCGGCCCGCGCGGCGCGCGGCGTCTCGATGCGCCGCCGTTCGGCCGGTGGCGCCGCTTCGCGCGCGCCGCTGCGCAACTTGCCGAGTGCTTTCTCGACGATGCTCATCCGCTCACCCCTTCAGCAGTGCTTGCAACGCTGTGCTGGCGAATTGCACGCCGGCCAGGGTGGCAATGAACGTGGCGACGAGTAACCCCGCGGCCACACCCATGCGCAGGTTGGTACGCCGCTCCACTGCCTGCAGGGCCGGAGCGAGCGCGAGAGAAATGGAACCGAGCACCGGCAGGCCCGTGATTTCGCGCAGGTTGTGACGCGTCGCGAAGACGGGGTTCACCTGGTGCAACAGGAAGGCGAGACCGATGCCGCCGGCCAGCGCGACCAGCAGCACGATCACGATGAACATCGGCCGGTTCGGGCTCACCGGTTTGAAGGGGGCGGCCGGCGGCTCGATGATGCGGAAGCGCACGTCGTCGCGGCTCTGCTCGACGTGCTCCGACAGGCGCGCGGACTCGAGTCGCTGCAGCAGCTGTGCGTGCTGCGCCCTGTTCACCTCGTAGTCGCGGTTGAGGCGGGCGAGCTGCGCTTCCACCTCGGGAATCGTGTTGACCAGCGCACGCAGGCGCGCGACGTCCGCGTTCGCCTGGTCCAGCTTGCTGCGTGTCTCGGTCACCTGCACCTCGGCGTCCGTCAACGCGATCTTCATCCGCTGGTAGACCGGGTTCTGGTCCAGCGAGTTGATCGTCGCCAGCTCGCTGCTCGTCGTCGTCGGCAGAGACACGGTCTTCTCGTTCTTCTTCTGTTCTTCCAGCAATGCGATGCGCTCCTTGAGCGCTACGACCTCGGGATGCTTTTCCGTGTACTGGATCAGGAGCGTCTCGAGGCGTTTCTTGTTCTCGGCGATCTGGCCGGCGAGCGGGCTCGCGGTTTCGACCATCTGGTTCATCAGGCCGAACGAGGGCTTCTCGCCTTCGATTTCGCGCCGGCGCTCATCGCGCGTATCCATGGCCACGCTCAGCTCCTGTCGCAGCGTCTCCTGGCGTGCCAGCGCGGCCTGCAGGCGCGTGTAGTAGTCGCCCTGCTCGCCCGGCATGAGTCCGACGTTGTTCTGCTTGAAGGTCGCGAGACGCTCTTCGGCTTCACGCAGCCGGCGCTCGAGATCGGCAATCTGCTGTTCGAGGAAGCGCTGCGCCGTGCTCGAGTCTTCGCGCTTGACGAGCAGCGTGTCTTCGACGAACGAATCCAGCAGCTCCTGCACCACGCGGGCCGCCATCGCACGATCGCTGTCTTCGAAGCCGATGGCGTAGAGACTCGGCGCCTGGGGGACGACGCTGATCGAGATCCGCAGGCGCAAGCTCTCGGTGAGCTCCTCGAGCTCGCGCGGCGTTTGTGCGCGCAGGTACAGATCGGTTTCGCGCGCGACTTTCTCCAGCTGCGGCCGCGACAGCAGCGCGCGCGACATCATGTTCACTTCGGTCATGACGTCGTTTTCCGCCGCGAGGCCCTTGAGCAACGGACGCAAGACGGTGTCGGTGTCGACGTAGACCTTGGCGCGCGCTTCGTAGGTGTCCGGCAACACCATGACCCCCAGCCAGCCGAGGACCGCGAGCGCCCACGCGAGCGCCATCGCGTGCCACCGGTAGCGCAGCATGCCCTGGGCCGTGACCAGCGCTTGATTGATGATTTCCTGCATGTTTTCCCGGCCGGAAGGCTTCGTTGTTGTGCGCGCCCTTGTACAGGGCAGGCACAGGATTGTCAGTGACCTATTTAACAGTGGCGCGGCGCGAAAAGGCTGGTCCCGCCTGAAGTTGCGTCAAAAAATGGATTCCGGGATCACAACCACGTCCCCGGGGCGCATGGGGATATTGTCCTCGAGTTTACCTTTCTCCAGCAAGTCTTTGATCCTGACAGGTATTTCTGTCGGCTTGCCATCGATCGTCCGGAGCACCCGCGCGCGGTTTCCGGCCGCGAATTCGGACAGCCCCCCGACCTCGATCATCACGTCGAGCAGCGACATGTTGCTGCGATATGGCAGGGCCCGGGGGTTTGCTGCCTGCCCGACCACCTTGATCTGGTCCGCCGTGGTGCCCTGGAAGTTGACGACGATGACGTTCACCTTGGGCGTGCGGATGAACTCGCCGAGCCTCGCTTCCAGGTCGCGCGCCAGCTCGGTGGGCGTGCGCCCCGCCGCCACCATGTCCTCAACCAGCGGCGCCGAGATGAAACCGTCAGGCCGCACGGGGACTTCGCCGGAGATATCGGGCTGGTTCCAGACGAAGATGCGCAACTTGTCGCCCGGTCCGATGCGGTACTCCGCTTCCGGTCCCGGGTTCGCGACCGCCTGGCGCGTGGCCGCCGAGCCGCCGCAGGCCGCCTGTACGAGTGCGACGAGCACGAAGACCAGGCCCATCGCAAATTGCTTCCCCATGTGCTTCACCTCATGTCACTCAGGTCCCGGTAGCGCCGCCCGCGCCACCGAGCTGTGAAAGCAGCGATCGCGCTGCCTCGCGCTCCGAAAACGCCGGATGATCCCGCAGCAGTGCCACGAGTCGCCGCTCGGCCTGCTCGCTCTTGCCGTTGCGCGCGAGCGCCGCGGCATAGTGATAGCCGATATCCGGATCGCGCGGCGCGATCGCAGCGGCTTGCTCGAGCTGCACGAGCGCATCCGACTCGCGCCCCCGCTGGAACAGGATCCATCCATGAGTATCGAGGATGGCGGCACTCTTCGGTGCGATGCGCGATGCGCGCTCGGCCATCGCGAGCGAGCGTGCGTCGCCACGCTTCTGGTACATCAGCGCGAGATTGTTCAGCGCGACGACATTGTTGCCGTCGGCCTGCACAGCTCGCTCGAGTTGCTTGATGGCGCCCTCCGCATCGCCCGCATCGGACAGCGCGTCCGACAGGACGAGGCGCACGCGCCCGTCGTTCGGGTGCGTCGCCAGCCACTGTTCGAGGGGCGCGGTCGCATTCGCGGATTTCGCGGCCCGTCGCGCAGCGAACGCGCTGATCGCGATGCTGGCAGTCGGCACCTTCGTCATGGCCGAATCGAACGCCCGCACCGCCGCTGCGGCGTTGCCGGTGCGCAGCGCGAGCTCGCCTTCGAGCACGTCGATGCCGGGATACTTCGCATCGATCTTGCGGATTTCCGCGAGGAGGCGGCGCGCCTCGTCGTGGCCGCCGCGCGAGGTCTCCAGTGCCGCGATGAGAGCCATGGCCTGCACGTTCTGCGGCGCGAGCTTCAACGACTCGCGAGCAGTTTCGAGCGCTTGCTCCGCTTCACCGTTGGCAAGATACACGCGCGCCAGGTTGAAACGAGCCGCCGCGGACTGCGGTTGCGCGTCGACTGCGCGGCTGAGTGCATCGACGCCATCGCGCATGCGCCCGGACGCGGCGAGGGTGACACCGAGAACGTTGAGTGCAAAGGCGTTGTCCGGCGAGAGACGAATCGCCTCGCCGGCGAGCGTTTCCGCGCGGGACAGATCGCGGCGGCCGAGGTAGTACTGCGCCAGCAGCACGCGAGGTTCGACGGCGTCAGGGTTGTCCTTGCGCGCGTTCTCGAGCCACTGCACGGCGCCCTCGCGGTCGCCACGCGCCAGCGTGGTCTGTGCCATAGCCACCTGCGCGGCGGGATGACCCGGCTTGAGTCGCAGCGCTTCGAGAAAACGCTCCTGGGCAAGGGCGTTGTTCCCTTCCAGCAGGTCGAGCTTGCCGAGATTGATGTGCGACGCCGGATTGCCGGGTTCCAGCGCCAGCGCACGATCGAAGTAATGCCGCGCCGCCTTCCGGTCTCCCGCGGCCACCAGCATGCCTCCGACCAATGCCTGCGTTTCCGCAGCCTTGTCCTGGCGATCGGCGAGCGAGCGTGCCAGGTCGATCGCGCCAGCGCGATCGTCAGCACGCAGGCGTGCGTTGATGAGGAGCAGGTCTCGACGCTGGCCGGCCGCTCCTTCCACCTTCAACGCGTCGAGGATGCGAATCGCCGTTTCGATTCGCCCCGCCGCCATGTAGCCCGCGGCGAGTTGCATGATCGTGCGAGGATCGTCCGTGCTCGCGGCCGCCTTTTCGAGGTACGACAGGCCCGCGTCGAGATCGCCTGCCTCGATGTGCGCAGTGCCCGCGAGCGCCATGTTCATGGCAGTGTCGGTCGAGGAGCCCTGCGTGAACCCGTCGCGTCCTTGGATGGCCTGCAGCGCTTCCCGCGGGCGCCGCTGGCGCAATCGCGTCTCGGTCAGCAGGCGGCGGGCGAAGTTGTTGGTGGGCTCGACCGCCAACACACCCGAGAGATGCATGTCCGCCTGCTCGAGATTGCCCTGCACGTAGTTCACCGCGCCCAGCAGCAGCTGCGCGGGTCGATTGCCGGGATCGCGCGCCAGGATGCGCTCGAGGTCGGTGCGCGCGTGATCGTAATCGCCGCGCAGGAACGCCGTGCGCGCGCGCAGGTAAAGTGTGATCGAACCTTCCGGGGCGAGCCCGGCCAGCTCCTCGATGGTCGTGCTCGCGTCGTCGAGACGGCCGAGCGCGAGCTGCGACTCGCAAAGTCCCGCGAGGGCGGCCGCTCTCTGCGCCAGGATGCCGTTCTCTTCGGCAATGCGCGCGGCAGCCTCGTAGTTCTGCATCGCGCCTTCGAAACGGCGGTCGCGCAGGTAGATCGACGCGTTCACCAGGCGCACCTGCGCATCCTGAGGTGCAGCCTTCATTGCGATATCCGCTTCGCGTCGCGCGGCTTCGAATCCGTCCGTCTGCAACTTCGCGGACGCCAGGCCGATGCGGGCGCGCACCAGTGAGTCATCGATGGACAGCGCACGTTCGAACTCGGCAACGGCCTCGGCGCTGCGATTCGCGCCGAGCTGCGCGTCGCCGCGCAGCACGTGCAGCTCCGCCAGGATCTGCTCGTCGCTGCTGACCTCGACGTCGGCAGCGACGAGCGCGTCGTCATAACGGCGGTCGGCGAGAAACGCACGCGCCAGGGGTACCACGATGCGCTCCCGGGGAATCCCCAGCTCGCTCGCGACTCGCAGCTCGCGCGCGGCCGATCCGGGATCTCCCGACGCCAGCGACACGATGCCGAAGGCATAGCGCGCTTCCGCATTGCGCGGTTCGCGCTGCAGGAGTTTCTTCAGGTCGATGCTGGCGGCGCGATAGTCACCGCGTTCCATGCTGCTCCGAGCGCGTGTGAGCAGCTCGTCGTTGCTCGCGCTGCACGCGGCAAGCAGGAGCAGCACGCAGGCCAGCCATGGCCACCTCCTCATCCACTCACCTGCCGGTCGCCGTCGACTGCGATCTGGTTCTTCTCGAGCAGGTCATAGAGCGTCGGTCGAGTGATGCCCAGCACCTCGGCGGCCCGCGAAAGATTGCCGCCGGACACCGCCAGCGCCCGGCGAATGGCCTGGCTCTCGGCGCGCTGGCGTGCCATGCGCAGGTTGAGGAACTCCGTCTCGCGCCCGGAATCGGCGAGGCCGAGATCGGCCGCGGTGACCTGCTTGCCTTCCGCCATGATGACCGCGCCGTTGATCTTGTTCTCCAGCTCGCGGATGTTGCCCGGCCACGGATAGTCCTGCAGTGCGCGGATCGCGTCGGGCGCAAAGCTGCGCAGCACGCGGCCGTGGCGGCGCGAGCGGTCTTCGAGGAGATGCTGCGCAATGACCAGCGTGTCGCCGTCGCGCTCGCGCAGCGGCGGGATCTGCACGGTCACTTCGCTCACGCGGTAATACAGGTCCTGGCGGAACTGGCCCGCCTGGATGATGGCGGCGACGTCGCGGTTGGTGGCGCAGACGACGCGCACATCCACCGGGATCTGTTCGCGTCCGCCGATGCGCTCGACCACGCGTTCCTGCAGGAAGCGCAGGAGCTTCGCCTGCAGTGCGAGCGGCATGTCGCCGATCTCGTCGAGGAACAGCGTGCCGCCGTTGGCGGTCTCGAACTTGCCGGGCGTCTGTTTCACGGCGCCCGTGAACGCGCCCTTCTCGTGCCCGAACAGCTCACTCTCGAGCAGGTTTTCGGGGATGGCGGCGCAATTGATCGCGACGAAAGCCTTCTGCGCGCGGCTGCTCATGGAATGCAACGCCCGCGCCAGCACTTCCTTGCCGGTGCCGCTCTCGCCGAGCAGCAGCGTGGTCGCCTGGGTCGGCGCCACCTTTTCGATCATGCGGCACACGCGCAGCATGCCGTCGCTGATCGCAATGATTCCGTCGAGCGGCGAGGCAGTGCGAGCCCGGAGCAGTCCGCGGTTCTCTTCCTCCAGCTCGCACATGCGGAAGGCCCGCTGCACGATGAGACCGAGCACCTCGGTGTCGATCGGCTTCTGGTAGAAATCGTAGGCGCCCATCGCGACCGCGCGCACGGCGTTGTCGCGATCGTCATTGCCCGTGACCACGATCACCTTGGTGTGCGGCGCCAGGGCGATGATCTCGCGCAGGGTCTCGAGTCCCTCCCTGACGCCTTCCGGATCCGGCGGCAAGCCGAGATCCTGCAGCACGACGTGGGGCTCGTGCTTGCGCAGCTCCGCAATCGCTTCCTGGCGCGTGGACGCCTGCAGCACGTGGTACTGCTCGAAGCACCACTTCAGCTGGCGCTGCAAGCCGACGTCGTCTTCGACGATGAGGAGCTTGCGCTGATTTTCTGCTGCGCTGGTCACGTCTCCACTCTCTCCCGTGTTTCGCTTTTCCCGTCGGGCCCCGCGGAAGGATCGGCGTCTTCGCCGAACTTCCGCGGGTGACCATCAATCGGCAATGTAATCACGAAACGCGTCCCCTTGCCGGGATCGCTGTGGACGGCGACGTCGCCTCCCGCCATCCGGACGAATTCACGCGTCTGGAACGCGCCGATGCCCATGCCCTGGCTGCCCTTGGTCGTGTCGAACGGCCGGAACAACCGCTCTCGCACGAAGGCTGGATCCATTCCGCTGCCCGTGTCGCGCACTTCGATCACCGCGCCGTGACCCGCGCGCCGCAGTTCCACGTCCACGCGGCCCTCGGGTGGCGTCGCATCCTGTGCGTTGCGGATGACATGTCCGAGCACCAGCGCCAACCGTTCGGCGCTGACGACGACCTCGGCATCGTCGACGGCGGTGAAACGCGGCGCCGGTTGACGATCTCCGCAGCGGCGCGCCGTCTCCGCGCACACGTCCGCGAGTCTCACGCGACGGGCGACGCCCATCGTATCGCCGCGGCGCAGCTGCTCCAGCAGCCGGTTCATGCGGCGAACCGAGTTGTCGATGGTCGTGATCGCGTCATCGATGAACTCGGGCTTGTCGCGGTGACGCGCGGCGTTCTGCACGACCAGCGTCTGCTGGGCAACCAGGTTCTTCAGGTCGTGCATCATGAAGGCGGCGAAGCGATTATAGGCTTCGAACTGCTGCGACTGCGCGAGCTTGCGCGCCGCGAGCTCGAGCGCGATGTAGCCCGCCACCTGGCGGCCGACCGTGCGCAGCAGGTCGAGGTCTTCCCAGCTGAGGTCCTGCGGTGCAAGCGACTGCGCGACGCAGACGAAGCCCACCAGGCGATCTTCCTGCAGCAGCGGAATCACCAGCCACGCGCGATCCAGCTTGAGCAGCCACTCGGGAGCGCGCTCCTCTTTCTGAGGAACCGCGCCGACGCCCATTCGTCCCTCGCCCGTGAAAGATTCCGCGACGGCACGGCGTTGCGCGTTCAGATCGACGATCCACTCGCGCGCGGCAATGAATTTCAGGAACGCGCTGTCCGCGCGCTCGGTCGGCGAATCCGGACCGGCGAGGTCGCCGCCGGACGGCACGAACCGCCCTTCGTCGGTCGCCACCCAGATGCCGCCCGCGTCGCTGTTCACGATCTGCGCCAGCGAGGCGATCGTGCGCTGCGCCAGGCTGGTATCGACCGAGGGCGACAGGGTCTTGATCATCCGCAGCCATTCGACGCGGTAGTCGTACTTGTACGCGTAGAAGTGCTTGGTCAGGAATACCCGGATCCAGGCGCGCGCCTGCCCCGAGAACAGCACGATGACCAGCAGGAGCGCCGCACCGAAGATGAAAAGGATCTGCGCGGCGCCGCCCCACGAACCGCCGAAGATGCGGATGTAGTACCCCGCGATCGAGATGGCCAGCAGGTAGACGCCCGCGGCGATGAAGCTCGTCGTGTAGAGCACCGGGCGCCGCGACATGAACACCTGTGGCGACCACTGGGTCGTGCGCGCCACGCCGACGGCGAGCAAAGGTACGGCTATCGCGTTGGCAGCGCCTCGCGCTTCCCAGACGCCCAGCGGAATTTCGTGGAACAGGAGCGTGATCGAGTACAGGCACAGGTCATAGACGAACTGCGTGCCCGCGGCGATCCAGAAGAACTTGACCGACCATTCCTGGCTGGAACGCGTGTTGCGGTACACCTGCTCCACCAGGAACAGGCCGATCAGCGACAGCAGCAGCACGCCGGGCACGAGCAAGGTGCCCGAGAGATCCATTTCGATATTGAGATCGTCCAGGACACCGGCGCTGAGCGCCGCGAGCATCAGGAAGGCCGCGATCAGGTAGACCCCGGTGTGTGCCCAACGCGGGATCTCGCGACCGGAGACGCCACCGATGACGCGCATGAGCACGGCGAGCCAGAGCGTGTCGCGGACGATCTCGAAGACAAAGAAGAGTCCCGCGAGGGGGACGCCCTTGCCCGTCGACTGCCAGGCAAGCATGGCGCTCCAGATCGAGCTCACGAGGCTGGCAGGCAGGAGCAGCGAGCCATGGAATTGGCGTCGCCAGCGCGTCATGAGCATCAGCGACAGCGCGAAATACGCGACCGCCGCGAGCCCGTAACTGTAAGTACCTGCCTCGCTCACTCTTCTCTGTCCTGCGAGCAGCCAGGGCTCGCGTCGGTGACGATTACCTTCCGCCCTTGCCCCAGAGCACCACCTCGGCGGTCTGCAGCAGGATGGCGAGGTCGAACAGCAGGCTGTGGTTCTTCACGTAGTAGAGGTCGTACTGGAGTTTCTCGGCCGCGTCGTGCTCGGACGAGCCGTACGGGTAACAGAGCTGCGCCCAGCCCGTGATTCCCGGCTTCACGCAGTGGCGCTCCCGGTAATAGGGAATCTTCTCGTTGAGCTCGGCGACGAACTCGGGGCGCTCGGGCCGTGGACCGACGAAACTCATGTCACCGCGCAGGACGTTGAAAATCTGGGGCAGCTCGTCGAGCCGCAGCTTGCGGATGACCGAGCCGACGTGCGTCACGCGGTCGTCGCTCTTGGCGGCCCAGCGCGGACCGTCCTTCTCGGCGTCGATGCGCATGCTGCGGAACTTGAGCACGTCGAACAGCCGGTTCTCCAGGCCCACGCGCGACTGGCGGTAGAGCACCGGCGCGCGCCAGCCGTCCTCGAGCCTGATCGCGAGTGCGACCAACAGCATGAACGGCCACGTGAACAGGAGCAGCGTGAACCCGGCGAAGAGGTCGAAGAAGCGCTCGGAGAACAGCCGCACCGGATCGCGGCGGAAGCCTTCGGCAAAAATCATCCAGCTCGGGTTGAGCACGTCGAGACGCACCTTGCCGGTCTCGCGCTCGAGGAACGTGACGATATCGGTGACGTCGATGCCGCACAGGCGGCACTCGAGCAGCTCCTGCACCGGGAACGAGCGGCGGCGATCGTCCATCGCCACCACGATCTCGTCGACACGCTGTTGGCGCGCCAGCTCGAGCAGCGACTGCGGCGGCAACAGCAGGCGTTCGGCCGGCACCATTTCGCGATCGCCGTCCGGACGCACGTAGCCGACGATCGCGAACCCGCGCTGGTCGGAACGCCGGCGCAGCTGTGAGATGCTGAGCGCCTGGCGGCCGCAGCCGAACACGAGCACGCGCCGTTTGAAGAGGTTCTCGTCGACCACCTTGGTGAAGATGAAGCGCACGAGCGTGAGACCGATGAAGGCGTTGGCCGATGCGATCCCGATGACGCCGCGGCCCATGTGCACGTCGAGCGCATAGAACGCCAGCACCGTGGCCGAGGTTCCCAGGACGACGCTGGTGCCGATGCGCACGATGACCCCGAGGAACCTGGCGCGCATGCGCGAGCTGTAGAGCCCGACAGCCACCATGGAAAGGTACATGAGGAGCCCGAAGATGGCGGCTCGCGGCCAGAGCGCCCCGAGCTTGGCTTCCACCTGGGTGAGGCTGACGTCGAACCGCAGGCCCGCGGCCAGGAAGAAGAGCCCAACCAGCACGCCCGCCTCGACGAGCGCGAGGATCACGATGGGCAGTTGCAGGTAGTGTCTGAAGATTCGCACGAATTCTTTCTGTCTTGTGTCCTGCGCGTGTGCGAACTCAGCCCGGATGGGGCGCGCAGTCTAGTAGACGAATTCACGCGAACGCGTGAATGGCATCACACTGCGCCTACCCCCCGGCCGGGTGCGCAACGGGTCACAACGCGCGGTGGCGATCCAGTCGTCATCGACCGATTTGAGTCGTCGGCGCTGTGTCGCGTGGCACATTCTGAGACCACCCCGGTCTGCAGCCCGAGCATCCCGTGGCACCTTGCCCGCCCGACATGACAGCCGGCGCGCAGCCCCCGCCGGTCGCCTTAAGTCAGATCGTGTAGAGCGAGTCGCCGCCTTCGCTGGAGTAACTCTACGTTGTTGGCAGGAAAGCGGCGGAAGTGACTGTACGGCAAGGCCCCAGCGGCGTAAAGGCAAGGGGTCAGCGTCGCTCCACGGTTCCCAGGAGCTTTTCCAGCTGGTCCGCAGCAGGGCGGCCAAACCGTCGGACCAGGAACCTCAGGAGATCGATATCGATTGGCTGGTCCGGGGTGACCGCCAGCAACGCTTCGCGAGCATCCACGAGGTCCTGTGGCCCCTGGGCAAAGCATTTCATCGCGATGAAGTCTTCGCGGCCCACGACGCGCAGACGCCTTTTCAGGAAAGGGACGGTGATTCCGCGGCCAAACGCTCCGGGATCCAGGCCCCGCAGACCCGCAATGAGGTCTACGCGATTTCCATGCTCATCGGTTACCGCGAGCAGAGCCGGAATCGGGTCATCTGCGTCCCCCCGGCGCAGGTCCGTGGTAAATCCGGCTTGTCGCAGGCCGTTCTCGAGTCTTGCCAACCCGCTCGCCGCAGCCGAGATGAGAGCATCCGCATCCGTAGTCCCGCGCACGATGCCGTGCACGGACGCCGCGATCGCACCAATGACAATGTAGTCGACGTCCTGTGCCGCGAGGATGTCCGCGATATCGAGTAACAGCAGCGCGGACTGGCCAGGTCGGCGCGCCTTCATCTGGGCCTGCCTCGCTGTGTGCGGGCTGCGCGATTGAGTTCGATGAGCAGTTCACTGTGCCGGAGATGGGCCGCCAGGCGTTCTTCCGGCGTGAGGGATCGCGTGCTTTGCCTCAGCTCCCTTCGAGCGTCCTCCGAGACCCGGGACTTCGTACGCGTCTTGTCCGTCGTCGCCCGAGAAACGAACACGCCCGCTTCTGCCGGGTCCTTTCCCAGGCACAGTACCAACTGCAAACCTGCTCGCACCGCGATGCGGATGAGAAGTTCCAGCGACAAGTCGCCGACACTGCCGCGCACAATCTTGCTCAGCGTGGGTTGCGGAATACCGAGTCGGCTGGCAGCCGCCAGCTGCGTTTCGCCGGTTCCCGCGACGGAACGAGCAATCTGCAGAGCGAGGTCGCCGCGCAATGCATGGATAGTCGCCATCTCCGGGGACATAGCCGATCCTCTATAGTGTTTTAACTATAGCAAAAGTATTTTAACTATACCGGGTGGCGTCCCGAGTGCCACATCCGCGCCGCAACCCGTAGTCCCCGGAAGCTGCTAAGCCCGTGTTCCGCTTGGGTTTGTTGACAGTGGGGGCAGCGCTCTATAGAGTCGCGCCCCTCGCGTGGGGCTGTAGCTCAGCTGGGAGAGCGCCTGAATGGCATTCAGGAGGTCGTCGGTTCGATCCCGATCAGCTCCACCACCGCTTTCTCGATCCGACGAGTTCTCGCGCGTCCCCTTCGTCTAGAGGCCCAGGACATCGCCCTTTCACGGCGGTAACAGGGGTTCGAATCCCCTAGGGGACGCCATTGGTAAGCCATGCAAGGAGGCCGCGGCGAAACTCAAAGTACGTGGACTTGCGGTCGCATATCTTTCTCTTTACTGTTGACTCATGGAGTCAACTAAGGCAACTTTTTCATTCAAGGAGGCCTTAGCAAAGCTTCCGAGAGGGGTACCTCTTGGTACTGCTGCGCTCCATGCTCATGGCGTCAGCACCTTCAGAGCATCCGCGCTAGCGCGCAGTGGCTGGCTTCACCACCTTGGCCGTGGCGTTTACATGCTGCCGGGCGACACGCTAACGCGCGATGGCTGCCTTGCATTCTTGAGCGGCCGCGTACCTGGCTTTCACGTAGGGGGGAAAACGGCCCTGGCTTGGCGTGGAGTCCGGCAGAACGTCGCGTTCCGCGAAGTATTAAGCCTCTGGGGTGATCGGCCGAAAGAATTACCGGCTTGGTTCAAGCAACGCTTCGAGAGTCGTTACCAGGCGACCCAGCTTTTCGACCCCAGACTGCGCAAAGGCTTCGGGCTGCAACCTCTTCCCAGCGGTCGATCCGACGTCCCGGTTTCAGTTCCTGAGCGTGCAGTGCTGGAACTGCTCAGCGACGTGGGCAAAACGCAATCGCTGGAGGAAGCCCGGCAGCTCGTCGAAGGTTTGCCCAACCTTCGTGAAAAGACTCTCAATGAGCTACTCGCTCATACGACCCGGATCAAGGTTGTTCGTCTGGCGGAACTGCTCGCCAACGAACTAAATCTCCCATGGGCGTCCCTGGCAAAGCGTCATAGTCATCGCATCGGCGGCGGGAAGAGATGGGTTGCCGTTTCCAAATCCGGTGAACGCCTCGATCTCAAGCGCTCATGAATCAAGACCACGTCGATACGGTTCGCCTGTTGCTCGCCATCGCGCCTGCGGTCTTCCAGTCGCCGCGCTTTGCGATGAAAGGCGGTACCGCGTTGAATCTCTTTGTGCAAGACATGCCGCGGCTCTCCGTCGACATCGACGTGGTATTCACCGATCACACACTCGGTCGAGAGGCGGCGCTTCAAGCCATTGGCACTGACCTGAATGCGGCGAAAGCAGCGATCTCGTCGATGGGGCACAGTACCGCATTACCTGAAACGACGGGTGGAGACGAGGTCAAGCTGCTGGTCGAAAGTGCGGGGATACAGGTCAAGGTAGAAGTAAACCATGTCTTTCGGGGTGCAGTGTTGCCGATAGAGCAAAAATCCCTGACTCAGGCAGCGCAAGACCTCTTCACCACTGATATCACAATACCTGTGCTCGACACGGCTGAACTCTATGGCAGCAAGCTCGTCGCGGCGATGGATCGCCAGCATCCGCGCGACATCTTTGACGTCATGAAAATGGTGGAGCACTTCGGTTGGCAACCGACGTTCTTAGACTGCTTCGTGGCATACCTCGCGGGGCACAATCACAGTTACCGCTCGAGCCCGCGTTCACGCGCACATTCGCTGGTATGACGCGGGATGAAATCGCCGTTGAACGGCTCGAACAAACGCAGACGCAGCTGATCGAACAGCTGCCGCGTGCCTTGGCACCAGCACATCGAGAATTTCTGCTGTCGATGGTGCGCGCCGAACCGGCCTGGGAGCTGATGCCTTTTTCACATCTGAAGCAGCTTCCCGCGCTGCAGTGGAAACTGCTGAACTTGCGGAAGCTCAAGTCACGGAGTGCCGCCCGTTTCGCTGCTCAACATGAGGACCTGGCCGCGAAGTTTAAGGACCTACCGGAGGATTCCCACTGAGAGTTTCAAGAAGCGGGTTCGAAGTTTTCCAGTGGGGACGCCATTTCGCGTGCGCGAGGCCCCGGATCAATCTCCGCTGGCCACCTGCGCTTTTCTGACGAGATCCACGAACTCGGCACGATAGCCATGGAGATCATCCCCACTGGCTGACTGCGCCTGCCGGATGACGTCTTCGTCAGTCAACGAACCAGTATCCGTTCCTCCTCGCAGCAATTGCGCGAACCCTGCCACCGCCGTCGCGAACTCCACGTCGCGCTGCAGGGGCGCAGGCAGTGCCGGCGCGTCGACGGGAATCCTCTGCACGATCAATTCGGACTTGCGGGCTTCGGGGCGCTTGTAGCGAATCTTCAGCCAACCGTAGTCGTCGATGCTGCCGCGCGTCGGGCCGTCGCTGTCGGTCGGCGTGATTTCATAGATCGCCGTGACGGCATGGCCCGATCCGATGTCGCCCGCATCGACGGCATCGTCGTCGAAGTCCTCGCGCTCGAGAGCTCGTGTTTCATAGCCGACCAGGCGGTACTGCGCCACGGTCCTGGGATTGAACTCGACCTGCAACTTCACGTCCGTGGCAATAGTAAACAGCGATGCCCGGGCTTCCTGCACCAGGACCTTCTCGGCTTCGCGCAGCGTGTCGACATAAGCGGCCACGCCGTTTCCGTTCTGTGCCAGCGCCTGCGCCGTCTCGTCATCATAGTTGCCTGCGCCGACGCCGAGCACCGAAAGGAAGAATCCCCGCTCCCGTCCGCGCGCGACGAAACTCTTCAGTTCCTCCGGGTCCGTCAGGCCGACGTTGAAATCCCCGTCGGTAGCCAACAGGATTCGATTCACTCCCTCGGGCCGGAAACTGCTTTGCGCAAGATCGTAGGCGAGCTGGATACCAGCCGCGCCGGCGGTGGCGCCATCCGCCTGCAGCCCCTGCAGGGCATCGAGAATCTTCTGCCACTGCCTGACCTCTGTGGGACGCAGCACCACGCTCGCTTCGCCGGCGTACGCGACGATCGCAACCGTGTCGGAAAGCTTCAGACGACGCAGCAGCAGTTCGACGGACTGCTGTACCAGCGGCAACCTGTCTGGTTGAGCCATGGAACCACTGACGTCGATCAGCAGTACGAGATTGACATCCGGCTCTTCGTGAGCAGGCAGTTCGTATCCCTTGATGCCGATGTGAACCAGTTTCCGGCCTTCGCCCCACGGAGAATCGCCTACGGCAATGGTGGCTTTGAAAGGCTGGTCGGGCGACTGCGGTGCCGGCCAGGCATAGTCGAAGTAATTGACCATCTCCTCCGCGCGCACCGCATCTTTCTGCGGGAGGACTCCGGCATTCAGTTGTCGCCGGATATAACTGTAGGAAGCGGTATCCACGTCGATCGAAAACGTGGAGACCGGCTCCTCGGTCACGAGGTTGAACGCGTTGGTTGCGAATTTCCGGAACTGGTCGGGTCCGGTTGATTCGGTCGGAACGGGCTGGGATTCGAGTTCCGCTGTCGCGTACGCAGCGGGCAGAGGCACCTCCAGGCGCGTTGCATACGTTTCGGCGGGCTCGTCGTAGATTGTGGCGCTCATTGCAAAAGCGAACGTCTCGCCGTGCAAGCCCTGTGATCCCATGAATCCGCCGACGCCGAGGCTCACGATACCTGCACTGGCCACACCGGCCAGCCAGGTGGCGAGCGGCGAGCGGCGAAACTCTGTCCGGCTTCTTTCTGGATGTGGGAGCTGCCGCGCCAACTCGCGCAGGTTGTAGAGAGACTCGGGGTCTCGCCCGCCGACGACCAGCCGCAGCTCCTGCACGCGGGCGAACTCACCCAATGCCGCCTCTTTTGCAGCGAGCCGGGCTACTGGATCCAGGTCCGGCGGAATTGTTTCCAGGAGTTCTATCTCAAACAACTGCGCTTTCATGATCCGACGCTCTTCCTGTCGTCGCGCCTGGCCATCTGCTTGCGTATCGTGTGAATCCGCCACGAGATCGTCGATTCCGAGACGCCCAGGATTTCGCCAGCCTCCGCGTGGCTCAGGCCTTCCGCGTGCACCAGCAGCGCGGTCTCTTTCATGCCCTCACCCAGTTGCTCCAGTTGCTGCAGCACCTGCGCGAGATAGACCTGGTCTTCAGTTCGCGTGCCATCCGTGCTCGGTTCGTTCGCCTGCCCTTCCCCCGGGCTGCAATGCTGCTGACGCCGCTGCCAGTCCTGGGCGCAATTGATCACGAGCCGGTACAGCCAGGTGGTGAATGCCGCCTGGAATCGAAATTGTGAAAGGCTGTTCGCCAGCTTGATGCAGGACTGCTGAGCGATGTCCTGCGCGTCGGTCGGATGTCCGCACCATTTCCAGGCAAAGCGGTAAATGGTGTCGTAGTGCAGGTCGAGCAATGCGGCGAACGCAGTAGCATCACCGGCCTGAGCGCGACGTACTAGAGAATGGACGTCCATCCCGGTCCTTCGCCTGGTGTTCGCTGGGTTAGACGCACCCGCAGGTGTTTTCCTTGGAACAAGATAGTCCAGGAGGCGCGAGGGGGGTTAGCCCTGCCCTTCCGTGGCTACTTCGACGAGGCGCGCGCCAGGTAGAGGGACGCCAGCGCTTCCGCTGCTTCCCTCGTTTTCAGCGGTTGCGGATCGGAATTGAAGTGCAGAGCCACGACGATGCCGTCCTTGAAGTAGTTGAAGAACTGCGAGCGCGTGCCTTTCACGGACCCGGAATGCCCCGCGTAGACGCGCCCCTGCGAGTCAGGTCCAACGCGAAAGATCAGCGCCTGGGTTTTTCCGGCCGAGGGTGATGACTGGTCCCCCGGATCGAAATAGGGGATGTCCGCGCGCAACTGGAGTTTGTACATCTCGGCGAGCGTTTCCTTCTTGAGCAGCAACCCGACGTTGAGCGCGTGACCGAAGCGGCACAGATCCTCGTCGGTCGACAGCATGCCGCCGCCCGCGTACTTGTAGCTGACGTCCTCATCGGGTGCGTTCTCGAGCACGCCGGTCTTTTCATCGCGCACGTAGCCGCGGCCCCGCCTCGCGACGATGCGGGCCTGGATGTCGAAACGCGTATTGACCATCCTGGCCGGACCCCAGACGCGTTCCTGCAGGTATTCCTCGAACGGCTTGCCGCTCGCGCTCTCGACGATGGCGTGCATCAGGTTGGCGCCATACGACGAGTACAGGAAATGCGTACCCGGTGCGAAGAGCAGCGCATCGTCGCGCCAGTAACGCGTGGACTCCTCGAAGTTATCGTAGCGCCGGAACGACATCACGTCCGTCGGCCCGAACTCGCCGTCCTGGTAGTGACGTATTCCAGACGTGTGCGTGAGCAGCTGGCGCACGGTGATGGGCTGCGGCTTGCGGGGAAACCAGGGCGCGTATTCCTGGATTTCGGCGTCGAGCTTGACCTTGCCCTGCTCGACCAGCTGCAGCACGGCCACGACGGCGAGCACCTTCGAAATCGAGCCGATGTTGTGGACGGTGGTGCCGGTCTGCGCCAGGCCAGTCTGAAGGTCCGCGATTCCGGTGCCGCCCGAGAATACGATCTGTCCCTGCATGGAAACCGCCGCGGAAATACCGGGCACGCCGGTTTCCGTGCGCCAGCGCTCCAGGAGTTCGAGCGCTGGCGAAGGCAAATCCTTCGCAGGCAGCTGAAAGGCAAGCAGTGCGAGCAGGATGCCCGCCCAGGTGGCGCGCGACGTAGCCGTCAACAGCATGATGTTCCTCCCCAAGGCAGGAGGAACGTTAACCCATCGAGTGGCTGCCGCGCATCGTGATCTCTCGGGGGCGCCCGGCTCACTGGATCGTCGATAGAGCGCGGTCGATGCGCTTCAGGGTCGTTTCCTTGCCGAGCAGCGCAACGGTCTGATCGATGGGTGGGGACACGCCGCCACCGGATACGGCAACGCGGACCGGCTGCGCGACTTTGCCGAGCTGCACGCCGGCAGCCGTGCAGACGTCGTTCAGCGCGGCGTGGACGTTTTCCGCACTCCACGCGTCGAGCCTTGCCAGCTTGTCGCGCACAGCCGCAAGCAGTGGCTTCGACTCCGCCGTGAGGTTCTTCTTCGCCGCTTTCTCGTCGTAGCTCTCGAACTCACGGAAGAAGAACAGGCTGGCCTGTGCCATGTCCTTCAGCGTTTTCGCGCGTTCGCGCTGAGCAGCGACGATGCCGTCGAGCTTCAGCCAGTCCGACGTCTCGATGCCCAGGCGCTGCAGCTGCCACTGCAACTGCTCTGCAAGCGAACGAAGCGGCGCACGCATCATGTGCTGCTGGTTGAGCCACTGCAGCTTCTCGGGATTGAACGCCGAGGCGGCCTTGTTCACGTCGTTGATGTCGAACAGTTGACGCAGCTCCTCGAGCGTGAAAACTTCCTGGTCACCATGTGACCAGCCGAGCCGCACGAGGTAATTGAGCAGTGCCTCGGGGAGATAACCTTCCTCGCGATACTGCAGCACGCTCACGGCGCCGTGACGCTTCGACAGCTTCGCGCCATCCGCGCCGAGGATCATCGGGACGTGCGCATAGACGGGCGGTGTGGCCCCGAGCGCCCTCAGCATGTTGATCTGGCGCGGCGTGTTATTGAGGTGATCGTCGCCACGGATCACGTGCGTGATGTTCATGTCCTTGTCGTCGACCACCACGCAAAAGTTGTACGTGGGCGATCCGTCGCTGCGGGCGATGATGAGGTCGTCGAGCTCGCGGTTCTGGAACACCACGCGACCGTGGATCACGTCGTCCACGACGACCTCGCCCTCGAGCGGGTTCCTGAAACGGACCACGGGAGCGACACCGGGGCGCGGCTCCTTTTGTTCGCGGCAGCGCCCGTCGTAGCGCGGCTTCTCTTTTCGCGCGAGCTGCCCGGCGCGCATCGCATCGAGCTCTTCCTTCGAGCAGTAGCAGTGATATGCCTTCCCGGCGCGGAGCATCTGGTCGATGACTTCGCGATACCGGTCCATCCGCTTCGTCTGGTAGAAGGGACCTTCGTCCGGCTTCAGACCCAGCCACTCCATCCCATCCAGGATCACCTGCACGGCCTCGTCGGTGGAACGCTCGCGATCGGTGTCCTCGACACGCAGGATGAAGATGCCGTCGTGGCGTCGGGAATAGAGCCAGCAGAAGAGCGCAGTCCGAACTCCACCGATGTGCAGCATGCCGGTGGGGCTGGGAGCAAAGCGCGTGCGAACGGTCATCGTGCGGTCCTGGCGAAAAAGGAGCGCAACGATATAGAGCGGAACCGGGCCTTTCAACCTGGCGGTGCGTGCCACCAGTTCCGGCGGGTCACCGGCTGGGGCCGGCCCCTCAGGTCGTTACGCCTGGCCGCCTTTCCTGCCCGCCTCGCGAGCTTTCTGGCGATCGTTGGCGAAGTTGCCTGGATTATTGGCCTTGCCCTGGCTCTGCCCGCCCTTGCTGGCGATGGCCCGCTGGCGTTCGGCATCCATGGCGGCGAATCCACGCAGGGATCGCGCCTTCGGCTTCGGCTCGCCCTGGTGGTCAGTCGGCTGGCGGGGCTGCTGCGGGTTGGCGCCCGTCTGCCCTGTCTGCGTCGCCTGACCCTGCTGGGGCGGGTTCGGGGTAGTGGTCTCGCGAGCTGGTTCCTTGCCCTCCTGGCGCTGCGTATCGCCCGGCTCGCCAGTTGCTGGATCACGCTCCGGGGTGCTTCGTTGCTGATCCCCCGGTCCCGTGGGCGGGTTCGTGGTCGGCATCGTGGATTCTCCTTTTTCCGTGTCTCGTTGCTGCAATGCTTCGGTGCAAGTTCCTGGTGGCACCTTCCTGGGCCTCAAGGGTGTGATGCAGCAGACGTGCCAAGGTTCGGCTCACGGCGGCGCCGGACTGATTTTGGGAGACCCGCCGGGCCGGAAGGGGCGAAAACTTGCACGCGCCCATGCAAGCCGTACACGACAGTTGTAAAGCGTGGCAGGGATCAATTGATCCCTGCCAGGCACGAATCCGGGAGCCGGGGACTGTGTCCGGCTACGTCAGGGGCCGTAGAAACCGCCAACCCACGAACAATCCGAGCGCGCCGGCGGTGCAGGAACCCGCGAGCACCGCGAACTTCGCGGCGGCGAGCAGCTCCGGATCCGGGAACGCGAGATACGCGATGAAGAGGGACATCGTGAAGCCGATGCCACCGAGCAATCCCATGACGAGCAGGCCGCGCACGTCGATGCCCGGTGGCAACTCGCACACGCCGAGCCGCCACGCCGCCAGCGAAACGAGCACGATGCCGATCGGTTTCCCGAGCACGAGTCCGAAGAAGATGCCGGCGGTCACTGTCGCAGTCGCAGGCGCGTCGAGAGAAACTCCACTGAGGCTGACGCCGGCGTTGGCGAGTGCGAACAGCGGCATGATTCCGAATGCCACCCACGGATGTAGTGCAGCCTCGAGTCGCGTCACAGGCGCAACGACCTCCCCGGCAATAGCGCGCACGGGCGTCATCATTCCAAGCACGACGCCAGTCAATGCCGGATGCACGCCGGCGCGTAACAAGCCAACCCAGACGATCGCGCCCGGTATCACGTACAACAGCGCGTTGCGCACGCGCATTCGCTGCAACAGCCAGATAAGTGCGATCCCTGCGGCAGCGATCGCGAGTCCGGCAACCTGCACTCCGCCCGAATAGAACAGCGCGATGATCACGATCGCCGCGATGTCATCGATGATCGCGAGTGCAAGGAGCAGGACGCGCAATGCAGCCGGCACTCGCTTGCCGAGCACTGCCAGCACACCAACAGCAAAGGCAATGTCGGTTGCCGTGGGAATCGCCCAGCCGCGCACCAGCGCCGGGTCGGGATTGAACAGCACGTAGATGACAGCCGGAAGCAATACCCCGCCGGCTGCAGCCGCGACAGGTAGCGCCGCCTGTCGGGCTCGCGACAGCGTGCCTTCGTGCAACTCGCGCCGGATCTCCAGCCCGACGACGAGGAAGAAGACCGTCATCAGCCCGTCGTTGATCCAGAAGTGCAACGACTCCGTACGAGCCATCGCGCCCGTGCCGATTGTCAGCGTGGCGTGCCAGAGTGCCTCGTACGAGCCCGCCCATTGGGAATTGGCCCAGACGAGCGCCACGGCGGTCACGAACAGCAGCACCAGGCCGCTGGCCGCCTCGACTCCGAGGAATTGCTCGAGAGGTTTGAAAAAACCGCGTGCCGAGGGAGGGCGTCGATTCAGCGCCATGGCGTGCACTCGTCCGAGTGCTGGCGGCCCGACCAACACGACACCTGTCGGCGCGTGATGCGGCGACACCCGGCATCGATGTAACACGATTCCCGGCGCGGCTTCAACCGCCGCGGCACCGCACCGCCGGCGGGCAGCAACTCGCGCGACAACGGGCACGCGACATGCAAAAATTGCGGTTGGGGCCGCACGCGGCGCCAGTCACCCGTCGAGGAACTCACACAGTGTCCGATCTACTCACGCTGGCTTCCGATCCGGCAGCCTGGGCCGCGCTCGCGACGCTCATCGCGATGGAAGTCGTGCTCGGCATCGACAACCTGATCTTCATCTCCATCCTGACGAACAAGCTGCCGGCGCAACATCGCACCAAAGCGCGGCGCATCGGCATCGGGCTCGCGCTTGGCATGCGGCTGGTACTGCTGGCGACGATCGCGTTCATCGTGCAACTGACGGAGCCGATCATCCACGTACTCGGCAAGGGCTTCTCGTGGCGCGACCTGATCCTGGTCGCCGGCGGCCTGTTCCTCGTGTGGAAGGCCACGAAGGAGATTCATCACAGCGTGGATCCGGATCCCAGCGACGATTTCTTCGACAAGCGCAGCAAGTCGCTGGGCTTTACCGCGGCCATCTCGCAGATCATCCTGCTGGACCTCGTGTTTTCGCTCGACAGCATCATCACCGCCGTCGGCATGACCGAGCACGTCCCGATCATGGTGATCGCCGTCGTCGTGGCGGTGACGGTGATGCTACTGGCCGCGGACCCGCTGGCGAACTTCATCCAGAAGAATCCGACCATAGTGATGCTGGCTCTCGGATTCCTGATGATGATCGGCATGGTGCTCATCGCGGACGGCTTCGGTGTGCACGTACCGAAGGGCTATGTGTATGCGGCGATGGCGTTCTCGGCGGGAGTCGAAGGATTGAACATGATGTCGCGGCGCGCACAGCGCAGGCGCGTCGCCGCGCGGAAAGCGGCGCAGGCTGAAGGAACCGGCACAAAACAATGAGCTGGAGCGAAGCTTCGGTCATCCTCGCGCTGGTGCTGCTGAACGGTTTCTTCGCAGGATCCGAGCTGGCACTCGTTTCAGCGCGCAAGGCGCGACTGCGCGCCCTCGCGGATCGCGGCATCCGTGGTGCTCGCGTGGCGCTGCAATTGCTCGAGAATCCCACGCGACTCCTGTCATCGGTGCAGATCGGCATCACGTTGGTGGGCATCCTGACGGGTGTGTACAGCGGCGCGGCTTTCGCCGACGACCTGGCGGTCCACCTCAAACGCATCGACTGGCTCGTGGAATACGCCGAGGAGTCGGCTTTCGGCATCGTTGTCGTCGCCGTTACCTATCTTTCCCTGATCCTGGGCGAACTGGTTCCAAAGCGACTCGCGCTGGCACACGCTGAATCCATCGCCGTGGCTGTCGCCATCCCGATGAAATGGGTCGCGCGCATCGGCGCGCCACTCGTGTGGCTGCTGCAGATCTCAACCGAGACGATCACGAAACTGCTGCCGCTGACCGCGGCGCCGCAAGCCTCGCTAACGGAGGATGAAATACGGGCGCTGCTGGCCGAGGGCGCCAAGCAGGGTATCTTTCACCGCCGCGAGAAGGAAATGATCGAGGGCGTGCTGCGTCTTCCCGATCGCTCCGTGGAATCGGTGATGGTCCCGCGCGGCGACATCATCTGGCTCGACGTGCGCGATCCGCTCGAGAAACTCTGGGAGGAAGCGCGTGCCAGCGGGCATGCCCGTTTCCTGCTCTGCGAACGCACACTCGAGGACCTGATCGGCGTGATCACGCTGGCGGACCTGGGCGAAGCACTGCGACTGGGTCGTCTCGATCGCGAGCAGCACGTGCGCCCGCCTCTGCACATCCCGACGAGCGTCACGCTGCTGCGTCTTGTCGAAACGTTTCGCGTCGCCCCGGTACACCTGGCGGTCGTGACCGACGAGTACGGCGGCATCGAGGGATTGGTCACTCCTGCCGATATCCTCAAGGCCATTGCGGGCGAGCTGGCCGACATGGGCAGCCGGGAGCGGGCCGATGCCGTGCGACGCGACGATGGCAGCTGGCTCATGGACGGACACCTGCCGATCCACGAGGGCGAACGGCTCCTGGAACGCAACGACCTCGCCCACGGCGATGACTACTACACGCTCGCGGGCTTCATTCTCTGGCATCTCGGCCGCGTGCCGCGCGCCGGCGAGTCGCTCACGTGGCGCGACCTGCGCCTCGAGGTGGTGGACATGGACGGCCCGCGCATCGACAAGGTGCTCGTGGCGAAACGGGTGCCAGTTGTCCCTCCTGAGCGCCTTAAGCCCAGTTGACGGCAGGTTCAGCGATTCTGCCTTGGCGAAGCGGCCCGAACCCCGCTAATGTTCCCCGCCGAAGTGTTGCATGCGTGGGGGGCGGCTTCGCTTGCGCTTCAAGATTTCCATGGCGGCCGTGATGCTCGGGCTCGGCATCGCGCCGGCACTCGCCGACATCAAGGTCGACGGCCATCTCACCGAGAGCGAATGGACGGATGCGCAGGTCTTCACGGACTTCCGCGTCACGCAACCCTACACGCTCGGCAAGCCACTGCATCCGACCGAAGTACGCCTGATCGGGACTCCGCAAGGCATCGCCGTCGGCTTTCGGTGCACGCATCCTACCTCCACCCCTCGCATCAAGGAGCAGACGCCGCGCGACGCGGACAACCAGGGAGATCGCGTCAACATCTTCATCGACCTCGATGCCGACGCACAGGTCGCCTACAACATGACTTTCGCGCTCGCCGGCTCGTTGCAGGACGCCACGATCACCAACGAGACGCAGTACAGCACCGACTGGGACGGCGACTACCTGTATTCGATCCGCGATACCGGCGAGGAGTGGTACGTGGAGGTACTGCTGCCGTGGACACTCGCCAGCATGAAGAGCACCAGTACGCGCCGACGCACGATCGCGATTGCCTTCGACCGCGTGGTCGGCGCCATCCAGCAGCGCAGCGCGCTGCAGGGCGTGAGTTTCTCGCGCCCACGCTATCTCTCCGAGTTCCCGCGCGTCGAGATCGACCAGTACGAGGGCTCGCTGCTGCACGTGTTCCCGTACGCCTCGGCAGCGGGCGACTGGGTCGACGATGAGACCGATCTCAAGTTCGGTGCGGACATCCTGTGGAAGCCTGCGGGCAATTTCCAGCTCACGGCCGCTTTGAACCCGGACTTCGGGCAGGTCGAAGCGGACGAGCTGGTCGTGAACTTCGATGCGATCGAGGTGCTGTTCAGCGACAAGCGGCCGTTTTTCGCCGAGAACCAGGCGCTGTTCGACGTGCGCGTCGCGGAGAACGACCGCCTGGTCTACACGCGCCGCATCGGCGGGGCGCGCGATGACGACCCCACGCGTGCTGCGGAAATCGATGCGGCCCTGAAGATCAACACGAGCCTCGGCCGCACGGAAGTCGGCTTCCTGTCGGCGGTGGAGCGCGATTACGGCGATGACATCGGGCGGGCGTTCGCGGCTCAGCGCGTGCGCTACAGCAGCGGACCCTGGACGTTCGGCTATCTCGGCACGTGGACGGATCGCCCGTTCCTGGATCGAACGGCGCTGGTGCACACCTCGGATTTCATCTGGCGGCCCAACGAGCGAGTGTCAGTGCAGGCCCTCGCGCTCATGAGCTCGGTCGACGAGCTGGGCACGTCGATCGAGGGAGATGGCAGTGTGCTGCGCGGCACGTACACGCCTTCGGCGGACTGGCAGCACCAGGCAGTGCTCACGCACTTCAGCCGGCCCTGGACTTCAACGATCTCGGTTTCCAGGAACGCGCCAGCCTCAATCGCGCGGCCTTTTCGTTCGCGCGCCGCTTTCGCGACTTTCCCGAGGACGATGCGCGCGCGGCCGTGACGTGGCGATTTGAGCCTGCCGCCTGGTGGAACGACACGGGCGATCATCTCTGGAATCAGTACTTACTGGTTCGCGAGGCCCAGCATCGCTCGGGCTCCGTATTCACCAGCGAGCTGGGGTTCACACCGGCTGGCACGGATGACCTGCTGTCGCGGGGCAACGGCAACGTCAACTTCGACTTCTGGCTCGATGGCCTTGGACAGAAGTGGCAGAGCGCGCGCATCGGCAAGTGGCGACTGTTTACGGAAGCGTTCGTGTTCCAGGAGGGGAACGAGGACTACACCTTCGAAGCCGGGGGACTGGTCGAGCATTACACGCGGGAGGACCTGACGGTCTCTGTCGAAACGGAGCTGGTGTGGAGCCGCGATTGGCTTCTCTGGCAGGAGGACACGTTGCTCGCCAGCTTTCACAAGCGCGAGGCATCGGTCGCGGCCAATCTCAACTGGTTCCCGGCACCGAGCCAGGAATTGCGCGTGAAGCTCCAGTGGCTCGGCATCGATGCCTACGACGCAACGCCCTATCGCCTGCAGCCCAGCGGCGATCTCCTCGAAAGCACCGACGTGGTCGACGACTTCCGCGTGAACAACCTCGGCCTGCAGATCCGCTATCGCTGGACGTTCGCGCCGCAGTCCGATTTCTACGTCGTCTATGGACGCGGCGGGCTCGAGTTCCAGGAAGGCCCGCGCGAACGCGGGCTCGGCGGGCTCTTCCAGGATTCAGTCGATCTGCGCGACAGCGATTCGCTAATCGTGAAGGCGCGGTACCGGTTCTGAGGGCGCTCTACCATCCCCCTCCACCCCAGCATTCGACGAATTCGACTGAACTGAGCGCGGCGTAGTCAGATAGCGCGGTCGCCCTATGCGTCACTATCGCCTCGCTGTACGTGCCTATGATGGCCGGACAGGCATAGGGATCGAGGAGGATGTCGCCACGCGTGAGATCCTGGCCCGGCATCGTAGGGTGAATATCCCCGGTGAACGAGTGCAGCTCCTGATAGGGCGGATTCATCGTCCACCACTCGCACTGGTTGCCCGCAAAGCTGAATTTCTGGATGACTTGCGTATAGCTATGCGTGTTCAATGGATAGAGCAGGCACCACATCATCGCGACGACACTGAGAACAGGCAGGTTAAGACGTAAAGTATAGTGACGCGGGCTTTCACGACACACCTCCGCACAGCTGGCTGAGATATTCAGCAGGGCGATCCACTGCATCACTGGACTTGATCAGGTTGGTCGTGGACTTCAGGCGCGCTGCGTAGGCCCTTAGCTTTGCAGCATCCTCCACACTCAGCAGGGTGTACACGCCCTCACTGCGACGTCGGGTGTGCTCCCGATCAGCTTCATTCAGTCGCGCAATCTCCGCGTTCAACATTTCTCTGGTCTGCAGCTGCGCGCGCGCGGCGCAAAGGCCCTTGCGAACGCGGTCATCAGCACGACCCAAGGTTTCCTGTTCCTTGTGATAGGCCGCCATTGAACGGACTCCGCCTTCGCTCATCCCCGCGAGTTTGGCGAACTTGGCCAGTGCATCCTGTCCATACTTCGCTTCCGCCATTGTCGCGGCGGTCATCACAGAGTGCAGTGTGACCCAGTCCGGTATCTGCTCGGGGTTGCTGGCTCCACTGATAACTTCCGTGGGGCGCGCGTCGTCGGTTGCGGGGTCCTGTGCATATGCCGCACTTGCCGACAACATTGCCAAGATGATGAATTTCAGCATGGTGTTCCTCCCGTTCGTTGTTACTTGCCCGGTACACCACGCGGGGTCCGCATGCCAGGGGCAGGGAGATGAATGAGGAATTGCGGGCTTGGCAGCGCGTCCTTTCGGAATCCTTGAAGCTGTTTATCCAGTTGGTTCGACGCTTCTGTTCGGCGCTATCGTTCCATGCTCCATCGCCTCAGGAATGCATGCTACGCCGGCCATTCGTTGCGTCAACAACGGCAGGCAACTCTCGTACTCCACGTACCTCCAACACAGTGAGGATCACTACAGCAGCAGCCTGTATCACAACGAAAGCCTTGCCGACCACGTTCGGCGCGAGGACACCACTCGCGAGCACCCAGGCACTGCCAAAGACCCAGAGCACGTTGCCGATGATCACGAGCCACACCAGCGGCGCGGAAAGGCGCGCGCGCGTCGCGGCGATCGCCATGAAAGCAGCGACCGGAAACAGCACGATTCCTGCCTCGAGCAAGAGCCCCCGAGGCAGGTTGAGCAGCGTGGATAGCGCGCCCGCACCGAATGCCATCAAGGCGCCCGCAGCCAGGCACGTTGCGGCATCCACGAGCAGCACGGTGCGAAGGAAGCCGTTCGACGTCGTCGTCATGATTCTCTCCCGGGTCGTTGCCCCATCGTTGCCATCAGCAGCGAGGCGAACGATGCCAGCTTCGATACGCGCCGGCGATTACTTGCCAGGTAAATGATCCGGTCCCGGCGCTCGGCTATCCTTCGCCCATGAACACCACGTCACCTACCGTTGGCGGCCTGTTGCGCGAATGGCGCACGCGTCGCCGCATGAGCCAGCTCGACCTTGCCGTCGGCGCGGAAATCTCGCAACGGCACCTGAGTTTCCTCGAGTCCGGCAGAGCTCAGCCCAGCCGCGAGATGGTCATGCATCTCGCGGAACACTTGGCCATCCCGCTGCGGGAGCGAAACGCGCTGCTACTCGCGGCTGGATACGCGCCCACGTATCGGGAGCGGCCGCTCAGCGATCCGGACCTCGAGGCGGCGCGCGCAGCAGTGGAACTGGTGCTCGCCGCGCACGAGCCGTTCCCTGCCCTCGCCGTCGATCGGCATTGGTCGCTGGTGTTGGCGAACAGGGCCGCGCAGCACTTCATGACCGGTATTGATGCATCGCTGCTGACGCCACCGATCAATGTACTGCGCATTGGCTTGCACCCGCAGGGCATGGGGCCGCGCGTCGCGAACTATCGCGAGTGGCGCCGCCACGTGCTGGAACGCCTGCAGCGCCAAGTCGACGTTTCCGGCGATCCGGTGCTCGCAGAACTGATGCAGGAGCTGAAGTCGTATCCTGAACCGGAGGGCTCAACGGATCCAGTTGCAACGCCAGCGCCAGACTTCGCGGGAGTCGCCGTGCCAATGCGATTGAAAACACCGGCGGGTGTGCTGTCGTTTCTGAGCACGACGACAGTCTTCGGCACGCCGGTGGACATCACGCTGTCGGAGCTCGCGATCGAGACTTTCCTGCCCGCGGATGTGACGACCGCACAGGCGCTGCGCGCGATGACGTGAGCGCGGTCGCAGGAGCTAGAGGAGCTTGCCGCCGAGTTTCTCGCACTCCAGGCGAGGCGAGTCCGGCGTGAGCCTCACCGCGATTGCCTTGGTGGTCGGCCGCACGACGTCCCACGCCTGGGCGTTCTCGTCCAGGTTGAGCACGACGTCCGCGCCCACGCGTCTTGCCTCGTTGACGACGGCAAGGCGCAGCGCCTCGGAGGTGTCGCGTCGCGAGCGGCTCGCCGTCACTTTGCCCACCTCGGTGTACTTGAACTCTTCCGGCAGCATGCCGGGCAGCACGCACACCTTCGCCCGATGCGAGCGCAGCGGTTGGCTGGGATCCGAGAGATGGGTGAATGCGCTGATGCCGCCACATCCTGCGAGGAAGGTGGTAGCAGCGAACACCACGAGTGTGCCTTTCATTTTTCTTGTTCTCCCAAGTGGTGGGCGGTGCTGGGATCGAACCAGCGACCCCTGCCGTGTGAAAGCAGTGCTCTACCGCTGAGCTAACCGCCCCTGTCGTGGGGAATTTCGGCCAGCAGCCCCTTTTTCTGGCGGGGGGCGGACCGAAGGGCGCGTAGTGTACTAGAAGTTACAGGGAGAGTTGAGAGGCGGGTCTCGGGCCGGGACTTCGTCCTGAAAGGCCACTCCCCACAGCCGAAAACCAGCGATTTTTTCACGTACCTTGGCGGGCGATACCAGCTGCCCCGCCGCATGAAAGACCCAGTCGACCTTCTGCTGCCACGTGCGGGGCTCACGCGAGGCCGCGAACTGGTCCTTGATGAACCACAGGTTGAAGTTGATCGACATCGGCTCTTCCGGGTAATACGGCTCGCCGTGCGTGGCTAGCGGCTCGTCGTCGATGAAGTAGGTGACCTGCTGGTTCGCCACGTGAACGACGAGCGTGTGCCAGCCCTCGCGACTGACGCCTTCTACCGGACGCGAAGTATTGATCTGCAGCCATTCCGGCTCCGGACGAAAAGTCTCCCACGTCGTCACGAACAGCGTCTTCTCGGGGCTACCCCAGCCGCCGTTGGCGAGGTACTCGAAATCGACCTCGCTGTAGTTCTCGTCCAGTGGCGCCCTGAGCGGTGCGATCAGGTAGAAGGTCTCGACCACTTGATCGCCATCCGGTCCTGACACGGGCGCATCGCGCCAGTAGACGCGCGCGGCATAGGTGCCCTCGTGATACTTGCGCTGGTGGCAGAACTGCGCCTGGCGCGTCGTGCTCCGGTCGGTCGAGGCGCTCATGCGGATGAGGCGATTCTTTGGATCGTCGGGATCGACCACGCCCACGGTGACGTTGCCGCCCCATTGCGCGCCTGGCACGCCTGGCCAGCCCGGTGCCGTGCGCAGGATCCATCCATTGCGCTCCATGTCCGCGGCGGATGCATAGTTGAAGTCGTCGAAGAAAACAGCGGCCGGCCCGTCGGGTCGCGCAATACGTCCGCAGCAAATAACGATGGAACCCGGTTCGCTGCCGGTGGCCGCGTTCTCGTCGACCGTGGGCGTTTCCGGACTCGACTGATCTTCGTTGCCGCCCGACACGCACGCGGCGAACACGCAGCAATTTGCCAGCGTCAGCAGTTTCGCAAGGCGCATCGATCTCATCCGAGCGCGCTCCTCACACGCCCGGCAGGTTGGGCTTGAGCACCATGATCACGAGCGCCGCGAGCGGCGTCAGCGTGGCAATCGCACCCCAGATTTCCCAGCTGCGCGCCATCGACTTGTACTGCGCCCAGTCGAACCGATCGGCGGTCGCCGCATCCTGTGCCAGCCTCGCGATGCGTTTCTGCAACGGCCCGATCTTCGCCATGAACAGTACGCCGGACACGATGAAAAGCATGATCGACCAGGCGATCCAGCCGGTGCCCAGCAGTGAGTAGTTCGCGTCACGAGCTGCGAAAACACCGGAGACAAGGATCAGCATCACGCCAGGTATCGTGAAAAAGCGATCGCTGCGCGCGATGCCCTCGAACATCATGCCGATGACGCGGTGATCGTTCGTGCGCTCGGCGTGGTACTTCCAGAACACGCCCGTGATGATGTTCCCGAGAAACAGCACGACACCAATGACGTGCACCACTTTCCAGGTCAGGTACATGACAGCCAGCCTCCCCTGCAGGACGGCGCAGTTTGTCAGCAATCGCGGCGCACGAGAAGTCCGACGTGCCTTTGGCGATGCATTGATCGCAGCCTTCGCCGTTGCATCGGTAGGCAGCTCCGTCGCAAAGGCAGGGCTGCCAACTCCAGCGTTTCATCCCTAATTGTCACAAAGTCCCCACCTATTGCTCTCGATCGATGCACGCCGCCTCGACTACCGTGCGCACCTGTTCAGCGGAGTGATGCACTCCTGTTGAACTTGAGAGCGGCGCCCGCCGGCGGATGCAGCACCGGCGGGCGCCTGACCACGGTCACCTTGTCGCAGGAGATGACACATGGCTGGGAAGAATCGTAGAGCGAAGCGGCCACGACGACGTACTGAGCATTTGTCACGGCGACGGACTGATCGTCTGTCTGCCTTTCGGGAGCAACTCGCCGGTCACCTCGGCGCGCTGCGCATGGCAAATTCGTCGCTGATGGTCTGCGTGCAGGCGCTGCAACAGCAGAACGCCGAGATGGACGCTGATATCGCGCGCGTGCTGCAAAGGCAGGTCAGCGATCCGCTGGACGCCGCGACGGAGGGGCTCGAGGCGTTGTAGGCGCGGTCGGAGTGAACTTTATTTGCCGTTTCCTGAAGCTGGAACGTCTTACTTCAACGGAAAGAACCTTCGTGTTGACCAGGGAACCCTCATGAACACCACCATTGAACTGGACCAGAACCTGATCAAGCAGGCAGTCGATGCTAGCGGCCTCGCCGATGGAAAGGCCACAGTGGAAGAGGCGCTGCGCGTTTTCCTCAAACTGCTGGCCGAAAAGGCTGAAGCCAGGAAAAAACCGGTGATGCACGTCGACATCGAAATCGACGATGCCTTGATCAAGGAAGCAATGCAGTGCGGCTCTCCGGATCTGGCTGCAGCGGTAGAAGAAGGCTTGCGCCTGCTCATCTACCAGCAGGCCTGCGAGGATATGACTGCGCTGTTCGGCAAGATTCCGCTCGATCTGACCATTGACGAAATCCGAAGGGGCCGATCGTGATCGTCGTGGATAGCTCCGTTTGGATCGACTATTTCAATGGCAGATCGACGCCGGGCACTCAAGTATTGCGTGCACTCATCAACAAACCTCACGCGCGAAACGCGCTGCTGGTCGGGGACTTAATCCTCTGCGAGGTGCTTCAGGGCGCCAGTTCGGACATTGAGTTCACGCGCATCAAGGTAGCCCTACGCGCCTTCCGCGTCACGTCAATGCTGAACCCGGATTTGGCGATGCTGGCTGCCAGCCACTTCAGGGCACTACGCGCTGTCGGGTTCACCGTAGCTGGAGTTGCGGACCTGGCAATCGCAACCTTCTGCATTGCAGAGAAACACTGGCTTCTGCATGGAGACCGGCACTTTGACCCAATGCACACATATCTGGATCTAAAGGTAGTACCTACGCAATGGGTCGTGAATGAGCCTGCCGCGAGATACGGCGTCGAGTTGGCCGTGCGAGCTTGACTGATGAAAGCCAAGCGCCATGTGTTCGAAGCAGCAGTCACAACAGTTGCAGGCGTCAATACAAGCAGCGTGTATCACGACTTGGGATTCCCCAATGCCCAACAAATGCTAATTAAGGCCCAGCTCACAAGCATGATTTTCGACTTGATTGCCGACCGTGACCTAACCCAAGGCGGTGCAGCACTGGAGCTCGGCATTTCTCAACGCAGGCTTTCGAAACTGATGCGGGGTGAGTTCCGGGCCGTATCGGAGTACGCCTTGCTGACATTTCTGGCGCAGCTTGGAAGCAATGTTGAAATCATCGTGAGCATACCGACTCACGTGCGCAAATCCGGGTCGATCGCGGTGACAGTCGCCTGACGCGAAGTCCTCATCTGGCTCGCTCTTTCGCCGAGCGCTGCGCGGCTTCGATGATCTCGATGACGCGCACAGCCTCCTCCGGATCCACCGGCGGCGGCTTGCCGTCACGCATCGCGGCTACGACACCAACGTAAAACTGCCGATAGTCTCCGGGCTCGCTGCGAACCGGGCGCGCATCCTTACCCACCCCGAGCTTGCCCCAATTCTCCGCTGGTTCTTCCGGCCATCCCGGCTCGTCCGGCCGCAAGCCTGCACGCAGCGCGTCTTCCTGGATATCGAGTTGCATCTTCACGTACGCGGCCTTCGTGCCGAACGCCACCATTCGTGGCCGTGGCTGAGCCGCCATCACCGTCGCCGCCAGGTGCGAGCGCACCCCCGACTCGTGGCTCAGCGCGATGAATACGTCGTCGTCAGCTTCCACGCCCTCGCGTCGCCTGTCCACCTCTGCATACACCTGCGTCACGGGACCAAACACGTGTAGTGCCTGATCGATCAGGTGACTGCCGAGGTCGTACAGCAAACCGCCCGCCTCTTCCGCGCCACCCTTCTCGCGCCAGCCGCCCTTCGGCTCGGGTCTCCATCGATCGAAATGAGATTCGAAACGCAGCACTTTGCCGAGTGCGCCCTCGGCGAGCAATCGCTTGAGCGTCAGCAGCTCGCTGTCCCAGCGCCGGTTCTGGAACACGCTCAGGAACTTCTTTCGCTCGCGCGCCTTTTGAACGACGCGTCGCGCATCCGCCGACGTCGCAGCAAAAGGCTTGTCGACCACGACGGCCAGGCCGGCATCGAGCGCCGCGAGCGCGAGCGGGACATGAGTGCGATTGCTGGTCGCGATGATCGCGAGATCATGCTCGGCCGCGCTCTTCCAGACCGCCTCCGCAGAATCGAGCAGGCGCGCATCCGGATACTGTTTCTGCGCAAGCGCCCGCCGCTCCGGATTCGACGTGACGATCGAGGCCACACGCATGCCAGGCGTTGAGGAAATCAACGGCGCATGGAAGACCTGGCCGGCGAGGCCAAAGCCGATCACGGCGGCGCGGATGTCGTCAGGCCGTGGTGCCATTTAAGAAAACTCACGAATTCACCCGCCGAGCGCTTTCAGCAGCTCCTGCGTCTTCTGGCGCATCAGCAGCTCGTTGCCGCGACTCTCCACGTTCAGCCGAACCAGGGGCTCCGTGTTCGACGTGCGCAGGTTGAACCGCCACTGGTCAAACTCCATCGACAGGCCGTCGGTGTAGTCGACGCTCTTCGCGCCCGGCTCGTAAATCCTCTTCACGCGATCGATGGCGGCCTTGCTGTCGGCGAGCTTGCGATTGATTTCGCCGCTGGCCGGGAACATCCGCATGCGCTCGCCCACGAGCGCGGACAGCGACTTGCCGGTCTCGCTCATGATCTGTCCCATCAGCAGCCACGGGATCATGCCGCTGTCCGCATACGAGAAATCGCGGAAGTAGTGATGCGCGCTCATCTCCCCACCGTAGACCGAGTCCGACTCGCGCATCTTTTCCTTGATGAACGCGTGACCCGACTTGCACAGGACCGCGCGGCCACCGGCCGACTTCACGATGTCGAGCGTATTCCAGGTCAGGCGCGGGTCGTGAACGATGCCGGCACCCGGGTAGCGCTTGAGAAAGACGGACGCGAGCAGGCCGACGATGTAGTAGCCCTCGATGAACTGGCCGGACTCGTCGAAGAAGAAGCAGCGATCGTAGTCGCCGTCCCACGCGATACCGAGATCCGCCTTGTGCTCCCGGATCGCTTCGATCGTCGGAGCGCGGTTCTCCTCGAGCAGGGGGTTTGGCACCCCGTTCGGGAAACTGCCATCGGGCTTGTGATGGATCTTGATGAACTTGAATGGCAGATGCGGCTCCAGCCGATCGACGATCGGACCGGCGCCGCCATTGCCGGCATTGACCACGATCTTGAGCGGCTCGAGCTTGCTGGGCTCCACGTACCCGAGCAGGTGCTCGATATACGCGGGCATGATGTCCTTGTCGGTGCGCGTGCCCTTGCGCGGTGGATCGACGAGCTCGCCCTTCTCGGCGATCGCGCGAATGTCCTGCAGGCCGGTGTCGCCGCTGATCGGCCTGGCCTGGTCGCGCACGAACTTCAGCCCGTTGTAGTCGGGCGGATTGTGGCTCGCCGTGACCATGATGCCGCCGTCCAGCTCCTCGTGAAACGTGGCGAAGTACACGACCTCGGTGCCGCACAGGCCGACGTCGACCACGTCGACGCCTGATTCCAGCAACCCACGCGTCAGCGCGTCACAGAGCGTCCTGCTCGAGTGCCGGATGTCACGGCCCACGACGACTCGTTTCGGCTTGACGAACTCCGCGTACGCACGCCCTATGCGATACGCCACGTCCTCGTTGAGCTCGTCAGGAATTCGCCCACGGACGTCGTAGGCCTTGAAGCCGCTGATCTTGATCGGCTGCAGCTTGCTCATGTCGTCGTCCCTTGCCTGCCGTACTTGTCTTCGAAGCGCACGATGTCGTCTTCACCGAGATACGACCCCGACTGCACTTCGATGATGTGCAGCGGGATCTTCCCCGGATTGTTGATGCGGTGTTTCACGCCGACGGGAATGTAGGTGGACTGGTTTTCTTCCAGCAGGAATTCCTCTTCGCCGCGCGTGATGCGCGCGGTGCCGGAGACGATCACCCAGTGCTCGGCGCGATGGTGATGGAGCTGCAGCGACAAAGTCGCGCCCGGCTTCACGACGAGGCGTTTTACCTGGAAGCGATCGCCCGAATCGAGGCTGTCATAGCTCCCCCAGGGGCGAAACACTTCACGATGCAACGAGGTTTCGTAGCGCTGCTCGGCCTTGAGCCGGTTCACGAGCTGCTTCACGTCCTGCACGCGCGCTTTCGGCGCCACGAGCACCGCATCCTTGGTCTCGACCACGACGTGGTCTTCGAGACCGACGGTGGCCACCAGGCGATCGCTCGAATAGACGTAGCAGTTAGTCGTGCCCTCGGTAATCACGTCGCCGTGCGTGACGTTGCCCTGCGCGTCCGGCTCGGACGCCTCGTGCAGCGCCGCCCAGGAACCGACGTCGCTCCAGCCCGCGTCGAGCGGAACGACGACCGCCTCTGCCGTCTTTTCCATCACGGCGTAGTCGATCGAGTCGCTCGGGCACTCTGCAAACTCGGCGGCGCTCAGCCGCAGGAACTCCAGGTCCTGGCGCGCACCTTCGAACGCCTTGCGGCAGGCAACATCCATGGCTGGCGCCAGGCGATGCAGTTCCTCGAGATACCGGCTGGCGCGGAACATGAACATCCCGCTGTTCCAGTAGTACTCGCCCGAGGCGACGAATTTTTCCGCGCGCTCGAGGGTCGGTTTCTCGACGAACTCGGCGACGGTGTAGGCATCGCCGCCAGAGCTCCTGCCGCGACCTTTCGCATCGGAGCCTTTGCTCTTCCTCGAGCCGCTCGCGCCGTTGTTGATGGCAGGGGCAATTGCCTTGCCACGGCGGATGTAGCCGTAACCGGTCTCGGGTTTGCGCGCGACGACGCCGAACGTCACGAGCTTTCCGGCAGCAGCCTGTGCAGCCGCAACGCCGACAGCAGCCTGGAACGCGGCCACGTCGTTCATCGCGTGATCGGCAGGCAGAACGAGAACGATCGGATCTTCGCCATTCGCCTGCGCCGCGAGAGCAGCCACCGCCACAGCCGGCGCGGTATTACGCCCGATCGGCTCCAGCACGATGGCTCGAGGGGTCTGCCCGAGAAGGCGCATCTGCTCAGCGACCATGAAACGATGGGCTTCGTTGCAGACGATGATGGGCGCACCGACATCAGGCATGCCGTCGAGGCGCGCCGCTGTCTCCTGCAGCATCGTGCGTCCGGTGACCAGCGGCAGAAGCTGCTTCGGATACAGCTCGCGCGACAACGGCCAGAGCCGCGTGCCGGCTCCGCCGGACAGGATGATCGGGGTTAGTGTCATTGCGTAACCAGTTTACCGGAACCCGCATGGCGCAGGTTCCGGGGTGTGCTCAGGCTGCTTCGTCGGTCGCTACCGAGCGTCCACGGCCGATGCCGTAATACGTGAAGCCGATTCGAGCCAGGTAGTTCGGATCGTAGAGATTGCGGCCGTCGAAGATCACCGGCTGCGCGAGTTGCTGCTTGATGCGGTCGAAGTCCGGGCTGCGGAACTCCGACCACTCGGTTACGATCGCCAGCGCATCGGCGCCGGTGAGCGCCGCATCCGCCGACTTCACCAATCCCAGCGGCTTGCCCTGGTAAATTCTACCCGCCTCTTCCATGGCAACCGGGTCGTACGCCTGGACCCTGGCGCCGGCCTGCAACAGCTCGTCGATCAGCGCGCGGCTCGGCGCCTCGCGCATGTCGTCGGTGTTGGGCTTGAAGGCCAGGCCCCAGACGGCAAAGGTCTTGCCGGCCACCTTGCCGTCGAAATGCTTGTGGATCTTGCGGAAGAGCGAGCGCTTCTGCTCGCGGTTCACGGTTTCCACGGCGTTGAGGAGGCTGGCGTCATACTTCATGTCGCGCGCTGAGCGCGCGAGCGCCCGCACGTCCTTCGGGAAGCAGGAGCCGCCGTAGCCGCAGCCCGGATAGATGAAGCTGTAACCGATGCGCGGGTCGGAACCGATGCCGACGCGCACCTTCTCGATGTCCGCGCCGAAGTGCTCGGCGAGATTCGCCAGCTCGTTCATGAAACTGATCTTGGTCGCGAGCATCGCGTTGGCCGCGTACTTGGTCAGCTCGGCGGAGCGGATGTCCATCACGATGAGGCGGTCGTGGTTGCGCGTGAACGGCTCGTAGAGCAGGCGCAGCAGCTCGGTGGTGCGCGGATTGTCGGTGCCCACGATCACGCGATCGGGCTTCATGAAATCCGCGATCGCCGCGCCTTCTTTCAGGAATTCCGGATTGGAGACCACGTCGTACTCGAAGCTCGCGCCGCGCGCCTTCAGACCCTCGGCCAGGGTCGCACGCACCTTGTCCGCCGTGCCCACCGGCACGGTCGACTTCGTCATCACGATGCGATAGTCGTCCATGTGCGTGCCGATGGTCTTCGCGACCGCAAGCACGTAGCGCAGATCGGCGGAGCCGTCTTCGTCCGGCGGCGTTCCCACCGCGATGAGCTGAAACAGGCCGTGCTTGACGCCCCTGGCGGCGTCCGTCGTGAATTCCAGGCGCCCCGCTTCCGCGCCACGCTTGATCAGCGCGTCCAGCCCCGGCTCGTGGATGGGCACCTCTCCGGCCTTCAGCCGCGCGATCTTCTTCTCGTCGACGTCAACACACACCACGTGGTTGCCGGCATCCGCCAGGCACGCGCCGGTGACCAGCCCCACGTAGCCCGACCCGAAAATCGTGACGCGCATGCGTAATACCCTGATTCAGTGGGGAAAAGAGGCGCGGACTGTAGCCGAGGGCGGGGGTTGGAGTAAAGCCTGCGAGTCACGGATCCGGCTGGCCGGCGCCGAGACTTGCGCCGCGCCACCGTTGCCCTGATATTTCCGCGCAACATGAGCAACCGCGACCAGCAACCGATCTTTCGCACCGTGGGCCGTCGCCAGAGCCGCGACGGCAGGCCGCTGACTGCTGCGGATCGCGACAGGATGACCGAAATGGCCCGCTACCGTACGCGTGCTCCCAAGGGCGTGTTCATCTATTCCTCGCACGAGGAGATGGAAGCGGACCGGCAGCGCTGGCTCATTGAGGCCATGGTGGAAAGAGCCAGGTCGCGCTGATGGAGTTCACCCGCCCCGCCACCTGGGACGACGTCAGGACCATTGCACGCTACCTCGAGGAGTCCGGCGCCGAATACGCACTCGTGGGCGGCTATGCGATCGCCGCGCACGGCTTCAATCGTTTCTCGGAAGACATTGACCTTCTCGTGAACCCCTCCGCGGAGAACGCGCGCAGGTGGGTCCTGGCGCTCTCCCGTCTGCCGGACGGCGCGGTGCGCGAGCTGGCGGCGCAGCCGGACGTCTTCGCGACCGAAAAACGCTACGCGGTACGGGTTAATGACGAAATCACGGTGGACGTCATGCCATCCGTGGCGGGCCTCACCTGGGGTGAGCTGCGCGACCACATCACGACGCTGATGCTCGACGGCCAGGCGGTCCGCGTACTCGACCTGCCGGGATTACTCAAGACGAAACAGGGAGCCCGTCCGAAAGACCAGATGGACGCGGCGACGCTGGCAGCCGCGATCGAGGCTTTGAAGAAGAGTCGCTGATCGCCCCCCTTGCGGGGGCGCTGCGGGTTCGATTGCGGCTGCACGGGAGCCCGTCCGGGCCGGGACCATTTTACGGCCCATCGTAAAATGGTCCGGACTATTTTACGATCCGTCGTCAAATGGTCCTGACCCCGAGATCCCCCCATGGCAACCCCTCGACTGCGCCTGGCGGTCGCAGCCCTGGCTAGGCAGGCTGGAGCTGTCAGTGCTGCGTGCGCTCGGGCTGGCGCGCGCGCCGTGAAGCCAGCTCGGTGACCTTGCGGTCGTCGCTTCCCGCGGCCGAAGGCACGGCAGCCAAGGCGGCGGCCGGCTGATGCTGTCGCCAGACGAGATCCTCGATCCCGGCACCCGGGTTGTACTCCGCCACGGCTTCGAGAAGCAGCTCGCGTGCCCTGCGGCAGTCGAACTTGCGCAGCGCGACCAGCAGTTCTTCCAGCAAGCTCTCTATCTGGTTCCAGGCGAGCGAATGTTCCATCGCCCGGAGGATCATGGCGTGCTCGGTGCCAGTGATGTTGTCGCCGATGAGCAGCTCCTCGAACAGCTTCTCCGCGGGACGCAGACCTGTGTACGCGATCTCGATGTCGCCGTCCGGGTTGTCGACATCGCGAATCGTCAGGCCCATCAGGCTGATCATGCGTCGCGCCAGGTCTTCGATGCGAACGGGCTTGCCCATGTCGAGTACGAACACTTCGCCGCCCTTCGCCATGGAACCCGCCTGGATGACGAGCTGCGCGGCTTCGGGAATCGTCATGAAGTAACGGATCACGTCCGGATGCGTGACGGTGACGGGACCACCGCGCCGAACCTGTTCCTGGAAAAGCGGCACCACCGAACCCGACGAGGCGAGCACGTTGCCAAACCGCACCATGCAGAAGCGCGTGCTTGCACCGCGCTGATGCAGCCCCTGCAGAAGGAGCTCGGCGAACCGTTTCGTCGCGCCCATCACATTCGTCGGGTTCACGGCCTTGTCCGTAGACACCAGCACGAAGGTCTCGACACCGGTCTCGAGCGCGGCTTCGGCCGTGTGCAAGGTTGCAAAGACGTTGTTGTAAACGCCCTCGACCATGTTCTGCTCGACGATCGGCATGTGCTTGTAGGCGGCTGCGTGGTACACCGTCTGCACGCCGTAGCTCTGCATGATTTCGCGCACACGGTACTTGTGGTGCGCATTGCCGAGCAGCGAGACGATATCCGCGTGAACGCTCTCCTGCGCCGCCATCAGGCGCAGTTCCTTGTCGATGTTGTAGAGCGCCAGCTCCGACATTTCGAGTAACACGAGGCGCGTTGGGCGCAGCCGGATGATCTGGCGACACAGCTCGGAACCAATGGAACCGCCTGCGCCCGTCACCATGACGGACTTGCCGTCGATACACGCGCTGAAGAGTGCCTGGTTCGGCGGCACGGCTTCTCTGCCGAGCAGGTCGCCTACGTCCACTTCATGAATTTCATCGACGCGGGCACGACCTGCGGCGATGTCGCTCAGGTCGGGAATGGTCTGCACGTGGATGCCCAGCGATTCGAGCGTCGTAAGGATCTCGCGACGGCGACGGCGCGAAGCCGAGGGCATGGCGAGCAGCACGCCGCTGATCTCGTACTCGGAGATCAGCTTGCCGAGTTCGTCGGGAGCATGAACCTCGATGCCGTTGATGACGCTGCCGTGCAGGCTGTAGGCGTCGTCCGCGAAAGCGACCGGGTGAAACTCGTGTCCTTCCCTCAGCGTGGCGGCCAGCCGGATTCCGGCCTCTCCGGCGCCGTAAATGATGACGCGCTGACCCGCGGCGCTGCGTTTCTGCAGCAGCATCCTTACGATGTAACGGCTGCCGGCAACGTACAGCAGCGCAAGGGCCCAGTAGATCACGATCGCCGTGACCGGAACCGCCCTCTGCGTCACGACGAAATTCAGGACGAACAGCAGCCCAGTCGCGAGGGTGACACCGATGACGACCGTCGCGATCGCCCTGCCGCTGATGTAGCGAACGACCGCCCGGTAGAGTCCGAGGCGGACGAAAACCGGAACGCTGACGACGACCACAGCGGCATAGAGCCAGCCGCTACCGGCAATCCCGTGCTCGAAAGTTCCGAGCCGCAGAGTGATCGCGGAGAAGAGCGCCAGCGGCATCATCACCACGTCCGCGAGGACCATGATGACGCGCTTGGTGCTTCTCGGCAGGTCAATTACGTGTTGGAGTAAACCTTGAGATCCTGCGATTCTGTTGGGCACGATTTACCGTCCTAGCAATTCCTTGTCCATCGCCCCGTAGCAGGTTGCGTTTGTTTCGTCTTGGACGTCCGTGGTGGCCGGACCGCAACTTGCCGGCGCGGATGATAGCACCGAACTGTGCGGTGGCGGCAACATTCCTTTGCCTGGCGGCGCCTTAGCATGCGTCCGTCCGCCCATGAGCTACGCTGCCCGTCAGGCGAACGGGTCAGGGGCGCGAGGTGACGAGCTGAGAGGCGCCGGGAGGGGGCATGGGAACCAGTTCATCCTCCCGCAAAGCAACGCGAACCAGCGCGGGGTCAGCCGAAAGTGCTGCAAGGTGACGCGAGACTGCCTGCAACGCCCTGCGGCGGGAAACGATGGCCAGTAACGTCATCCATAGAAGCTTGAAGTCCACCGATAGGGACCGGCGTTCGATATAAAAGATGCCGAGCCGGCTCTTCCATGGGCGGATGAGCTGGTTGTAGGCGATATCCGGATCATCCTTGCCAGTGAGAATGTCGCCTTCGTCAGCGAAAACGATCGAAGAGAAATCCGTGATCCCCGGCCGCACCGTCAGCAGTTTCTTCTCTTCGGCGGTGTACAGGCGCGTTTCACGCTCGACATTGGGACGAGGACCCACGAGGCTCATGTCTCCGATCAGCACGTTCCACAGTTGCATCACTTCGTCGAGCTTGTAGCGACGCACAAAGTGTCCGACGGTAGTGATCCGCCGGTCGTTTGCAGCCGTCGAATCTACGCCACTGCGATCCGCATTCATGCGCATCGAGCGCAGCTTCACCATGCGGAAAGGCTTCTCGCCCCTGCCGGTGCGCGGCGCGATGTAGAACGGCGAATGCCAGTCCTGAATCCAGATCAGCAGGAGAACCATCCCGAGAACCGGCGAGAACAGCACCAGGCCGCCCGCCGACAGCACCAGATCGAACAGACGCTTCATTCGCGATTCCTCGCCAGCAACTTCTTCACCGCATCGACCACGTGGTCGACGCCCGGATAGTAGATTTCCTCGAGAGGCTTGCTGGTGGGCGCGGGCGCATCAGGCAACGTGACGCGAACGGGACGGTGCTTCAGCACGCCAGGCTCCAGACCTTCGCACGCCAGAGCCAGGATCTCGCCGCCGAGACCGCACGTGCGCCAACCGCCGTCGACGACACACAACGCACGCGTGCGCGAACAGGACTCGAGAACCTCTTCCGCGACCAGCGGATTGAGGATGCGGAGGTCGATCACCTCAGCGCTGATGGAATGCCTCCCCAGCGCTTCCGCGGCCTGCTCGCAGAGGTACGCAGAGTACCCTGCTCCCACCAGCGTTACGTCCGTGCCGGCGCGCCGACTGACCGGGCGTTGCGATCTCAACGGGTTTTCGCGCACTGGAGGCAGCACGGCTTCGCGTTCGTATAGCCACCGGTCATCGATGTAGAGGACCGGGTCGTCGCACAGAACGCTGTCGATGAGCAGATCGCGCGCATCTTGCGGTGTCGAAGGCATCACGACGCGAAGCCCGGGCACGTGCGCGAACCACGAATGCAGCGCCTGCGAGTGCTGGGCGCCCTGCTCGCCGCCGCGGTTGATGATCGCACGCACCGTGACGGCAGGAGAGATCTGTCCACCGAGCATGTGCGACCACTTGGCTGCCTGGTTCACTATCTGATCGACCGCGAGCACCATGAAATCCATGCGCGGATGAATGACGATCGGCCTGTAGCCGCAGAGCGACGCGCCGACTGCCGCGCCTGTGCAAGCCAGCTCCGAGACGGGCGTGTCGATGATGCGCTCGCGACCGAAACGCTTGTCGAGATCTGTCATCGAGTTGCCAACGTACCAGGGACTCCACAAACCCTGGCCGATCGCGAAAACTTTCGGGTAGCGCTCGAGCAGATATTCGAAGCCCTGGCGAATGGCCTCGCCGTAGCTAGTGGCCGCTGACTTCGCCATCTCAGCGTTCCCGTGATGCATACACGAGGTCGAGCAACGCAGAGAGCGGCGGATAGCCGGCGTGGACGGCCCGTCGCGCGCAATCCGTCACTTCATCGCGAAGCGCGGCTTGCATCGCGTCGAACTCGTTCGTTTTCGCCCAACCCGCATCGAGTATCGCCTGCTGCAACCTCCGTACGGGGTCGCGTTTCTTCCAGGCTTCGACATCCTCGCGCTGGCGCCGGACACCGACGTCGATGTCCTCCTTCGGTCCGACATGTCCGAGATGCCGGTAGGTGACGCTTTCGAGCATCGCAGGACCCCGACGCGCACGAGCGTGGGCCACGAGCTCAGTCGCCACGCGCGCGACGGCCAGGACGTCATTGCCGTCCACGGTGTGGGAAAGCACTTTATGCGCCTCGGCGTAGCGCGCCACGCGATCGCTCGGCTGTCGCAGCGTGATATCCAGGTGACTCGAGAACAGGTTGTTCTCACAGACGAAGAGCACCGGCAGGCTGAAGACGGAAGCGAGATTGAGGGATTCGTGGAAAACGCCTTCCTCTGCGGCGCCATCGCCGAAATAGCCTACGGCGATGTCTGTTCCACCATCCATCTTCGCTGCAAGCGCGGCCCCCACGGCGATCGGGATCGTCGCGCCGACCAGTGGCACGCTGCCGTGGAATCCCACTTCGCGCGCCAGCAGATGCATCGAGCCGCCCATCCCGTGCGACGCGCCGTCCGCTTTGCCGAGGATTTCGGCCAGCATCCGGTAGAGATCCCCGCCGAGGGCGAGGTAATGTGCGTGCGAGCGATGGCCGCCAAAGACGCGATCCGTTGGCCTTAGGGCAGCCGAGACACCGACGGCAACTGCTTCCTGTCCTATGCCGAGATGGCAAGGCGCTTTCGCTTTGCCCTCGTCCACGAAGAGCGCCACCTGTTGCTCCGCCAGTCGGATGAGCAGCATGTCGCGGAGGTAACGCAGGGCCGTCACCTTGTCGCACTCACCGAGATCCAGCGCACCCGTGTGCTGGCGCGGATCCGCCAGCGATCCGAGCTCGGAGGTCCACTCGATCTTCCGATCAGCAGCCATGGAACTCCCGGATGCAATCCACAATGTAGTTGGCGTCCTGGTCGGTCAGCGTAGTGTTCATTGGCAACAGCAGCAGACGCTGGTACATGCGCTCGGTGAACGGCAGGCGCACGCCTTCGAATCCCAGGTTCGCGAACTGATGAACGGCCTTGCCGCCGAACTGCACGATCGTGCGCACGCCACGCTCCTCGAGATGCGCCTTCAGCGCATCACGACGTTCGCTCTCGATCTCGTAGTTCTGGAAGACGTCGTGGTGGCGCGCATCGCTGTCCGGTGCCGGTGGGAGATGCAGCTCGCGGACCTCGCGCAGACCCGCATCGTAAATGCGAGCGATTGCGCGGCGGCGTTCCAGATCCTGTGCAAAGGTCTTCATCCTGAAATTGAGTACCGCTGCCTGCACGTTGTCCAGACGCGAGTTCGTGCCCCACGCCACAACTTCGCCGTCCTTGTTGCGACCGTGATCGCGCAGGAGGCTGATCTTCTCTGCGACGCGATCGTCATTGGTGACGACGGCGCCGCCGTCACCGAAGCATCCAAGAACCTTGGCCGGATAGAAGCTGAAGGTCCCCGCGCCACCGAAGGTGCCGGCAAACCGGCCGTCGAAACTCGAGCCGAGTGCCTGCGCGGCGTCCTCGATGACTGCCAAGCCGCGGGCCTGCGCGAGCCGCATTACGGCGTCCATGTTCGCTGTGCGGCCGTTGAGCTGCACGGGCATGATCGCGCGCGTTCTCGACGTGATCGCGCTTTCCGCCGAGCCCGCGTCGATCATGTGATCCGGGCCGCATTCGCAGAGCACGGGGCGTGCGCCCACGAAGTGAATGGACGCGGCGCTTGCGATGTACGTGTGCGCCGGCACGATGACTTCATCGCCAGGTCCGATTCCATGCGCCAGCAGACCAAGCTGGAGGGCGTTGGTGCCGTCCGCGACACCGAATGCATGTTTCACGTCGAGAAAGGAACGTAGCGTGGCTTCGAACTCTGCAAGGTCCTTCTGGAGGATGTACGCACCACGACGCAGCACATCGAGCACGACGCGCGTGAGTTCCTGTTCTTGCGCGGCGAACAGCGCGGGATAGTTGAAGAAAGGAATCTGTCGCTTGTTCAGCATTTTATGCGGCCCTCGCACGAACGAAACGTGAAATAGATACGACCTGCGCTGTCAGCCGGAACCGACTGCATAAATGACTTTGTGCCGGCTGTCGGCGACTCGCACGTCGATTTGCGTCGGGGGCTGGAATTCGCGCGGCTCGCCATGGAGTTCCGCCGGCATCGTCACGGGTTTGCCGAACACCAGGCGCTTGAGCAGGCGTTTGCCTTTCATCGAGCGTGGCACCAGGCCCAGGCCGACCGCGGTGCGCTTTATCGGTCGCAAAAACCTTTGCCGCCACGAAACCTCATTGGTAGGCATGTATCCATAGAGTTCCACGCCGAGATTCGCAGCCGCGAACAGGCCTGCGAGCTCGACGCTGCCGTAATAGCGGTGGCTATGCGGGCTCGGATTGAAATCGGCGAGATCCTTGTTGGCCGTGGCGATCAGGATTTTTCCGCCAGGCCGCAGCACGCGGCGACATTCGGCGACAAAGCGCGGGGCATCCGGCACGTAGTAAATCGCTTCGAACAGGATGATCACATCCTTCGAGCGGTCGTCGAAGGGCAGTGCCTGGGCATCAAACCGGCGCGTTCGTATGCGCTGGCCATAATGCGCGTGCACGCGCTCGACCATTGCTGCGCTGACGTCGCCCGCCTCTAGCGAAGTCGCTACCCTTGCGAGCAGCCCCAAGCCGGGGCCCGTTCCGCACGCACACTCGACGACGTCACGGCCGTGGCAGTACTGAGCTGCCCAAGAGTACCGGTGATAGAGTCGTTCTAATTGTTCGCTTGAGATCGGTTCGCCAGCAAGCTCAGTTACATCAAGAAAATCGTTCTTGGTCAAGGGTCTAGGTGTCCTCGGCGTGCACCAATGCAAAAGCGGGCGCGAGTATAGCAAAGCGTGTGGGTTGATCCGAACTTGGCGTGACGCCGCTACAGGCGCCGGGAACCTGGGGCTACTAGTCCTGCCACTCCTTGCCACCGACGCACTGCGCCCATCGCTCCACCTGATCTGCGAGCGAACTGTAAACAGACTCCGCCCTGAAGCGCTCTTCGAATGTCGCCCGAGCGTTCCTCGCCAAGCGGAGGCGATGCTCGTCGCCAGACAGATCAAGCAGTGCGCGCACGAGCGACCGAACATCGCCTGCGTCGTACGTGAGGCCAGTCTGCGTTGCCTTCAGGAGCTCCGCGCATTCCCCAGCCAGCGATGAGAGCACGGGCAGCCCTGCCGCCATGTATTCGATCACTTTGTTCGGAATACCCTGTGGTGCTCCTGCCGCGTAAGCAGCGAGGCCAATATCGCTGGCAGCGAGAACGGAATGAATGCGCTTCTGGTCGAGCCACCCAGTGAAAACAACGTTGCGAGCTGCGACCGCCTGGGTGCGCCATTCCCCGGCGCGCTCGCCGTCCCCGCAGATGATGAAGCTGAAGCGTGCGCCCAGCCTCTCCAGCTGCATGGCGGCCTGGAGCACTGGTCCAAGATCGTACGTGCGGCCGAAAGTGCCCGAGAATACACAGAGGATTCCACCCGGGTCAGCGCCCAACTCAGCTGCTTCGCGCCTCGCCCGCTCGCGCTCTGGCCTCTGTTCGTCGGGCAGGCTGTAGCCTAGTGGCACGACGAGATCGCGAGCCTCCCTGCTTCGCTGCGCGTGTCGCAAACCCCATTGCAAGTAACCTTCCGAAACAGCGATGAGGGCCGAAGCCCCGCGCATCGACTCGCGCGTCAACGCAAAATAGCGCGATAACAAAGTCCTTCCCAGCCAACGGAGAGCTCGCGGCGCCCGGGCAACGATGATGTCCGGCCAGAGATCCCGGATGTCGAGGATCAGAGGAATTCCGTAGTCACGCGCGATGCGTCCCGCTTCGTTGCTCAACTCTATCGTCGGGAACGAACAAACGATGATGTCGGGCCGACGCTCCCCGCGCCACGACCGGCGAAAGTGTCGCGCAATCTGATAATGATTGAGGAGGCGCCGGAACGAAATGTTGCGAGCGTACGGTGCGCCTTCCAGAAAACGAATGCGCAAATTCGGCGCCGCTACGAAGGGATCGGCCGATTCGAACACTTGCTTGCGGAAATGATCGAACCGGGAAGTCCACCAGATCACATCGTGGCCGCGCGCCGCGAGCGTGCTGGCCAGGATACCCGTCCTCCAGAGACGTGCTCCCGGTGAGAGGATCGGCAACGGCTCCCCAACCGTGACCAGCCAGATGATCAAACGACCGCTAGCCCGGGGATTTGTAGACATACAGGAAATTCCACGGCTCAAAGCCGCGCGGCTGGCTGGGCCGGTACCCGAGTTCGCCCAGGTGGCCGTTCAGGAGCACTGACTTCTCCGGCGAATTGGCTTCGCACAGTAACGCCGGATGACAAGTCTCGAGCAGTGAGCGCGCGCCAGTGAGCACGCCCAGTTCCGCGCCTTCGACGTCGATCTTGATGACTGATACTGTCGGTCGTCCCGCGTCCGACCATACTTCATCGAGCGTGCGCTGCGGAACCCGATGCACTTCGCTGTACGCTTCCTCTCCGCTCGCGGGCATTGAAGTGACGTAGGCTGGGTCGCGGCCGCCGTACATTTCCACTACGCCGGGCTCCTGCCCGATGGCGCACGGCAGAACGCGAACGTTGGCGATGCTGTTGCTGGCGATCGCCTCGTGGAGACGCCTGATGTTGTCCGGCCAGGGTTCGATCGCGATCACGATGCCATCAGCGCCGACGGCTTTGGAGAGTTCGAGCGCGTACAAGCCGATGTTGGCACCGACATCGATAGCGGTCGTGCCTCGGTGCGTGCGATCGAGTAATGCAGCACGCTCGTGCTCTTCGAAGTCACCATATACCGCCAACGTCACACCGATGCGCTCGCGGTAACCAATGCGCACGTGGTAACCCGAAGGCAGTTCGACTCGGAAGGACCCCTCACTCGGAAGCATTGGGGTGACGACTCGGCGCAGCACAACGCCTCTGCCGCGGGTTATCGGAAACGACGTCACGTATTTCCTCACCCAGGCGGTGGCCGTCCACAAGAGACTGCGCAACGGGTTCAGCGAAAGGTGAAGCTTTGGTGCGGTCGTCTGATGCGTGGGGCCGGCCGCAACGTTTCGAGGACGACCGCTACTCTCCATGCCGCATTCGATCCCGCCAGAGCACGGTGAGCATGGGGCGCATCGTCCAGGCGCCGAAGGCCAGCAGTACTATCGCGAACATAGCCGAGTAGAAGTACGTTTCCATCACCGAGTCCGACTGCATCTGAGCGAAAGTCGCCATTGCCACTACCGCGGCAACGCCGCCCGCCAGCATGGCGTCTCGCGCCGAAACTGGAAGCACGGAATAGCCAAAATCCTTGTGATGTCCGATGAGGTTCAATGCGCTTCCGATAACCAGCGCCACCACGAAAGCCCCTATCACTCCCGGCGCACCGAACATCGCCCCCCACCACAATCCCAGAACGATGTTGGCCATGGCAAGCACGACGTGTGCAAGAACGATCCAGGCGAGCCGACCGCCGCCCAGTATCGAGAAATAGGCGGGTCCGGACATCGTGTTCAAGTGCCAGGCAATTGTCAGGGCTGCGCCGAGCAACAGCAACTCGGGCCGTTGTGTTCCCAGTGCTACCGTCCCCAATGCCGGGAGCGCCGCATACACGATGCCGAAACCTACGACACTGAGACACCAAGTGAGCCCATACACCAGACGATACATGCCCTCTCGTTCCTGTCGTGCGTCGGCGGCTATAGTTGCGAAGCGGGGTGCGCTCACCTGCAATGCAGCCATGAGAAGCGAGCGCGCCTGGTTCACAATCCGTTCCGCCACGTCGAAAATCGCAGCCCATTCGATCCCCGCGAACTTTGCAAGCAGCAGCCGCGTGGTTGGCTCGAATGCGAGATTCGCTAGCGTTATCCCCTGCAACGGTCCACCGGTCGCGAAAACGCGTCGTGCGCATTGCCTGTGAAACCCAAGCGGTAGCCATTTCCCCAGTCGCAGGCCGGCGCGAACGTACCACCAACCGACTATCAGACTGATGGCTGCTTGCGCCACCACACCCACGGCGAGCCCGACCAGTCCAAGCGTCGGCGCCAGGATCAATACCATTGCGAGGAAGACCAGATTTCCGATCAACACTGTTACGAATCGCTGGTCGTAACGTTGCATCGCCTCGAGCGTGCCCAGCAGGCAAGAGCCGCTGGCGTTGCACATCAGACTCAGCAGGCTAAGCGCCAGGAGCTGCCGGATCAGGTCCGCGTGAACGTCTGCGACCACAACGCCCGTCAGCTTGATGAGCAACGGAAACGCGACGGGCAACACAACGAGTAGAGTGATCGCCACGAGCGAGAAGGCCGTCACGACCAGCCGCCCGGCGGTAGCGAAATCCCCTTTCCCCAGTATCGGTGGAAGCAGCCGCACCATCGCGGTTCCGGCACCCAGGTCCGCGATCCTTCCCACCGCCGCGACCGCACTAACGACGGACCAGATGCCGAGCTCGACCAATCCAAGTCGCGTGGAAATCTGTCTGTACGCGAGCAGCAGCACCGTCGTACTGACCAGCACCTGGATGACGGAGAACGCGCTGTTACGGGCTAATTGCATGCGCCATTCAGCATTTCAGAAGTGTGCGTCTGAAGGTCGTACCGAGCAACGTCTCGCAATGTCGAGGGCTGGTAGCTCCTGGCATACTCGATGTCCAACTCGAAGAGGCGTCCATGGATGTACTGAAGCGCTGTGTCGATCTCATTCTGCTCCCATTCGTCTATCCTGCCGCATGGCTCATGAAGTTCGTGCGCCGCGCAGGGGTGCACAATCTCAGGCTCTGTCGAGCCGCGCTCCTGCAGGTAGGAGTCTTTCCTATCCGCTCCCACTACTACGAGCCTCAGTTCGACCACGGCCCCATTGACCACAGCCGGAGTCTTCCGGGAATCGACTGGAAGGTTCGAGAGCAACTCGCACTGCTCGATCGGCTGGTGTACGCAAGCGAACTCGACGACCTCCCGATGCAGCCGACCGGTTCGACGAGCTTCTACCTGCGCAATAGTACATTTGGTCCATGCGATGCCGAGTACTGGTACCAGTTGCTCCGTGCGATCAAACCAAGGCGCATAATCGAAGTGGGCAGCGGCTACTCGACGCTGATGGCCCGCCGCGCGCTCGACAAAAACCTCGCGGACGACCCCTCCTACCGATGCGAGCACACCTGCATCCAGCCCTTCGAGATGCCGTGGCTCGAGCAGGTCAACGTCCGCGTTGTGCGTCAAAAAGTCGAGGACGTCGATGTCGCAATCTTCTCGCAACTCCAGGAGAACGACATCCTGTTCATCGACTCTTCGCACATCATCCGGCCGCACGGCGACGTGCTCTTTGAGTACCTCGAGGTCCTACCGCGACTCGCGCAGGGAGTGATCGTCCACATCCACGATTTCTTTTCGCCACGCAACTATCCGGATCGCTGGCTGCGCGAGGAGGTGCGTTTCTGGAACGAGCAGTACCTCGTCGAGGCTTTCCTCTCACACAACAAGGACTGGCGCATTCTCGGCGCGCTCAATTACCTGGTCGTCCATCACTACGATCGCCTGAAGGCAGTCACGCCGTATCTCGAAAACGCAGCGGGCTCGCTATACATCCAGCGGTGCTGACGTCAGAACGCGATTCGCACGAAGGCCGCATCAACGTACACGACGCGACCCAGGGAGTCGCAGACTTGGGCGGCGTTGCCCGCATACCGCAGCCCCGCTTCATTCAAGAGCTCGGCGACGGCGAAAAATGACCCCTGAGTGTCGTACAGCGGCTGCAGACCAACCTCGACAATGCTCGCTTCTATGCGACGCAAACTCTGCCGGGCGCCCCTCAACACCTCTAGCTCGTAGCCCTGGACGTCTATCTTGAGTAGTGTGCCCGCGGAAAGGCGCACAGCACCTTCATCCACCAGCGCATCGAGGGTTCTTACCTGGACGGTGGTTCGCGATTGGCGAGCGGTCTGTGCATACAACGTACGCGTGCGTTCAGTGGTCGAAAGCAGCGAGGAGGATGCATCGTGGTCTACATGCACGAACATCTCGGCTGTTTCATTGGCCGAACCGAGCGCCAACTGCAAGGTCGTGACATTCGAAAGGCTTTCTGCGTCCGCCCAAGAGCGCAAATGTGCTAACGCGTCGGGCAGTGGCTCGAAGCAATAGACATTCGCCCTCGGAAACAGCCGCAGCACCTGGCGCGCGAATTGTCCGCGATTGGCGCCGACGTCCAGGATGGTTTCGATCGGCAACCCCGCGATGCCAGCGAGCGTCGGTCCCGGGGTCTTCGATGACCTCGTGATCTCGTAGCCGCAGCGCTCGACGGCCTGACTGAGCAGGTGGCGAATCATGGGTGCCGATTGTAACAAGGCGCCGAAGGATGCGCGGCGACAGCTAGCTGCCGTAGATGAGGCGTGTCGCGTTCGTCCACGAATGATCGGGAAGCGATCGCAGCATCGGCGCCTCGGCATCGAAGTATCTGATTTCGATGCCCGGGGGTAGCTTCGAAGCGTCAAGTGGCGGCGATGTTGGCGAGCGCTGCGTGGCCCCATGAAGCTTCGCATAGCGTCCTATCAGCCCGTAGTCAGAGAACAGGACTGCCTTTCGCAGATGCGCCGCCGTCACCAGCACCCCGCTCTGGAGTTCCACGTTCTCGTAGCCGAGCCACACCGCGTCGGCCGCGCAGAACAATAGAGGCTCCTCGTTTGCTTCTATATATCTGTCGATGACGCTCAGCCGATGCTGCATTCGCAGCCTCTTGGCGGCCTCGCCAACCGTGAGCTGCTCGACATCCGTACTCAGACTGCCGGCCAGCACTACGTAGACCGGCGGCGCACTTTCCAGCGCCATCGCCCAGTCGAGCAGTCTGCCTATGCCTTTGCGACTGTCGAGATAGCCAAAGGCCAGAATGATTGTTGCTTCCGCTGGCAGCCCGAGAATCTGACGTGCGCGCGTCTTCGGTATTGCTACCAAGGGCGGGACGGGATCGGGCATGAACACGACTTTGCTTGCCAGCTCGGGATAGCTGCGTTGCATGTAAGCCGGCAGGGTATCGTCGATGACGTACATGCGCTGCAGGCGCTTGAGGCGAAGTGCTCGTACAAACAGCGCCTTCTTGATACCCAGCCCGCCGGTCGTACTTGCGTGCACGCCCATCTCGCGCAGGTGAAAGCGCTGACGCATCGTAAGCCCCCCAAAAGGGGCATCGCGAAATGGAGAGCCGAGAACGCTCACTGCAAACAACGCGTGATCCAGGTACGGCACGAACACAAAGTCAATTTGGTGAGATTCTGCAGCGTGCGCATAGGCCCGCGACAGGAACTTCCACCAGCTGAGGGCGCGTCGAATCAGGCCAAGCGGCCCTGGAAGCCGCGAGCGATCGCTCGGCGGCGTCACGCGGATCAGGGAAAAACTCTCGGGCGTGAACACGGAGTTGAGTCGCGCCGCGGTCTGTTCGCCCTGCACGTCTTCTCCGACCGCAATGACGACGGGAATCTTCCTAGCGATCGCGCCATTCACGATCTCCCGCAGGTACACGAAGTGGTGCCCCACGAATTCTGGCTCGATGATCAGCCAGGTCGTGCGTCCATCACGCATAGCTGACAACAGCCCGGTTCCGCCGCTCCTCCAGCAGGGCGTTCACGGTGAATCCCCATGCGAGCGCGGGAACAGCCGAGAACACAGACTCGGCGGCCGCCGCCAGGACCACCGAAGCCAGGTTCAGCCCGAAAGCGGCACGCCATACAGGGCTGGCGCCGCCATTCAAGAGCCTGCTCAGCGAAAGTGCCGTGAAGTAGACCAGCAACGAGCAAAACAGCAAGAAACCGAACAGACCGAACTCGGTCCACGCCGACAGGGCATTATGTGAGTAGCCTCCAGCGCCTATTTCGCGCAAGTGATAGCCAAACTCGCCGAGTATGGGACTCTTTCTAATGACATTGAGTGCCACCGCCTGCACCTCGAGTCTCCCCTGCCAGCTGGTGGATGCGCCCAGGTCAAAGATCTCCGCCGCGCGAGTTTCCAGAAATACCGACCAGCCCAGCCATACGGCCACTGCCGCGACGAGCCCGAACGCGATCAACGGCGCTCGCCGCCTGGCGTTCAGTGAGGCCAGAAACAGCGTTGCCAGGATGACGGCGAAGGTTGTGAACAGATGAGCCCTCGATCCCAGAGCTACGAGCATGAAGAGCGCCAGAGACAGCACCGCAAGCTGCTTCCATTGCTGTTGGAACAGTGCTGCAAGGACGATGGCGGTGACCATGATCGAACGTCCCACGCCCTGGTATGTGCTGATCCGAAGCTCACTTCCCGGTGCGAATACCTGCAGAAGACCCAGGAAAGTTCCTTGCGATGCGATTGAGTGAAGACACATCGCGAAGAGGGCCAGCCCCGAAGCGACGAGCAGCACGCGCTGCGACCCTGCTCTCATGGGATAGCAGGAGCCAACGAAGAATACAGCCAGCCAGATGATGAGTGACGATAAAGCTTCATAGAGCGCCGCGCCGGCGTGAGGCTCGCCTGCCGCAGCGATGTAACCGATGAATGTCCAGGCAATGAAGTACGACCACGCCGTCAGGAAAAAGCGCGCCTGCGCCAGCCCTCCCCACAAGCGGCCTTGCAACAGCCAGAACGAAAGAACGATGCAGAGCAGAGCGATGGCCAGCGCGACATTTCCGAACAGCCCGCCGAGGAAGAGCGGCATCGTAGCGGCTGCGACGAGGTAGTGATAAACAGCGAAACCGGGGAAGAGCAGCAGGAAACCGAACAGCGCCGATTTCTGCGAAACGACGCGGAGATCAACGTACACTTCGGCACCCGAGGACGGCCACGTAGATCCTTTCAATCCCGATCAGCAACCCGATGGCGAGACGGCGAGGTACCGGAAGTTGAAAGTCTGCATTCTGGCGCCGGTGCATGGATGGGACGACACGCGAGTGTATCAAAAGGAAGCCTGCACTCTCGTTGAAGCGGGCTACGAAGTCACGTTGATTGCGCAGGCGCCGCGTGCATCGGTCGAACGTGGTGTGCGCATTCGCCCGGCTCCTCGGGCCGGCTCGCGACTGCAGCGATTTCTCAAGCTTCCGCTCGTTCTGGCAAGTGCTTTGCACCTCCGTGCCGACATCTATCATCTGCACAACCCCGATACTCTGCCCCTCGCCTTGTTGCTCAAGCTTTTCGGCAAGCGCGTGATCTACGATACCCACGAGGATTTCGCGCAACGCTTGTTGATCCGCGCGTGGATTCCGGCCAGCCTTCGGTCGATCGCGGCGGGCTTCATTGCAATGGGTGAAGCGCTGGTTGCGCGTATCGTCGATGCCACAGTCGTAACTCAGGAGAACGTCGGGAAGCGTCTGGGCCGCCGCGCGACGTTGATCGGTAATCCGCCCGTCACACGCGGTCCGCTCATCGATACGGCTCATGCCCGCGCGCCGCGCATCGAGCGAGGAGCCGAGCTTCGCCTGATCTATGCCGGTGGCATCGATCAGGCCCGCGGTCTCGACGTCATGATCGAATCCCTTGCGCGCCTCGAATCGCTCGGCATTTCCGCCAGGCTGTGGCTGGTGGGTTCGGGTGACGAAGCCGAGATTCGCGACGCCCTGCAGCGCCCGGGAGGCCGTCATGTCGATTACCTCGGAAAAGTGGAGCAAGCCGAAGCCTTCGCCTACATGCTGAGAGCTGACATCGGGCTAGCCACGATCCTGAACGTCGGCGACCATGCTCAGACGAGCGCTAACAAGCTCTACGAGTACGTGGTTTTTGGCCTGCCTGTGGTGGCGAGCGATTTCCCGAAGTGGCGCAGCACACTGGAGCCCAGCGCAGCCGTCGCCTTCGTTTCCCCGAGCGACCCCGATGCAATCGCATCCGCCGTGAAGGCGATTGCTGTGCTCCCGGATCGCGGAAAGGGGCAGATAGAGCACGTGCGGCAGCACTTGTGCTCGCATTACACCTGGGAATCTGAATCGTTGAAGCTGCTGCAGTTGTACGACCGGCTGCGCGATTCACTACCTGCCTAGATCGCTCCTCTCGGCAGCGGTCCCGCGATTGCGGCGCTTGCGGATCGCGTTGCGCGCAAGCGCTGCCAAGGATGGCAGCAGCAGTCCGGCGATCAGGGTGAACCCAACGATCAAGGAGCGCTTTGGCCAGGAGCGCCACTTCGGCGTTTCGGCCCGATCGACAATGCGAAACGCAAACTCGTCGTTCACGCGCGCAATCATCGCTTTCTGCAGCTCGCTCTCGAGCAGCCGGCCGATCGACTCCTGCAGAGCGACCATGCTGGTGCTGGCCAGCTCCCTCTTCAGATAATTCACGCGGGCTTCCGTTTCCTGCAGCGACCGGCGGCGCATCCGCTCATTCAGCCGCGACACGAGCGAATTGGCCCACGCGGCCGCGAGTTTCGGATCGGTCCATTCCACGACCACCGTCACCAGGCCCGTCTTGCTGTCCTCCCTGACGCTGCGAATTTCCTCGTCGAAGTACTTGACCGCGTCGTACAGGTCCGGCTGGTCCTCGGCTTCCCTTGCCTTCCATGCCTGCGCCTTGGCGTCCCACTCGTCCGAGAACAGGATGGGCAGCAGGTCGTTATCGACGATAAACGCGCGAGTAAATTCCCGCGACCTCAGAACGGCCAACGGTTCCGCGGTATCTGCCTCGCCCACGTCGAAGCCGGCGATGCTGGCCAGGCCGCCAAGACCTCCGAGTTGCTCGAGGAGCCCTCGTGTTGCGTCAACATCGGCGGGAACGAGCAGCGTCTCGGCTCGATACCACTTGGTAGCAAGCAGTGCATAAGTGACACCTACAGCCACGAGAACAGCGGCGAAAGTGAGGATTAGTGCGCGGCTGTTCCACAGGACGCGCCAGACCTCCATGAGGTCGACGGCATCGTCGCGCCCTATCTCCACGGCTTCGGCTGGTATTACGTAAGCGAGGCGCCCGGCACCAGTGTCGCCGCGATCGGCCTCGTGAGTTGATTCTTGCCTGACGTTTGCCATGGATTGTTAGCCGCTCAAAATGCATTCACGACCGCACCGCCTATTGGAGACGCGCGGTCGCCTGGTGCTGCTTGAACCACTCGTAAGTCTGCTCCAGGCCAGACCGCAAACCGATCTTCGAGCGCCAACCCAACTCTTCCAGGCGCGAAACGTCCAGCAGCTTGCGCGGCGCGCCATCGGGCTTGCTCGTGTCGAATTCCAGTTTCCCGGAAAACCCGACGACGTCGCGAATCATCTCGGCCAGCTCGAGGATACTCACATCGGAGCCGCAACCGATGTTGACAGGCATCTCGCCACTGTAGTGCTCGAGGAGAAAGCACGCGGCGTCGGCAAAATCGTCCGCATGGAGGAATTCCCTGCGAGGCATGCCCGTGCCCCAGAGCACTACCCTATCACGTCGTTCCTGTTTCGCTTTGTGAAACCGGTGCAACAAGCCGGGCACGACGTGAGAGTCGTTCTCGCTGAAATTGTCTCCCGGACCGTAGAGGTTGGTGGGCATGACCGAAATCGCATCGAAGCCATGCTGCCGGCGATACGCCTGGCACATTTTGAGTCCGGCAATCTTGGCTACCGCATACCATTCGTTCGTCGGTTCCAGCGGACCCGTGAGGAGCGACTCCTCTTTCATCGGCTGACTGGCCAGACGCGGATAGATGCAACTCGAGCCTAGAAAAAGCAGTTTGCGTGCGCCATGGCGGAATGCTGCGTCGATTACGTGAGTCTCGATCAGTAGATTGTCGGCGATGAATTCAGCCGGGCGTGAACTGTTCGCGTGTATGCCCCCCACTCTCGCCGCAGCGAGAATGACGATCTCCGGGCGAACCGCCGCGAAATACCTCTCCACCGCATCCTGTCGTCGCAGGTCGAGCTCGTCGCTCGATCGCGTGACGAGGTCCGAGTACCCCAGTGCACGCAGGCGGCGCACGATTGCCGAGCCTGCGAGTCCGCGGTGCCCAGCGACGTAGATGAGCGACTCCTTATTCACGGTTTGCGTACGCCCGAAACCCCTGCTGTTGAATGAGGGCGTCCCTGCGCGCGATCTCCAGATCGGAGCGCACCATCTCCTCGATCAGCTGATCGAACGTGATTTCGGGCTGCCATCCCAACCTGGTCCGCGCCTTGCTCGCATCACCGAGCAACGAGTCCACTTCAGTTGGTCGGAAGTAACGGGGATCCACCTTGACGATCGTTCGCCCGCTCGTGACATCAACCCCATGCTCCTCGGCTCCCTGCCCGCGCCATTCGATGCTCATTCCCAGGACGGCCGCGGATCGCTGGACGAACTCACGCACCGAGTGCTGCTCGCCCGTCGCGATCACATAGTCCTCTGGCTGGTCTTGTTGCAGCATCAGCCATTGCGCCCGGACGTAGTCTCTTGCGTGACCCCAGTCGCGACGCGCATCGAGGTTACCCAGGTAGAGATACTCGTCCAGGCCCTGCACGATGCGCCCCAAGCCTCGCGTGATCTTGCGTGACACGAATGTCTCGCCCCGAATCGGAGATTCATGGTTGAACAGGATCCCGCTACACGCGTACATGCCGTACGCCTCGCGGTAGTTGATCGTGATCCAGTGCCCGTAGAGCTTCGCCACGCCATAGGGAGACCGTGGATAGAACGGCGTGCTCTCGCGTTGCGGAGACTCGACGACCTTGCCGAACATCTCCGACGTGGAAGCCTGGTAGAAGCGGGTCCTGCGCTCGAGCCCTAGGATCCGGATCGCCTCCAGTAACCGCAACGTCCCCACGGCATCGGCATTGGCGGTGTACTCGGCTGTTTCGAACGAAACACCAACATGGCTCTGGGCGGCGAGGTTGTAGACCTCGTCGGGCTGCACGGCTTGCACGATACGGATGAGGTTCGTCGCGTCCGTGAGATCCCCGTAGTGCAGGATCAGCCGCCGGCCTTTCGCGTGCGGGTCCTGGTACAGGTGATCGATGCGGTCCGTGTTGAATGAAGAAGAGCGCCGCTTGATGCCGTGGACTTCGTAGCCCTTTTCCAGGAGGAACTCTGCGAGATAGGCGCCGTCCTGGCCGGTGATGCCGGTGATCAGGGCTCGCCTGTGCGTGCCGGTTTGCAGGTGCGATTTCATGCCCAGATCCATTGCGTACGTAAGCTGTGTGTTTGCTGCCTAATGAAAAATGCTCATCCGATGATGCAGGCAACCTGCCTCAGAACGAATTCACGGCCGCAGCCGCAATCGCGAGGTGATAGACAATCTGCGTCACCGCAGCCCACAACGGCAGCGGCCTCATGCGCTCCGCGTCCAGTGGCACCACGATGGAGTCCCCGGGCCGGATCTCGGTGCCCGAGCGTGAGAACCAGCCACTCCCTCCGGCAACTACGCTTCCGTTCGCCCTGACCACATAGATACGGCCCCGGTCCGCTTTCTGATTCGTGCCACCGCTCAGGCCTATGTAGTCTTCGCGATTCAAATCGGGTTGCCAGAGATGAGACGTGTTGGTCAGCACTTCGCCCAGCACCGTCACTTCCTGGGACACCTTGGGGATCAACAGGCGGTCGCCGTCTCGCAACACGAGATCGGTTGTCGAATTCGGCGCGCTCGCGATCACCGCATCGAGATCGAGTACCAGCCGGCCGACGGCCTCGGTGGCGCGCAACTCGCCAAGCAGCGACTGACCCACCGAGAGTGCCTGCATTGCGTTCGAATCGAGCTGTGAGGCCTGCAATGCCAGTACAGCAATGTCGCTTTGCAACCGCGTCGCGAGCGTCTCGATCTGCTGCTGCTCGCGCTCCTGAAGATCTTTGCGGAGAAAGACTGCTCCTTCCGTGAACGCCAGATCGGTCAGGCCGCCAGCACGCATCAGTACCGAGCGCAGAGTCTCGCCCCGCTGCACTGGGTAACGCCCCGGGAAACGCACTTCGCCAAGAATCTCAACCTCTTCCTGCTCGCGCCAATAAGGCAGTTCCTTGACGTTCAGGAAATCGTATGCCTGGAGGAGTACATCCGCTGTCGGATCGCCTCGCAAGACGGCTGCCAGGTCGATCTCGATTAATTCAGTGTGCCTGCCCTCCCCACCGATTACGGTGTACCGGGCGAGTTCCGCGTGACCACCGAATGCGGCGTCTTCGAGCCTGCCTCCAGCTCTGATCAGGTCGCTGACGCGCATCCCCGGCTCAAGGGGATACTGTCCGGGCACATTGACGCGCCCGCCTACACCCACGACCGGATTCGGTCTGCCGAGGCGCGATTGCATTCGAACCTCGTCGAGCAGCGGCTGCACGATGCGGTCACGGTTGGTCGACAGATCGAAAACGGTGATGCGGTCACGTGCTGCCAGCGGGACATTGTCGTCGGAACCCGGTTCCGTGAGCGCACGCGCGAGGTCCGCGGAATGCACGCTGATGAGCTTGTCTGCGGGCGACTCGCGCCGGATGAGCACATAGTGCGTATCGGCGTGGGGTTTCAACTCGTCCAGGGAACGCAGCACATCTGTGAGGCGCATGCCTTCGCGATACTGGAACAATCCTGGCCGGTAGACGTGACCCTGCAACAGCACCGAGTTTTCGAGCGCGGTGCGAATCGGTGGCACGCGCAACAAATCCCCGGTCGCCAGTCGCATGGACCGATCGGAGGGCGATTCGAGATTCACGTTCAGCGTCACTCGCTGGCGGTGGTCGTTGATGCGTTCCACATTGGCCAGGGCGGGATCTGCTTCGGCCGTCAGGCCACCCGCCAGTTCGATCACCTGTGCGACGGTGGTTTCATCCTTCAGCTCGTAGATGGCCGGCCGCCTCACCTCCCCCGTAACGGAAACGACGGTCTGGACGGCGGGAATGAAGATGACGTCGCCGGGCAGCAGCCGCGCGTCATCGCTGGTATCACCTCTCAGCAACAGATCGTACAGGTCGAGTTCGCGCACCAGCTGGCCGTTGCGCTTGAGCTGGATGTTGCGCAGCGAACCGATTTCCTTGACGCCGCCGCTGACGAAGAGCGCATTGGTGATCGTCGACAGTCCGCTCACCGTGTAGGACCCGGGCACTTCGGCCTCGCCGAGCACGAATACGCGGATCGAGCGCGTTTCGCCCATGGTGACACTGGCGCGCACGCCGATCATCTGCGTCTCTACGCGCTTCTCCAGCGCGCGTTCGACCTGCGAAAACGTCTGCCCCGACACTGCGATCGGTCCGAGTTCCGGGAAGTTGATCTGCCCGTCCCGTCCGACGACCAGCGAGTACGTCTTGTTCGTATTGCCGAAGAGCTGCACCTCGAGCCGGTCGCCCGGACCGACGACATAGTCGGCAGGCACCGGAACGTCGGTTGCGGGGGCAAATGTTGTCGGAGTGCCGGCGAAGAGGTCGTAGCCAAAAGGTTTCAAGCCCTCCTCGCCGACCCGTTCCAGGGGCAGGAGCACAACTTCAACGACGAAGTCGGCCAATGCCTTCTCGACCGATAGACGCCGCTGCGCCTGCCCGACTGTCAGACCTGCCAGCTCGATTCGCCCCAGCTCGGAGACCTCGAGCTGTCCGAAACGGTCGAGGCGATAGGGATTCCCGTGGCGGATCCGGTCGCGGAGTTGCTCGAGGCGATCGATCTCCTCCTCCGTGCGAACGATTCTTTCCCGCGGTCCGGCAGCCTGCAGTTGCTGTTGGGCATGCTGCGCTTGCTGGGCCTGCTGCGCTTGCTGCCCCACGGACATCTGCCCAGGTACCGGCATTGGCGCGGACACAGGATCAGGTCCCTTGAACTCACGGATTTCGAGGAGCAATAGCAGGGTATCTTCAGCCCTGAGGCGCGGATCGGCTTCGAGCCCGAGTTCGCGAGCCAGTTCTTCGTTATCTTCGCGCCCTCTGCGACGCACCGTGTCGGGAAAGCTGAGCTGGCGGTCACGCCTGTCCACCCCGCCCCTCTGGCCGCTGAGTATCTGTTCGATCAACGCGTCCCGCTGCTCTGGTGGGAGGTTACGCAGGATCTCGAGCTGATCCGCACTTGGCGCCGGCAGCTGGCCTTGGGCATGCGCTGGGGTAATCGGCGTCCCCGACAACAAGACGAAGAAGAGAGCGCCAGCGAGAACGTGCACTAATCCGCAAAGCCCTTGGGTGCGCCACGCGAGGCCACGACTGGTCGCGAATGAATGCAAGCTCCGCTTCCTCCTGTCGAACATGATCAGAACGGCCTCATCAACTGCACGAAGCCGCGCAGTGTACTGTCGTCGCCACCATCGAGTCGCGCTTTGTAGTCATCGTAGCCGACACCAACGCGCAGCCTCCCTACTGGCACGCTGCGCGTGTGCGAAAGCTCGATGTTCGTCACCTCGGCGGCGACGGGTGCGAGTGTGTGTCGCGAATCGGGCGTCATTGAATCCCTGTTGAGCTCGACGCGCCTCGCCAGCACGTGCCACTCGTCGTCAAGATCCGTAATGAGGACCGCACCTGCGGAATACATCCGTCCATCGCCGTCCATCGCGTGCCCGATGCTGCGTCCACGATAACGATAACCTTGCGTGTAGATGCTGCTCTCGTAGGCGCAATTGAACTCGGGTTCGGCATGACTGAAGCTACAGCTGGTGTCCGCGTACTCCGCGTGCAGGCGCCATTCGCCGAGCGGACTGGAACCCCATACCTCCATGCCTGCGAGCCCCAAGAACTTGCTTGGCAGGCCGCCGGCTTCGTCTTCGCCGATCAGTTGGCCGTAAGCCGCAACGGGAATCGACTTGAACGCCCAGCGCGCGTCATAGCCGGCGAGCTGATTGCCCGGCTGCTCGCCCAACGCCTGGTCATTATCCCGGCCGGTCAGCAGGTCGCCGAACGTTCTGAAATTGCACGGCCTGCCTTCACCGCACCACTGTGCGGTGCGCGACAAACCGATCTCGAGTTGCTGGAGAGGCTTGAAGCTCACGCGCATTCCCAGGAAGCGCGCGTCCGGAAAGTCCGCGCGGCTTCCTTCGAGCTGGCCGAGGACGATGCTTGCGCGCCATGGCCCAAACCAGCGCAGCACCGGGACATCGAACGCATCCGAGTAATTGCGCTCGACGGTGATCGAGGGAATAGGCCGGGCGCTATTAGAGAGAATCAAGCTTCCTTCCCATCCCGGTCCCCACCAGCGCTCCATGGCGCCCGCGGACACCATGAAGTTGCCGATGTTCACACCCGCGTACGAGCCATCGAGTCGAATCTCACGATCGTCGTCGGGATCCACGACTCCCAATGCCTGCAGCCGAACTCCGAACCTCTCGCCTGTCCAACTCGCGCCCAAGCCCAATTCGCCTTCCTCGCGCGGTTCGTCCGCGAAGGTGCGGAGCGGCGTGGGTTCTTCGGCAACCGCTGATCGTGCATGCCATTCCACCTCACCGATGCGCGTCATGCGACGCGCGGCGCGTTGCACGCGGATCAACGCGGCTCGGGTCGCGCGATCCGTGGAAGCGTCGAGCTGTCGGCCGAGCACGTCGCGTGCGATGTCCGGCCACGAGAGCGGCCAGCTCGTGATGGGTCCGCGCAGGATGCCGCGGTCCGCGAGCACCGAGATGTCGTGCCGCAGCGCGACATCCCCGGGCGCGGCCCACGGATCGGCCGAAGACTTGGTCGGACCCAGGAACACGGCGGCCATGACCACTCCAGTCAACCCGGGAAGCGAACGCACGAGGCCGTCTTTTGAGTAATGGTGTTCATCCCGGAGAACGAGCGGCGCAGAAAGGATCGTCAAATCACTGAAAAATCCGGGGAATTCTACGGATCACGCATCAGCGGCGCAATGCCGCCGAGGGCTTTTCAGAAGTGGATCCGCCATTCGGCGAAGCCACGAGCATTCCGCTCCTGCCGCGCCGCTGCGGGATCGTCGGTCTCGTCCAGTCCGGCGCCGATGCCCCACGAGCCCCGGTCCGTCGCTATCGAGATCGCCACTTCGATGTTGCGTAAGTCGACCGGACCCGTGGAAACCGTGTGTCGGTCGTCGGGTACAGAGCCGCCGCGGTTTACGTCGGCGCTCCTTACCAGCAGCGACATCCCCCAGTTCCGCGGCGTCGTCACCATCACACCCAGCGTGCGCGAAATGCCGTCGCCATCCAGCGAGTGCCCTATTACGCGCCCCCTGTACCGGTAGCCCTCCACGGGAAACAGTGCGTTGTTGTACGCGCAGTCGAACGCCGGAATCTCTTGACCTGCGGCGGCACTGCACGCGGTGTCGGCATACTCCGCGTGCACGCGCCACGTGTAGCCGGAGCTGTTCCCGCCCCAGTACTCGAGCCCGTGCAGATCCAGCGTGCGTCTCGGGAGGGGCGAATCGAGATCGATGGTCTCGCCAATCTTCTGTCGATAGTACGCAAGCGGCAGGTACTTCCAGGGCGAGGCGTAGCGCAGCGACCAGCCGGCGAGCTGGTTGCCCGGCTCGTCCTCGGGATCCACCGTTTCGCCCTCGTTATCGTTGCCGGCCAGCACGTTCCAGAAGGCTTCGGTTCCGCATGGCAAACCTTCAGCGCACCACTGCGCAGTGCGCTCGAGCGAGAACTCGATGCCATCGAGCGGCTTCACGTTGCCGATTTCGATTTCAGAGAATGGGCGGAATGTCACGCGCATGCCGAAGAACAGCGGGTGATCGCGATCCTCGCGCTCCGTTTCCATGTGGCCCATGAACGTGGAGACGCGCCAGCTGCCGATCCAGCTCAGCCAGGGTGATTCGAATGGCTGGGACGATTCGCGATCGAGGGAGATCGCGGGAATCGGCCGCGCATTGTTGGAAAGAATCAGGCTGCCGTCCCAGCCGGCACCCCACCAGCGATCGAGCGCCCCGGCGGTCACGAGCCAGTTCCCAAGACGGACCGTGCCGTACGTCCCATCGAGCCGCACCGGCTGGTGATCTTCCGGATCGGAGACGCCCGAGACCGCGAGGCGCGCACTGAACCGGGACCCTTCCATCGTCAGCGACCCGCCCAGTTCACCTTCTTCACGCGGTGTGTTCTCGAAAGTTCGCACCTCGACAGGACGCGCAGCGCCCGCCGCGTGAGCGGTCAGCCGCATCGAGTTGCGCTTCAGATCTGCAATCTTGCGCTCGACGTGGGACAGCGCTGCCTGCTGCGGCGCCGCGAGCTTATCGCGATTTTCGAGACGCGAGATCGCGGCGGCCACGTCGGCCGCAGGGATCGGCCAGGCGGTCAGCGGCAAATCGATCACGTTGGTGTCGACGAGAAACTGCAAGTGGTGACGAAGCGTTGCGTCACCGGCATCTAGCCAGGCATCCGCCCGCACGGGCTCAAGGCTTACCATCGCAAGCAGCGTGACTGACGCTGCGAGTCGCGAAACTCGGCGCACTCTCTCCGGCATTCCCTCGTGGCTCCTTGTGCGAAGCGCGCGAGCCTACCGCAACGGTGCGGCTTTACAAGGTCTCGCGTGTACGGCAGTTGTTACAAATAGCTTGCGGCAGCTTCGAACTGCCACAGTTCCATCCTCGAATGCCGACGCTAGCGCCAGCGCGCTACGTAGTCGAGCAATCCCTTGAGCCCGTCGGCTCTCGCCGCAGCCGACTTCGCATCCCGCACCGCCGGCGCCACCTTGTCGGCGAGTTTCTTGCCCAGTTCCACGCCCCACTGGTCGAACGGATTGATGCCCCAGATCACGCTCTGCACGTACACCTTGTGCTCGTACAGCGCGATCAATTTGCCGAGCGTTGCAGGATCGAGCTTGCGGAACAGCAGGATGCTGTTCGGCCGATTGCCGGGATGCACCTTGTGCGGTACGAGCGCGCGAATCTGTTCCTCGCCGAGTCCTTTCCCGGCCAGATCCGCCCGCACCTGCTCTTCCGTCTGGCCGTGAGCAAAGGCTTCCGCCTGCGCGAAGCAATTCGCGAGTGCGAGGTTCTGCTGGTCCTGGAACGGATTGGAGGCCTGCACCGGCGCGACGAAATCCATCGCGACGGTGGCCGTTCCCTGGTGGAGCAGCTGGAAGAACGAATGCTGGGCGTTCGATCCGGGCTCGCCCCACAGCACCGGCCCGCTTGAATAGTCCACGGGGCTGCCGTCACGCCGCACCCGCTTGCCGTTGCTCTCCATCTCGAGTTGCTGCAGGTATGCCGGGAAACGATGCAGGCGCTGGTCGTACGGCAGCACGGCGTGGCTCGCGCAGCCGATGAAGTTCGTGTTCCAGACACCCATGAGTCCGAGCAGCACTGGCAGGTTGCGCTCCGGCGGCGCAGTCGCGAAGTGGTCGTCGATCTCCGCGCCACCCGCCAGGAACTCTTCGAAATGCCGCATGCCGATCGCAAGCGCGAGGCTGAGTCCGATGGAGGACCACACGGAATACCGGCCACCCACCCAGTCCCACATCGTGAAGCGCCATTGCGGCCCGACGCCGAACTCGTCCATCGCCTGCTGGTTGGTGGAGACCGCGGCGAAGTGCTTCGGCAACGCGGCTTCGCCCAGCTTGCCCGCGATCCACTGGCGCGCGAGCCGCGCGTTCGCCATGGTCTCGAGTGTCGTGAAGGTCTTGGAGCACACGACGACCAGCGTCGTCGCAGGGTCCACCTGCTCGATGACATCGGCAACCTGGCAGCCATCGATGTTCGACACGAACCGTACGTCGAGCGGCGGCCGCCCGGAGGGAGCGATGCGATACCGAGCCATCGCCTCCACGGCCATCACGGGACCCAGGTCGGAGCCGCCGATACCGATATTCACGATCGTGCGGAACGGCTTGCCCGCATGGCCGACGATCGTTCCGCTGTGTACATTCTCGACGAACTTCCGGATCCGCTCGCGCTCGGCGCGCACGTCCTGCATGACGTCGCGGCCGTTCACCTGCAACGGGCGATCGAGCGGCCGGCGCAATGCCGTGTGCAACGCCGGCCGGTTCTCCGTGTTGTTCACCGGTTCGCCGGCAAGCAGCGCAGCGATGCGGCCCTTCAGATCCACCGCGTTCGCGAGATCCACGAGCAGCTCGAGTGTTGCCCGCGTGATCCGCTGGCGAGAGTAGTCGAGCAGGACGCCGGCGGCTTCGCACGAGAGCGTGGCGAAGCGATCGGGATCGGAGGCAAACAGGTAGCGCAAGTGAGCTGCGCGCTGCGCGACCGCGTGCTGGTTGAGCGCAGCCCACGCGGGTGTTGCTGTGGGATTCACTGGAGGTTCCATCCGCCGTTATGGCGCCAGTTCGTCCAAGATGGCTTCGGCTGCGCCTCGGCAGCCGCCAGCACCCGCTCCCAGTCAGGCAGCGTGTCGTTCGGCATAGCGCTTCCAGAAGTGGTAGCGCTGCGCATACGGGTCTGCGACGTGAGCGGCGCAGACGCGCAGCACGGAGTTCCGCACGGACTGGTCGGCAAGCAGTGCACGCCGCAGTCTTCCCCAATCGGCGAATCGGCCGCGGGCGATGACATCGTCGATCGCCGCCGGAGTGAGGTCGTGGTGATTGAGATGACGATGAATCATGCCCAGGAAGCCCGTTGAATCAGTCACATCCAATGATACGCGCAGGTGGCGAGCCGCGCAGCAGAACTCAAGCGTCGTCCTCGTCCCGGCGGATGCCTTCGACCGTCAGGGGGCGCGCATCCTTGGAAACTTGGAAGGCGGGGACCCCGTAGTACCCCAGGTACCACTCGACGAAACGCTTCACGCCCACTTCCACGGGCGTGCCCGGCCGGTAACCCACGTCGCGAGCGAGGTCGTCCACGTCCGCGAACGTGTCCGGCACATCGCCCGGCTGCATCGGCAGCATCTTGCGCTCCGCCTTGCGGCCCAGCGTCTGTTCGATGACATCGATGTACTTCAGCAATTCCACCGGCTGGTTGTTGCCGATGTTGTAGAGACGGTACGGCGCCTTGCTGGTACCCGGGTCCGGTTCTTCACCGGTCCACTCCGGATTGGCCACCGCCGTGCGGTCGCTGGCGCGCACCACGCCCTCGACGATGTCGTCGACGTACGTGAAATCGCGACGATGATTGCCGTAGTTGTAAACCTCGATCGGCTTGCCCTCGAGGATATTGCGCACGAACTTGAACAGCGCCATGTCGGGCCGCCCGTACGGACCGTACACGGTGAAGAACCGCAGGCCCGTCGTCGGCAGACCGTGCAGGTACGAGTACACGTGCGCCTGGAGCTCGTTCGCCTTCTTGGTGGCCGCGTACATCGACAGCGGGTGATCGACGTTGTGATGTACCGAGAACGGCATGTGCGTATTCGCGCCGTACACCGAGCTGGAAGACGCGTACGTCAGGTGCTGCACCTTGTTGAGACGCGACGCTTCGAGGATGTTCATGAACCCGAGCACGTTGCTGTCGATGTAGGCGTGCGGGTTCTGCAAGGAGTAGCGCACTCCCGCCTGCGCGGCGAGATGGATGACGCGCTCGAACTTCTCCTTCGCGAACAGCTCTTCGACGCCGGCCCGATCGGCGACATCCAGCTTCACGAACCGGAAACGCGGATGCGACTTCAGTCCCTTGAGGCGTGCCTCCTTCAGTGACACCTCGTAGTAGTCGTTCATGTTGTCGAGGCCGACGACTTCGTCGCCGCGCTCGAGCAGTGCGCGTGCCGTGTGGTAGCCGATGAAACCGGCAGCGCCTGTGACCAGGAGTTTCATGAGTGCGTGATCCCTGCTTCGTTACAGACGTCCATCGACTTCGTTCGCCTTGAACACGTACTTGATGTCATACAGCACGTGCTCCCGCTTCCCCAGTTCGCGGATGCGATCCAGGCCCATCTTGCGGAATTCGTTGTGGCCGACCGCCATCACGATCGCATCGTAGGTGCCCTTGCGCACGCTCCTGACGGGCTTGAGCCCGTACTCGTGCTGCGATTCCTCGGGGTCCACCCAAGGGTCGTAGACATCCACGCGCGCGCCGAATTTTTCCAGCTCCCGCACCACGTCCACGGCCTTGGAGTTGCGGACGTCGGGACAGTTCTCCTTGAAGGTCAGCCCCATGACCAGTACGCGGGCGTCCTTGACGTGGATGCGCCGGTTGTTCATGCGGCGCACCACTTCCTGCGCCACGTAAATCGCCATATTGTCGTTGAGCCGGCGGCCCGCGAGGATCATTTCCGGGTGATAGCCGATCTCCTGCGCCTTGTGCGTCAGGTAGTACGGGTCCACGCCGATGCAATGACCGCCGACGAGGCCGGGGCGGAATGGAAGAAAATTCCATTTCGTGCCGGCCGCGATCAGCACCTCCTCGGTATCGATGCCGAGGCGGTTGAAGATCAGCGACAGCTCGTTGATGAGCGCGATGTTCACGTCGCGCTGCGTGTTCTCGATGACCTTGGCCGCTTCCGCCACGCGGATGCTGGACGCCGAGTGTGTGCCGGCCTTGATGATCGCGCTGTACAGCGAATCGACGAACTTCGCGGCCTCCGGCGTGGAGCCCGCCGTGATCTTCTTGATCGTCGTCAGCCGATGTTCCTTGTCGCCCGGGTTGATGCGCTCCGGGCTGTAGCCGGCGAAGAAATCCTTGTTGAACTGCAGGCCCGAGAACTTCTCGAGCACAGGCACGCACACTTCCTCGGTGCAGCCCGGGTACACGGTGGATTCGTACACCACCACGTCACCCTTCTTGAGAACCTTGCCGACCGTTTCGCTCGCTTTCACGAGCGGCGTCAGGTCGGGACGCTTGTAGTTGTCGATGGGCGTCGGCACCGTGACGATGTAGACACGGCACTGCTCGAGGTCCTTGATCTCGGTGGTGTACTCCAGCCGCTTCGCCGCTTTCAATTCCTCGGGCGTCGTTTCCAACGTGCTGTCCTTGCCCTTGCGCAGCTCGGCGATGCGCGCCGCCTTGATGTCGAAACCGACGGTGTGAAAGTGCTTACCGAATTCCACGGCCAGCGGCAAGCCGACATAACCCAGTCCGACCACGCCGATGCGGCAGTTGCGCAATGAAAGCATCCGTTGAGCCTCACCCCGGAGAAGTGTTGTTAGCGGGGCGCGGCATTGTGAGCCAGGTGGCCGCGCGGTAACGAGAATCCTTTCTCAAGTTTAGCACCGCAAAACCGCGTTCTGATGGCGAAAAGCCTTCCTGGACGGTCGGGTCAGCTCACGCGGGGGCCGGGGCAGCGGCCGGGCTTGCAACAACGGGTATCGGCGCCCGCCACAAGGTCTGGCCGCCGCTCGCCTTGTCGATGGCCTTGAGCACTCGTTCGTGTGCTTCCATTTCGGCTGTCGAGGCGCGTACCACGAGCAACGGAACGGAGGGCCGCGGAATCCGGGCCGCAGCTGCAACGGCAGTCAGGCCCGTAGTTGCTTCGGTGCCGCCGAGCGTGAGCGCGCCCTGCCCGCCCGTCATCGCCAGGTAGACGTTCGCCAGGATGCGGGCATCGAGGAGTGCGCCGTGCAGCTCGCGATGAGAATTATCGATCGAGTAACGCCGGCACAGGGCGTCGAGACTATTACGCTGACCAGGATGCATCTGGCGAGCGAGCACGAGCGTGTCACACACCCTGCACAGTTCGGCGATTGCGCGCGGGTCTCCCGGCAGGCGCTTCAGCTCCATGTCCAGGAACGAGACGTCGAACTCCGCGTTGTGAATGATGAGCTCGGCGCCGTCGAGGAAGGCGAGCAGCTCCTCGGCAACCTCACCGAATCTCGGCTGGCTGGCAAGAAACTCACGCGTGATGCCGTGGACCTGCAGCGCGCCATCGTCGATGTCGCGGTCGGGACAGAGATACTTGTGGAAGTGACGCGCCTCGCGGCGGTTGACGAGCTCGACGCCGCCGATCTCGATGACGCGGTGCCCCAGCGCGAGCTCGAGTCCCGTCGTTTCCGTGTCCAGTACGACCTGTCTCATCCCACCCCCGATTTGGCGCCGCGAGTGTACCTACTTGCCGAGCATGCGGTCGATGGCCTCGTTCGCGAGCCGGTCGACCTGCTCATTGCGCTCCACGCCCGAGTGACCCCGCACCCAGCGCCAGTCCACGTCGTGCTTTTCAACCAGTGCTTCCAGCTCCTGCCAGAGATCGACGTTCTTCACCGGCTTCTTGTCGGCGGTGCGCCAGTCCCGGCGCTTCCAGTCCACCAGCCACTCGGTGATGCCTTTCATCACGTACTGCGAATCCGTGTGCAGCAGCACCGCGCAGGGACGCGTCAACGCTTCGAGGCCGCGGATCGCTGCGGTCAGCTCCATGCGGTTGTTGGTGGTGAGTGCTTGCGAACCCGACAGGATTTTCTCGTTCCCCTTCGCGATGAGAACGGCGGCCCAGCCTCCCGGCCCGGGGTTGCCGCGACAGGCGCCATCGGTCCACAGCTCGACTGGTGTCATGGCGTCGGGGTCATGACGACTGGCGCGTGGTCGGCTCGACGAGCCCGCCCACCATCGCGCGGCGTTCCCGTTTCAGCTTGCGGACCGGCGTCAGCGTGTAAACGCGCTTGCGCGCCTTGAGCAGGTACGCGCAGGAGGGAATCGGCACGCGCCACTCGCCGGCCGCTGCCCGGGCGCGCGCTTCGGCGAGACTCGCCGGCGCGATCGGCAGCCGATGCAGGAACCGCTTCACCGAGATCACTTCGAAAGCGAGCAGCGCCAGCCAGTCGCGCAACCGGCCCTCGGAAAGGAGTCGCGCGAGTCCGGGTGGAAAACCACCGACCACCATCCGGTGCCGCAATCCCCAGGCGCCGAGGGGCCGGAATCCGAGCACGAGCAGGTGTCCTTCGCCGACGAGCACCCGCTCGACTTCGCGCAGCACCGCGTACGGGTCCACCTCGAACTCGAGGGTATGCGGCAGGAGCACAGCGTCGACGGAATCGGATGCCACGGGAAGCTCGCTGGGCTTCGAGAAAATGCGTGGGGGCGGCGGACGGCCATTCGCATTTACGGCACGGGCCGTGCGCGCATCGGCTCGGGCATCCGCAAGCGGCGCCGCGGGCGCACTTGCGCCATCACAGGGACCGGCGGCGATCACGGACGACCGCTGGGTCCGTGCATTGTCGAGAAGGCGGTCCGCATCGCTCCATTCGCCGACCTGCAGCAGTTGCAGGCCGAAAACGTCGTCCAGGGCCTCGGCGACCATCCGTCTTTCATATTCCGCCAGGAGCGTGCCCAGCGGCGTCCCATGCCAGTCCCGGAGCCGGTTTTCAACCGGGTTCGGCGTGGACTGGTTCACAACTGGTTCACTAATGGCGGCCTGATCGGGGAATTCATCATGGCAATAATGCTCCCGCGCAGTTAAATTCGCGCCAGTAGGTGTCCTCCTACGCCCGGACGGAGCCTCCGTGGATGTGCCGATGCTCGAGGCAACACCGGTTCCGGCGTTCAAGGACAACTACATCTGGCTGATCCACGGTCTGAGCGATCCCCGGAAGGTCGCGGCCGTCGATCCCGGCGATGCCGAGCCAGTGCTGGAGGCTCTCGAGGCGCGCGGACTGAAATTGACCGCGATCCTCGTGACCCATCACCACCGTGACCACACGGGTGGTGTCGGCAGGCTCAGCAGCCTTTTCCCCGTGCCGGTCATCGGTCCGGCGGGCGAGAAGATACCCGAAGTCACGCGGAGCGTCGCGGGTTCGCAGGTCGTGCAACTGCCGGAGCTGGAAATCGAGTTCGGTGTGATGGACATCCCGGGACACACCCGGGGGCACATTGCATTTTTCGGGTCGGGTGCGGTTTTCTGTGGCGACACCCTGTTCAGTGCCGGCTGCGGCCGGCTGTTCGAGGGAACACCGGCGCAGATGAACCGGTCTCTCAAGTCGCTCAGGGAGCTTCCTGGCGAGACCCGCGTTTACTGCGGGCATGAGTACACGTTGAACAATTTGCGCTTCGCACGGACCGTCGATCCGGAAAACAGTGACGTCCGTCGGTATCTGGAGACAGCAGGCGCGATACGTTCAAGCGGCAGGCCCACGCTGCCGTCAACCATGGAGCTGGAGGTAGGGGTGAATCCGTTTCTGCGTTGCCGGGAGCCTGCAGTGAGACAGGCTGCCGAGCGGCATGCAGGGCGAACACTGGATGACGAAGTCGAAGTGTTCGCGGAGATTCGCCGCTGGAAAGATGGGTTCAACTGAAGAGGGTCGAGTCTTGGTTCCAACGACGTTGCTCCGCGCCGCCCTGGCGGCCATCATCGCCAGCACCTGTCTGCAAGCCTGTGCGCCCACGGCGCTCAAGCCCGAATCCCAGTCTGCAGTGCCTGCTGCCGAATCGGCGGCCACTGCGCAGATTGTCCCGCCGACGGCCACCACTTCGACGATCGCGATCGATGCCGAAGTCGTCGCTGCTCCGGAAACCCTCGCCCCGGTCATCCCGGAAGTCTTCTTCGCCGACGTCTACGAGCGCATCCGCACCGGCTTCCAGCTGGACGACGCGCACCAGCGCGCCGTCGACGTCCAGGTGTCCTGGTACACGCGCCACCCGGATTATCTCGAGCGCACTTTCACGCGCGGCCAGCTCTACCTGCACTACATCATCGAGCAGCTCGAAGCGCGCGACATGCCGCTCGAGCTGGCCCTGCTGCCTCTCGTGGAAAGCGCCTTCGAGCCCTTCGGCTATTCGCATGCACGCGCCGCGGGCCTGTGGCAGTTCATCGCGCCGACGGGCTCGCGTTTCGGTCTGAAGCAGAACTTCTGGTACGACGGGCGCCGCGACGTGCTCGAGTCGACGCGTGCCGCTCTCGACTACCTGCAGTTCCTGCACCGTGAGTTCAACGGGGACTGGCTGCTGGCCGTCGCGGCCTACAACTGCGGCGAAGCCGCGGTGATGCGCGCCGTACGCAACAACCTCGCCGCGGGCAAGCCCGCCGATTTCTGGCACCTCAAGCTGCCGCGCGAGACGCGCGCGTACGTGCCGAAACTGCTCGCCATGCGCCGGATCGTGAAGGATCCGCAGGTCTACGGCCTCGAGTTCATCGACATTCCCAACGAGCCTTACTTCGTGAAGGTCGACACCGGCGGCCAGATCGATCTGCGTCTCGCCGCCGAGCTTGCTGGCCTCACGCAGGACGAGCTGTGGCAACTGAATCCCGCGTTCCACCGCTGGGCGACGGATCCGGAAGGTCCGCATCAACTGCTCCTGCCACTGGATAACGGCCCGTCCTTCACCGAGCTGCTCGCGCAGGTTCCCGTCGAAGAGCGCGTGCGGGTCACGCGGTACGCGGTCCAGCAAGGTGACACGCTTTCGTCCGTGGCGCGCAAGCAGCACACGAGCATCAACGTCCTCAAGCAGCTCAACAAGCTCGCCAGCAGCTCGCTGCAGCCTGGCCAGGAACTGGTTCTCCCGGGCGCCGGCGTGCCGCTGCCGACCAAGGTTTCACTGGCTGCCGCACGCGTTGATGGCCGCCCGGCACCCGGTGCCCGCGCTTCCCACGTGGTTCGTCGCGGCGAAACGCTGTCCACCATTGCACGCAAGCACGGCGTCAGCATCCGTTCGCTGGCGCGCTGGAACGGCATGAAGTCCACGGACATGCTGCGTGCGGGCCGCAGGCTCGTGCTGCGTGCGAGCGCGGCGCCGAGCGGCGAGCCCGTGATCGAAACTGACGGCGACAAGACCACCTACACGGTGCGCCGCGGCGACACGCTGTCCGATATCGCGCGCCGCTTCCGCGTCTCGGTCTCTCAGCTCGTGTCCTGGAACGGCCTGAGCCGCAAGGGACACATCCTGCCGGGCCAGCGCCTGGTCATCCTGCGCGGGTAGAATCGCCGCTGGGCCGAGCGTCACCTGGCGGCGCCCTTGCCGAAATCCAGGTCGATGAATTGGCGAACGCGCTCGCGGGCATTCGCATCGATCGGCGTGACTTTCAGCAAGTCGAACAAGCGCTCGCGTCGCACGAATTTCCGGCGTGCCAGTTCTCGAGTGAAAGCGATGTCCTTATCTCGCCGTGCCACATACTTGGCGATAGCCAGGTCGTGCGGGTCCAGGCATAGGCCGGCGACGCCTTCCGTGTCACCGGCCGGAAGGTTTACCAGCCGGCCCTTCCAGCCCTTTGGCAGTACCGAGGTACTCTCGTCGACTGGATCGGCGTAATAGCCGAACTGCTGATGGAAGGGAGAGTCCTGGCCGATGGCGTTGAGCCATTCGGTGCGCGTCGCATCGTCCCTGGCGATGAGGTCCGCTTCGAACGAGCGGACAATGTCGTCCGGAACATCTGGAAACTTGCCGTGCAGCGACTGGCTGCCGACGATAATAAACTGCTTCAGACCGGTGATCCGGCCCGCAGCCCTCAGGACGTGATCAAGCTCCTGCTTCTTCATTCAACCGTCTCACGACTTCGCGAGGAAGCAGCCCCACGTATGGCGGGGACTGACGAAGGCGATTCGCCTCCTCGTCAGCGCCCAGCATCCTCGCAAACAACTCGCCATCGCTTCCGCTGGCAAGAATCCTGTCCCATTCCTCGTAGGTTGAGGACCAGGTTCCTTTCTCCTTCCAGCGATGAAGGTTCCCAAGGCTATGCGCGCGGATGAGTGCTGGCGTGAACCGTGAGGCCACTGCCGCGGCCAGCCGCCGCTTGTGCTCGTCAAGGGCTGCGTGGCCGCCATTGCCCTTCATCGGCGGGCGTATCGTGCTGCCTGCAACTTCGAGATAGTCACCTTCATCCACGTCCCACGAGCGCAGGAGAGCCCGTGGAATGATGATTCCGAGAGAGTTGCCGATGCGGCGGACGGGGAGCTTCATGGACCATGATGTTATAACACCGTTATAACCCCTGTCCACGCCAGGTGTGGTGGAAATCGACCTGCGCGATGCGGCACCGCCCTCTTCTCACGGGGCGAAACGGCTGCGGGTGGATATAATCCCGCGCTGCGGAAACCACCCGGAGCGTCCCCATGGCCTTTCTTGCCGGCAAACGCGCATTGATCGTTGGGCTCGCGACCGAGCGCTCGATCGCCTGGGGCATCGCGCAGGCGATGAAGCGGGAAGGCGCGGAGCTCGCCTTCTCGTACGTGAATGAGCGGATGAAGGAGCGCGTGGTCGACCTGGCGAAGGAAACCGGCTCGACGCTGACCATGCCCCTCGACGTCGAGAAGGACGACGAGATCGCCGGTGCATTCGACGTCCTGCGGAAGAACTGGGGCTCCCTCGACATCCTCGTGCACTCAGTGGCCTTCGCTCCCCGCGAGGCCCTCGCCGGCGGGTTCGTCGACAGCACGTCGCGCGAGGCTTTTCGCGTCGCGCACGACGTCTCCAGCTATAGCCTCACTGCGCTCGCCAGGGCCGCGAAACCGCTGATGACCGGCCGTAACGGCTCGGTGCTCACGATGAGCTACCTCGGCGCCGTGCGCTCGATCCCCGCGTACAACGTCATGGGCCTTGCGAAGGCGAGTCTCGAAGCCAACGTGCGTTTTCTCGCGGCAGACCTCGGCGCGAGCGGTATTCGCGTCAACGGCATTTCCGCAGGACCGATCAAGACGCTCGCCGCAGCGGGCATCGCCGGTTTCCGCAAGATGCTGGGACACGTCGCGCACACGGCGCCCCTGAAGCGCAATGTGACGATCGAAGACGTGGGTAATGCAGCCGCGTTCCTGTGCTCGGACCTGGCGGCCGGCATCACGGGTGAAATCCTGTATGTCGACGGTGGCTACAGCACCGTCGGCATGAGCTTTCCGCCCGACGAGTAGTTCAGCCGGCCGCGCAGTCAGGCCCCGGGATACACCGGGGAGTAACATCAACGCATGCGGTATCTCGTCGGCGACCTGACGATCGACGTGGGCACGGCCCAGGTCGAAAGAAATGGCCAGCCGATCGCGTTGCCTCGCCTGTCTTTCGATCTGTTACTCGCGCTGGCGCGGGAAGCCCCCAATGTCGTGAATCTCGATGGACTGATGACGCGTGTATGGCCCGGGCTGGTCGTCACCCCCGAAACAGTGAGCCAGCGCGTCAAGCTGCTCCGCGATGCACTGGACGATGATCCGTCGCATCCGCGCTACATCGCGGGTATTCGCGGTCGTGGCTACCGCATGGTTGCTTCGGTCACGGCGATACCTTCATCCCCGACGCCGGCAAAGGCAGTACCGCCGCATGAGCCAATGGTTTCAGAGGGACACGCGACGACAGGCCCTTCGCGCCCATCACGGAAAACTCTGTTCACCGCCGCCGCGGTAGCCCTCGCTGTTGCTTCGACTGTGGCTTTCTGGTGGCTCTCGCGCGACTACGCTCCCGCAGCATCGCCGGCAGCCGCCTCATCCGTGTTTCCGCCTCGGAGCGTGGCCGTACTGCCATTCGACAACGTCAATGGGACTGCGGAAAGCGATGCGCTCGCGTTCGGCCTGGTCGAAAGCGTGCTACACCAGCTCGCCGCCCACCAGGACCTGATGGTCATCGCGCGGCGCTCGTCTTTCGAGTTCAAGGGCCCGGGACACGACGTGCGCGAGATCGGCAGGCAGCTCAATGCCCGGTATCTGCTGGAAGGGAGCCTGCAGTCGGATGCCCGGCGCCTTCGTGTCACCGCGCAATTCATCGACGCCGCCGACGGCAGCCACTTGTGGTCGATGCAGTTCGATCGCGAGCCGCAGGACATCCTGGCCGTACAGGACGAGATCGCACAGAAAGTCGCGCAGGCCATGCAGCTCACCGCCCGGCTCGGCGAGCGTCCCGGAGACCCGGGCACGCGAAACTTCGATGCGTATCTCGCGTATTCACAGGCGCTCTCACGGATGGCGAGCGGGCGTGCAGCAGACTACGAGCTGGCGGCGGACGACCTGGAGCGCGCGGTGCGGATCGATCCCCAGTTCGCTGCCGCACACGTTGCACTGGCGCAGGCACTCTACTTATTTGCCGAGAGCGACGTCAGCGAGCAGCGAGGTGCAAACGTCGCCGCGGCCTCTTCTCGCGCACGCGAATTGCTGGCACGCGCGCTGGCACTCGACGAACGAAATGCCGACGCGTATTTCGAGCTGGGCCTCCTCGAAGAAGATACGCAGCGTGCCGAAACGCACCTGCGCCACGGGCTCGAGCTCAATCCCAGCAGCGCGCAGGGGTACGCGAGCCTGGGGCTGCTCCTGTGGTGGCGCGGAGATCGCAACGGAGCCATCGAGGCGTTCGATCGCTCGTACCAGCTGGATCCGCTGTCGAGCGACTTTGCCAACCGGAAAGCAATGGCAGCCCTGTATGCGCGATCCAACCTGGCAGAGGCGGAGCAGCTGTCTTTGAAAGTCCTGGAGCGCGACCCGTCTTCCTCCGTGGCCCTGATGCGCTACGGCGAAGTCTCCTGGTGTTGTCGCGCGGAGTTCGCACGCGGCGTGCAGTACATCGAGCAGGCTGTACGAAACGATCCTTCGAACGAGTTTGCCTTGCGCATGCTCATGCGCGCGTACCTCGATCTGGAGGATGTGGCGGAAGCAGGAGCTGTGGCCGAGCTTGCTCCGCATTCCGTCGGTGCCCGCCACATCGCGCTGTTGCTCTATGCGCGCGACTTTCGCACGGCGGCGCGCGAAACCTACGCTGCCCACGAACGCAGGACCGGCGAGCCGATCGACGATGAGCTACGCGCCCTCGCCGTCAGGCTGGATGCCCGGGCGCGCAACGATTACGTCGCGGCGCGCGCACTACTCGAAGAGCGATCCGGAGTCTCCTGGACACAGGATGGCGCGCCCACGCTGGGTGAGCCATACGACGATGACTTCGATGTGGCACTGGCAGACATGCTGCAGGCCACCGGCGAACCCGATCGCGCCCGCCGCCTGCTCAACGCCTTGCTGGCCCGCTTCGATGTTGAAGCGCGCGAGCTCAAGCGCGGAGAAATGTGGTACTTGCCCAGCAAGGCAATGGCCTACGCCATGCTGCGGCGGGATGACGAGGCCCTGACCACGCTCGAGCGCCTGTTCGCCACGGGATTCGGGCACGACTGGTGGAAGCTGCTCGAGCTGGAACCGACGTTCGACCGGCTGCGATCCAACCCACGTTTCGTGGCCCTGCGGGTGGCGAACCGGAAACACGTTGCGGAACAGCAGGCCCGGCTGAAGAGCCTGCGCGAGCGCGGGATCATTCCACACCGGTCGGCCGCCGTCCCGGCGCGCTGATTCACGGATACTTCATCGCTTCTTCACGCGTCCTTCATGGAGCGCGCCGCGCGCGTGGGCATGCTCGCGCCGCCATTCCTTGGTCAACGGGGGAGACAACCATGAAAACAGCAACAGCCCATCGACAGCTCGCGGTCCGTCAGGGCCGCGGCACTCTCTGCAGCATCATGCTGATGATAGTGGCGGCGCCTGGCGCCGCCGATGCCGACATCATCACCGACTGGAACGCCATTGCCGCGTCGGCGGTCGCCGCTCGGGGCCCGTCCGCCAGCCTGGTGGACCTGGCGATCGTCCACGCGGCGATCTATGACTCGGTCAACGCGATCGACCTGGGCCACCAGGTCTACAAGGTTGAGCCGGGTAGTCCTTCGGATGGCGCATCACAAGAGGCAGCGGCCGCGGCTGCGGCGCACCGTACCCTGGTCGGACTGTTTCCCGCCCAGGCAGCCACGCTCGATGCCGCGTTCGCCACTTCTCTCGCCGCAATCGCCGACGGTCCCGCCAAGACCAGGGGAATTGCACTCGGGCAGGAAGTGGCTGTCGGCATTCTCGCCCTGCGCGCCGACGACGGACGCAACCGCGTAGTGCCTTATGTCTTCGGAACAGGCCCCGGTGTGTACCAGAGAACCCCTCCGCCGTATCCGCCCACTGGCCAGCCGGTCCTCACATTCCTGCCGCATGTGACGCCGATGGTGCTGCAGAGCCCCTGGCAGTTCCGCGCGTACGGACCGCCCGGGCTGGGCTCCGCCGTCTACACCCGGGATCTGAAGGAAGTACGTGAACTCGGCTCGCTGGTGAGCACCGTACGTACCGATGCACAAACCGAGACCGCGCGATTTCATACCGAGAATCCCACCTTGTTTTGGAACCGCAATCTCGGGAACCTGGTGGCATCGCGCAATCTCGGCACGGCGCGCAGCGCGCGGCTGATGGCGTTACTCGCCTTCGCGCAGGCCGACTCGGTCATCGCGTGCTTCGACTCGAAGTACGCGTACAACTTCTGGCGGCCTCATACGGCCATCACGCAGGCCGACACGGACGGCAATCCCGCGACCGCCGCAGACCCCGTCTGGCTCGCGATCGTCCGACGCCGCCGCATCCCGAGTACCCGGCTGCGCACGGTTGCGTCGCAGGCGCCGTTGCCGAGACCCTGCGCCTGTTCTTCGGGACGAGGGAAATCGAGTTCGCGTTCAACAGCACGGTGACCGCCACAACGCACGAATACCAGTGCACGGACGACCTGGTGGAGGAGATCGTGAATGCCCGCATCTATGGCGGCATGCACTATCGGACGTCGGGGCTGCATGGGGCGGCCCTGGGTAAGGCCGTGGCCAAGTGGGTGGTGCAGCACTCGCTGCGCCCCCGCCGGCGTTGAGACTGGACGGGAGGATGAGCCGTTCGCGGCTCATCCTCCGGCGGCGATCATGTCATCCGGGTCATTGTGGCCACTCCTCGCGCGGCTTCGGTATTCCAGTTTCGCCTTCCAGCCGCGCCACGATCACCGTGCAGCACGCGTCCGCAAACACGTTCACGGTGGTGCGGCACATGTCGAGGATGCGATCGAATACCAGCAGCACGCCGATCGCTTCGGCCGGCAGCCCGACGGCGGTGAGGATCACCGCGATCGCCACCAGCGATGCGGCCGGGATGCCCGCGATTCCCATAGACGTAATCAGCGCCAGGACCACGATCGTGAACTGGTGACCGAAGGTGAGCTCGAGCCCGTACGCCTGCGCAATGAACATCGCCGCGGCGCATTCATAGAGCGCGCTGCCGGCGTGGTTGAGCGAAGCGCCGAGCGGCATCACGAAGCTGGCAATGCGGTTCGACACGCCGACGCGGCGTTCGAGGCAATCCAGGCTCATCGCGAGGGTCGCCGACGATGAGGCGGTCGAGAACGCGGTCAGCAATGCGGGCGCCATGCCCGGAAACAGCGGCCACGGCTTCATCCTGGCAACGAAGCGCACGAGCAGGGGCAACAGGACGATCATGTAGAACGCGAGGCCGGCAATCACGCTCACGCTGAAGGTGAGCAGGGGCCCGGCCGCGTCGAATCCCGTCTTGGCCACCGTGCGCGCCGCCAGCCCGAAGACGCCGATGGGCGCGAGCTTCATGACGAACTCGGTCATGCGCATCATGACGGTGAACACGCCTTGCCAGAAGCCGAGCACGGGCCTGGCAGTCTCGGGCTCCGTGCGCGACAGGAAAAAGCCGAACAGGATGCTGAAGAACACGAGGCCGAGCAGCTTGTTGCCAGCCGCGGCCTCGATGATGTTCGGCGGCACGATGCCGAGCAGCGTGTTGACCAGGCTGCCCGCGCCCCGCTCCACCTTGTCCGCCACTTCTTCCTCGCTCACTTCGAAGGCGAGCAGGTGCGCGGCAGGCTGGCCATCGACGATGCCGGGCTTGACGATGTTGGAGATCACGAGCGCGACCAACACAGCCGCCAGCGTGGTCACGACGTAGAAGAGCAGCGTCTTGCCGCCGAGGCGCCCGAGATCGTGCGACGAGCCGAGGCCCGCCACGCCGCTGATGATCGAGGACACGATCAACGGCACCACGAGCATCTTCAGCGCGTTGACGAACATCGTGCCGAGGAAGTCGAAGAACGCGATGACGTCGAGGCCGAAAGGCCGTGCGTCCGGGCCGACCAGGTAGCCGACGAACGCACCGAGACCGATGGCGATGACGATCTGCCAGTGCAACGGCACGCGCGCGCGCGTAGTGGGTGCGCTCACCAGTCAGCCCCCCTTGTTCTGCTTATGAAATCAGGCCCGGCGGGATTATTCGAAAATCCGGGGGTTCCTGTCGATATCCGCCTTGCGCAGCAACTCCGCAAGATAGCCGCCCACTTCGGACTGCGCCACGCGGTTGGCTGCCTGGCGGGCGCGGGCGTTGCGCTGTTCCGCCGTTTCCTGCGTCGCGGGCTGTCGCGTGCCCGAGAACGAGAAAACCGCCATGTCGCCGTTGGCGAGCGCAGCGGTGCCGAACTGCTTCGAGCCTGCGGCCGGCTTGGGCGCGGCGAACAGCGCCTGGCGCAACTCGCCGGGGACCGTTTCATCCGTGCGGCCGATGAACTTCGGCCCCTCGCTCGTCGCCTGCGTGCCGGCAACGACGGCCTGCCACTCGCCCCCGGCCTCGAGCTTCGCTACGACTGCATTGCCCGCTTCGCGCGCGAGCTCGCGCGCCCTGTCGGTTCGCAACTGGGCGACGATTTCACCGCGCACCGCCGAGAGTGGTTTCTGTTGTGGCGGCCGGCGGTTCTCGGCTCTCAATACGACCAGGTGACCGGGCTGCAGCTCCACGGGCTCGCTGTTCTGGCCATTGAGTACCGCCTCACTGAACGCGGCCTCGATGATTTCCGGCCGCGCACCCCAGGGCGACGTGGCACCGTCACGCGTGAAATTGGGCGCACTCTGCACCGTCAGCCCCATGTCCGTGGCCACGGGCTCGAGGCTGTCGAGGTTCTCGAACGCCTTGGCGGCGAGATCTTCCTGCTTCTGGCCGAAGAGTTTCTCCGCTTCCGCCGTGCGGTATTCGTTCTCGATCTCCGCGCGCGCTTCGTCGAAGGACTTCTGCCGGCCGGGCTGGATGTCGTCGAGCCGGAGCACGTGGTAGCCGAATTGCGTGCGCACCGGCCCGCGGATCTCGCCCTCGTTCATCGAGAACAGGGCATCGGCGAACGGGCCGACGAAGAAGCTTCGCTCCGCCCAGCCGAGATCGCCGCCCTGGGGCGCAGAACCCGCATCCTGCGAGAGTTCCTGCGCCAGCTTCGGGAAATCCTCGCCTTGCTTCGCGCGCGCCATGGCTTCGTCCGCCTTCTTGCGCGCGGCGGCATCCTCGGAGTCGTTGTTGACGTTGAACAGGATGTGGCGGCCGCGACGCTTTTCCTCTTCGGTGTAGCGGTCTTTCACACCCTCGTAGTAGCTGCGCAACCCTTCGTCCGTGACCTTCACTTCGCGGCCCACGTCCTCGACTTTCAGCTCGACATAGCGGAGATCGACCGTGTCCGCCGTCTGGTACTTCGCCTTGTTCTGCTCGTAGTAGGTCTTGATCGCGGCTTCATCCGGCTCTGCCGCGGCCATCTGCGCCGCCGCCGGGATCACGGCCCACGACACTTCCCGCTCCTCGCCTTCCAGTTTCCTCAGCCGGTCGAGTTCCGTCGGCGTCACGAACGTGGACGAAGCGATGCCGCCCTGCAGCTGTCCCATGGTCAGGAACCGTCGCTGCTGCGCTTCGAACTGCGACGGGGACATGCCCTCGCCGGCCAGGACGCGCTTGGCGACTTCCCGGTCGAACACGCCATCGACCTGGAACTGCGGGATCTTCTCGTACGACTTCATCACGTCGGCGTCGGAGATGCGATAGCCCTGCTCGTTCGCCTGCTGCGAGAGAACTTCGACACGGACGAATTCGTCCAGCACGTTGTTGCCCAGCTGCTGGCGCAACTCCGCCGGCACCTCGCCGCGGGTGAACTGCTGGTACTGGTTGAGCTGGTTCTGAAAGACCCGGCGCACCTCGGACGGCTCGATCTCCTCACCGTTGACCTTGGCGGCGTAGCTGACGGTGCTGAACCCGACGTCGATGCCCCAGAAAACGAAGACGAGCGCGATGACACCGATGACGATACCGGCAACCCAACCCGTGATCTTGTCGTGGATGGCTTGAAGCATGGTGGTTGGTCGATGCCCCCGGGTGGCAGTAGGTCGATGGCTCAAAGTTGAAGCCGATTATTCAGGCCCGACCAGCGGCCGGGCGCTACAGCGGCGCGCAGTTTACCAAAAACCGCCCGCGGGGCTGGTGCTCCTGCAGAACACAGAAGCCCTTGATCGGCAGCGGTGGGCAGCACGTAGCCGCGTCAACGTCACGTTTGAGCCGGACGCTTGGCGAACGGATTGATCAGCGAAACCCCGAACGGCTTGAAGTCGTCCACGTTGCGCGTGACGACGCTCAGTCCTCGAACCAGTGCCGTCGCCGCGATCAGTGCATCTTCGAGGTGGTGATCGGGCCGGCGATGCATGAGCTGCGCCCAACGACGAAAGATGTGCGCATCCACAGGAATGACGTTATACGTCTCCGCGACGCTGTCGAGCCACGCCTCGATCTCTCGGGCCTTGGGCGTGTCCTGCTCGCGAGTGATCTCAATGCCCGCCTGGATCTCGCCAATGGTGACCGCCGAAAGATGGAGATTCTCTTCCGATGCATTCTGCACCCAAGCCACGACGCCCTCGTGAGGCTTCGACTTACGCAGTTCTGAAACGACGTTCGTATCGAGCAGATACACGATCAACTCATTGGCTTGGGCACGCGCCGCTGACGTCCTCCGCGGGGAGGAATATTGAGGTCACCCCGGGGCCCGGGGCCAAGCAGCAAGGATTTGAGGCCGGGGCGGGCTCGCTCACGGAGACTCCGCCACTCGTTTACGGGGAGGAGAACCGCTGTTTCGACCCCACGCAACGTCACGACCTGCGGGCCCTCGGTGAGGCTCGCCTTCAGGAACTCGCTAAAGCGGGCTTTCGCGTCCTGAACTGGCCAGGTCCTGTTCATGGCGGTACCTCTCATCAACTAGTCAGGAGCCTAGTCTGTTCGTTCAGGCCGGTCAAGCGAAGTGCGACACGGTTTTGCGACTGGCCGGCGTGCTCACAACACGCCGGCTTGCCCCTTCCGAGTTCTATCACCGACTCTTCGTCCTGGTGCTACGCCTCCTCGAGTTCAACGCCCAGCGCGATCGCTTCGATGCCATCCGTCGCCCGATCCAGCTGATCGCCGACGACTCGCTGCAGCAAGTGCGCGATCTCAGGGTCCATGTCGGCGGCCTGATGATTCAGTGCCTGCACGCATACTCCGAGGACGCCGGTAATGAAGCGCAGATCGCCCACGTGATGCGCCAGACGCTTGCGGATGCCGTCTACTGATTCATCCTCGGCGGTGGCGATGGAGAAGCCGTTTGCAACCTCGTCCAATGAGGCGGCGGCGCCTTCGTTCGCGCTCCTGTCGAAAGGCTCAGTGCCGGTAATCCTTCGCGCGGTGGTACGTTTCCGTGTAACCATGGTGAACCTCCTAAACAGGTTTATCTTGGCCAGGCGTTCGTCGGTGTTAGCTGCACCGGCGGACGCCGCAAATCATTCACTCGTTGCTTGCAGATCTGACGCTCGCCCCGTTCAGCTCGCAGTCAGTTCCACGCTTCGAATCTAATTGCTCGCGCGATGAATGTCTCTAGCAAATGCAGTGAATCTGCACGCAAATCCTCTGCTTTTCGCAAGGAAAATTTTCCGCAGGAATGCTCTACCGGCCTTCAAGTTGACATCGACATCGCGCGGGAACGACAAGGCAGGCTACAGGCGGAGTCAGCACGCGCGGTGGCAATGCCTTTCCTGAAGGCAGAACAGACGAGAAGTCGCGCAGTCTTCTATTGACATCGCGCGATGCTTCGCCTTGACGTCGTGCTGTTTCATCGTGGCATCGCGCAGGATCGTCTTTCCTGCGTGCAATCTGTTGCAGATTCCGCAGGTATCAAGCGACCGTTATTTCTAACGGCCCGCACCAGCAGGCCGGTTATGCCGCCCGACCCTCGGGCAAATCCGGCCGCGGCAGCGGCTGAATACTGCGTTCGACGCGCTTGCCGATCTTCCGGCTCGCGATCTCGAGGTCGTACTGTGCCTGCAGGTTCTGCCAGAGCTGCGCACTCGTACCGAAATACCGCGACAGCCGCAGCGCCATCTCCGCCGTCACGGCGCGACGGCGTCGTACGATCTCATTCACTGAGGGCACCGACACGCCGAGCTCCTTTGCAAGCTTGTAGGAGCTGAGCTTCAGCGGCTCCATGAAGTCATGGAGCAGAATGTCACCTGGGTGCACCGGACGTAGCTTCTTCACGGTCATACTGCTTACCTCACCATCCGCTTGCGGTCCCGCATCGCGACTCAGTGATAGTCGACGACCTCCACATCGAACGCGTCGCCGTCCTTCCACTTGAAACAGATCCGCCACTGCTTGTTGATGCGAATGCTGTATTGACCCTTGCGATCGCCTTTGAGCGCCTCGAGCTGATTCGAGGGCGGGACCGCCAAATCACGAAGGTCAGAGGCCGCATCCACATACTTGAGCTTTTCACGTGCACGCTGTTGGATCTGCCCGCCGACCCCCTTCACGAATACGCCGTCGAAGATTGCTTCGGTGGTCTTGTTCTTGAAGGAGCGAATCACGATCCGACCTTAAAGCCAGACGTTAATAACGTCAAGCGTTAATGCTCTGCAACCAGGATGCTTATGCAGGAGACAGGCAATCCCGTGACGTGAGGCATCAGGCCGGAACCAGACCCGTGCGCTCCGTTACGTGGACGCCGAGCCTGGATGCCGTGAAAAACCGAATGCGCTGTGTGCTTGATTCACAGCCTCGCGAAAGGGGGGACTGGGTTGTATCGCCCGCCCACGTAGTAGCCCTTCGCGAGCTGATCCGCCACTAACCTGCCACTAGCAAGTGGCGTATTGATTCTTAAGGGAAAAGTGGCGGAGCGGACGGGACTCGAACCCGCGACCCCCGGCGTGACAGGCCGGTATTCTAACCAACTGAACTACCGCTCCGACTGGTGGGTGCTGAGGGGATCGAACCCCCGACCTTCGCCTTGTAAGGGCGACGCTCTCCCAGCTGAGCTAAGCACCCCTGGGAGGGCGCGTAGTCTAGAGGAAGGTCCCGCGATTGGGAACTTCGGAACCCCCTCTAGACCCTTACCGGCGCCCCGGTGGCATTTCAATGGGCCCGTTTGCCCGAGCGGCGAGCCACCTTCTTGTCGTTGCCCTGCGCCACCAGCCGTTCCTTCTCGTTGTTGCTTGCCTGCTCCGCCGCTTCCGCCGTCACCGGCTGCGGCATGTTCCGCAGCGCGACCTGCAGCACCTCGTCGATCCACTTCACCGGCTTGATGGTGAGCTTGTCCTTGATGTTCTGCGGGATTTCCGCCAGGTCCTTGGTGTTCTCGTCGGGGATGAGCACGGTCGTGATGCCGCCGCGGTGAGCGGCCAGCAGCTTTTCCTTCAATCCACCGATCGGCAGCACTTCGCCGCGCAGCGTGATCTCGCCCGTCATGGCGACATCCGAGTGCACGGGAATGCGCGTGAGCGCGGACACCAATGCCGTGCACATGCCGATGCCCGCGCTCGGGCCGTCTTTCGGCGTCGCGCCCTCCGGCACGTGAATGTGCACGTCGTTCTTCTGGTAGAAATCCGGATCGAGGCCGAGCACCTGTGCGCGGCTGCGCACGACGGTCATCGCTGCCTGGATGGATTCCTGCATCACCTCGCCGAGCTGGCCCGTGTGGATCAGCTTGCCCTTGCCGGCGACCACCGCAGACTCGATCGTGAGCAGCTCGCCGCCCACCTCGGTCCACGCGAGCCCGGTGACCTGTCCGATGTGGTCGGCCTCCTCCGCCTTGCCGTAGCGGAAGCGGCGCACGCCGAGGTACTTGTCGATGTTCTTCGGCGTGATCGTGATGCCCTTCTCGGACGGCTTCAGGAGCTGTTGCTTGACCGCCTTGCGGGAGATCTTGGAAATCTCGCGCTCGAGGTTACGCACGCCCGCCTCGCGCGTGTAGTGGCGGATCATGTCGAGGATCGACGCGTCGCTGATCGAGAGCTCGTTGTCCTTGAGCCCGTTGTTCTTCATCTGCTTCTTCACCAGGTAGCGCTTGGCGATGTTGAGCTTCTCGTCCTCGGTGTAGCCGGGGATGCGGATGACCTCCATGCGATCCAGCAGCGGCGGCGGAATGTTGAGGGTGTTGGCCGTGCACACGAACATCACGTGCGAGAGATCGAAATCGACCTCGAGGTAGTGATCGCTGAAGGCCGAGTTCTGCTCGGGGTCCAGCACTTCCAGCAGCGCCGAGGACGGATCGCCACGGAAGTCCATGGCCATCTTGTCGACTTCGTCCAGCAGGAAGAGGGGGTTGTGCACGCCCGACTTCGCCATGTTCTGGATGATCTTGCCGGGCATGGAGCCGATGTACGTGCGGCGATGACCGCGGATTTCAGCTTCATCGCGCACTCCGCCCAGCGACATGCGCACGAACTTGCGATTGGTGGCGCGCGCGATGCTCTGGCCGAGCGAGGTCTTGCCGACGCCCGGGGGTCCGACGAGACACAGGATCGGGCCCTTGAGCGTGTTCACGCGCTGCTGCACGGCCAGGTACTCGACGATGCGTTCCTTCACTTTCTCCAGGCCATAGTGGTCCTCGTCCAGCACCTTCTCGGCCTGCGCGATGTCCTTGTGGACCTTCGTCTTCTTCTTCCACGGCACCTTCACCAGCCAGTCGACATAGTTGCGCACGACCGTGGCCTCGGCTGACATCGGCGACATCAGCTTGAGCTTGTTCAGTTCTGCCGTGGCCTTGTCGCGGGCTTCCTTGCTCATGCCCGCCTTCGCGACCTTCTGCTCGAGCTCCGCCATCTCGTTCGGGCCATCCTCCATTTCACCCAGTTCTTTCTGGATGGCCTTCATCTGCTCGTTGAGGTAGTACTCGCGCTGGCTCTTCTCCATCTGCTGCTTGACGCGCCCGCGGATGCGCTTCTCGATCTGCAGCACGTCCATCTCGCCCTCGATG
>Ga0187892_10000491_pt1 | contig 102596 bp, 93 predicted proteins | sample MA1701073metaG_FD_139345 | JGI IMG/M metagenome (GOLD analysis project Ga0187892, IMG submission 139345) | Bio-ooze microbial communities from a basaltic lava cave in the Kipuka Kanohina Cave System on the Island of Hawaii, USA - MA170107-3 metaG ... | reverse complement strand
ACTCGAAACGCGCTCCTTTGCGGGTGTTGTGATTTTTCAGGATCAGCCAATACCCACACTGGATGAGCGTTTCGAGCTTTCTGTTGCCTGCTCAACCAGTTATCACACTGGTTCAGGGCCTAGAGTCGGCGCTGTTACCTGCTTTGGTGACACGGCACTGAAAGCAAACAATGTTGCAACCGAGGTTTTGGGTTGGCTCATTTGGAGTCCCGCTGTTGTTCGTGCTGGGCGCGCGGCCAGCCTATGCGTTGGAGTCAAACCAGACGTTCGGCATGTACGGCTACGACGTGTGGCACGTCAAGCAAGGCTTGCCGCAGGCAAACGTTGCCAGCATCGCTCAGACGCCCGACGGTTACCTCTGGCTGGCCACGCCCCGCGGTTTGGTGCGGTTTGATGGCGTTCGCTTTGTACTGATGGATCTACATCCAGCGTTGCGCAAGGGGCTGTGGCGGGTTTACGTGAGCCGTGACGGCGCCCTGTGGATGTGTATCGACCGCGGAGGACTCGGGCGTCTGAAACAAGGCAGTCTGACACTGTATACAACCGAGAACGGGCTGCCGAGCAACCGAGTGCGGACTATCTACGAAGACCGTCAGGGCAACTTCTGGATCGGCACCTTCGATGAGGGTCTGGTGAAGCTGAAGGATGGCGTCTTCAGCCACTTTACAGTCCAGGACGGGTTGGCCCACGACAACGTGAAAGGAACCCTCGAGGATCAGGAGGGCAATCTGTGGATTGTTACGCTGGGTGGCGGCGTCAGCCGCTTGCGGAACGGGGTGTTCACCACCTACTCAATGCGGGAGGGGCTGCCGAGCGACAAAGTCAGAGATGTGCTCGAAGACCGCCAGGGCAATCTCTGGTTTGCGACGATGGAAGGTCTGGCGCGAATGAAAGACGGCCGATTCCATAACTTCACGACCCGCCAGGGGCTTTCCAACGACCGAACCTTTTACCTATGTGAAGACCGCGATGGGAACTTGTGGATTGCCACCGAAGGCGGAGGACTGGTTCGCTTTAGAAACGGCGCGTTCAGTGCCTTCACTTCGCTTGACGGACTGGCCGATGCTAATGTGAAGGCCGTTTTTGAGGATCGTGAGGGCAGCCTCTGGATTGGCACTGACGGTGGCGGCCTAAGCCGGCTGCGCCATAAGAAGTACACGGTGTACTCAACGCGGGATGGATTGTCCGACAACCACGTGGAAGCGGTTTACGAGGATCGCAACGGATTTCTCTGGGTCGGGACCATCAACGGTTTGAACCGTTTCCGTGACGGTCGATTCAGGACTTACACGTCCGCTCAAGGCCTGCCAAGTAATTTCATCACTGCCATTCATGAAGGCCGAGACGGCGCCCTGTGGTTGGGCACGCACAGCGGGGGCGTCAGCCGCTTCAAGGATGGGATATTTGAGAGCTATTCGAAGGGGCGAGACTTGTCGTACGACATCATCACTTCGCTGCTGAGAGATCGTGACGGCACGCTCTGGGTGGGAACCCTCGGCGGCGGGCTAAACCGCTTGAGCGGCGCAAAGTTCACGGCTTACACGGTGAAAGAAGGACTAGGGCATAACACCGTCATGGCCTTGCATCAGGACCGGCAGGGTATTGTATGGATTGGCACCCAGGACGGGTTGAATCGATTTGAGAACGGACGGTTAACTCTCCTCGGCAGGAAAGACGGACTTTCGGATACTGCGGTCAAATCGATCTACGAGGATGCCGAAGGCGTTCTCTGGCTGGGCACCCGCAACGGCGGGCTGAATCGCTATAGGCGCGGCGAATTCGAATCCTTCACGACGGCGCAAGGGCTGGCTGAAAATGCGGTGCTGCAGATTTTGGAAGACGATCGTGGAAGCCTTTGGTTGCTGGGTGACGAGGGCATCTCGCGCGTCAACAAGCACGATCTGGTTAGCAGCAAACGCCCTCTGAACGTTTTCTTCCTGGAGCGGGAGGACGGCGGAGGCAACAATTTCTCCATTCCTCCTACCCAGCCGGTAGCCTGGAAATCCCGATCGGGCAGCCTCTGGTTTTCCACGGCAAAAGGCCTGGTGATGATCGATCCGGCGAACGTTCCGCGAAACCGGATAGCACCGCCCGTCATCATCGAGCAGTTAATGGTGGACCGGAAACCGATCGATCTGCGGCAGACGCTGGAGCTGGAGCCCGGCCACGGAGACTATGAGTTCCACTACACCGGCTTGAGCCTGGTGGAGCCCGAAAAGGTGAAGTTTAGATACCGGTTGGAGGGATTCGACAACGACTGGATCGACGCCGGGGCCCGGCGGGTCGCTTACTACACGAATTTGCCTTCCGGACCCTACCGCTTTCATGTGACCGCTGCCAACAACGACGGCGTCTGGAATCCGGACGGCGCCGCCATGGCGTTTTACCAAAAGCCCTATTTTCACCAGACCCCCTGGTTCTACGCCTGTTGCCTGGCAGGGGTTGCGCTGCTGGTGTGGGCGCTGCACGAGCAGCGAATTCGGCGGATGGCGGCTCAGCACGCCGCTGTGCTGGCGGAGCGGAGCCGGATTGCTGGCGAGATCCACGATACCCTGATCCAAGGCGTGGTAGGCATCTCCGCCAACGTCGAACTGGTGGCTGCCGAGTTGGAAGATTCACCCGAGCGGGCGCGCACTGTGCTCGATCATCTGCGTGTCCTCATCAGCAGCACGCTTGACGAAGCACGTCGCTCGGTTTGGAATCTGCGCCCGGTATCTCTCGAGCAGCGAAACCTCGCTTCCGCCCTCCAGGATAGCGCCCGTGCCGCGGCGCTCAACACGCCCATCCAGGTGAAGATACAGGTGGATGGGGAGCCCCGGCAGCTGCCCGGGCAGATTGAGAACAATCTACTGCGAATCGGTCAGGAAGCCGTCAACAACGCAATCAAGCACTCGCGTGCCCGGACCGTGCAGATGGAATTGCACTACGAGCCGGCGTTCGTGCGCCTGCTGGTGCAGGACGATGGATGCGGTTTCGAACTGCAGCGGCCCGTGGCCGTGTCGGACCACTTTGGACTGACGGCCATGCGCGAACGGGCAGAAATGCTAGGGGGCAGGTTATTCATCACAACCAGTCCGGGCGAAGGCGCCATTATTGAAGCCGAAATTCCCGGATAGGTTAATAGGGACAGGTCATAGGGGACAGGATTTGTGGAAGAGTGGCTGTCTCCCGTGGCCTGTCCCCTGTAATCTCAACTGACACAATGTCTCATAAAACACCCATTCGGATCTTGGTCGTGGACGACCATCATGTGGTGCGCCAGGGCTTGGTGGCCATGATTAACAAAGAGCCTGGCCTGGATGTGGTTGCTGATACCGGCACCGGGGAAGGTGCCGTGGCGCTGTTTCGCAAGCTTAAGCCGGATGTGACGCTGATGGATCTCCGCCTTCCGGGCATGAGCGGTGCTGAGGCCATCGCGGCCATTCGCAGCGAGCATCCTCACAGCCGCTTCATTGTTTTGACGACTTACGACGGCGACGAAGACATCTACCGGGCCTTGCAGGCTGGTGCCCAGGCCTACCTTCTGAAAGGAATGTTCCGTGAAGTGCTCATCGAAGCCATTCAGGCCGTGCATGCCGGCTTGCGCCGCATTCCGCCTGAGGTCCAGGCGCGGCTGTCGCAGCGCATCGGCTCTCACGGTCTGACTTCGCGCGAAGTTCAGGTACTGAAGCTGATTGCCAGGGGCAAGAGCAACCATGAGATCGCCGAAACGTTAACGATCGGCGACGGAACAGTGAAATGGTTTGTCAAAAACGTCCTCAGCAAGTTGGGTGTGAACGACCGTACTCTGGCCGTGACCACCGCGCTGCAGCGCGGAATCATCCGGCTGGAGTAAAGACTTCGTTGATGGAATGCTTGCCACCGCAGCTCTTATCGGTGTGACTTGCAGAGTGTGAACACTTGCTTGAGCCAAGCTGGATGCGGGTTTTGCGCAACACACCTTCGTTCGTCAAGTTGAAGGGTACCCGTTTGTCGGACAGTCCTTATTCTAGGCGGGCACTGATAGCGATTCTCTTTCTGGGACTGACAAGTCTGCTGGCTTGGAGGTTCGGTGTCGTCGCGCAGGACGAAGGACCCGCTCTGCAATTATCCATAGTCGATGCGGTCTCCGGGCAGCCCACTCCGGCCCGCGTAGAGGTTCTCGATGCCGCGGGCAAACCCTACGTGGCCGAGGATGCCCTACTCGTAGGACCCGGGTACAGCGATCGGAAAAACCCGTGGAAGGGAAACCTTGATCAAGCCTTGGCCTTGCTATCCAAAAGCGTAGAGAACCCCTATACCCGGACCACTCAATTCTACAGCAGTGGAAATTCCCGAGTTGTCTTGCCGCCGGGAATCTACAGAGTGAGGCTCTATAAAGGACCCGAGCACGAGGTGAAGGCCCGCGAGGTTCAGATGGGTGCGAACCAGAGCGTCGCGCTCAGAGTCGCGATGTCCCGCTGGGTCGATATGCCAAAGGAGGGGTGGTACAGCGCGGACGATCATATTCATGTGTCCCGCCCTCTCAAGGATCTCAATCCAGTCATTTCGAAGTGGATGCAAGCCGAGGACATTCACGTCGCCAACCTTCTTCAGTTTGGCTCCTGGAACCGGTTTTTCGCATCGCCCCAGTACGAGCACGGCCAAAGCGGCGTCTATCGAGAGGGTAATCATCTGCTGGTCTCGGGGCAGGAGAATCCACGCACTCATTTCCTCGGTCATACCATCATTCTCGGTGGACAGTCGCCTCTTCATTTCGCTGATCGCTACCTCATCTATAAGCATTTCTGGGAGGAAGCAAAGCGCCAAGGGGCTTTGACTGGGTATGCCCATTGGGGAACGGGGAGCGAGGCCCAGACAGGTCTGGCCATTGATCTGCCCCATAAGCTTCTGAGTTTTCTCGAAGTGCTCGAAGCCCACGACGCGAACTACGATGTCTGGTACGACATTCTGAACACGGGATTCCGGCTGACCCCAACGGCAGGCACGGACTATGGCTCTGTGCCCGCTCTTCCGGGCCGCGAGCGGTTTTACACGGAGGTTCGAGGATCCTTAACTCTTCAGGCCTGGTTGGAAGGCATTCGATCTGGGAGGACATTTGTCACCAACGGGCCCGTCCTGGAATTCCGCGTCCAGGGTCAAGGGATTGGGAGCGACGTCGTCCTCAAGCAGCCGGCGTCCGTCCTGGTGGACGCGCGTGTGCGATTCGATCCGGCACAGGACGACGTGAAGCGGTTGGAAGTGATCCAGAACGGTGATCTCTTGCGAAGCTTTCCCAGAGATGGGTCATCACCGGAAATTCGATGCCGGTTTGAGGCAGAGATCGGCAAGACCTCATGGTTGGCGGTTCGGGCTTCAGGGCACAAGCGGGGTGAATCCCCTCCGCCGGAAGGCTTTCTGCCACCCTATCGAGACCGCTACCGAGGCGCAGCTGCTTCCCATGCGCACTCGGCGGCCATCTACGTCAAGATCGAGAACACTCCAGGGCTCTCACAGCATTCCAGGGCCAAGTCCCTTGCGCGCGCATGGATTGCCCGACTGGAGGAGTTGGAGATGCGCCTGGCGAACGACAAAATTCAATACCTGGCCGAAGGGCCGGGTGACGATGTTCCCGACGTGGAATACCTTCGCAAGAACCGCGCGGCCCTGCTTGATGCCATCGAGAGTGCCAAGAAGCATTTTTCGGAACAAACGCGATGATCCTGAGAAGAGCACACCGCGCGACACCTTCGGAGCGCGGTTCATAATTTCTTGTTTTCCCCTCCCGAACGGGGGGTGACAGAACTGGTAGCCTGTCTTAAAAATGGATCATTCAGTATACCCAGGGGCTACATTGTCCGCCGTTCTCGCACTTCGAAGTCATCAGTTTTTAGTGATCTCGCGGTTTCTACTGTGAAGGCAATGCAGTCATCCATCGCAGCTGTCGGCTCGGCAGGTTGAGCTGCCCCTCCGGCAATGTTGGAGGCAGCCGAGCAGTTCTCTAATCCCAGCAGATGAAGGAGAAAATCATGAAACGATCAATTCGGTCAATTGCCATGATCGCACTTGGCGCATTGTGGTTTGGCGTCTCAGCCTATGGCCAGGTTACCACAGCCACGATCTACGGCAACGTTTTGGACCCTTCCGGCGCTGCAGTCGCGCAAGCCAGCGTGTCAGCAACGAACGAGTTGACTGGACTCAATCTTACTGCGGCCTCGGACGAACGGGGGGAGTTCACGCTAACCTTTTTGCCGGTCGGCCGATACACGATTTCCATCAAGGCGCCGGGATTTAAGGAGCAGAAACAGACCGGTCTGGGGCTGGCAGCGGGACAGAAACTTCGTTCCAACTACACCCTGGCGTTAGGCGAGGTCACGGAAAACGTGACGGTGACAGCCGAGACGGCTCTGCTGAACACGGTCGCCGCCGAACAGCGAGAAGGGCTCAGCGAAAAACAGGCAAAGGAACTGCCCCTGTTCAGGCGCGACTGGACCAATCTTATCAATATCGGAGCTGGGGTTTCGACGGGAGGGTCTTCGGTCTCTCTGAACGGCCTGCCCCCCGCGAGCTTCAGACTGAGCGTCGATGGTACCGATGCCTCCGGTGACCCTGAACTTCCCTCCTTGTCGATGTATCAAAACTTTAATTTGGTTAAGACCGTGAGCCTGGAAGCGATCTCCGAAGTCCAGGTTGCCAAAGGGATTGTTTCAGCTGAGATCGCCAACACGATGTCGGGTAACGTGAATCTCATCACCAAAGGTGGGACCAATGAGTTCCACGGCAGCTTGTTTGAGAATTATCAGGGGGGGAAATTTCAGGGGCGCCCTCAGTTCCTGGCTACAAAACCTCCCGTCGTCTTCAACCAGTTCGGCGGGTCCGCTGGAGGACCGATTATAAAGAACAAACTATTCTTCTTTGGCGTTTACGAAGGATATCGTCAGATACGAGCTACCTCGGTCAATGGCGCTGTGCCCACCTCGGAATTTCGGGCTCAAGCGATTGCGGCGGTTCCCGCTTATAAAGCGTTCTTCGACCTGAATCCACTCCCCAATCAACCTTATCCGGCCGGATCGATCACTGGTTTCTATCAAGGCGCTGGCTCCAACAACGCGAGTGACAACCATGTGGTTGCCCGGAGTGATTATCACCTAACGGACCACAATCTAATCAGCGGCAGATACACCCGAGGCCGGCCGTTTCAGCAGCAGCCGAGAATTTCTACGGCCAATCCCCGGGACTTTAACGGACTCACCGAAGCGGTCACTGCCAGCTTCACTCATACGAGAAGTATCTTCAGCTCCGAAACGAGATTTGGCTACACCAAGAACGATGTGAGACGGCTGGACGGGATTTATACCACCGGCGTGCCGGGCATCGTTGGGAATCTCGGATTTGGGTTTTCCGGCGAAACCCTTTTTAAGGGCGGCTCCACTGCGAGCCTCGAGGAAGTGCTGGCGCTCACGCGAGGGCGCCACTCCATCAAGTTCGGTGGCATCTTCATGCGGTTCCGAGCCGGTCGCGATAATATTGAAAGTCCAGAAATACGGTATTTCAACCTGGCTGATTTCCTCGCCAACATTCCCGGTCAAGCTCAGGTCACTTACGGCGTCAATCCTTTTCTGATGCGCCAGTGGCAGAACGGCTTTTTTGTCCAGGACGACTTTAAGATTCGTAGCAACCTCGTCGTGAATCTGGGAGTCCGCTACGATTACTTTTCTGTTCCGAATGAAAGAGATGGCAAGGTATTCAATCGGAGCGCCCCCTTCGGATTTGGACCCCTTCGCCCGGCTGACAGCATGTACGACGCCGATAAAAACAACTTCGCACCGCGAGTTGGTTTTGCCTGGACGATCGATCGATCGGCAAAGACCGTCATCCGGGGTGGATTTGGAATGTTCGTCAATCCGCACACTCTCTTTGGAGGCCCGGTCGAGACCGTCAGGAATGCGATTGACGAGCCCAGCCGGTTTATCTTTAGCAGAGATGATGTCATTCGGCTCGGATTGAAATATCCCATCACCAATGCCTCAACACTCGCTTTAGTGAAAAATCCCAACGCACCCTGGAGCGGTACCTCGATCAACACAGATTTTCCGAATCCGTACAGCCTGCAGTGGACGCTGAGTGTCCAACGGGAATTAACCAATACGCTGGCTTTGGAAACTGCCTTCGTCGGCAACCGGGGAGTTAAGTTGAACATGGTCCGCGATGAAAATCTGGTGGATCGGCAGACGGGTCTTCGCAATCCTGCTTTCGGGCAGTTTCGTTATTACGACACCTCGGAGTCGAGCCACTACAGCTCCTGGCAGACGTCGCTCAGAAAGCGCTTTTCGCAGGACCTGAGTTTCAATGTTCATTACACGTGGGCGAGTAGCATCTCCTTCAACGACGGGGATCTTCTGTTGCCAAACCAGCGTGTCCAGGACAACAACAACCTGAACCTGGACAGGGGGCCGTCGCCTTACGACATTCGCCACCGGTTTGTTTCGGACTTTCTGTACGAGCTTCCGTTTGCCAGGCTGGCTGATGCGAGCACCCGAGGCAGGAAGCTTTTGCTTGCCGGGTGGCAGTTTGCCGGTATCTATTCCGCTGAGAGTGGGTTTCCCTTTTCCATCGCTGAGCCGGGATACTCAGGGGCGAGGGTAGACTACGTCGGCGGATCCGCCATTCTCGATAACGCTTCCACAACTTTGCAGTATCTGAACCCAAGTGCTTTTGTCAGGCCTCCATTGAACCCGGTTAGCCGGGTTCCGGAAAGACCGGGCACATTGGGTCGAAATGCTCTGCGCGGGCCAGGATTTTGGAATATTGATCTTGCGTTGTCCAAGCAATTGGCGCTCAGTGAGCGGGTCGGCTTACAAATCCGAGCCGATATGATCAACGCCTTCAATCACACGAACTTCCAAGGAATCCAGACGAGTATCACTTCTGCGAGCTTTGGAAGATTCACTTCGACCCGGGGAGCCCGCTTAGTGCAGTTTAACGCGAGACTCACGTTCTGAAGAAGATGCCCAGGAAATTGCCGCTTGTGAAAGCCCTTACGCCGTGTTTGCTGTGAAAAAGTTGGCGACCCAGCTCGAATACGGACACTACAACAAGACCTTAAGTTGCTTGGTATCGAAGTCCATCGAGCTGGATCCATTCTTTCACAAGCTTCGCGGGCTGGGTGTGAGGGTTGCACGCAGCGGCGATTCTCTCATCCACCTGAACAAGCCCAACAAATGGGAGTACCGTGGAGTCGTTCCTGTCGGCGACCCCTCCCCCATTCTCAGGCGTTGGGTCGAGCTGATAAGGTGTCGCTAGAATCCCCACTGTTTTCTGGGTGGTACCGGGTTGCTCAGTATTGAGTCGATAGCAATCAGGCTCAGACCGGCGGGGGTCGCGTCCGCGCGCCGCTAATCCTTCGCCTGACCTTCGGCGCCTTCTCTCCCCAGCGACAAAACGGCAGAGAGTTGAACTTCGTCAGCTGCAAGTGACCCTAGAGGACAAGGAATGGTTCTGATGTTGAGGCGCAGGGAATTTCTGGCCGCTATGGTTGCTTTGCCCGCAGCGCGCGCAGAAGCGGAAAGGAATGCCTTCGAGCCTCTGACCAGAGAGGCCTCTTCGTTAGGAAAGAAGGCGTGGCAACCGATGTTGACTTACTTGGCGGATCTTCACCGTCGCGGAACACACCCGGTGCAGCCACCCTTTCCTTATCCTTGGGAGGACCTCGGCCCTGGGTATCATGCCCGCGCGTTCGGGCACTGGGATGTGGTCCACGAAATCATCGACGTGTTGCCTGCGTTGAAACAGCATGCCGAATGGCAGATTCGGAACAATTTGGCCAATCAGGGAGCTGACGGTCACGTCCCCGGCCTTATTTGGGTTAAAGCCTCTCATTTGCCGGAGGGCCATCCACCCCGCTGGAACAAGGAAGCAAGCCATCCGCCGCTGTGGCCTACGGCGGTCTCGGACTACCAGTCACAGTATCGCACGCTGGAACTCACACGCTTTTGCTATCGGCCTCTAAAGAATCAGATCAAGTGGTTCGAAACCCAGCGGAAGGCCGAACCTGCTGGCTTTCATTATTCCCGCTCAAATTGGGAAAGCGGCATCGACGACGATGTTCGGCAGCCTTTCGGCGATTCCTTCGAGCCACGCAAGGCCTTTATCGATGCGACGTGTCACGTGTATCAAATGTACGACTGTGCAGCCCAATGGGCCGCCGCTCTGGGTGAAGTTGAGGAGGGAAAGCAGTTCTCTTCCAAGGCTGCGGCTCTGGCAGAGTACGTTCGCACGGAACTTTACGACGGGAAGTCAGGTTTCTTCTATGATGCTTGGTCCGTCCACGATCCTGCGAAACGGGTGGAATCCTTCGTGGCCATCTGGCCTCTGGTTTTTGGGATCGCTACGCCCAGCCAAGCCGGTCGCCTGGTCGAGGAGCATGTCATGAACCCCAAGCGGTTCTACACCAGGCACCCCATCGCCTCGATTGTGCCCGGAACACGCGGCTACGAACTGCTCACTTGGCATGGCCCGGCGTGGAACAGCATGACTTACTGGGCCGCACGCGGCTGCCTGCGCTATGGCTTCAAGACCGAAGCGCGCAAGCTTTTGGAAACCGCCTTGGACGCTTCAAACGCCCAGTTCGCGCGAACGAACACGATCTGGGAGTTCTTTCATCCCGATGGTGGACGCCCGGAAGATATGAGGCGAGAAGTGAAGCCGCCATACGAAATGCCCCGGCGGGACTATACGGGCCACAATCCGCTCTTCGCGATGGCAAGGCTTCTGGCACACGGAATTCACTAAAGGAAAAGCGGCTTGGGTATGTTCCTCGATAGGTGGCGATGCGAGCCGCGGAGGGGCTGGAGTAGCCGCGACCCCTGAACTCCTTCGACTACGGCGTGCAGTATGTTGCTCGAGCGGTCCTTCACTTTTTTCATGTTTCTTCCATTCAATACTTGCCAAAACGGAGGCCGATGCCTACCTCGGGGGGAATCATGTTCCGCCCGAAAAAAGCCGCTCAATCGCTTTTCATCCTGAACTTGCGGGAACCACTCATGCGAGGCCGAACCAGATTGTTGTCTACGTTGAGTTTGTTCTGCCTTCTTTGCGCAGTCCCTGGGGCATTGCTGTTGTCCGCGCGACCTTCAGAGAGAATTTTGTCTCCAGATTCTACAGAGTTTCAGAATCCTCCGAAGCACTATCGCCCATGGACGATTTGGTGGTGGTTCGGAAATGCCAGCGACGCGCAGGATCTTGCCTTTGAATTGACTGAAATGGACAAGGCAGGAATTGGGGGGGCAGAGATCTTCCCCGTTTACCCGTTGAGTGAGAATGACCCTGCAAAGCCAATTCAGAACGCTCCACTCTATTCTGCAGAATGGAAGAAACTTTTCACCTCAGCTCTGCAGGAGGCAGAGAAGCGGGATATGAAGCTCAGTTTGCTGGGAGGAAGCGGCTGGCCGCTGGGAGGACCGTGGGTTCCGCAATCGTTGTCTTCGAAGGCGGTGGCGCACGGAGTCCTTGGTTTGCATGGACCGGGAGAATGGGTAGGCAATTTGCCTGCGCCTATCGCTGACAAAATTTGGAGCGTCGACAGACTGGAACGGCTGGTGATGGTCGGCGGCCAAAATGGGGCAGCACCCCCACGAAGACTGGTGATTCCCCTACCCCCGAAAGACGACCGGCTGCGATTGAATATTCCGGCAGGAGAGTGGCGCCTGTACGCCGTCTATCGTATGTTCACCAATCAGCAGTTGGAGCGCGGCGGACCGGGCGGCCAGGGGCTCGTCCTCGATCATTTCGATACTCGAGGACTGGACCTGCAATTGAATCAGCTGGAAAGTTTGCTGCCAACCATTCAACGCTTTCGGCCTACAACATTTGTCGGCTTCGCCGCCGACAGTTTGGAACTGGAAGACAGCAACTGGAGCGATGATTTCCTGGATGAATTTGCTCGCCGGCGCGGTTACGACCTCACACTCTACCTGCCCGATCTGTGGGACCGCGTCGGTCCAGAGTCCAACGGTGTTCGCCAAGATTTCCTGGAGACCGTTTCCGAGCTGATGCTCTCTCGTTACTTTCAGCACTACACCGCCTGGGCGCGCAAACACGACCTGCAATCCATTGTGCAGTCCCACGGAACAATTGCGGATGTGCTCACGGCCTACGGGAAGGTGGACGTGCCGGATGTGGAGACGATGTGGCCTGGTTCGGAGCGCCTCCAGGTGAACCTCCGCAGCCGCAGGCTAGGGGTTTCAGCTTCGCACATCTACGGCAAACAGAAAGTGTCAGCCGAAAGTTACACGTGGCTGAAGATGCCCCGCTTTTTGGTTTCGCTTGCCCTGATGAAAGCTGCCAGCGACGCGCTCTATATTGATGGCGTGAATCAAATCAAGAACCACGGCTACAGCAGTTCGCCGCGGCGTGTGGGCAAGCCTGGGTGGGTATTTTACGCCTCCACTCTGATCAACCATAACCAGACTTGGTGGCCGCACTACCGGGCGTTGGCGGCCTACGTAACGCGGATGAATTACCTGATGCAATCGGGCCAGTATGTGGCCGACGTTGCTCTTTACCATAATCTGCCCGACGCACGCGCTCACTTTGACCATCCGAAACCAGAATGGTTGGAAGACTACGCCTGGCGGCATCCCAAGCGGGATCCGGGTCTTGATTCGGCGGCCGGAATCGCGATGAAACTGAGAGACTGTGCCGACCGTTTGCAACAGGCCGGCTATGGGTTTGATGTGATCAATGACGACGCTCTGCTCAACCAGATGAGCCTATCCCAGGGGATGCTAAGCGGACAGGGCATGAGCTATCGGGCTCTCGTGTTCTACAATAGCGCGTCCGTGCCAGTACCAACCCTGATGCGAGCTCGAGATTTCGCCCGCGCTGGAGGCGCCGTCGTTGCCGTGGGGCGATTGCCGGAAGAGGGTGTAGGCTTGTTGCGAATGGCGGAACAACGTCAAGAAGTCAAGTCTCTGAACGAAGAAATTTGGGGCAAGGGGAAAGGCGTGTTTCTGAAAAGTCTGGACGATCTCTCAGCCTGGCTGGATCAGCACATCGGGCCTGACTTTCGGATGAAGACAGGCGAAAACGAAATAGGATTTATCCATCGCAGGTCGGGAGAGCGCGACATTTACTTCGTGGCAAACGGGGCTCGGCATGAAGTCTCCGCCGAACTCGCTTTCCGGGTCGTCGCCAAAACAGCTGAGCGATGGAACCCCATCGACGGTAGGGTCACGAGGGTGAAGAACTTCCGCACAGAAGGACCCGTTACGACCATTCCCATAACCCTCGGACCTTGGCAGTCGACTGCCTTTGTATTTGCGTCTGAGAGATCGAACTCCTCCCAAGAGATCTCAAGTCCGCAGATCTCAACGACGATCTACCCTGTTACTGGGCCGTGGCAGGTGGATTTCCCTGAACCGCTCAACCAGGGATTTCAGTGGACGAACCTGCGGGATTGGATTGCATCGCCTGAAACGAGAGATTTCTCCGGAATTGCCGCTTACCGAGTGGGTATCAATTTGCCCGCGAATTTTGACACCTCACTTCCGGCGCGTATCGATTTGGGAGAAGTGAAGGAGAGCGCGGAAGTCGTGGTGAATGGCAGCAGCATCGGGATAGCCTTCATGCCTCCGTACCAGGTGCAGGTCACGGGTCGTTTGAAACCGGGTGAAAACCAATTGGAAATCAGGGTCGCGAATCTTTGGAACAATGGTGTCCTGGCGATGCCAAAGAAGCCGAGCAAGGTGCCGGCACCGGGTTACGGCATCACCGATGTCCTCTACGGACCCACTGAACGAAAACTGATCTCTTCCGGACTTCTTGGACCAGTGCAGATTGTTCAGGCGACTGACAGTGAATCGTAAGTCAATGCTCTTAGTTGTGTGGTGTGCGCGAGTGAACCCGTTTGGTGTTTGTCGGCGCAGCCCCTTTCGAGTTCAGGGGCCTAATGTGGCGTGTGAGAAAAGCCTCAAACAATGGAGACGTCATTCGGTCCTCGTAATTGGTAATGATGATCGGTCGGCTCCACCCAGACCGGAAAGGTAACTATGAACTTCAAACTCACCGTTCTCAGCTTGTTCCTGGTATCCAGTTTTGCGCATGCAGGCGCGGTTGTCTTCAAGTCTGAGCCTGGGAAAATTGCCGTGGAAATCGATGGCAAACCCTTCACGAACTACTACTACAATTGGAGGACGTCCAACCCCTTTCTGCATCCCCTGAAAACTACGACGGGATTGACAGTGACCCGCGGGTTTCCCGTGGAGAAGGTCGAGGGAGAGAGTTCCGATCACATCTGGCACCACGGCCTGTGGTACTCGCACGGCGATATTAACGGTGTAGACTTCTGGAGGGAGATCACGGGCGATCCCGCGCAGGACAAGAAATTTCCGTTACCGGTAGGCCGCATCGTGCCAAAGTCAGAACCAAAAACGTCTTCGAAAGGAAACTCGGGTACCCTCACGGCTGAGTTGGACCTGATGACGCCGGCGAAGAAGTCTCTGGGTACGGTGGTAGAGTCATTCACGTTCTCACGGCAAGGCGCCAACCATGTTGTGGATTTGCTCGTCACCCTGCGAGCCGACCAGGGCGTGGCTCTGAAAATGGGCGATACCGAGGAAGGGTCTCTCGGTCTGCGTTTCGCCGATGAATTCCGGCAAGATAGAGGCGCCACGCTTTCGAATTCCGATCGCCTCGTGACGACTGAGAAGATCTGGGGCAAGCGCGCGAAGTGGGTGGATTATTCCACAACGCTCAAAGGCCACAAGGCCGGAGTGGCCATTCTCGATCACCCGAAAAATCCCAAGCATCCTACTTACTGGCATGCACGCGGCTATGGCCTCTGCGCCGCCAACCCATTCGGAGAGCACGATTTTCACGACGACAAGTCGCGCGATGGGAGCGTAACGATCCCTCAAGGCGGCTCACTGGAGTTTCGCTACCGGGTGGTGATCCATCCGGGCGACGCCAGGGACACGAAAGTCGAGGAACTCAGCGCAGCCTTCAAATAGGATTCGCAAGACTCGTCGTGCTCGTCTCTGAAGAAAAGCCGAGGACGACGAGGAGGAACGCCGCAACGCGGCGTGAGAAAATCCCATGAAGCCAACATCACTTGCTGCAACGCGCCGCAAGTTTCTTTCCACTGCCGCCACGGCGGTGACGCTGCCCGTATCGCAGCTGATCGGCGACTCCATCTCTTCCGGAGGGAGCGGCCGTATCGATTGCCAGAGTCATCTGTTTGTGCCGGAACTTCTGGACTTCATGGAGAAGCGGAAAACGGCGCCCTACGTTTATCGCACCGGTGGCGATCGTTACGTTGTCGTGGGCGAGTGGCATCGGCGAATTTTGCCGAAACACACCGACGTCGCTGCCAAGCTGGCTGACATGGATGCGAATGGCATTCAGATGACAGCGCTCAGCATCAATGATCCCGGACCAGAAATCTTTGGCAAGGACGGGCTCGCGATCGCTCGAATGGTTCACGATTATTTGGGCGGCTTGGCGAAACAGTATCCAACGCGATTTTTCGGCCTGGCGACTCTGCCGCTGCAAGACATGGACGGCGCGCTGGTTGAACTGGATCGCTGCGTCGATAGGCTGGGGATGCGCGGGGTTCTGCTGTATTCGAACCTCGATGGGAAGTTTCCTGACCTCGAGGAATTTCGACCACTGTTTGCGCGCGTGCAGGAACTGGATATTCCACTGTTGCTCCATCCTGCCTATCCAACCACGTATGACGCGACCAAGGGCTACGAGATGGTGGCGGGTTTGGGTTTGATGTTCGACACGACGATCGCGCTGAGCCGGATCATTCTGGCAGGAATTCTGGATCAGTTCCCCAAGCTGAAGCTGGTCTGCCCGCATGTGGGTGGCGCGCTACCCTACCTCATCGGCCGGATCGACCACCAGACCCAGGTACTCAAGCGCGGCGCTGATAAAATTCGAAAGCCGCCCAGCGAGTATCTGAAAGAAGTATATCTGGACACTGTTACACCGATTGCGCTGGGCGTCAGGTACGCATACGACTTCGCGGGGCCGGACCGCCTCTTGTTTGCGAGCGATCATCCCTGGGTGGACCCGAAGCTGATTGCCGGAAATATCGAAAGCCTGAAGTTTCCAACAGAGGATGAGAGGAAGATCTTTACAGGCAATGCGCGCAGGCTGTTCAAACTCGTGTGAAGAGGACCGTAGCGCAGACCCGCGTTTTGTGAGGGTCTGCGGCAGTAATCCTTGAGCATTCCTGAGACATTCATTCAAAGCCGCAGACCGGCAAACTGCGCAGGTCTGCGCTACATTGGATTGAACATTCGCTGTGAACCTGACCCGACGAGAACTGCTTCAGGCGTTGACGGCACTGCCTGCCCTGCCACTGCTGGCTAATAGCGGAACAAAGTTTCGCCTGGCGATCTGCAATGAGACGTTTCAAGGCTGGACCTTCGCGCAGATGTGTCGTGGAGCACAGCGTCTCGGCTACACTGGAGTGGAGATTGCTCCGTTCACCCTGAGCGATGACCCTGCAGCGTTGCCTGCCGAAAAGCGACGCAAACTGCGACGCACGATGGCTTCGGAGGGTATCGCGTACGTTGGCCTGCACGCCATCCTGACGGCGCCCAAAGGGCTGCATGTCACGACTCCCGATACGGGGGTTCGGCAGAGGAGTTGGGAGTACGTCCGCAAACTCGTCGATCTCGCTGCCGACCTTGGTGAGGGCGCCATTGTGGTGTTCGGCTCGGGCAAGCAACGTTCGGCCATTGGCGGCCTTTCCGTGGCTGATGCGACCGCCCACTTCCAGGAAGGTCTTGCGCGCGTGGCGCCAACCGCTGAGGCTCGAGGAGTGACCATCCTGATCGAGGCGCTGGCACCGCACCTGAGCAACGTGGTGACGAGCCTGGAGACCTCTGTGGAGATGGTGATCCAAATCGGCAGCCCCGCTGTCCAGACCATGTTCGATACGCACAACGCGGTCAAAGAGCCCCAATCCCACGGAGCGCTGATTAAGAAATATGCCCGCCACATCCGTCACATTCACATCAACGAGATGGACGGGCGGCATCCAGGCACGGGAACCTACGACTTCAAGGGCGTGCTGCGAGTGTTGAAAGAGTTGTCTTACCGGCACTGGGTTTCGCTGGAAGTGTTCGATTTCAGTGCCGGGCCGGAAGCGATTGCCCGTGAGTCAGCACGCCTGGTGCGGCAGTGGGAGTCTGAGTTGGCGTGAAAAGCAACAAGCTCGCCAGGCATGCGTTTGAACCTATTCTCAAAAGAGGAGGACTTTTATGAATCGCCGATATTTTCTGAAATCAACGATGGCTGCGGCAGCCTTGTCCCAGAGACTCGTCGCTGCCAGTGACAAGGTCAACATTGCCGTGATGGGTGTGCGCGGCCAGGGCAAGAACCTCACCGGTATGTTTGCCTCCCTGCCGGACGTGAACATTCCTTATCTCTGCGACATCGATCAGAATGTCTTCGGCCCAGCCACAAAAATTGTCGAAGACAAGAAGGGCGTCAAACCACAGCTCATCGGCGACATTCGCAAGGCGCTGGATGACAAGAATGTGGATGCCATCGTGATTGCGACCCCCGATCACTGGCACGGTCCGGCGACGCTGCTGGGCTGTGCAGCTGGAAAAGACGTTTATGTTGAAAAGCCCTGCTCACACAACCTCAAAGAAGGGCGACTGATGGTGGAGGCGGCGCGGCGGCACAAGCGCGTCGTGCAGCACGGCACGATGTATCGCAGTTTCCCAAGCTCTATCAGGGCGATGGAGTATATCCATTCAGGCAAGATCGGCAAGGCACTGATGGCGAAGGCGTGGGATGTGCAGCTCCGCGACTTTATCGGTCACAAGGAAGACGGCCCGGTTCCGGCGGGAGTGGACTTCGATACCTGGACCGGGCCGGCCCTGATGCTCGCGTTTAATTCAAACCGCTTTCATTACAAGTGGCACTGGCATTGGAATTATGGCACGGGCGATGTGGGCAACGACGGGGTGCACCAAATCGACCTGGCCCGCTGGGCGTTGGAGGTTGAGACGCCGCTCGAAGTAACCGGCATGGGCCGCAAGCTCTTTTTCGATGACGATCAGAAGACGCCCGACACCGTCAACGTGACGTTCGAGTATAAAGACAAAGCGCTCATCTTTGAAATGCGCATCTGGAACCCTTACGGTATGGAAGGACAGGAGAATGGCGTGGCTGTCTACGGCACCGAGGGCGTGGTACACATTGGACGCTGGGATTCGGAGAAGGGCGGCCGCAAGCTCGGTTACCGCGTGTATGACAAGAAACACAAGCTCATGCTCGAAGACTACGAAACCGAGATCCAACCCTGGCATCACCGTAATTTCATCGAATGCGTCCGCTCCCGCAAAGCTCCGAATGCCGAGATTGAGATTGGGCACGCGTCCTCATTGCACGCCCATCTCGCCAATATCGTAGCGCGCACCGGCAGGCCGGTGAAGTTTGACGCCAACCTGGAGACTGCTCTCGGCAACGAGGCGGCTCAAAAGCTGCTTGGCCGTGAATACCGGAAGCACTGGGCCACCCCGAAGACGACGTAGCATGGTGGTCAGCATCCGTCGCTCCGGGCGGTTCTCGAGAGAATGTAGCGCAGACCTGTGCAGTGTGCAGGTCTGCGGCTTTGCGAGGTTGTGAAGGTGAGGAGCCAGGATTTGGTCAGAATCTAGACGTCCGGAGTGAAAAGCCGCAGACCCGCAAAAGGCACGAGTCTGCGCTACAGTTCTACAGATTTGTTTGCGGTCTGCGGCTTGAGAATCACGTCAATAAGCCATGGTTCGAACGAGAGCACAATCTCACTTCCTGAGAAATCGCGCAAGCCTGCCTGAAAAAGCCGCAGACCCGCGGAAGACGCGGGTCTGCGCTACAAGCTTCGTGCTGGTCTTTTTCGCTTTTGGCTTCTCCTGGAGACTCGCTGCGGCTCAGTTCCAACTTCCACCACCAACCAACTCTCGCGTCGATTTCAAGCGGCAGATTGCGCCGGTTCTGCAGCGCTGCCATGTCTGTCACGGATCCGAACAACAAATGAGTGGGCTTCGCCTTGACCGACGGGACGACGCGATGCGTGGCGGCTATTCCGGACTTGTGATTCAGCCTGGCAACAGCGCGGCGAGCCGGCTCATCCTTCTGGTCGCCAGCCAGGCGGAAGGAAAAACGATGCCGCCAGTCGGACGTAAGCTCACGGCACGAGAAATCGGTCTGCTGCGCGCCTGGATCGATCAAGGTGCAGCCTGGCCGGAGGAGGAGGGCAGGGAAATCGACTCTCAGCCTTCATTGGCCCGCGTGGAGAAATTGGCACATTGGTCATTCCAACCGATCCAGAAGGTTGCCCGGCCGCCCGTGCGGAACCAGGCGTGGGTCAGAAATCCGATCGACCAATTTGTCCTTGCCCGGCTGGAATCCGAAAGCATCGAGCCCGCCCCGGAGGCGGACAAGGTGACGTTGCTTCGTCGCTTGAGCCTTGACCTCACGGGCCTGCCGCCCACGCCTGGAGAGGTGGCAGGCTTTTTGGCCGACAACCGGCCCGACGCCTACGAACGCGAAGTTGACCGGCTGCTATCTTCGCCGCACTACGGGGAAAGGTGGGCGCGCCATTGGCTGGATCTCGCGCGCTATGCGGATAGTGACGGCTATGAGAAAGACCGCGTGCGGCCCCACGCGTGGCGGTACCGGCACTGGGTGATCGACGCGTTGAACCGCGACATGCCCTTTGATCAATTCACAATTGAGCAGATCGCAGGTGACCTCGTGCCCAAGGCGAGCGTGGAACAGAGGGCGGCCACCGGGTTTCACCGCAATACGCTCACGAACCGCGAAGGCGGCATCAATATCGAGCAGTTCCGCTTCGAGCAGGTGGTAGATCGCACCAACACCGTGGGAACGGTCTGGTTGGGGCTGACTGTCGGCTGCGCCCAGTGCCACGACCACAAATATGATCCGATCAGTCAGAAGGAGTACTACCAGCTCTTCAGTTTCTTCAACAGCGCGGAAGAGGTCAACGTGGAGGCGCCTTTGGCAGGAGAAATGGGACCTTATCTGCAAGCGTTGCCCGACTACCGCAAGAAACGAAGTGAACTGATAAGCCAGTACGGCGTGCCCCCGCTTCAGACAGCCTGGGAAGAGAAAATGCTGCAGGCGGCTGTGAACCCTGGCAAGTGGACCGATTGGGATCATGCCTACGACGCCTTTCAGAAGTATCTGGATGGGGCTGACAAGATCCTGCGGTCGCCGGCCGGCCAGCGGACGGAGAAGCAGAAGGACGCGCTGACCGATCATTTCGTTGAGAACTACCACCGGGTCATCAGCAAGGAACGTGATAAGGAGCTGAAGTTCAAAGAGCTTCGCAGGCAGCTCCGCGAGATGGAAAGCGCTTTCCCAGCGCTCAGCGAGGCGCCTGCAGTTGCCGAGGAAGCCGCGGCCAGGACAACTCACGTACACATCCGGGGCGACTGGCGTAACGCGGGGGTGGCTGTTGAACGCAACACGCCGGCGGTGCTGCCACCACTTCCGGCGGATGCACAAATTTCCAGACTAACGCTGGCGAAATGGCTGGTGGCCCCGAATCATCCTTTGACGGCGCGAGTCACTGTGAACCGGATATGGCAAGAGTATTTCGGGCGAGGCCTGGTGCGAACGTCAGAGGATTTCGGCACGCAAGGTGAAAAACCGTCCCACCCTGAATTGCTGGATTGGCTTGCAGCCGGGTTTCAGCAAAATAGCTGGAGCCTGAAAAAGTTGCATAGGCGGATTGTCACATCGGCAACCTACCGGCAGTCTTCAAACTTCAGGCCCGAACTGCAGAGCCGAGACCCTGGAAACACACTCTTGGCGCGGCAGACGCGCCTGCGGCTGCCGGCTGAGCTTATCCGCGATTCAGCCCTCGCCGCGAGCGGCCTGCTCTATCCGGCGATCGGTGGAAGAAGTATTCGGCCTCCACAGCCGGCGGGCCTTACGGACTTGGGCTATGCCAGTTCGCTGCGCTGGCAGGAAAGCCAAGGACGAGACCGCTATCGCCGCGGGCTCTATATCCTTTTTCAAAGGACCGTGCCTTACCCGCAGCTGGCCAATTTTGATGCGCCCGATTCGAATGTCACGACCTGCCGCCGCACGCGGTCGAACACGCCGCTCCAGGCACTGAATCTGCTGAACGATCCTGTGTTTGTCGAAGCTGCGCAAGCCCTGGCAGCTCGAACGCTGCGCGAAGCACCGGCTGAGTTTTCGTCACGCCTTCAGCATGCCTTCCGGCTTGCGCTCATTCGCCCGCCAAGCCCGAGAGAACGAGACTGGCTGGCAGACTACTACCAGAAGCAGCTGCTAGCGGTGGAGAAGGAACCGGCGATGGCCGCAGCACTTGCTCCGTCCGAGGCGGCCGGTGCTGCTCCAACGGAAGCGGCTGCCTGGACCGCGCTATCGAGCGTGCTGCTCAACTTGGATGAGTTCATTACGCGGGAGTAGTCAATCAAAGTGCTGAGTACTGAGTGGTGTAGCGCAGACCCGTGTTGTGTGCGGGTCTGCGGCTTTTTCTGGGAGGTTTTCATGCCGCTGAGCGCCGCCAGGATCAATGAAAATGATGCTTTGTCATTCTCGTCGTCGTCCTCGGCTTTTCTTCGAGGACGAGCACGAGGACGACGATGAGGATGATATGACAAGCAATGCTCTTCCTCACGATCGCGCTTCCGAGCTTTCACGCCGTGCGTTCCTGCGGGACTGCACAGGGGGGCTGGGATTAATGGCCCTGGCACATTTACTGGCTGGCGAGGGGCACGGTGCGCTCGGCGATTTGCCGGCCACTAATCCCCTGGCTCCCAAATTTCCCCACTTTCCAGCCAAGGCGAAGAATGTCATTTTTCTTTTCCAGGAGGGCGGCCCCAGCCAGCTCGATCTCTACGATCCCAAGCCGCAGCTGCAACGCTGGCAGGGGAAGCCCCTGCCGCCCTCTATGACGAAGAACTTGAATTTCGTCTTCATCAAGCCTTCTGCCAGCGTCGTTGCCAGCCCGCGCCAGTTCAAGCCGTTCGGTAAATCGGGGACTGAGTTTTCCGATTTCATTCCCCACCTCGCCTCTTGCGCGGACGACCTCTGCGTCGTTCGGTCTATGTTTACCGAGGCCTTCAACCATCATCCTGGTCAGTCGTTGCTGATGAGCGGATCGACGCAGTTTGGTCGTCCAACGCTGGGCGCCTGGGCCACGTACGGCCTCGGCAGCGAGTCACAAGACCTGCCGGCGTTTGTCGTGCTGAGCTCGGGCCGCGGCACCAGCGGAGGCTCAAACAACTGGTCGAGCGGCTTTCTTCCCTCGACGCACGCCGGCGTCGTGTTTCGCAACACAGGCGAGCCCATTCCCTATCTGCCCAGCCCTGTCGGGTTCAACTTCGAAACACAACGAGCTCGCATCGACGCCATCCGAAAGCTCAACGAAGAGCGCTACCGCGAGACCGGGGACGCCGAGATCGCATCCAGGATCCATTCCTACGAATTGGCGTTTCGCATGCAGATGGCAGCCCCCGGCTTGCTGGACTTTTCGAATGAGCCGGCTTCCATCCTGGAGATGTACGGTGTCAATCAAGAGCCGACACATCCTTACGCGGTCAACTGCCTGCTGGCGCGCCGCATGGTTGAGCGCGGTGTGCGTTTCGTGATGCTGGCTCACGCGAGTTGGGACGACCATCAGGAACTCGACAAGAAACTGAAAAAGAACTGTGACATGACCGACCGCCCGGCGGCGGCGCTCATCAAGGACCTCAAGCAGCGCGGCTTGTTGGACAGCACGCTGGTGATCTGGGGCGGTGAGTTCGGCCGGACGCCGATGGGCCAGTTCGAACGTCTGGATGAGGCCGTCGGACGCGACCATCACCCTAACTGTTTCAGCATGTGGCTGGCGGGTGGCGGGATCAAAGGCGGCCAGGTAGTAGGCAAGACCGACGACCTGGGACTTAATGTCGTCGAGGACAAAGTCCACATCCACGACTTGCAAGCCACAATCTTGCATTGTCTGGGTTTTGATCATACGCGCTTGACCTATCGGCACATGGGCCGCGACTTCCGCCTGACCGATGTCGCCGGGCAGGTGGTGAAGAAGCTTTTGAGCTAGGCGCGGTCTGCAACTGGAACTCAGTGGGCCAGGTCCTAAACGCCTGCTGACCCAGGAGACAAGAGATAGTGCGATCATGGCTGCTTCCCGCCACGCTCAACTCGGCGAAAACTGAAAGTGGCCGGTCAAGCACACCTGGGCCAAGATTTGCGGCGTGATCCCGAAGACTGCTTGTTTCTCCTTTCTCGGCCAGGAGAGCTGAAAGATCGTAGAGGCCGCTCTATGAGCGGCTGGTCCGTTCTGAGAACGGACACTACACCAAAGACTTACAGTTGCTTGCTTTCGAAGCCCATCGAGGTGGATCCATTTTTCACAATTTCAGGCCATGCGGGAGTCCAGGCACCAGGTCTCTGCGCTACCGGTTTAGGAACACTCAATGAACGCACTTCACTTACTGGATTACCTGGCTATCCTGCTGTATCTCTCGGTAGTCGGCTTCGTCGGCTTTTGGGTTGGACGTCGGCAGAAGACTACTGCCGAATACTTCGTCGCCAATCGCAGCCTGCCTGGGTGGGCCGTCGCGTTCAGCATCGTTGGGACGGTGATCAGCAGCGTGAGCTTCGTGGCCTTCCCCGGGGCGGCGTTTGCTGAGAATTTCCGCTTGCTGGTTCCCAACCTGATGGTTCCGTTCATCCTGATTTTTGTGGCCCTCATCATCGTTCCCTTCTACCGGCACGTTGTCGGCATGACGAGTTACGAGTATCTCGAGCGTCGCTTCGGCCTGGGGGCGCGGATGTACGGATCCTTTGGCTTTGTTGCTCTGCGTGTGTTTGATCTCGGCTTCACGTTGCTATTGACAGCGGTCGCCCTGGAGGTGATCACCGGCTGGAACATTCAGTTGGTGATCGTGGGCATCGCCGGCTTCACCATTCTTTACACGCTCATTGGCGGCATGGAAGCCGTTGTCTGGAACGACGTGGTGCAGGGCCTGGTTCTGGCGGGCGGCGCAGTGGTCATCCTTGCGACACTCCTGTTCCGGCCGGACGGCGGACCGGCGGCAGTGCTCGCCACGGCCTATGATGCAGGCAAGTTCAGTCTGGGCGACTACTCCCTGACATGGAAAAGCCTGTTCCAGGACCGGCCTACCGTCTGGATCTTCGCCATCTCGGGATTGTCCTCGTTCGGCCGTTCGTACATCGTCGAGCAGAACATTGTTCAACGCTACCTGGTGGCACGCACGGACCGCGAAGCGCAGCGGGCGGTGATCAGCGGTGCTTCATTCTGCATTGTGATCTGGCTCACATTCATGGTCATTGGCGCCTGCCTCTGGGCTTTCTACCACATGACCGGCGCCACGCTCCCTGCAGCCATACAGGAAAAGCCTGACAACATTCTGCCTTACTTTGTGGCGACGCAACTGCCGAGCGGCGTTGTCGGGCTCATTCTGGCCGGCATTCTGGCGGCAGCCATGCAGGCCTTCAGTGCGGATCTAACGTCGGTCGCGACTGTTGCCACCCAGGATTACTTTGGACGCTTCCGCCCACACTCCACGGACCGCATCCGTCTAGTGTTCGGCCGTTGCTCCGTACTGATGGGAGGTGTGCTGGCGGCTTTGGTGGCGCTGCAACTGACCAGCGGGCGCAACCGCGCTATCTATGAGCTGGTGCCCACCCTTATGTCGGTTCTGGCTGGCGGAATGCTGGGGCTATTCGCTCTTGGGTTCCTGTCGAAGAGGGCGACTGGTCGAGGCGCTTATTGGGGAATTGGAGTTTGCGTATTGTTCGTGTTCTGGGCAACAGTCACAGGACCGCTGCAGGTCGACCTCGGCCTTAATTTCCGCCTCAATTCGCTGCTTATCGGCATCTTCAGCCATATGATCCTGTTTGCCGCTGGATATTTGGCCAGTTGCGGATTGGGTGGCGATCGCCCGGATCTGGCGGGTCTCACAATCTGGAATTTGCGCTCGAGCTGGTCCCAGCCAGTGAAAGAGGGTATACCAAGCCGGTGAACCAGACTATGAGGGCAGCCATGCTCTCATTAACAACTCCCGATTGACGGTGAAAGTCGTCTGGCCACGAATGAGGACGCTGATGTTCGGGGTCACTCGTTTTCGATACGACTCAAGTTCCAGGGGGCCGCTGTCAGCGGGATTCGATTTTTCGGTGATTATTTCGAATGATCCGGGTTCAATGCCGGGTAGAGGAGGAAACATGAAGGACGAACCTGCCGAGTACTGGAGGATCTGGACTAGACGACTCTGCTGGGTGCAACTCCAGTTTGTATTCGCTGGTGCCCTTTTTCTTGCAGGTGAGGTGAAATCCTTCAACCTCGCTGGATTGAAGCTGCTTCCCACACCTTGGGACAGAGCCGCTAACTTCGCCAAGCTGGAGCATTACGCCCGCAAAGCTGCGGCCGTTGGAGCTGATTTCATTGTCACGCCGGAGGGCTATCTCGAGGGATACGTCGGTAACGACAAGATGAATCCTTCCTTAACTCTGGACCGCTACCGCGACGTTGCTGAGCCGGTGGACGGCCAGTGGATCAAGAGAATCGAAGGCTTGGCCCGCGAGTTGAAGGTTTACCTGCTGGTTGGATTCGCAGAGCGTCGAGGTGACAAGGTCTGTAACTCGGCAATGATTGTTTCTCCTGCAGGCCAGCAGCTGGGAAAGTACACCAAAGCGCACACGGCAGGCGATGAGCCTTTCAACCAGAAGGGCTCAGAATTTCCTGTCTTCTCGACACCAGTGGGGCGACTGGGTATGTTGATTTGTTTTGATCGCCAGTTGCCGGAGACGGCCCGCATTCTCGCAATCAAGGGCGCGCAGGTCATTCTGGTCCCGGCTTTTGGTCTAGGGATTGAGGAGATCAATGAAGACATCCTGATGCGGACACGAGCCTACGAGAACTCGGTGTATGTGGCTCACGTTCATCCGAAGAATACTTTCATCGTTGATCCGGATGGCACGATCATTGCCCAGAGTCGCGGGGAGACTGAAGAGATTGTCATGGCAAGAATCACGCTGGACGCCAGGATCGGCTCGCGAAAAGCATTTCGGGATCGCCGTCCGGAAATCTACAGCGAAATCCTGAACAAGAAGTAAGCGGATCCTCGTGAAGAGGACCGGCGTCGATTATTTGTTAGGCACAAATTGGAGATGGACACGACCTCAGAAACACATTGCTCCGTAACCTTGAGGACTTGTTCAGCGAGCCGAACGTCTCCGATGCCAGGGCAGGCGCCGCAATCGCTCCTTTGCTCGGATTCCACTTGGACGGAGTGCCGGAATGGAAAGGCCGATGGATGGACGACCTGCTTGACGAGCGCATCGAAGTCGCCGCTGATGGCACAGACGTTCTTGGATCTGTGGTCTGGGGCAAGGGAGGCACAACCACCCAGTGGATGGATGCGCTTTGGGCGCATTTTGTGAGAAATGGCACCGGAAAGATCATTCGATGCACCCTTCTATTCTGCGACGACAGACGCCCAACTCAACCTTACAAGCCACATCGCAGGTTCGAGCCGTCGAGAGATTCCGCATGGTGTTACAGCTTTGCGGAGACAGTCTAACTGATGCCTGATTGATGGGGACTACGCGATGACGTCGGGAGCTTTGAACGTCAAACTGTGGCCTCAATCTGCCTAACATCACGTTCATCACAACTCTTTGGGCGCTGGAGCGAGAATCAACAGGTCTTTTCAAGCGGTATTCGCTTTTCTTCGAATTCTTGGCAGCCAGGCCGTTCAAACACTTTTGCGATTTCGTCTCCCTCCCCATGAAAACACTGCCCCGGTTCAATCGTTGCGTCATCCGCACTATGGCTTTCCTGCCAGGATTGTTGCTCGCTGTCGCCGCGTTGGTTGCGGAGCCGCGTGTCCAGACCTTCACCTACAAGCGCGTCGGCTCGCTCGAAATTAAAGCGGACGTCTACCAGCCCGCCGTCGGCCGGCCTCCTCGGCCCGTCATGGTATATATCCATGGCGGCTCGTTGATCAATGGCGGCCGTAATGGCATTCAGAAAAATCCCCTGAAGGATCTCTTTCTGGCTGGCGGCCTCATTGTCGTCTCGATTGATTACCGCCTGGCGCCAGAAACGAAACTGCCCTCGATCATTGAAGATATCGAGGACGCCTTCCGCTGGGTGCGCGAGAAGGGCCCGGTTCTCTTCGGCGCCGACGCGGAACACATCGGCGCTGCCGGAGCATCGGCCGGGGGCTACTTGACTCTGATGACCGGATTCCGCGTTCAACCCCGGCCGTGCGCGCTTGTGGCGGAAATGAGCTACGGCGACCTTGTCGGCCCCTGGCAGGCTAACCCCAGCCGCCACCCGCCACATTACGAAACCCACCTTTCCCGGGATGAAGCTTGGCTCCAGGTGTCCGGGGCGCCGATCGCCAACGGGGGAGACCGGAAGGGCGACGGCAGCGCGTTTAATGATTTCGTGCGGCGCAGCGCCGAATGGCCCAAAGCCATCTCCGGCTGGGATCCGAAAACGGAAACCGAAAGGTTCCTCCGGTACCGCCCGGTGCGCAACGTCACGCGGGACTACCCGCCCACGTTCCTGATGCACGGCGAAGCGGATACCGACGTGCCATTCGAACAGCCACAGCAGATGGCCGCTGAGCTGGCCCGCCAGGGCGTTGAGCACCGCCTTATCGGTATCCCTGGTGCCGAACATGGTTACCGAGGCGGCAACCAGCAGCTTCTCAAGGAGGGCCACCGCGAAGCGGCCGCCTTCGTTCGAAGGCACCTAACCGGGATTTCCTGCGCCCAGTCCCGCTACTGACTTCTGGCCTCCGTTCTGCATGAAGGCGATGGCTGGAGAAAACAGATGTCCTTGACATGTCAAAGGAGGTAGCCGAACGGTGTTTGTGAACCGAGGGTGCCGTCGAAATAGACCGAGCTCGTTCAGTAGTTTTCAATACGATACTTAGACTTAGTTTAGCGGATTGGGAGGATCCTGAACTCCGAAGTTGGCCTCAAACGCTTGGAGGCTGGCGTGGGGCAGACGTTCCTGTCTGCCAGTTGGAGCGGCTTTCCAGCCGCCCTAACCCCGGACTGGAAAGTCCAGCGAACCGGCAGGCTGGAAAGCCTGCCCTACGTTTTTGCTACCATCTCGCCGGTCCTCAACTTAGGAATTCAAGATTAAACTGCCTGGCCACTGGGGAGTCCAGCCAATGCGCCGAAGAGAGTTCATGAAGGCTGCTGCAACTGCACCCTTGGCCCTGTTTCGTCCTGCCTCGACGCCTGAAGCCAAGATCTGTCTGTTTACCGATCATCTGGCCGATTTTGATTATTGCGAAGTTGCCTCCATGTTGCGGCAAGCAGGTATTGGTAGCGCTGACCTGACGGTCCGTCCTGGAGGATTAGTCAAGCCCGAGCGTGTTGTCGAGGATCTGCCGAAGGCTGCAGCAGTGTTTAAGGAGAATGGACTTTCTATCTCGATGATCACCACAGGGATCACTTCGGCGAGTGATCCATTGTCGCGGGCGATTCTTTCCACGGCAGCCAGGCTTGGGATCGGATATTACAAGCTCGGGTACTATCCTTACGAGAACCTGGAGGCATGGCAGGCCAAGTTAGAGTCAACTCAGAAAGAGCTCAAGAAATTGCTGGATTTGGGACGACGGCTGGGCATTCAAGCTGGCTTCCATAATCATTCTGGACCTTTCGTGGGCGGATCCTTATGGGATTCCTGGCAGATTATCCAAACTTTGGATTCGAAGTGGATTGGGTTCTATTTCGACCCAGGCCAGGCGACCATTGAGGGGGGCGGCAATGCTTGGAGCTTGGGTTTCCGGCGCCTTTGCGAACGGCTGAAAATGATTGCGATCAAAGATTTCATTTGGGAAAAGCATCAAGGCCAATGGAGAACCCGCTGGGTCCCTCTGGGCGAGGGTATGGTACGGTGGCCCGACTTCTTTAAGATTTTGAGACAGGTTTCTTTTCAGGGTCCCATCTCACTTCATATCGAATACGATCCAGGTGGCTCGACGAAGGCAGCTCGCTTCGAAAACAGCTTAGCGGCTGCAATCCGGGACCTGCAATTCCTAAAACAGCAGTTAAGAGAAGCGTATTCCTGGGCATAAGTTGTGTGTGTGAAGTCGTAGTCTCGCGGCGAATTCATCAGGAAGCATCCAAGAACGGAGAGGCGTGTGTACTGAGGCATCCGCTAAGGCAAGCGTCGGGGAGCGGGCTCCGCGCCGTATTTTGGCGTGCGTAATACATGTGGGTCGTTTCGCAGTTGGGATTCGAATTCTGAGTCCCTTGCCGGCGTGCTTGCCGCCAGGCTGCCTCGCGATGTTGGTCAGCAGCGGCGGTGGCCAGACGCCGACATTTCGAAGCTCATTCTCCATCCTTCCCAACCCGGCTAGTTGCTGGCGCTTTCGCTCAAGGCCTTCGTATTCTTAGGGTTGTCCAAGGGCCTCACTTTCCGGCTCACTGCACCCCCATCTCCAACCGAAAACAACAATTCCAGATTGGGTTATTTCTCGCCTTTCCTGGACATTTCACCCAGCGACCTTGCAGCGACGCCAGGTATCGGGGTCGAAGTACCATGGTTCGCATTTGAAGCAAAGCAATTAGCCGTTCATCGTAGTTCCTTTCGAACTTGGCAGGAGAGATGCTTTCTTGGGGTAAACGAGGATCGTATGAACGCTGTTGAAAAAACGAAAATCCTACTGGTGGAGGATGACAATCTCTTTCTCTGGGCGCTGAACCAGTTTCTGCGGCGTGAAGGCTACGACGTCTGTCAGGCCAACTCTGGCGAGTTGGCACTAGAGATGGCTCAGAAGGAATTCTTTGATGTCGTTATTTCCGATTTCTGTCTTCCAGGCTTGAACGGAAAAGAGCTGATCAAGCAAGTGAAATCGCTGAGTCCCCTCACCAAGACCGTACTCATCAGCGCCTGTCAGATGGAAGAAACAGGTGGGACTGATGAGTCGCTGCTCAATGCTTATTTGAACAAGCCTATTGAGTTCGTGAACCTAAAGCGACTCCTGCGGGACTTGACGGCGCAGACCGCCCACGGGGAGACCCATCGTCTATGAAGATCTGCCTGATCGGCTTAAACCACCAGACGGCGCCGGTAGCGGTTCGAGAGCAGGTGTCGATTCATCCGAGCTGCATGGCAGGACCTTTACAGGCCTTCCGGGAGCTGGAAGGCGTTCTCGACTGTGCCATCCTCTCGACTTGCAACCGCTTTGAAGTGACCTGCCTGCTCAACGAAGAGACTTCGCCGGAGACTGTGTTTGTGAAGTTTCTGAGAGGCTGGCATCATCTCGAGCCCCGCACGGTTTTCCCTTCGCTTTACTTCTACTCGGGGCCCGATGCCATCCGCCATCTCTATCGAGTGGCCAGCAGTCTCGACTCGCTGGTTGTGGGTGAGCCGCAGATTCTTGGCCAGGTGAAAGATGCAATCCACGCCGCCCGCCAAGCTGGCTGTTTGAACACTCAACTGTCTGGTCTGTTTGAGAGAGCCATTGGTGCGGCTAAGAAGGTCCGCAGCGAAACTGAGATTGCCAGCTCGGCAGTTTCCGTGAGCTATGCAGCGGTGGAGCTGGCGCGAAAGATCTTTGGGGACCTGAAGGGCAAGCACGTTCTCATCCTGGGGGCGGGCAAGACCGGCGAATTGAGGCGAAGCATTTGCTGAACTGCGAAGTCGAGAGCGTCGTCGTGAGCAATCGAACGCATGAGAAGGCTGAGGAACTGGCACGCCGACTTCATGGCAAGGCTGCGCATTTCAGCGCACTTCAGTCCCATTTGAAAGAGGCTGATATCGTCATTTCTGCCACGGCCGCACCGCAGGCGATTATCAGCAAGCAGCAGGTCGCCGAAGCCGTCAAGGAACGCCCCACCCGGCCATTGTTCTTGATCGACATTGCTGTCCCGCGAGACATTGATCCCGAAGTCAATAAACTCTCTAACGTGTTTCTGTACGATGTTGACGATCTCAGCGAAGTGGTCAACAGCAACCTGAAGATGCGAGAGAAAGCTGCACAGCAGGGCGAAAGGATTGTCGCCCGTGAAGTGGAACTCACCATGAAGGACCTGGAAGTTCGCAGTCGAGGCTCTGAGATCGCGGACTTGCGGAAGACACTGGAAAAGATCTGCAGAGAGGAACTGGCGAAGGCTGAAGGCCGTCTGAGTTTCCTCGGGGAAGCCGATCGCAAAGTCCTGGAGCTGATGGTCCACCGGCTCGTCAACAGAATCTCTCATCCCTTAATTATGGAAATGAAGCAGAGTCGCCAGGAGTCCTCTTCTTAGGACAACGCCTCTTGAGCCTCTTTCAGACCGTCACGAGTTAAAGGTCAAAGCGGTTCCGCTAACAGACGCGATTGCCGGTCTTCGAGTCGTATCCCCGAATGTGCCGAACTACGATTGGGTGATATCACCACACTGCACCGTGAATTTCCCCTTAGATTCCGCTTCCTCAGTCTCATTGGGTGCCCAAGTGTGTGAGAACAGGGGCCCGACGTCGTGGCAACGCACGTGCCTTGTCTGACGGTGTGCGCTGCTGTTGAAGAGCCGTTCCAAGTTCTAGGGTCGGGAGGGGCCAATGTCATCCATCCAACCTAATTGCGTTGCCCATCGAATCGGCGGTCATGGTAGTGGCCCGGTGGACAGGCCGGGTCATCTGGTGCAGCGGCCCTCGGTTCCCAGTGTAGAAACGACGGGAAATATGATCGGCCGTTCTGCTAGCAGGTCAAAGCAGCAACTCCGCCTAGTCTTCTGGGAAACAACTTCTGGCTGCAATCTGGAGTGTGTGCACTGCCGCCGAATTGATGTCGCTGCAGAGCTAGCCAAACAGGATATGACCACCGAGCAAGGGATGCGTTTTGTGGACTCGCTGGCAGAGTGCGCCAAGCCTATTCTGGTCTTCAGCGGCGGAGAACCCCTCTATCGCAAGGACATCTTTGCGCTGGCCGAGCACGCCCGCAGCCGCGGTATCACGACCGCGTTGGCAACCAACGGAACCCTCATCGATGAGGCTATCGCCGACCGGATTGTCTCCGCTGGGTTCCAACGCGTGGCGATCAGCATCGATGGCGCCGACGCCGACACGCACGACCGCTTTCGCGGCATTCCTGGCTCATTTGCGCGCGCCCTGTCGGGTTTCCTTCGGCTGCGGCGCCGGGGAATGAGCATGCAGATCAACAGCACGCTGGCTCGGCATAACGCAGCTCAGCGCGAACGCCTGTATGAGCTCGCTTTGGCTCTGGGTGCCGAGGCGTTGCACATCTTCATGCTGGTGCCGGTGGGCTGTGGAGTCCAGATCTCTGCCGACAACCAGTTGCCCGCCGATGACTATGAGTCGATCTTGAATTGGTTCTATGACAAGTCTAAAGAGGGCAAGCTGCAGACAAAGGCAACTTGTGCGCCGCACTATTACCGAATCATGCGTCAGCGGGCTAAGGCCGAGGGCGTCAAGCTGTCATTTGCTACCCACGGCATGGATGCGGTGACACGAGGCTGCCTGGCGGGCTCGGCCGTCTGCTTTGTATCGCACAAGGGCGAAGTCTATCCATGCGGCTATTTGCCGGTGGTCGCGGGAAACGTGCTGCAACAATCCTTTTCAGATATCTGGCAGAAGTCATCCGTGTTCGCAGAACTTCGGGATACAGACAACCTCGAAGGCAAGTGCGGCTGCTGCGAATACAAGAACGTCTGCGAAGGCTGCCGGGCTCGTGCGTTTGGAGAGACTGGTAACTACCTCGCCGAGGAACCCTACTGCAACTACATCCCGCGAACGATGCAGTCAGCTCCAGAGTTGCGAGTGCTGAGGTGACAAGAAAAGGCCGGCTGGCGACAACGATTGAGACTGGCTTCTCTCGTGCTTCAACACAGAAGAAACAAGCCCATGAGCCGAGCTCATGCCACCGCAGTGCTTCAAGCCCGGCGGGGCTGGAGCGGCAGGAAGCCGGCCTGCTTTGCAATCGTGGGGTTTGCAGTAGTGATGTTCAGATTCCTGGGTCTAACCCGTCAAAGGTTGCCGCAAAAATAAAGCTCCTATGGCAGGGGAGGGGTGCAGAGGTGAGGGATCTCGATAGAAAACACAACTGCCTCTCAGCGGATGCGGTTGCTTGTTACGCTTCGCCCCAACAAACCATCACGGGGCCAGCGTTTCCAGTCGCATGGCCAGTGCCGTGAAAAAGGCGAAGAAGACGGAATAGAGAACTTCGGTCCAGCCAATTCGAGCGAAATTCAGTTTCGCCTGAGGCTTCTGGATGCCTAACAATCCCCGAGCAACGACTGGCAGAAAGGCGACCAGCAAAATCGCCGGCACTTTGTCCAACGTGGCCAATCCGGCCATCAGCAAAGCCAGACCCAGATGATAAGACCCACACAGCCGCTGGTAGATCAGTTTCTCAGGCATTACCTTCGAACGTGCCTTGAGAAAGTTTGCCAGCACGGCCTTGATGTAGAAGACGCTGCTGGCAAAGTAGAGGATGAAGAGCCCCCAGAGCCAGAATCCCACAGGTTGCATTTGCCCCACTGCGGCATAATGGGCCAGCGGCGCCGTCAGAGTGAGCCCGCTGATTCCCACTAATTCACCTGCCACTGTGCGTAGGCGGTTCGTTTTGAGAAGCAACGTAAATGCAGCTGCGACTGGAATCCCGATCAAGGCGAATCGGGGCAGGGCTTCCAGTCCGTAATTGAAATAGAGCAGCCCGAACAGGAGCGCGCTGAGCATCCAATAGACTGCCATCCAAACCAGGTTGCTGCGCCGCAAGCGGGTATCCCGCTGAATCATTTTGCCGGTCAGCAGTTGGGCATAAGGCCGCTGTGAAAGGAAAAGCAACGTCACGGCCAAGGCCAAAAGGAGGACACGGACATTCAATGTTCCTCCAATACCCACTGCGGTAAGCAGAGGCACATAGAGCATTCCCCAGGCCCCATGCTCCTTCGGTTTGGGAACGGTCAAAGTTGATTGGGGTTTCATGTGGGTTTCTCAGCAGACAACACAAGAGAGAGGTCACACAGAGGACAAGTGGCTGCCTATTGCGAACTCTCTGCCGTGACGATGCACGGACCTTGCCAAAGCTGGCTCCTCCGCCATTCGTATCTTGTCCGAGGGGTCTGAAAGACAATTCGATCCGGCCAAAACCTGTTGAGAACCTGAACAAGCGGCTTTACGGTCACGCCCGCGAGTGAGCGTAATGCCCCAAAGCTCGACGGAATTAGACCCACTCTGAGAGAATAGAGCGTTAGTAGCGTTGCTGTGCCGAGTCAATTCCATCGAAGCGCCTTGAAGTTAGCGGGCGCAGGCGGGCTGGACCCCGAATTGCATTTTTCCAAGGTGAAGGTCTGGATAGAGCCGGTAGGCAAGACCATCCGTGCAGTCGGATTTTTGTCTATGCCCGGTTTGCAGGAGCTGTCGCCGCGTGACCCTTAAAGCCCCTCCCTGGCACGCAGGCAGGATGGCTCCTGCAGCTTCATCACGCCGAAAGAGAGGAATGCCATGAAGAGAACACGCCGCATTCTCAAGGTTCTTTCAGCTCTCGTTCTTGCGGTCGCACTCATCCTTCTTCATATGCACGGCGCCACCGCTTCCGCAAAATTCACCAAAGAGACCGGGAAGAAATGTCTCGATTGTCATTCCAAGATTCCCAAGAAGGGTGAAGCCGAGCTCTATCTGACAGAGCTTGGAAAGAAGTTTAAGGAGAATGGGAACAAAATGCCGGAAGAGAAGAAGTAACAAATCGGCTAGCGGCGACCGGTAATTCCTGTGGTAAGTGTGGGTAGTTCGTGATCAAAACCCGAGACTAGCAGCATGGTCCTTCGTGCTATTGTCATCTGGCTCGTCATCCTGGTTCTTGCCATTCTCAATGGCGCCTTCCGCGTAGGTGTTCTGATTCCGCGATCCAGCGAGGCCGCAGGCCATGTTGTCAGTACTCTCATGCTCTGCGGCCTCATCGCGTTTGTCTCGTGGGTCACAATCGCTTGGCTCCATCCGGCGACCTGGGCGCACGCGGCCGCGGTCGCAATGCTGTGGGTCGTGATGACTGTGCTATTCGAGTTCGGCTTCGGCCATTTCGTAGCTGGGAAGCCCTGGACAGATCTGCTTGCTGACTACAACATCCTGCGTGGCCGCGTTTGGATACTCGTTCTCGTCACCTTAGCAACTGCACCCTGTCTTGCGGCGAGGCCGCGTGGTCTCTTCTAGGGTTCCGCTGCAAGTCTGCCTGAAGACCTGGCTTTGGTTTTTGACTGTCAGCACCTGCTTTCTCGAATGCCTTCACTCCACGCAGCGCCACCTGGCCGCGGCGGCAGAAATCGATCGATTCAGTCAGAATGCGCATCGACTCCTGCGGAGCATGGAAGCCCGTTGAATTCTCCGCTTCGACCAAATCCAAATAAAACTGAGCTTTGCGTTGGAAGTCTCTTGCTCTGGCCAGTTCGTTGTCAGTGGCACCTGACGCGCGCGCCCGCTTGATGTCGGCAATTAACTCCATCAGTGCATCCATCGCGACATTGCGTGCGCCAAAGAAACGGCTCTGAATAATTTCCACGCGGTCCTTCATCTCCGTTTCTGAAAAATGATGGCACCCCTGGCAGGCTCGGTTGACATTTAATAAAGGGCTCTGGACGTGATGGTCGCTGACCTTTAACCCACCCGCACGTTTGTAAGGCATGTGGCAATCGGCACAGCTCACGCCAGAGCGGGCATGAACTCCTTGATTCCACATTTCGAACTCAGGGTGCTGGGCCTTCAGAACAGGCGCACCCGTTTCCTTGTGAACCCAGTCCTTAAATCCGATTTCGTCGTAGTACGCCAGCATGTTTTCCACCTTGAGCCCCTTGCTCCAGGGATAGGTCAAGCGCTTCTCCGGCCCCTTAAAGTAATACTCCACGTGACACTGGCCGCAAACATAGGCGCGCATTTCTTGGGCGCTGGCCATCGTGTTCACATCGAAGTTGGCCACGCCTGCAGACGCCTTGTAAGCCTTGATGCCTTCCATGAAAGCAGGCCGGCTGACGCGAAGTCTCATTGTTGCGGGGTCGTGGCAATCGATGCACGCCACGGGATGCTTCGCCAGTTGGGTGGCTTCGGCATAAGTCATTGAATTGAGCTTCTCAAAGCCCGCGAATAGGTCCCCATTGCCGAGCTTGCGATAAGTCGTGTAGACCGATGCATGGCAATTGAGACAGCTGCCGGGCTGTTTGAACTCAGTGACCCGCTGAGTGAGGCGCTGGTCCACCAGCATGTAGGCGTGTCCGCGCTCTTCGCGGAAATCGACTGAAAACGCGTAACCGGCCCACATGAGCTTCAAACGAGGGTCGTCTTGAAGTTTGCTTTGCGAAACGACCGACCTCGGGTCGCCCTGCGTCGGAGAATGAGACAAGGATTCTGAGCCGCCGTAGCGGGTGCGGACCATGTCCACGGTGCGACGATAGTCGTCATATTGCTGGGGAAAGTTCTCGCCCCAGACTGCCGGATCGTCGGTCTCGTCCGTAAGTTCAACGACGCGGACAAAGGGAACGCGGGCCTCTTGCTTGCGTTCAAAAATGTTTACCAACAAGGCACTGACGGAAAAAGTAGCCAGCGCCACAAAGACAATCAGCCAGAGGGTCTTCTTCGACAGTGCTTTGGGTTGGGATTCGCTCATGGCTCCTTTCCGTAGCTATGAAATGAGAAATCTGACGACAGCCGCTATCGAGCGCCTGTCCCGACGATGCAGTGTGGGACGCAGCTGCCTGTGCATCCGATTGGTCTTCAGTTCCCGTGTCCAACGCCAGAATGACATCCAAGGCACGAGACCGTCTCGTTGTGGCCGCGGATGGCTTGAATACCCTGTGTCATCGCGGCGTGGCACTTGAGGCAAGCCTCCTCCGTCACGGCTACGTTGCGCGAGCGAAGCCGAATGCGATCCGGGAACCAGCCCGTAGTGAAGTAGAAGGAATGCCAGAATCCGTTCAGGGCCTTGGTCGAGTATTTGCCAACAAGTCCAGCTGGCGTATGGCAGTCGTTGCAGACCGCAGCTTTGCGGTGGCTGGCCTTCATCCACCCTTCGTACTCCCCGCGCATGACATGGCAATTCACACAGGCAGCCGGATCGTCGGTCAGGTAAGAAGCCCCCCGCGCGTAGCCGAAAGTGAAAAATCCAACTCCGAGCAGGATCCCCGCGAGTAAGGCCAGTATCGAAACGGCGACCGAGCCGGTGGGTTGGCTGAAAGCTCTTCGAAGCTTGGGCTGATCCATGAACGATATCCGTGCGGACAAAACTCGCCTTCAAAATCCAATGGAAATCCCCAGCATGATACAACCGGGGCCATGCCACACTCAGCGAAAAATCCTCGACCGCGTGAAATGCCCCAAGCCTGCCGGTAAGGCGGCAGTGGGAGCACCGAAGGGCGTGCTCTCAAGGCTGCAGCACAGTCTGTAAGGTTGGGAATTCAAGTAGTTGGCAACTGTTGTGAATTTCCACAGGGGCCGCTCGGCTGGAATCTTGATTGCTTTGCCAATTGGGGGTAGCCGTCAGAACTGGGCAGAGAGCCATAGTCGGCAAAGCTATGCGACTGCGAACCGTGAAACAGACTCCCAAGACAATCGTCTCTCGAAAGGAGTGGCTGGCGCCACGACAAGGGTCGCGAGGCCAGCGGGCGTGGGCACTTCTCGCAGCTGGACTACTCTGTCTGCTGGTCCCGACGACAAAACTGCCGGCTGCCGAGGATACCAATCAATCCTGTCTGATGTGTCACGAGGACCACAGCTTGAAGGACCAGGCGGGCCGTAGCCTGTTTGTGAGCAAAGAGCAGATGGAGCAATCGATCCACGGAAGGTCGGGCCTCAGTTGCGTGAGCTGCCACGTCGATCTGGAGTCAGTCAAAGATTTTCCCCACTCCGAGAAACTTGCCAGAGTTGCTTGCGCGCGTTGCCATGAGGATGCGCAGAGAAGCGTCGACACGAGCGTGCACGCTCAAGCGGCTCCTGGCAAGAAGACTGGCGGCTCGAGCTGCGCTTCCTGTCACGGGTACCACGACGTTGTGGAAAGCAAAGACGTCCATTCCAAAACGAATCCGTTGAACCAACCGCAAACCTGCGGTGCTTGCCACTTTGTCGAAAAGAACGGCAAGAGAGGCGAAGGCTTCGTGAAAGACTTTCTGCAAAGCACTCACGGGTTGGCTCTCAGCAGGGCCGGATTGGCCAACAGTGCCAGCTGCTCTACTTGTCACGGGTCACATGCGGTGAAAGGCGCTGCCGACCCCGCGTCGCCGATGTCTCGAAAGCAAGTGCCGACGACCTGCGGCCAATGCCATTCAGGCATTCTTAGGGACTACCTCGAAGGTGTGCATGGCCGGGACTTCGACAAGGGGATTCGGGACGTCCCGGTATGCATCGACTGCCATGGCGAGCATCAGATTCTGTCGCCGCTGGACAAACGCTCGAAAGTCTATGCAACTCAAATAGCACTCACCTGTGCCAAGTGCCATGACAACGAAGAACTAATCCACAAGTACAAGCTCCTGGGAAAACGATTGAGGACGTTTCAGGGCAGCTTTCACGGCGTTGCCTCAGCCTACGGGGAACCCAAAGTGGCCAACTGCGTGAGTTGCCACGGATTCCATAACATTCGCCCCTCCAGCGATCCGGAATCTCACATTCATCCAACGAAACTGCCCCAAACCTGCGGGAAGTGCCATCCAGGCGCCGGAGAAAAACTTTCGCAGGCGAAGATTCATGTCCTGGATCCGAAAGTCGCCAACTATGCAGGATACGTTATTCAGAAGGCCTACTTCTATTTGATCGCTGTCATCATGGGAAGTTTCGCGCTGTACATTTTCGCGGACCTGAAGGTCCGCTTGCGCCAGAAGTTCAGGAAATCACAATGAATCGCAACAGGTCACCCCTAGATCCGAGCCGGGCAGTGCTCCCAGAAGACTCGCTTGCGAGCCAGGCAGACCGTCTGATTAGCGACGACGAAGTATTCGTCCGTATGACTCGCAGCGAACGGCTTCAGCACATCACGCTTATCATCTGCTTCGTGTTGCTGGTTCTGACGGGATTACCTTTGTTGCTGGACCCTTCTGTTTGGCTAAAGAAACTGTTCTTTTTTGAAACGAGCTTCGCCTGGCGGGGATGGATTCACCGCGCCGCCGGTGCTGGTCTGATTGGGCTCTCGGTGTTTCATCTGTTCTATATTGTCTTCACCCAGCGCGGCCGGGAAGTTTTTTGGGCCCTCATGCCCAAGCTCAAAGACGTTACCGATGCGCTGCAGTCCTTTGGGCACAACCTGGGTGTGACCGGCTGGCTCCATCAAAGAGGCATTTGTCGTGAGTTCTTCGACCGGCATCCGTCCTGGCTTTTTGAAGCTCCCCCACGATACGGGCGTTACAACTTCATTGAAAAGTTCGAATACCTCGCCGTCTTGTGGGGCAACGTTGTCATGATCGTCAGTGGGTTCTTTCTCTGGGCAATTAACCTTTCTTTCCGTTTGTTCCCACTCTGGGTGTACGACGTTTTCAAGATCATCCACAGCTACGAGGCGATTCTGGCGTTTCTGGCCATCATCATCTGGCATCTGTACAACGTTCATCTCACACCTGAAGTGTTTCCAATGAGCCGGGTGTGGCTGGATGGAAAGATCACAGGCCACGACCTGCGAACACGTCACCCGCTGGAGTACGAGGCGATCCTTGAACAACGGCGGCTGAAAAGCAGTAACCACAGAGATACGGCCTCGCAGCCGTGACACAAGCTTCAAGCGCGGATCTGGGACGCACCTGCACGCAGATAAGAACCGCCGTGGCAAGCCTGACACCTGAGCCATGAGACCAGCGATCAAGGAAGGCACGCATGAGGCTGCATTGCGCACCCGAAGGAACCCGGATTCGGATCATCGAGATCTCTGGGGCTCACCATCTGCAACGAAGTCTCTCGCTGCTGGGGATTCAGATTGGCGACATCGTTCATGTTCAGCGCCGTGTGCCTTATGGAGGGCCGGTGCTCATCGGACATCGCGGTACCCAGGTTGCCCTGGGCAGGAGCCTGGCCGAACAAGTCCACGTGGAGCCGGTGGACTGAGGATCGCTCTGGTCGGACAGCCGAACTGTGGCAAGAGCACTTTGTTCAACAGTGTTGCCGGCTATCGCTCGATGACCGCCAATTTTCCTGGCGTGACGGTTCACTACACCCGCAGCCGGATTCAACTCGGCAGCCAGATTGCTGAACTGATCGACCTTCCAGGCGCCTATTCATTGACCGCCTTCAACCGCGCTGAATCCGCCACACGAGACTTCCTATGGCACGGGGAGATTGACGCAGTCGTTAACGTCGTCGACGCCTCGGTGCTCTCACGCAGTCTCGAGCTGACCTTGCAGCTTCTCGAACTCGGCCTGCCAGTGGTGGTATGCCTGAACATGATGGACGAAGCTCGCCGCAAAGGCATCCGCATTGACAGTCGAAAGCTTTCAGAACAGCTGGGAGTTCCAGTTGTCGAGACCATAGCGGCCGAGGGCGTGGGGATTCATGATCTGTTTCGAACCGTTTGGCAGCTGCCCCGCCGCCCCGCCCCGCCTCCGCGCCCTTCCAGCTACCATCGGGATACAGAAGCGGCGATCGCGGATCTCTCCTGCTGGCTGCGGCCCAACATGACAGCTCCGGAATGCATGTCCTCAAGGCTGCTTGCCATCAAGCTGCTGGAGGGTGACGAGCATTTGCTGGGCATGGCCAGCGCCGCCACGCGGGAGCGAACCACCTCAGCACGCAACGACCTGGCCGAGGCTCGCGGCCGCCCTGCGGAGGAGGTCATTGAGTCGGAACGCCACGCTTTGTCGATGCAGTTGTTCGAGTCCTGCGCCGAGGTGACGCACGCTGTCAAAGATCTGCGCGACCGGCTAGACCTGCTTCTGACCCACAAGGTGTGGGGATACCTTTTTCTGGGTGGAACGCTGATAGCGTTCTTCGGAATGGTCTATGGCACCGGGTCGCTGCTAGAACCGGTGATTCTGCGACTGTTCGACGGGGCAACGACTGCGGCTGCGACTCGGTTGAATGCCAACGGACTCGGAGTGACGATCATCACCGGATTACTGCAGGGCCTTGCAGGAGGGGTGGCCATTGTCTTGCCCTATCTCTTGCCGTTCCTCATTGGCATGGCGATTTTGGAGGACGTGGGCTACTTGCCCCGCGTTGCCTATCTCATGGATAGCCTCATGCACCGGATGGGGCTCCATGGCATTGCGATCGTGCCGGCAATTCTTGGCTATGGTTGCAACGTCCCTGCGGTGATGGCCACACGTATCCTCACCTCGGCGCGCGACCGCTTCATTGCCGCCGTCATCTCGACTCTGGTTCCCTGCTCGGCGCGCATGACCGTGATTTTTGGGCTCGTCGCCTTCTATCTTGGGCCTCTCTGGGCAGTGCTGATCTACGCCCTCAACATTGCGGTAGTGGCTGGTTCTGGGAAACTTCTGTCAACGATCATGCCTGAGGGCTCACCGGGTCTCATTCTGGAGGTCCCACCCTATCGCCTGCCAAAATGTTGGGTGGTGTTGAGCAAGACCTGGCTCCGGCTCCGGGAATTCATCGTTGTGGCCTGGCCCGTCCTGATTGGAGGAAGCGTGCTACTGAGCCTGGCGGAACACTATCGTTGGGATATCGTAGTCAACGGTACTCTCGTTCCATTCACAACTCTGCTCGGATTGCCGGAAGCTGTGGGCACGACTTTGATCTTTGGCATTCTCCGCAAAGAACTGTCGATGATCATGCTGATGCAGGCGCTAGGAACGTCTCACGTCGTCTCAGTGATGACTGCTTCCCAAATAGTTGTCTTCACGCTCTTCGTCACCTTCTATATTCCCTGTGTCGCCACCCTGACGGCTCTGGTCAAAGAGATCGGCTGGAAGCTGACAATGTCCGTTGCCGCTTACAGTCTGGCAGCCGCGACTCTCATTGGTTTAGTGGGAAGAGCTGTACTGCCCTGAGATCCCTTCAGTGTCTGTTTTCAGCCTCTAAGTGCTCGGACAATGTCACCACGCGAGATGATGCCGGCCAAACGGTTCTTCTCGTCAACCACTGGAAAACTGTGGTCGCGGGTTTCGACCATCATCTGCAGAACTCGAGTCAATGGCGTCGCGAGGTGGACTGTGCAAACATTCTGGGTCATCACTTCCTTAACGCTTCGCTTCATTAGATCGTCGTAGTGGGGGAAGACGGTGTCTGGCGTGAAAACAAAGTTCTTCAAGAAGTCGAACTTGGTCACTAAGCCAATCAGGTGGCGGCCTTCCACTACGGGAAATCCGTTGAAATCATGAGTCTCGAACAGCGGTTCGAGCTCCCGCAAGGTGAGGTGTTGAGAGATTGTCAAGACGAGCTTAGTCATCACATCTTTGGTCTGCATACACAGAAACTTCTGCAAGCGTATCTGTCTTCGACTCCCGCGCCGTCCGAGCGCCGAGCCTACTTGTCCTGAGGCATCAAGCTGCCGGGTCATGGACCACCTCGTTTCCAGTTGCTTCCTCCAGATTCAAAGCCATCTCCTGTTCCGGGCCGAAAAACCCGCTGACCCTAAAGCCATTCTTCTTGTAGACCCGGATGGCACATCGATTATTCACTTCAACCGAAAGCCACACGTCTCGGATTCCCTTGTGCCGCCCGTAATCCAGCGTCACTTCCGTGAGCGCAGTGCCAATGCCCTGGTTCCGAAAATGCTGGTCGAGAAAAATGGCAAACTCCGCACGCTGTGGATCGAACGGGCAGAGCATCGAATGCCCAATGAGCCGACCGTTCCAAAGAGCCAGAAGGTGGAAACCGCTCTTCTGAACCTGCCGGAGCCAGGCAATAATGCGGTCGCGGCCCACTGGAGGCAGCCCCTGTGCGGCACGCTTCGGTTCAAAGGCGTCGTACATCTCCACGAGCGCGTCGAATCGGCTCTCGGAGAATTCGATGACCTCGATCTCGAGTCTGGCCTTTGACCGAAAGGCTAGCAGCGCATTCGTCCGAGACGACCTGCAATGTGCTTCCGCAAAAGGACAGCGACCGTCAGCCTGCTGGGTCCAAGTGAGGAGTCCGTCCAGAGTTGGCAAATCGAGTCTCATCGTATGAACTCTACTATCGCACTCGGAGCAGGATGTCCGGCCAGCGCAGAGGCCCCCTGCTATTACTGGCACCAGCAACTCATGGCTCAAAGAAACAAAGGCTCCCAAGCGGACAATCGCATCGGCACTGTGAGGTTTGTGACGGAGAGCCGGGGGTCTGTGTCTGTCAGAGACTGTGTGGCGTTACCTACATGGGTGATTTCCCCCAAAGCGAATTTGGGAGTGTCGTGGGCTTACGCAAGATGGTGTTTCTTGACTTTGTATCGAAGCGTGTCGCGGCTGATCCTTAGCAGTTTCGAGGCCTTTGTCTTGTTGCCGTGAGTATACTGCAGCGCCTGCTCGAGAAGTTTCTTTTCAATCTCGTCGAGACCGGCACCTTCGGGTGGCAGCTTGACCACAGGCTCGCCAGAGGGGCGCGGCAACAGGTTGGCCGAACTGGGGTCAGAGATTCGGATAGGTAGATGCATTACCTTGATTCGATCCTTGTCGACCAGGATCATGGCCCGCTCGACAGCATTCTTCAGCTCACGAACGTTTCCCGGCCAGGAATAATTCATCATCAACTTCATTCCATCCGGCTTGACCTCTTTCACTTTTTTCCGGAATTGCACGTTGTAACGCTGAATGAAGTGTTCCACCAGAATGGGGATGTCCTCTTTCCGTTCGCGCAGCGGTGAAATCTGAATCGGGATCACAGAGAGCCTATAAAACAAGTCTTCTCTGAACTTGCCTTCTTTAACTGCCGCTTCGAGATTGCGGTTTGTCGAGGCCACCACTTGAACATTCACTGAAATGTCTTTAACGCCGCCCACTCGACGAAAGGTCTGGTCTTCAAGGACGCGCAGGAATTTCGACTGCAGATTGAGGTTCATTTCACTGATTTCGTCCAGGAAGACCGTGCCGCCATCGGACATTTCAAAGATGCCCTTCTTCGTGGTTTTGGCATCGGTGAAGGCCCCCTTCTCGTAGCCAAAGAGTTCAGTCTCGATCAAAGTCTCTGGAATCGCCGCGCAATTCAACGCCAAGAAGGGATGCTCGCGTCGTGCGCTCTGGTAGTGGAGTGCACGGCTCACCAGGTCCTTGCCTGTTCCGCTTTCGCCCTGCACCAGCAGCGTTGTGGCGCCCGACTGTGCCAGGCGCTGAACTAGTTCCAGCACGTCGCGAATAGCCTTGGAGCGCCCAACGATGTTTTCAAGACTGAAGCGAGATCGATTCGAGTGAGAAACCTGTGCGACCTGGGCCTTAAGCCGATGGGTCTCTAGAGCATTGCGTATCGAGTTTTCCAGTTTTTCGAAGTTGATGGGCTTCTCGATGAAATCATATGCGCCCAGCTTCAGGGCCTCCACTGCGACATCGACCACACCGAAGGCGGTAATCATGATGACTGGCACACCGGGCTGGACCTGCTTGGCTTGCTTCAGGACGTCGATGCCGCTTCCATCCGGAAGCCTGATGTCCAGAGTCATCAGGTCGGGAGTCTCCAACTGGAACTTCCTGAGGGCTTGCTGGACGTCTTCAGCCTCGGAAACCTGGTAGTTCCAGGATTCGAGCTTTTGTTTCATGGACCAGCGAATCAGTTTTTCGTCATCGACAATCAGTATGCTTGGTTGTGCCATCATCGGCCTTCCAATGACATCGGCATCCTCGAATTCAAAGCCAGGTCGATGGTGAACCGAGTGCCCTTGCCAGGTTCGCTGTCGACGCGGATGAGGCCCCCGTGGTTTGTGACGATCCGCTTGCAGGTGGCCAGACCCAGCCCTGTGCCATGCTTCTTGGACGTAAAGAACGGTAAGAAGATCTTGCCGAGTTGTTCAGGCGAGATGCCGGGACCGTCGTCGGCAACCTCAATGGTGACGCGCGAGCTGACTGGACAGTTGACATCGATCCAAACGTTGCCCCGCTCCTCGATGGCTTCGAGGCTATTCAAGATCATGTTCATGAAGAGCTGTTTCAGCTCATTCTCGTCCCCTGTGATCTGCGGCACCTCGCAACGTGCGGCCAGGTGCAAGCGGATGCCTTTGGAGTCAGGAACTTTCTGCAGGAACGAAATGACACTCTCAATCAGCTTCACCAGATCCACTTTGACGAAGTCGGGCTTCTTCGGTTTCGAATAGGAGAGCAGATTGATCACGCTCCGGTCGATCCTGCCAACTTCAGAAAGGACCTCTCCGAGGATCTGACGATGCGGGTGATGAGGCTGCAGGCTGTCGCGGATAATCTCAATCGCCCCCTTGATGCCCGCGAGCGGATTCTTAATTTCATGCGCCAGTCCAGCGGCCAGCTCACCAATTGCCGAAAGCTTCTCAGTCTGTGCCAGATGACGCTCCACTAGTTTTTGCTCAGTGATATTTTTCAGCACGGATGAGTAGCCGATAAGCTGGCCCTGGGCATCACGAATTGCCGTGCGTGTAAACAACACATCAAGCATTTGGCCATCTTTGGTCAACCGCTGAGTCTGATAGCTGCGCAGATAGCCTTCCGCTTGGGTAACGGCCGAGATCTTCTCCAGTTCCTTCTGTTCTCTTAAATAGGAGGGCATGAGCACTTCCAGCGACTTTCCCAGCATTTCCTCTTCGGTATATCCAAAAATCGCTTCGGCGCCTTTGTTCCACGATGTGATCTTCTCTTTCGAGTCCAGAGTGAAAATGGCATCCGCTGAGTTCCTCAGAATGCTGGCAAAGAACTGGTCTCTTCGCGCGATTTCAGTCTCGAGGTGACGGATGGGGCTCAGGTCGTGGAGAATCGCGATGAAGCCGTTGGGCCGGTCATGGGCGTCCTTCAGCAACGAAGCGGACAATCGCATCGGAAGTGCGTTGCCGTCCTTGCTGATCATCACACTTTCAAACTCCTGAACGTTGCTCAGACCATTCAGAAGTTGCTTCACTCTCAGGAGCTCAGCGGTTCCACCCTTGAGCAACAGCTCCAACGGACAGCCAATGGCCTCATCTGCTGAGTAACCGAGCAGTTTCTGCGCTCCCCGACTTAAGGAACTCAGTTGCCAATCGCGCCCGGCTGTCAGAATGGCCTCGGTGCATACCGTGCGGCAGTGCTGATAACAGAGATCTGGCTCCCAAACTTGATCATGCGGCGAGGATGGCTTCATGAAACACGTTCCTTCTGGTTTTGCAGCCCGAGTGGTGGCTTCAAGTACCCGATGGAATGCCTCAATACCGCCGCGCACTCGACGGTGTAGAGATTCTTAAGCAGGCAAAGGGCAAATTGAATTCCAAAGCCTATTCGCAGTAGATGGGCTGTCGGCAGGGCCATTGGATATCCAGCTGCGAAGGAACCTGCACCTGGCGAGCAGAAGCGCTGCGCAAATGCTTCATACCAGTACCTCGGGGAGGAGATGTGGTGACAAAAAGCCCGCAAATGTCCAGGAGGCTCCATTCCAGGCAGAAGTGAGGTTTGCGTTAGACCGGTTCGTCTGCAGGCGACTACGACTGGGTATTTTCACCTATAGGTGGGTCAAATCATCCATCTCTGCAAAAGAGCTCTCCCTGTGGGTGGAACGAGCGCTCCGTCGCGTGCTCTGGAAGCGGGCGGGGATACGCCCGCTTGACCCAAAACGAGAACACAATTCTCTGAACATCCGGTGTTGGAATTGCTGTCTATTGATCACAGCAGAGACCTCATGAGGAGGAGGTGTGGAATGTCATACTTCGATACGATGGAGGAGATGGGGCATGAACAGCTAATCTTTTGTCGAATGCAGGAGGCCGGCTTGCGGGCAATCATCGCAATTCATGACACGACCTTGGGACCTGCTTTGGGTGGAACCCGCATGTGGCCGTATGCGTCGGAAGAAGAGGCAATCGGTGACGCGTTGCGTCTTTCCCGGGGCATGACCTTCAAAGCCACTGCCGCCGGACTGAATCTTGGGGGTGGAAAAGCTGTCATCATTGGCGATCCGAAGTCTCAAAAATCCGAGGCGCTCTTCCGGGCATACGGCCGCTTCATTGAAAGTTTGAAGGGCCGCTTCATCACCGGTGAAGATGTGGGAATCGACGTGAACGATGTCGAGTATATGTTCATGGAAACACGCTATGTATGCGGCCTCTCCAAAGCACACGGTGGCGGCGGCGATCCGGCGCCCGTGACCGCCTTAGGTGTGCTTCAAGGGATCAAGGCCTGCGTGGCCGAGCGATTCGGAAAATCCAGTCTCAGGGATCTGACGCTGGCTGTTCAAGGTCTGGGCAGTGTCGGTTTGGCTCTGGCAAAGCTGCTTCACTCTGAGGGAGCGCGAGTCGTTGCCACCGACCTTGATGAGGAGAAACGGCAACACGCAGCCTCTGCCCTGGGCATCGATCTTGTGCAGCCCGAGGAGATTTTCGATGTTCCTGCCGAGATTTTTGCTCCTTGTGCGCTGGGTGCTGTCGTGAACGACGAGAGTCTGGCCCGCATGCGATTTAAGATCATCGCTGGGGCTGCCAACAACCAGCTGGCGGAGAACCGTCACGGTCTGGAACTGCATCGTCGCGGCATTCTTTATGCTCCAGACTATGTCATCAATGCTGGCGGCATGATCAACGTCTTCGTGGAGCTTGAGGGATACGACCGCGAGCGCGCGCTGCGCATGAGCCGTGGCATCTTCTACAATCTCCGAAGGGTGTTCCAAATCGCCCGTAGCGAGGGCATTCCAACCAACGAGGCTGCCGACCACCTGGTTGAAGAGCGCATCAAGATGATGCGCCATTTAAGGGGGATGTATACCGGACTCCATCAGGTCCGGTATCGTTGGGAAACCCGGTAGTCAAATGCAGGTTTGAAAACAGTTATTTGTACAGCGGCCGATTGGAGAGCAGGTGCCTGGTAATGAGATAATGGGCACCCGAGCATGGGCCCTGACTTTGTTCCGCAGCTGAATTGAATTCATCGGCCGAATTTAGCGCCGATCTCCATGACAAGAGAGTCGCTTCAATTGTGCTGGACCCGTCTGCACCAAGATCGGCGGCTAGAAGGAGCTCAATGAGACGCAAGGTGATCTGGTCTTTGGGATTGATTTATGTGACGTTCGGCATGGTGGCCTTGGCCGCTGTTCAGAATGCCGCTGCCACGGAAACCCTGAGCTTGGAACAAGCGGTAAGGCTCGCTCTGCAGAACAACTCACTGATGAAGGCTTCGGAGCTAGGTGTGGAGGCCGCTCAGGCTCGGGTGCGAGTCGCTATAGCGGCGTATTTGCCCAAGGTGAGCTTTGATCACACGGTGACAGGGAGCAATAACCCAGTTTATGTCTTTGGCAGTCTGCTCACTCAACGACGTTTCACCCAAGACAACTTTGCTTTGGACCGGCTCAATGCGCCCTCGCCGCTGTCCAACTTCCAAAACAGGTTTTCAGTCGCACAATCCCTCTTCGACTTTGGGCGAACCCGCGCACGGGTCGCTCAGTCCCGACTGGGCAGCAGCCACTCCGAGAAAGAGCTTGAAGCCACTCGTTCTCATCTCATCTTTCGGGTTGTAAAGTCCTACTACGAGGCACTCCTGACGCGAGAAATGGTGCAAGTGGCCGAGGCAGCCGTCCGCAGCGCACGAGCCGCCGAAGACAGTGCGCGCGCGCGCCTGAGTGCCGGAGTTGCGCTTGAGTCAGACGTGCTCAGCCTGCAAGTGCATCGGGCTGGTCAAGAGGAGGAGATGCTGAAGGCCTCTGCCCTGCTGCGGCTGGCACAAAGCGCCCTGTGCTTCGAGCTCGGATTGCCGCTGGAACGCCATTTCGTCCTGGTTCAGCCGGTGACTCCGTTGCCTCGAGACACAACGGATCTGCCTACTCTGCAGGCCGCAGCCCTGCAGAACCGGCCAGACTACCGGCAGTCGCAGTTGGACTCCCAGACCCAGGAACTGGCAGTCAAAGCGGCCCGATCTGAGTTCTTGCCCTCGGTGAGCCTGTTTGGCAGCTGGGAAACCGACGATCAGAGTATTGCCTCCCGGGCTGGAAACAACTGGCTGGCTGGCGTGAACCTCCACTTCAGCTTGTTTGACGGCCGTGCCGATGCTGCGAAGCTGGCGGAGAGTCGGTTTCAACAGAAAAGGACTTCGGCCATGCAGGAGCACTTGGCTCAGACGGTCCGGCTCCAAGTGCAAAAGGCCTTTCTGGATCTGGAAACAGCTGGCCAGCGGATCGTAGTCAGCCAGCAGGCGGTCAGTCGGGCCGAAGAGAGTGTGCGGATCATTCGAAACCGTTATGAAACGGGACTGGCCACGGTGACAGACCTCCTGCGAGCGGAAACTGCACTGACCGCTGCGAAAGGCAATCACCTCCGAGCTCTCTTTGACCAGCGGGTTAGCGCGGCTAACCTGGATTTGCAGGCTGGGTGCCTATCGCCAGACTCGAGGGTGATTAGGGAATAGGGAAAAGGCGAAAGAGCGGGAACACATAGAGGCCCCATGATGGAAGAACGCAATCTTGATGCATGGCTTCGCGAACTCAGCCGGGATAAGAAGGGCAGTGTGAGCTGTCGTCAGGCCGCCACGTGGCCGGACCAGATCATCGCAGTGAGGACACCGCGCGCTGCCTTGACTGAGTCGGTCTTGCTAAGAAGAGGCAAGCCGAAATCCTTCCACACACGCAGCATGGCAGCCGTCGTGACCATGGCGCTCCTAGCTGGATGCGGTTCACGGCAACCCGATAGCAAAACAGCCGAACGGCCCGCAACGGCAATGAAAGTTCAGGTTGCCACGGCCAAGAAAGGACAGCGCTCTCGGACTTATCGTCTGCCTGGCACTGTCCGAGCCACAAAGAGTGTTCCACTGGCCAGCAAGCTGACCGGAACAATCCTGCAGGTTCGAGTGCATCCTGGTGATCGAGTGAAGGCTGGACAGGTTCTGGCTGTCATCGATTCGCGCGAAGCGGAGGCCATGATCCACAAAGCAGAGGCCGGAAAACGCGAGGCGGAAATGGCGCTTCGAGAGACAGAGAGTAACATTACAGCCGCCCGCTCGAACCTCGAGCTTTCAGATGCAACTTTGAAGCGATACGAGAAGCTGCGGGAGCAAAAATCGGTGACCCCCCAGGAATTTGAAGAGATCCAAACCCGGCAACGGGCGGCGTCGGCTTCAGTTGAAGCTCTGCAGGCGCGCAAGGAACAAGTGCAGGCCAAAATCAGGCAAGCCGAGTCGGAAGATCGCAATATTAAGGCCGTATATAGCTACGCGGAACTTCGGGCCCCTTTCGACGGTGTGATCTCCGAAAAGCATCTCGATCCCGGAGGCCTCGCCCTACCTGGAGTGCCTGTGGTAACGGTTGAAGAGACAAGCCAATATCGGCTCGAAGTTCCCATGCAAGAGAGCCGGGTGTCATTCATCAGGCTAGGGCAGAAACTGGAGGTTCGGGTGGCAGCGGCTGAAGACGGTCCGATGCACGCTGTCGTTCGAGAAATCGAGCCCTCGGCAGACCCAGCCAGCCGGACGTATCTGGTCAAAGTCGAGCTCCCCACTCGGTCGCGGCTTCGCTCCGGAATGTATGGCGAAGTCTTTCTGGAGAGTGAATCGTCTGAGGCTATCTGGATCGAGAACGCCAGCGTCGTCCGCCAGGGACAAATTGAAGGCGTTTACGTGGTGGAGAGTGGCGCGGTGGCCCGCCTGCGCCTTGTGAGGCTCGGCGCCGTTTCTGGCAGCCAGGTAGAAGTTCTGTCGGGTCTTCAAGGAAGCGAAATCTATGTGGTGGCGCCAGTGCCGGGCTTGAAGGATGGAGTTCGGCTGGAGGTCGTCCCATGAAGCGGCTGGGTGTCTCGGGCAGGCTGGCCGGGGCTTTCATTGAATCGAAGCTGACACCGCTGGTGATCCTCAGCTCCATCCTGCTGGGTTTGGGTGCTGTGCTGGTGCTGCCCCGGGAGGAAGAGCCTCAGATCATCGTGCCGATGATCGACGTTTTCGTACAAATGCCTGGTGCCAGTGCCCAGGAGGTGGAGGAGCGTGTCACCAAGCCGATGGAGAAACTCATCTGGGAGATTCCCGGAGTGGAGTACATCTACTCGACTTCGAGCCCAGGGTTCGCCATGGCAGTCGTGCGCTTTTATGTTGGCGAGGACGAAGAGAAGAGCATCGTGCGGCTCAATCAGAAGATGTTTGCCAATTTCGATCTGATTCCGCCTGGTGCCTCGCCCCCTCTCATCAAGCCTCGCTATATCGACGATGTTCCCATCCTGGCTTTGACGTTGTGGAGCAATCGGTACGACCACTTCATGCTCCGGCGGGTTGCGGCTCAGCTCGATGATGTCGTGAAGCAGGTGGACAATGTCTCTTCGACGACACTCATCGGAGGCCTGCGCCGGCAGGTCCTTGTCACGCTCAATCCATCGAGGATGGCAGCCTATCACCTGACTCCGCTGGCTGTGCTTGGCCGGATCCAGCGTGAGAACCAGACACTCACGGCCGGAAGCTTTTCGCAAGCTAACCGGGAGTTTGTGGTCGAGACGGGCGGGTTCTTTCAAAGCGTCGAAGACGTAAAACACCTGGTGGTCGCCGCCTACCAGCAGAAAGCGGTCTTTCTCCGTGATATTGCCGAAGTGACAGACGGTCCTGAGGAACCGTCCCAGTATGTCTTCTTCGGTGCCGGGCCGGCGGCGCACTCCAAGCAGATTCCAGCAGTGGCGCACGGTTCAGAAACTTTTCCGGCAGTCACCTTGAGCGTGGCCAAACGAAAGGGAACCAACGCGGTCACCGTTGCCGGCGATGTCCTGGAAAGGGTTCGCGCCTGGCAGGGAACGTGGATTCCGAGCGATGTTCAGATGACCGTCACCCGGCATTACGGAGAGACAGCCTCGGAGAAATCGAACGAGCTCCTCTTCCATATGATGATCGCTGTGCTGTCTGTCACTGCGTTGATCTGGCTGACTCTCGGTCTCCGCGAGTCGGGCATTGTGGCCGTGGCTATTCCGGTGACGCTGGCTCTCACTCTTACGGTGTTCTACCTCTATGGCTACACGCTCAACCGGATTACGCTGTTCGCACTCATCTTCTCCATTGGAATCCTGGTCGACGACGCCATCGTGGTCGTCGAGAACGTCGTACGCCACTTGCGACTTTCTGCCAACCAGGGACGGAACTTGATGGAAGTGGCTCTGGAGGCGGTGGACGAGGTCGGCAATCCCACCATACTCGCGACTTTCACCGTGATCGCCGCCATTGTTCCGATGGCCTTTGTGCGTGGTCTGATGGGTCCCTACATGCGTCCGATCCCGGTAGGAGCGTCCGCTGCGATGCTCTTCTCGCTGCTGGTTGCTTTCATTGTGACGCCATGGGCTTCAGTCCGCCTGCTGAAGAAGCCGGGTTCGGTCGCACCCGGTGCGGGCACCCACGATTCGGAAGACTGGAGCACGCGACTGTATCGAAGACTGATGAATCCGCTCATTCACAGAGCGCCGCTTCGATGGGGCTTTCTGGCTGGTGTCACGGTCTTGCTACTTCTGTCGGTCTCGCTTGTCTATTTCAAGGCGGTGACGGTGAAGATGCTGCCCTTTGACAACAAGAGCGAGTTCCAGGTCATCATTGATATGCCCGAAGGCACAACGCTGGAACACACGGCCCGAGTTGGCAGGGAGATGGGATCCTATTTGGCGACAGTGCCCGAGGTGATCGACTTCCAGACCTACGTGGGAACGGCTTCGCCCTACAACTTCAATGGGCTGGTTCGGCACTATTACCTGCGCCGAGGTCCCAACGTTGCGGACATTCAGGTCAATCTGGTGGCCAAGCATGAACGGAGCGCGCAAAGCCACGACATCAGCAAGCGTGTTCGACCCCCGCTGGTGGAAATTGCAAAACGCTATGACGCGAGAATCAAAGTAGCCGAGGTGCCGCCGGGGCCGCCTGTTCTGCAGACGCTCGTGGCAGAAGTCTACGGGCCGGACTACGGCCGCCAGATCGGAGTGGCCCGGCAAGTTCGGGATGTTCTTGAAAGCACGCCCGGTGTGGTGGATGTCGATTGGTATGTGGAGGATGATCAGCCGAAATACCGATTTGTTGTGGATCACCAGAAAGCGGCCCTGCATGGCGTCTCCGTCGAACAGATTGCTCAAACGCTTCGACTGGCGGTGGGCGGAATTTCCAGTGGACTGATCCATGTCCCTCAGGAAAAGGAGGACCTGAACCTCCTTTTCCGCTTGCCGCGTTCAGACCGGTCGGACCTCGATGCCTTGAAAGCCGTGCGTGTCATGGGCGAGAGCGGCAGCGTGATTGCTCTGGGCGACTTGGTGCGAGTGGACCAGGGAACGGTTGACCGCAGCATCTATCACAAAAATCTGATGCCGGTTGTCTACGTGACGGCCGACGTCGGTGGCGAAGCCGAGAGCCCTGTTTACGCCATCCTGGATGTGGGGCCCAAAGTCGAGCAGATCAGATTGCCCGAGGGCTATCGGCTTGAGCAGTACACGGCCCATCAGCCTTACACATGTCAAAAGCTGGCAATGAAGTGGGACGGCGAGTGGCACATCACCTACGAGGTATTCCGTGACCTGGGCCTGGCCTTCGCGGCAGTGCTGGTACTGATTTACGTTTTGGTCGTGGCCTGGTTCCAAACGTTTCGAACACCCACCATTATCATGGCTGCCATCCCATTCTCACTGGTGGGAATCCTGTTTGCTCACGGACTCCTGAATGCCTTCTTCACAGCCACCTCCATGATCGGCTTCATCGCTGGAGCGGGCATCGTGGTGCGCAATTCGATAATTCTTGTGGATTTCATTGAGCTTCGTCTGAAGCAAGGCATGCCGCTTGCTGAAGCCGTAGTCGACGCCGGTGCCGTTCGCTTCCGGCCCATGATGCTGACCGCTGCGGCTGTCGTTGTCGGTTCGGCCGTGATTCTGTTTGATCCGATCTTTCAAGGTCTCGCGATCTCGCTGATGGCTGGGGAGATCGCTTCGCTGCTGCTTTCGCGAATGACCGTGCCCATTCTTTACTACGTCAGCGAGAGTCATCGGCAGCCTCCGGCACAGACGATGTAGTTGAGTTGGCCTTGGTCGATTGAAAGGAGAAAAGAGAATGTCAGATGCGTTATTTCTTGTGCTCTTGCTGGCGGGCTATGTCGTATTAATGCGCTGGGTCCTCCCCGTACTGGGCGTCCCGACTTGAATGTCGGGCTCCTGCAAGGTCGAGTTTCGACCCAAAGATCCTGAGCTTCCGCCCAAGGGGCCATTCTAGATTCCACTTCGCCGAACCATTCAAGGAGGTTGACATGACTCTGGAGCGCTACATTCGTCTCATTGCGGGAACTTTTGTGCTGGCAAGCCTGGCACTGGGCACTTGGGTCAGTCCTTACTGGTATCTGTTCACGGCTTTTGTCGGCTTGAATCTGTTTCAGTCCGCTCTAACCCGTTGGTGTCTCATGGAAGACATTCTGCGGAAATTGGGTGTGGGAAGATAGACAGAAGCCTTGTCTCACACGCACCTCGGCGCGCCCACCAGCAGGCCCAGGCAACGAGGTTGCGAGCTGCAACTCGCTGAGTGACCTAACCCAGGTCTGGTGACCCAGGTCGATCTTGAGGCTGACAGAACGAGCCCGAGGCCTGCCTCGAATGCGCGCATACAATTGAGACACCCTGGCTTTCAGGGAACCTGACGCGACACCTACAGGGTGGAGCCGGGAAGCCTGGCATCGGCGAGAAGCGAAAAAACGAGCTGAAGGCGCAGGATGCGCAGGTTATCCGCTCGTTGCTCCGGAGGAGGCCCGCTTTAGCTCAGCCGATTGGTAGTGGCACCTGTTCCTCGCCAAAGCACCAGTCAAGATCCAAAGCAAGTCCTCGGCAGCGACCGGCTTGGCCAGGTATTCATAGGCGCCCCGTTGAATGGCCTCCAGCCAGAGGTGAATATCTGCCGGTTGCGAAATGCAGATCACTTCGGTTTCGGGATAGCGTCGCTTGAGGGAGGGCAGGATGTCGAGCAGGGCTTCCGCCGCCGACGACACGTCAACCAGGACGGCGTCGCAGGGTGAACACTCATTCAGGAGCTCATCCAGGCTTGCAGCTGACTGCCCGAAAACGACTTCATGATCATCCTCGTTCAAAACCCGAAGGAGGATTTGGCAAACTTCCGGGTCAGCATCAATCACCAGAATTCGAGATCTTCTTCCGTGTTGCGCGACTGCGCGTTTTGAACCGATCCCAGACATGACTGCCTCCTTTGGAATTACCGGACCGCGTTTGCGAATCTGCTGTCGGCGCAGCCTCGTGAAAGATGAGCAAAGGTGGGAGCCGCTCTCCCCGCGACGACCTTGGACGGTGAGTGAAGACCGAGCCGGCCGGATAGCTGCTCCCGTTTTGAATCCTTTTTGGCGAAGCCCAGTTCAGTCTGATGGATACGCTCAGCACAGCTTCACGGCATGACAAACTCAAAGTCTGGGTGACGGACGACCAACACCGGGCATGGTGCCAGGCGCACAACGCGTTCTGAGGTCGAACCGAGATGAGTGTGCTTAGGTCCCGGTTTGCAGTGCGTTGGAATGACGATCAAGTCTGCCTTCTTCTCCTTCGCCAGCCGAACAATCTCGACAAAAGGTTTGCCTCGTGCCAGGCATTCCTGCACTTCAATCTGCCGCTTCATCTGCGGCGAAATAGTCTTCTGCAATTCAATCTTCACCCGCTCTTCCATGCCATGGTGGTATTCCAGCGTGGATGGAAACGAACTGAGGGTAAAGGGAGAGTTGAAGCCGATTTCTTCAATGACATGCACCAGGAAGAGCGTTGCCTCATGCTCCAAAGCCAGAGAAATGGCATAGTCGAGCGCGTGGACTGCAGCGGACGAGAAATCTGTGGGAAAAAGAATACGCTTGAACCTGATCATCGCTGCTTTCTCCTAAAGAAGAGCTGAAGATGCCCGCAGCTTCTCAGCGGACAGGTGAAGTCAAGTTGCGGATTTCTTTAAGGAGGGCAAATTTCTGGGGACCTGCACGTGCGCGTATCGTGAGCCTTCGTGCGGCTCAAGTCGGAGAGAGTCCAGCGTAGGACTGCACCTGTCCGTCCAAGAAACAGCTTTCCTGCATGCCCAACTGCTCCTCCTCGGAAAGGAGGCAGAAAGGCGACTCACTCTGTCCCTGCCTTCCTGCTCCTTGCTCCGAAGAAGTTCGCGTCCACACACACGCGAACATGCCGCTGAGTGCCACTCCTAACCCAGGCCAGACTTATCTGGCCAGGGAGGCCAACCACCACCCTCTTTCTGGAGAGGTCTTTGGGGCTCTAGGAGTCCAGGGTTGGCCATTTCTTGTTCCCTGGCCGAGATCACTTCCACAGCACCCACTCATGCTTAGGCAATTCAGTCGCCAGGCAAGATGGGCCGCAGCTATCACGAAAGCGGTTGACGTCAGTCATCAACGACACTCATTCGGCAGCACTTCTTAATGTGCCATTGGCCCTCGGGCGAATCGGCTGCGCTTGCCGTTGTTGGGTTTTGGGTGATCTTTCGCGGCAGTGGCTCACTTCCCCCAGTTTCGGACCGGCTGCGGTTCTCAAAAGGACGACACAAAGCGGAATACTTGCGCAAATCCAGTTCTGTTTCGTGAGAGGCTAGGAGAAAATCGGGAGCGCCGGGTGACTGCAGCGTAACGGAGTCTCTTGGCACTTCATTTGCTGCAACTAAGCGGATGAATGACAACGGGCTTCTCGATGGGCACTCTGGCGCGAAAACGAACGAAGGGAGCCGAGAATGTCGCCTGCAACGGCTGAAGTTAGCTCTTTGAATCCTGGCCGCTCCTTGGATCGGTGCCCCGTGCTCTATGGCCCTGTGCAAAGCCGCCGTTTAGGCCTTTCTCTCGGCGTGAATCTACTCCCGGCAGGCGAGAAGGCCTGCAATTTCGATTGCCTCTATTGCGAGTGTGGCTGGACGCCATGGCTGAAAACCCAACGAAGCTGGTTTTGTAGCTTGGAAGCTCTGGAGAAGACTTTGTCGGAAGATTTCCCGGTATTGGTTCGGAGTCATCCCTCGCTCGAAACCATGACGTTCTCAGGCAATGGCGAGCCGACCTTGTTTCCAGAGTTTTCGGCAGCGGTTGCAATGGTGGATGGTTTTCGCAGGAGGCTTGTTCCCTGGGTTCGTCTGGCAATCCTCACAAACGGCACCAAACTCGGAGAGAAAGCGCTCTTCGACGCAGTGCGTCGAATCGACATCAAGTGTGTGAAGCTTGACGCCGCCAGCGGATGGATGAACCGCCCGCGCGAAAGCGTGAGTGTAGCGCAACTGATTCCGATTTGGGCCGAGCTGCCCAATCTCACGATTCAATCCTTTTTCAGCGAGGGGCGTTTCGATAACACTGCCGAGATATGGGTAGAACCCTGGATTCAGCAAATCAAAGCGATTCGACCGCGGCGCGTTCAGCTCTACACCCTGCATCGCGCGCCGGCCGTCGGCTTGATGCAGAAGGCGTCCCTCAGTACGCTGAATCGCATTGGCAGACAATTAGCTTCGGAGGCTTGCACTGAGGTTCAGATATTCGACTGACCGCCTTTGTCGCCTGAGTTTGATAAAAGAGTTCGATAAAGGAGTTTTTCATGCCCCGGTGCGGGGCCACGACCGATGAAAATGTGGGAGCCGTTCGCGCGTCCACTGACGCACGAGCGGCGGTTGAGGATGGGAGTCTCGGAAGTCGCCGCTGAGGACAGCGGCTCCCACCTTCTTCTTCGGAGAGCAGGCTAAGGCCTGAACTCTAAGCTCATTTTCGAAGGAGAAGACCTTGCCGGAGAGTCTTCGAGCCCATCACGGACGCAGGCAATGGTGAACAAGGTGCCCGTCTCGCTCAGCTCAGATGGGGGATGCCGAGAACAGTTCTGACGCTGTCGCGGGCGATGAGGAGTTCCTCGTTGGTAGGAATGACGCAAATTCTAACCCTGCTGCTTTCCGAACTAACAACACCTTCTCTGCCGGACATCTGTGCATTGGCGCTCGGATCTATCTCGATTCCGAAGAAACCCAGGCGATCGCAGCTCTGAAGGCGAATCGATGGCGAGTTTTCTCCAATGCCGCCGGTGAAGATCAAGCCATCAACCCTGCCGAGCACGCCGCAGTAGGCGGCAATATACTTGCGGACGCGATAGGCGAATATCTCGATAGCCAGGTTTGCCCTCAGGTTGCCCGACGCCGCTTCCTGTTGCAACTCACGCATGTCGCCCGACACACCCGAGATGCCGTAAAGCCCGCTGTGCTTATTGAGCAGCGTGGTGGCCTCGTGCAAAGAAAGATCTTCCTTGGCCATAACGTGCAGAATGATGGCCGGATCGACATCACCACAGCGGCTGCCCATCACCAGCCCTTCCAACGGCGTGAAGCCCATCGAGGTATCCACCGATCTCCCCGCCTCAATGGCGCAAATCGAACAACCGTTGCCCAGATGGCAGGTGATCAGATTCGCCGCCTCTTTCTGCAGATTGAAGAGCTGCCGGAAGCGGTAAGCCACAAACCGATGCGACGTGCCATGGAAGCCGTAACGCCGGATCTGATGCCGGCGGTAGAGGAGATATGGCAGGCCGTACAGGTAGGCGTGGGGCGGCATGGTTTGATGAAACGCTGTGTCGAAGACAGCCACTTGAGGAATGTCAGGCAGCAGTTGCCGGCACACCTGATAACCCTTCAGATTATGTGGATTGTGCAGCGGCGCCAGTTCGATACAATCTCGAATCTCCTCGACGACGAGATCGGTCATCAGGCACGAGCCGCTGAACTCTTCACCCCCGTGCACCACCCGGTGTCCGACGACACCGATATCCTCCGTGTTGCGAATGGGCGGCGAGTTGCCGGAACGCAGCAGTCTGAGACATTCGCTGATAGCCGACTTGTGTTCGAGGATCTCTGCAACCGTGACTGTGGGTTTGCTGTCACCACTCTGAAAGTGTATCAACGCTTCCGTTGTGCCAATCTTTTCCACGGCTCCTTTGGCCAGGAATCGATCCTCATTCCTTGCTATCAATTCCCCATCAGTCTCAATCAATTGAAACTTCACGGTGGAACTGCCGCAGTTGAGTACGAGAACCTTCATTCCTGGCTCCAGACGAGGCCACTGACGAATACGGCGGCAAATGACGGATGAGTGCGTTTACTTCAGGACAGCGTAGCGCATTCCGCAACCGCGGCGTTCTACCGTGTCCCGCGACCTGCAAACGATGCAGGTCCCGTCCGCACATCGGGACGGTCGTTCGTCATTCGGCATTCTTAACGTAGTCGAAGAATCCTTTGCCGGTTTTCACGCCCAGATGTCCTGCGCGTACCTTCATCCTGAGAATCGGGCACGGACGATACTTCAAATCGCCCAGCTCCCGAAAGAGGTGCTCCATCCATTTCATCACCTCATCCAGGCCCATGCGATCGGCCAGCGCCAGTGGACCGATCTCCATGTTGTACCCGAGCTTCATCGCGGTATCCACGTCCTCCGCGCTGGCGACTCCCTCCAGAACGACCTGCATCGCTTCGTTGATCATGGGCAGAATGACGCGGGTAGTCACATATCCCGGGTATTCGTAAACCTCAATCGGCGTCTTGCCCAGGCTGATCAGAAACTCCCGAACCTGCCGGTAAGCAGCATCAGAGGTCTTGAGCCCGCGGATGAGTTCTACCAGCTTCACTTTGGTGACGGGATTCAGGAAATGGACGCCGACAAAGCGCTCGGGATTGGTGATCTGCTCTGCCAACTTCGTGATGCTCAAGGCAGAGGTGTTAGTCACAAAAACCCGGTCGGGGGAGCAAAGCGTGGAGAGTTGCTGGAATAACTTCACCTTCAAATCGAAGTCTTCCGGGACGGCCTCAATCAGCAGATCCAGCCCTGTCATCTCAAGCGGATCGGCCGTCACAGCGATCTTTTTCAGGAGGGCGCGCTTGTCGGCAGCGGTCAAGGCCCAGCGTGAGATCTCATAGTCAAACTCTTCGCTAATCTTTGCCAGGGCTGCCTGCGCGAGATCGGAGTCTTTCTCGCAGAGCAAGACCTCCATTCCTGCCTGAGCGATGGTTGCAGCGATACCGCGCCCCATGGTGCCACCGCCGAGAATTCCAACTCTTTGAATCTCAGTCATGCCGTGAATTCTCGTTATGAGGGGTAACGCCTCCGCCTCTCAGGGAGGTCCGCGCCTTTGTTGAACTGGACGCTGAAACCGCGCCAGTAACGGTTTGCGTTGGATCATTTCATCCTGCGGGCACGGGCCAGGGCAGTCTCAACTCAAACTGCGCTGATACTGCTCGCCCCATTCTAAGGCTTTCCGGTTCAACCGGCGCAGTCTTTCCTGGTTCACTATTTCATCAATGGCCTCATGAATCGATTGGCGCTGCAGAAGCGGTTGGCGCGCCAGCAGTGCCCCCACTGCAAGGAGGTTAGCCACTTTCGGTTCTCCGAGCTGATGGGCCATTTGGCTGGCGGGGATCCCGATCCATTCAATTCGGGCAGATGGCGCCGGATGACTCACCAGTGAGCTGTCGTAAACGATCAGCCCGCCCTCGCACACCTGGGACTGAAACGCGGAAAGAGAAGGAGCATTCATCGCAATCAGCACGTCGGGAGCATCCACAAGCGGCGTCCCGATCTTCTTGCCAGACAAGATGACGTGACAATGAGCGGTGCCGCCACGCATTTCGGGTCCATAAGAGGGAAGCCAACTCACGTGATAGCCTTCCTTCATTCCCGCAGTAGCAAGAATCACGCCTAGTGAGAGAACGCCTTGGCCGCCAAAACCTGCAACCTTGATGCGTGCTCCCATACCCTCTCGACCCACTTGACCATGGAGTGAGACGTTGGGTGCAGTTGGCGACGGCAAATCGAGGGGTGACAGGACCTCTGAGACGTCAGCGGATTCTGGCCGTACCGGACCAGCAGGCTCCGCCTGGGAGGGCTCCTTCAAAACCCCTAAGGGATAGACCGGCAGCATCCGTTCCTCAATCCACCGCCACGCGTCCGCTGGCTTCATCTTCCAGCCCGTCGGACAGGCCGATAGCACCTCGACCAGCGAGAATCCACGACCCTCGAGCTGGTACCGAATTGCCTTTCGAATGGCCTGCCTCGCCTTCATATGGTTGCGCGGCCCGGCCAGGGCAACGCGCTCCAAATAGGCGACTCCCTCCAGCGAACTCAACAATTCACAGATCCGCAACGGATGGCCTTCGGTCCGAGGATTGCGGCCTTGAGGTGTTGTTGCGGTCTTTTGTCCGGGCAGCGTCGTCGGCGCCATTTGACCACCGGTCATGCCGTAGGTAGCGTTGTTGACAAAGAAGACCGTGATGTTTTCCCCACGGTTGGCCGCATGCAGGGTCTCGGCGATGCCAATCGACGCCAGGTCGCCGTCGCCTTGATAGCTGATCACGACACTCTCCGGCCGGCTGCGCTTGATGCCTGTCGCCACAGCGCAGGCGCGTCCGTGGGCTGCTTGGACGTTGCCTACATCGAAATAGTGATAGGCAAACACAGAACAGCCAACCGGGCTCACCAGAATGGTTTGGTTCTGAATGCCCAAGTCATCGATCGCCTCTGCGATGAGTTTGTGCAGCACGCCATGCCCGCAGCCGGGACAGTAGTGCGTGACCTGAAAGTCACCGGTTTTCCGCGTAAAATGCGGATAGAAGCTAGAGGGTTTTTGGTGCAATAGTGCCATGGGGGTCATTTCAATTGGCTCCGGCTGCCACTGGGAGAAGGCTGCCAGCCGAAGACTCACGTAGTTGCCAAACTCTCTCAAGCACCTCTCGCGGTGTGGGGGTCACGCCGCCCTGGCGCCCGTAGAAGTAAACTGGCAGCTGGTCTCGAACGGTCAAGCGCACGTCCTCCACCATTTGCCCGCAGCTCAGTTCGCAAACCAGAAAACATTTGGCCTGCATCGCCAAGTCCTGCAGCACCCTCCTCGCAAATGGCCAGAGCGAGACGGGCCGGAACAGACCTACCCGCAGGCCAGCTTGTCGAGCCAGATCAACGGCAGAGCGAAGGATGCGCGAAACGATGCCATAGCCAATGAGCACGATGTCTGCGTTCTCGGTGCGATAGTTTTCGCTGCTGGCGCAACACGTTTCCGCCAGAGCGTACTTTTGCGCTAAATCCTGAATGTGCTGTTCCAGGGCTCCGTGTTGCAGGTAGATGGAGCTGATGAGATTGTTTCGGGTCTGGGCATTCCCTTGAACAGCCCAGTTGTTCGCAGGTGGTTCCAGAGCCAGCCCCGGGAAAGTCACTGGCTCCATCATTTGCCCGACAAAACCGTCGGTAAGCACAACGACCGGATTGCGAAAGCGGTCGGCAATCTCAAATGCCTGCATCGTGAGATCGCACATCTCCTGCGCGGAGTTGGGCGCCAGCACGATGTTGCGATAGCTTCCATGCCCGCCCCCCTTCACCATCTGGAAGTAGTCGCTTTGCTCGGGGCCGATGTTTCCAAGCCCAGGTCCGCCGCGCATCACATCCACGATGACGCAAGGCAGCTCGGCTCCGGCCAGGTAAGAGATGCCCTCTTGCATGAGGCTCAGGCCGGGGCCAGACGATGCCGTCATGACGCGTGTGCCGGTGGCGGCCGCTCCGTACACCATATTGATCGCTGCCACTTCGCTCTCGGCTTGGAGGAAAACGCCTCCACAGCGGGGAAAATAGAGCGCCGCCGCCTCAGCGATCTCGCTGGCGGGAGTTATGGGATAACCATAGAAAGCTCGGCAACCAGCCAGAAGAGCGCCCTTGGCAGCAGCCACGTTTCCTTTGATGAGTTGCTTTGGCATGGCTATTGCGCCAGAGATATTTACCCCCTGGCCTCCTTCCGTCTGAAAACAGTCAGTGCTCCCAGCTCCGGACAAACGTAGAAGCAGATGCCACAGCTCGTGCAGCCGTGGCCGAGATATCGGGCCGGCGTGTAGCCCTGCCGGTTTAGTTCCCGACTAACGTCCAGACAATGAACCGGACACGTCAGGATGCACAGCCCGCACCCTTTGCACTCGTCGGCGGCAATTTCGATGTGTCCTCGGTCTTTCTTCTGCAATAGGGCAGTCATGGCGATGCGTGCTCAGCGCGTGACCGTTGAATCTCTCGAAAGCAGATAGTTGTGCTTGCAGGCAAACTCGTTCAACGCGTTCTGAAATTTCGGATGCGCAATTTCGATGAGCGCCTTGGCCCGCTCGCGAATGTTCTTGCCATGCAGGTACGCCACGCCGTACTCCGTCACGACATAATGCACATCGCCTCGGGAAGTGACGACGCCCGAACCCGGATAGAGATTGGGAACAATCCTCGAAACGGCTCCGTCTTTGGCGGTTGACGGCATAGCAATGATGGGTTTTCCACCACAAGAACGAGCGGCGCCGCGAATGAAGTCGATCTGGCCGCCAATGCCGCTGTACAGATAGTTTCCCATGGAGTCGGCGCACACCTGCCCCGTCAGGTCAATCTGCAGGGCCGAATTGATAGCTACCATCCGAGCGTTCTGGCTGATGACGAACGGGTCGTTGACATGCGCTGAAGGATGAAACTCGATAGCTGGGTTGTTGTTGATGAATTCAAAGAGCCTTTTGGTGCCGAGAACGAAGGAGGCTACCACCTTGCCTGGATGGATGGTTTTGCATTCACCGTTGATCACACCCGCTTCGATGAGCGGAATAATGCGGTCTGAAAACATCTCGGTGTGAACACCCAGATTGTGGTGTCCCCCGAGAAACGACCACACGGAATCGGGAATGCCGCCAATTCCCATCTGCAGAGTGGAGCCATCCTCGATAAGGCTGGCGACATGCTTCCCGATCCGCATCTGACCGGCAGTCACCGGACTCTGAGGCAGTTCCAGCAGTGCGGCGTCGCTTTCCACCAGCATGTCAATCTTGCTGAGGTGGATAAAGGAATCGCCGTGAACGCGTGGCATTCGCGGGTTGATCTCGGCGATAACCGTCCGGGCATACTCTGCTGCTGTCTTCGTACATTCCACAGCGACGCCCAGACTGCAATAGCCATACGGATCCGGCGGTGAAACCTGGATGAGGCAGACGTCGATCGGCAATTGCCCGGAAACGAAAAGCGAGGAAATTTCTGACAGAAAGATGGGGGTGAAGTCCGCTCTTCCGGAGTTGACAGCTTCTCGGACATTCGCACCGATAAAGAAAGCATTGTGGCGGAAGTGCGGCTCCATTTCCGGGAGGACATAGTCGGCGTTTCCCAGGGTCAGCAAGTGAACAATCTCAACGTCACGCAGCTCATGCCGCCGCTGGATGAGGGCCCGGACTAGGCGCTCGGGCTCAGCGCAGCCGGAGTGGATGTACACCCGGTCACCTGATTCAACCACCGAGACGGCCTCTTCAGCTGTCACCAGTTTGTTGTGAAGCGACTTGGGGATACTCATCTTACTGCCTCTGAGAATCAGAACGAAGGTGGGAGATGTTGTCCTCAGCCGCGACCGTATCAGCCTCCTTGAGCGTTCGAGATGGCCATTCGGCAGCGGCTCCCATCTTCAATGTGTTTGGACTGCCGCCCTCGACCCTTTCCGGGTTACCCTACTGCAATCGGAAATTGACAGTGATGTTCAAGACAACCCAAGCTGGGGTGTCGTTCAGGTAGGTAGGTTCATATTCCCACTGCCGGGCAGCGTCCATGGCAGGTTGAATGAGCAATGGATGCCCGGAGACGACTTTGAGATTTGAAACCTTCCCTTCCTCTGTGAGTATGGCCTCGAGAACGACTGAACCCGTGATCCGTGCAGACTTGGCCAGCAGCGGATACACCGGTTCAACCCGCTTGATGACTCGCGGCGCACGTACCTTGCCGCCGACATGGATGGGTACCGTGATCACTTTCGGCGCTTCCACTTTGCGCGGAGGCGGTGGAGGTGGGGGTACCATCGCGGTCGGGGCGCCGCCAATCACACCTCCCAGCACTCCTCCGATCACGCCTCCAGGGACTCCGCCTGGCACACCACCGGGAACGCCCCCCATCGCGACCTCGGGTGCAGAAGTGTCATCTACAACCATGGCAATCTCTTTTGGAATGACAATGGGTGACATCAACGTGCCAGCGGTTTGTGGGACAACTTTGGGAGCTTTGTCCATCTTAACGGCTGCCGGCGCGGGCGGCGGAGGAGGCGGCGGAGGAGGCGGCGGAGGGGCCGCCAGATAGGTGACCACCATGGTCGGGCTCAGGGTTTCGGTGAAAAACAGCGGTACGATGATGGCCAACATCAGAACCAGGCTGTGGACAGCAAGGGAGATCATCAGAGAAAGAATCGTTCTTCTTGGCTTCAGATCGGGATTACTCTCAATGAGAACATCAAACATGACACCCTCCTTGGCCTCACGCCCTTCCTTCGGACGCTTAGGGAACCCTTTGAGACCCGGTTTCCAAGGGTCGTTAACCTGATCCGATGACGGGTTGCGCCCTACTGAAGTCCGCACCTACTGAACGAAGTCGTGCTCAGGATGCTTGATGGTCAGCACCGGGCAGGGTGCCAACCGCACGACTTTCTCTGCCGTTGAACCGAACACAAAATGACTCAGGCCCTTGCTACCATGGGTCGCCATCGTGATCACGTCCACCTGAAAACTCTTCGCAGCCTTCACAATCTCGGTATAGGCCTTGCCAATGATGAAGACAGGTTCGACGTCGATGCCTTGATCGCGGAGTCGCGCCGCCAATGCATCCAGTACCTTGCGCTCCCGCTGCTCCAGGTCCACGATATACTCGGGAACCGCGAAGTGGTACGCCTCGATCCCTGCCCCGGCAATCGGGTGCTCGCAGACATGCAAGACATAGAGCTTCGCCTCAAAGTTTTCGGCCAGGGCGAGGGCATATTTCAGCGCGTGGTTGGAGTACTCTGAGAAATCTGTAGGAAACAGAATCTTCTTGATCTTGATCACCGCTTTCTCCTTTCTCTTCTCGCAGGCTCGGTGCTGTGCAAGGCTGCGACATTCGATGATCCTTGTGCATGAGCTTTACCAAAGGAAGCTGCTTCGCCTAAAATCAGCTTCTACAATCTGGCTAGAACATTCAGCGCCTCACCGAGTTCGCAACCGGTGCGGCATTTCACCCGCCGTGGGGCAAAGAAGCCACGTTACCCAAAGCGATGGTGTGTGTGACATTCAACTCGAATGAATGACAAGAAGGGTGAGGACGGCTCTCTGAAGCCAATTCGCGCGGATGGCGGTCTGGGTCACTGTTGGGGCCGTGCCTCCCAGCCTTGGCTCTCCCATGCTTCGGGTCGGCATCACCGCCGTGGATGCCAGTCGTTCCTCGGGAGGAGGTCTGGGCTAAAGCGAAAACGTGGACCAGGACGTGCTGAAGGTTCGAGGAACGCCTGCAGGACGGTACAAACGAGGCATGCGAAAGGAAGCTTCAATGCGGAGCCAGATCAAGTACCTGATCAAGCTGAGCAAAAACCCAATCAGCCTGCTGGGAATTGGCATCACGACCATCAGTGCCATCCTGATGCTCGTGCTCTTTGCGATGGAATTCCTGGACTACCTGTCCAATCCCTATGTAGGCATCTTGACCTATCTGATCTTGCCGGTCGTTTTTCTCACCGGCCTCACGTTCATTCCCATCGGCATCTGGCGGACGCAACGGTACCGGCGGCGACTGGAAGCTGAGGGCCAAGAGCTCCCGCCGCTTGCCTACCCTGCCTGGGATTTCAACGATGCCCGGGTTCGCAAGACTGCCATGTTTGTCATTCTGGCCACTGTGGTGAATGTCGTCGTGCTCTCGACGGCAACCTACAAGGGTGTTCACCACATGGAGAGCGTGGAGTTCTGCGGCACCGTCTGCCACACCGTGATGAAGCCGGAGTTCACGTCCTACCAGGGATCGCCGCATTCGCGCGTGGCTTGTACAGGTTGCCATATCGGGCCGGGCGCCTCGTGGTTCGTGAAATCCAAACTGTCGGGTGTGCGTCAAGTGTTTGCCGTGGCATTCAACACCTACCGGCGGCCTATTGCCACGCCCGTCCACAACCTGCGCCCAGCACGCGAAACCTGCGAGCAGTGCCATTGGCCGGAGAAGTTTCACGACGCCAATGTCCGGATCATTCAGAAGTACAATGACGACGAGAACAGCAGCCCCCTCACCACGGCCCTGTTGCTTAAAGCCGGCGGAAACCGCGATAACAACGGCAACGGCAGCGGCATCCACTGGTGGCATATGGACCCGGTCAACAAGGTGAGCTACATCGCCGACGAGAAGCGCGAGACGATGTACTGGGTGGAGCACCGCAACGGCAAGGGTGAGAGCACGGAGTATCATCTTGCGGACTCGAAGCTTCCGCCTCAGGAACTGGCGAAGCTGGAAAAGCGAGTGATGGACTGCGTGGATTGCCACAACCGGCCGACCCACATTTACCGGCTGCCGGAAGAGTCAGTGGATACCGCCATCACGAAAGAGCAGATCGATCGTGCTCTGCCCTTCGTCAAGAAAAAAGGAGTAGAGCTGCTAAAAGCGGCTTACACCAGTGAAGCTGAAGCGCACGGCCAGATAGAGAAAGGACTGCGTGAGTTCTATCAGAGAGAGCATCCGCAAGTCCTCAACCAGCAGTCGGCTCAGGTTGACGCCGCGGTCCGAACCCTTCAAGAGATCTATTCCAGAAACGTTTTTCCGGAAATGAAAGTCACCTGGGGAACCTACCCGAACAACCTCGGGCATCAAAATTTTCCCGGCTGCTTCCGTTGTCACGATGATAATCACAAGAGCCAGACCGGCAAAACGATCACGCAGGACTGTACTGCCTGCCACGACCTTCTGGCGATGGACGAAGAAAAGCCACAGCTCATTCCAGAGATTCTTCAAAGCAAGGAATCCAAACCCTGAGGGTCACCCGAACGAGGATGAGAGTACTGCTGGATACCGTGACAAGTCGCCGACTCTGGGTCGGGCACCTGAGGAAACTGGCAAAGAATGTCACTGCGAGGAATCGATAAGCCAGTGGCGACATGTCGCTGAACCCCGAAAGCCTTCGGCGTCTGAGATACCAGCACATTTCGGAACGACGACAACTAACTAGCCAAGGGCTGCGCTCTTGATATCCCGGTCGCCACGGGCAGGGCGCGGTGTCCTCACCGCGCCGTTTTCCAAAAGCATGGGTACCTCGCGGCGGGCTGAGGACAGCCCCCCTACCTGCGGTCCGCGTGGCTGGCCCACACGAGAGTAAGATTCTCGTTTCGGTCTGCATAATAAGCTAAGGCCGAGCGAATTCAAGAACCCTGCAAATCCTCTCAGTATCCGCGGGTGAATTGGCAGGACGAATGGTTGAAATACCCCACGTGGCTTCAAGGGCATTGTTTTGTTGATGGCTCTTACTCGTTTTCAATGTATCTCTTAGACGTGTTTCGAAAATCAACGGCCTTTGGAAGCGCGGTTGCAAAAGTACAACGGGTGGTTGGACCGAAATGTTGAGGTGACTCTTGAGACCATCACGACTGTCGCTTGCTTTCATTGGTATTCTCCTGTTGGGAACGATTCTTTTTCTGGTGGTGCGATCCCAACGTCATCCATCCACTCCCGCCAACCAGAATGACCTTTCGGAGGCGAGTCTCAAAAATCTTGCCTTCCTAAAGCCAAACCAGTTGCTTGCCAGGGTGGGGGAGGTCGAACTGCGCAGCGAGGACCTCCGGGATTCTCTACAGCGCGAGTTTCACGGGCAGGCCGGACACGCCGGGCTTTCGCCGGAAGACTTGGGTTCTAAGATCGGAAAGGCGCTCGACCGGCTGATTGAAGATGAACTACTGGCCCAGGCAGGGCGACGAGAAGGGCTGAAGAGTGCTCTGGATAGTGACGCAGCGAGGGAAGACTTGGCGCAGAAGTATGTGGGACAACACTTAGCCAGGCTGCCTGCTGTGAGTGATGCTGACCTGCGCCGCTTCTACAAGAATCACGGCGAGAAGTTCATCATCCCGCCAAGCGTGAAGGTGCGGGAGCTTTTTCTGCCCCTTCGGGACACGCACGGCAAAAAGGATCATTCCAAAGACAAAGCCAACCTTCTGGGTCGCGAGCTAGCGGCACGCATCCGCCAGGGGGAGGCTCTGGAAGCTCTTGCGGCGCAGCATGCGCCAGAGGCACAACGCGAGCGAGCCAAGGTGCAAAAGTTCCGCGGAGGTGCGATGGAGTCTGCGGATGAGGCAAGAGTGCTGGCGCTTCATCCCGGAGACGTCGTTGGTCCGCTTCGTGTCGAGGGTGGATATTCAGTGTATCAAGGTGTGGAGCGGGTCCGAAGCGGGATGATTACCTTCTCTGAGGCCAAGGATAAGATTCGCATGTTTCTGGAAGGCAGGAGAACGGACGACGCTCGCAGGCAATTGTTGTCCGAGCTGCAGCAGAAAACTTTGGTGCAACGGTTTGAACCAGAACAGGCAGTAGCCTCGGCCCAGTAATTTGATTTCTTGAGTGGATTCGGCTGAGGGCGAGCCTGAAACCAGGATCGAAATACCGATTTTGTCATTCTATTAATAGGAGGATCGTTATGATCAGACATCTCCTGCAGGGAGCAAGCAAGTATCTGGTCCTCCTGATGGTTCTCTGGTCTGTGGCAATTCTTCCTTCGGCTTTGGCGCAGGGAGAGACTAGGGAGCAGAATCAGGAGATCACTGGCCGCGGGAACCAGTTTCGCGCTTTGACCGCTGCATCACAGCCAGGCTCCAACCCCGAGGCCGGCGCCTACACGAAACACCAACTGGGATATTACCTGGACCCGAACGAGGTAGCCTTCGTGCGTCCGGGTCTGCAGTTCAAGATCCTGAGCGTCACGCTCAACGATGCGGATCTGAAACTTCGCGTCACCTTCACGATCAACGACGATCGAGGATTACCTCTCGATCGGCTCGGCGTGTTCACTCCTGGAGCAGTGAGCACCAGTTTTGTGGGGGCTTATATTCCCAAGAACCAGTCTCAATATGTCGCTTACACAACTCGAACACAAACCAGCACTATCACGGGACAATCGGCGGTCCAGGCATCAACAGACAGCGGCGGCGTCTACCAGCAGGTGAGCGAGGGCACCTACACCTACACCTTCGGCCGGGCGCTACCGGCAAGTCTGGATCGAACGGCGACGCACACCGTGGCTCTGTACGGCCGGCGCGACCTGACGGAGTTTGACCTTGGGACACAGGTCTCGAACGTCGAATTCAACTGGGTTCCGAACGGATCGCCGGTCACCCAGGTTCGCGACGTCGTGCGCACCGAGACCTGCAACAAATGCCATGATCCGTTGTCGCTTCATGGAGGCCAACGACAGGATATCGGTGTCTGTGTGACTTGCCATACACCGCAGACGACGGATCCCGATACCGGAAACACGGTAGATATGAAGGTCATGGTTCACAAGATCCACTACGGTCCCAACCTGCCCAGCGTCAGGGCGGGCAAACCCTATCAGATTATTGGCTTCAATCAAGGCGTCAACGACTATTCGCATGTCACGTTTCCGCAAGACGTGAGGAACTGCGAGGCCTGCCATGACGGCACCGCGAGCCAAAATATGAACTGGTTGACCAAACCAACACGAGCAACCTGTGGCTCCTGTCACGACGATGTGAACTTTGCTACCGGTGAGAATCACGTGAACTTGCCGCAACCGACAGACAATCTTTGCGCCAACTGCCATATTCCCCAAGGTGAGTTGGAATTCGATGTCTCGATCATGGGCGCTCACACCATTCCAAGCTTCTCCAACGACCTCCCAGGTGTGAAGTTCCAGATCATGGAAGTGAAGGGGACTCAGCCAGGGCAAGCCCCAGTGGTCACGCTGAAGATCACCGACAATGACGGATTCCCGATTGAAACCTCACAGATGAGCTTTCTGAATCTCGTGATCGCTGGGCCCAATACAGACTACAGCGAGTATTGGAGCGAAAGTGTCCTTGGAACTGCCAGCAGCAATGGCATTGTGAACTACACCTTCAGGCGCGGCATTCCAGACACTGCGAAGGGTAGCTTCACCATTGGCGTGGAAGGTTATCGCAACATGACCCTCCAGCCCGGGACCACGAAGGAGATGACAAATATTCGTGATGTCGGCTTCAACCAAATTGTGTCAGTGGCCGTGACTGACAACGCGCCGGTGGCTCGAAGGAAGGTAGTTACACTGCAGAATTGCAACAGCTGCCACGGTTCACTGATGCTGCATGGGACGATTCGCCGTAACACGGAATATTGTGTGCTCTGCCACAACGCGAACTGGGATGACAAGGCCCGCCGTCCCGCTGATCAGGGGCCGGCCGAATCCATTCACATGAAGACAATGATCCACAAGATCCACACTGGCGAAGAACTGGAAAGCGACCTGACGATCTATGGATTTGGAAACGTTCCGCACAACTACAATGAAGTCGTTTACCCCGGGGATCGGCGGAACTGTGAAAAGTGCCACATTGCCGAAACGCAGCAATTGCCACTGCCAAAAGGAGTGCTACCCTCGGTGGCTGCTCGCGATTACCTCAATCCAATGCAGCCGGTTACCGCGGCATGCCTCTCCTGTCATTCATCGGTCGAAGCGGCCTCTCATGCTCTGCTGAATACCTCTACTCTCGGAGAATCGTGCAGAGTGTGCCACGGACCGAATTCGGAGTTCTCTGTCGATAGAGCGCACGCGCGGTAGCCGGGGTTTCCCATAGGAGCAGGTGATGGAAACTGGGGGTGTAGCGCAGATCGCTTCTCAGCGGTCTGCGGCTCCTCCACTTGCTCAGCAAAACCGTAGACTTTCAGAAAACGGGAAATCGCTAAAGGAATCTGCGCTGATGTCGAATCATTCCCCTCCAATAGAGCGTATCCAGAGGGGATCCCAAGGACTCCACCATGCTCAAACTTCGTTTCGGGAGGCCCCTCGCATTCGCGTTGATCTTCATCGGGTTCGTGCTGCTTGGTTCCGTCAAAGCCTCCCGCAACCCGCAAGAGGCTGCGGCCCCTGCTTCGAAAAACGAGTATGTCGCCTCGGCCACGTGCGCTTCCTGCCACGAGGATCTGGCCAGGAAATTCACCAAGAACCCTCACCAGATCCTGGAGACCCATCCTAAAAAGGGCTGGAAGGACCAAAGCTGCGAGTCGTGCCACGGGCCGGGACAAGCTCATGTGGATGCAGGAGACGGGTCCAAGATTGCGGCTTTCACGAAAGCCTCGGCCAAAGACATCAACAAGAGCTGCCTGGCGTGTCACGCGAAGACGGAAGCCCATGCCGGCGGCGCTACGAGTTTGCACGGCAAGAATCAGCTCGCTTGCACGGACTGCCACAGCATCCATCAGCCGAAACAGGCGCTGCACCTGCTGGCTGGGCGATCGGACCAGCTCTGTATCAGTTGTCACAAAGAGACTCAGGCAGCTTTCGCCAAGCCATTTCGGCACAGGTTGCAGGAAGGCGCCATCCGGTGCGTGGATTGCCATGCGCCCCACGGAGGCTTGAATACCAGACAGATGAAAACGGCCCGAGGCAACGAAGAGGCCTGTGCGAAATGTCATTCCGATAAGCGCGGCCCCTTCACATTTGAGCATGCCGCGATGCGACTCGAGGGTTGTACGGGTTGTCACGAGCCGCACGGGTCGGTGAATCCGAAGATGCTCGTGCGTGCCCAGCAGCACCTGCTCTGCCTGGAATGCCATTCCACTGCGCCCGGCATTCTAGCCAGTCAGCCTTTCTCGTTTCACGACTTGCGCAGCGCCCGTTTCCAGAATTGCACGACGTGTCATCTGAAAGTGCATGGCTCGAACGTCAGCAAATTCCTTCTGCGCTAAAAAGGGCGAGGAGTCGCAATGAGAGACCTTTTGTTCACTGGAAAACATCGTGGCTCCCCAATGGGGGTGACGAGAAACTTACGAGGTGCGGCTTTCTTCGGCTCGACGGGGAGAGGGGTTGGAGGGGAGGCGGATCGGCATCATTCGATTATTTCACGTGTCAAGAAGGCGGCAGGAATGCTCCAAGTCGAGCGCAGCCAGCCTGTCTTTCTAGCCCTTTGCCTGCTGCTCACCGCGCCTCTATTGCTCGCTCAGGAAACACCTTCGCTTGAGGCCGCCAAAGAACCGCAGCCGCCGGCACCCATTTTCGGCATGGATACAACTGGGACGTTCGATCTGGGCTACCGCTGGAACACGGGTTTGCGCGGAAGCCAGGATTTGTATCGAAGCCTGGTGAACGTGGGTGACGGTCCCAGACTGCTCGGAGCCAACCTGACGATGAATAGTCCGCTTGGGACGGGGAAGTACATCGACCGCCTTCAACTCAACGCATCCGCCTGGGGAGGCGACCCTTACAATACGCTTCGGCTCTTTGCGGAGAAAACGGGCGCATACCAGTTTTCCTTCGACTACCGTAAAGTCGATTACTTCAACTTTATTCCCTCATTTGCCAATCCGCTGCTGGGTCAAGGCATTCTTCTGGGACAGCATTCCTTTGACTCCACCCGCCGTACGATGGACTTTGATCTCACTCTGCGCCCTGGGGCCCTGATCTCGCCGTTCATCGCATACTCACGGAATTCAGGCTTTGGCCCTGGTATCACCACCTTTACGGCCGATGGCAATGAGTTCGCAGTTAACAACCAGTTGCGCGACACCAGCGACTACTTCCGCGGCGGAGTCCATCTGAATCTATCGCGCATGAGATTGACGCTCGAACAAGGCGTTCTGGCGTTCAAGGATGACCAGCGGATTTTTCAGACGGGAGGCCAGAATAGCGGCAACCGCGCCACGCCTCTCCTGGGACAGAGCCTGGTTTTGGGACAGCTTGACGAGAACTACCATACCCGAGGAACCACGCCCGTTAGCCGAGTGCAGTTGACCGCAGCGCCATGGGACAAGCTGAGCGTGGCCGGCCGGTTCGTCTATAGCCAGCCTGATGTGAAGTTCGACTATGATCGTCGCTCTGCCGGCAACTTTGTTTCGCTGGATGTCTTGCGCGTCTTCACGGGCGAGCTGGCCAGTGCATCCTCTGAAGCCGATCGGCCTCACATTCTTGGGAACCTGTCGGTGGAATTTCGTCCTGTTGATCGAGTTCGCGTCCTGGAGTCCCTCGTCACCGACCGGTTTCACATTGCGTCGTCTTCCTCTCTGGCACGTTCACTCACGGGTACCCGGCCTCTAATTGGGCCGGCCGATCCCGGCAATACATTCAACAACAATGTGGCTGACTCCAATCGCTTTGCCGTGAACCTCAATCAGAATCAGCTGGAAAGCGTGGTAGACCTTACTTCTCGGATCTCGGTGCGCGGAGGCTATCGTTATGTGTGGTCTGACACGCAGCTGCGATCACTCATCTCTGGCGACGAGCAGGCCGTCAGCATGAGCCGTCATGTGGGGTTGGCCGGATTTGGGTTTCGTCTGCAGCGAAAAGCCGATCTCTCACTCGACTTTGAAGCCGGCGAAGGCAATCGCGTGTATTCGCCGACCGATGTTCTCGACTATCGGAAAGTTCGTTTGCGCGGGCGTTATCGTCCCTGGGACGTGCTTACCGTCAGCGGCGCCCTCTTTCTAATGGACCACAAGAATGCACGACCTGATCTCGACTACGACTTTCGGAACCATGGCTACACGTTGTCTGTGAGTCTGGCCCCTGCGGGAGGGAAGCGCATTTCGGCGAATCTCGACTACTCACGATCTGATCTCACGTCCGACATTTTGTTTATTATTCCGCAACTGTTTGCCTCAGATCGGTCTCTCTACATTGAAGACAGCCAGTATGGAAATTTCAGCTTGGATCTGGGCATTGTTCGTGGGGTGCGTCTGAGTCTGGGTTATGGTGTTCTGAGCACGACGGGCAGCCGTTCGCTGAACTATCATCAGCCTCAGGCTGGTTTGGTGATCCCGCTTAGCCGCCGTGTGGCGTGGACGACCGATTGGCGCTACTACGGCTACAACGAAAAGGGGCTGGCGGTACAGGATTTTCACAACCACTTGATTACTGCAGGGCTGCGACTCAGCTATTGACCCGAGTTGTTGCTGAATTTCGACTGCCGGAATTCACAACCTGCGACCTCAGGTCGCAGTGATTCACTGCCTGCGTTTCTATATGTTCTTGAAATGTCCGGTTGAGACCATCACCTCAAGGAGGGAAAGAATGAAAATACTCAGGTTGGGGTTTGTGCTGATGACAGCTCTGGGGGTTGCCCTCATTTTTTCAGGGCCGCCTCCCGAAGCCTCGGCGAAGTATATGAAAGAGACAGGAAAGAAATGTCTCGATTGCCATACCAAGGTGCCCAAGAAGGGCGCTACCGATCCCCAGCTGACCGAACTGGGAAAGAAATTTGCCGAGAACGGCCACAAGCTGCCGAAGTAGCTGTTCCGGCTTGAAGGGGAAAGCGGGACTGATTGAGTGGAGACCATGCGTGATGTTCCGCGCCCCCTGCGCTCTACCAACACCTCAGGAGTGGTGTGCCTATGAGACTACTGGCCGCCTGCTTACTAACGTTCCTGACGGCAGGCCCTGGATTCGGACAGGCTGCAAAGAAGCTGCAGGTTGCCGACTTCAAGACCTCGTCTGCGTGCAAACAATGCCATCAACAGATTCACCAGGAGTGGATGAGCTCCACGCACTCCAATGCGTACCGGGATCCCATCTACCAAGCTTTCTTGAAGCGCATTGACGAGCAGCGACAGGGAAAGCTGACGCCGTTCTGCGTTTCCTGTCATGCTCCACTCGCCTCAGTGACAGGGACTGTTCCGGCAAAGCTCTTTGACGGCCAGCCAAAACCCGTTTTGCTGGAAGAGGGTGTCTCTTGTGAGTTCTGCCACACCATTTCGGGGTCGGAAGTGGAACTTCGGAAGTTGAGCCTGGGGGCTTTTCTGTTTCCACGGGTCGGTCAGACCGAAACCCTATACGGGCGACACGACGATGCCAAGACGACCGCGCATCCCACGCAACGATCGAAGTTCCTGCTGAGTTCCGAACTGTGCGGCACCTGCCATCGTTTTGGGCACCCTGTCTCTGGCGTGTCGATTCAAGACACTTATCAGGAGTGGAAGCAAAGCCCCTACGCCGCCGAGGGGAAGCGCTGTCAGGACTGTCACATGCCGGCCTATTCCGGCAAGGCGGCCACCAATGGAAAAGAGCGTCCCGAGCTGCATGCCCATGTCTTCCTTGGCGGGCACACGGAAATGATCCGCAAAGCAGCCACCGTTCAGATCCAGTCAAGCTGGAAGGACAACCGCAAGGAAACGCTGAACATAGCCGTCTCAGTTGCAAACATCGGCGCTGGTCATCTCATCCCGACAGGGATTCCGGGCATTCGCGAAATGTGGCTGGAAGTCTCGGTGTTCAACGGCCAGCAGGTTGCTGCCACTGAGAAGCGTTTGTTTGCTCTGGAACTGTTTGACAATCAGGGAAAGCCAGCGATGCCTTGGGACGCAGCCAAGTTTGGCAAGGACACGCGTATTGGCCCGAAGAAGACTCGCGTTGAGCAGTTCAGCTTCAAACTTGCCAACACCATGGAGGTTCGCGTCGAAGCGAAGCTTCTCGAGCGGCTGGTCTCTGAGCAGGCCGCACGGTACGCAGGAATCCCGGTTGCGCCGCCTATGCGGATGGCAGAGGCTGCCTCGGCAGCACCCTGATGAACTCCGCGATTGAACACCAAAAAATGCCGCCTCCAGTTGCCCAAACTGTCCAGAGGTGGCTTGATCCGAAAGAGCTTTGGGCGCTCGATTGGCAAGAGTCAGCTGAAGCAATTTCCAACTCCAGCAGGCGAGAAAGAACCCGGCCACTCGAAGAGCGAGGTGCGCGTCATGCCAGTACGGCGAAATGTCATCCGCTGGCTGCTGGGAGGCGGTGTCACGGCCTCAGTCGTTTCCTTTCTCTATCCCGTCCTCCGTTTCGTTATGCCCCCGGCTGTTCCCGAAGCAGCCGTCGACGAAGTCAATGCAGGCAGTGCCCAAGATTTGAAACCGAACAGTGCCAGGATGGTCAAGTTCGGCAGCCGCCCGGTGCTGCTGATTCGTCTTAGCGAAGCCGAATGGAAAGCATTTAGTGCGATCTGTACCCACCTGGACTGCACAGTTCAATATCAAGCCGATCGACATCAGATCTGGTGCGCCTGTCACAATGGTCTCTACGATCTGAACGGGAGAGTCGTCTCTGGACCTCCTCCTCGACCGTTAGAAGAGTTCACTGTTCATGTTCGCGATGAGGAGGTAGTGATTAAACGTCGTACCTGAAAAGAGAGCTGTGAAAAAATGCGCCGAGTCGAGCGACCCCGCCTACAACGCGTCCGTAACGCTTTTTGCAGTGATCGTAGCGCGCGTGCCCTCACGCCAGCGCTCGCCCCGGAATTTTGAATTTTTTTAAGGCTTCAGGAGGGAGCCAGGCAGATGTTCTCCTCAGAGCACGACGCCGCGGCGCGAAGGGGCTGGCTCGACGAACGACTTGGCCTTGCGGCGATTCGTGAATTCATCGCGCACAAGACTGTGCCCGTGCATTCTGGAACCGTCTGGTATTACTTCGGCGGCATTACCTTGTTCCTCTTTGTCATCCAGGTCATTACCGGGATTTTGCTGCTGCTTTACTACCGTCCCACACCGGGAGAGGCCTACGAAAGCGTGCAGTTCATTATGACGCAGGTCCAGTTTGGCTGGCTGGTGAGGTCCATCCACAGCTGGGCTGCCAATCTGATGATCCTGTTCGCCTTGATCCATATGTTCAGCGTGGTCTTCCTGCATGCTTATCGCAGACCTCGGGAAGTCACCTGGCTGAGCGGCATTGTCCTGCTGGCTTTGGCTTTCGCATTCGGCTTTAGCGGGTACCTGCTGCCCTGGAACACGGTTTCTTATTTCGCTACCAAGGTAGGGGCCGATATGGCAGCGAGCATTCCGGGGATTGGTTCCTACGTGGCCCGTTTCTTAAAAGGGGGAGTCGATGTCGGGGGAGCGACTCTGACGCGCTTCTTCGGGTTCCATGTGGCTGTGTTGCCGGGGCTGACCACGCTGCTTCTTCTGTTGCACCTGGCCCTGGTGCAGCGGCTGGGCATCAGCTCTCCGCCCAGGGTTGTTGAGGAGAGCCTCCGGAAAGGCCAGAAGATTGCGCAAATGCCTTTCTTCCCAAATTTCTTCTTGCGTGAATTGATGGCCTGGTACGTCACGCTGGCCTTACTCGGCATATTGGCGGCTCTGTTCCCGTGGGAGTTAGGGGAGAAGGCGGATCCGTTCCTTCCTGCTCCTGCCGGCATTCGACCCGAGTGGTATTTTCTGGCTCCGTTCTACACTCTGAAACTGCTTCCCGGCCACATCTGGTTTTTCGAAGGAGAGCTGGTTGGCTTTGTAGGCTTCGGCCTGCTGGCTCTCTGGTGGGCAGCGCTTCCTTTCTGGGCGACCAACCGGCGGGGTTTGTTGAGAAGTCAGCTGGTCAGCGGCGTCGGAATTGCACTGCTGGCCTATTTGGCAACCTTTTCGTTCCTAGGGTATTGGCGATGATTCTCTGGACCGTCAGTCTCATGACGATGGTGTTGTGGCTGGCTCTTCCATTGGCTGCGAGTGATACCTGTGCAGAGTGTCATGCTGCGCTCGAAGGGGAACTGCAGGCGCCCGCCGTCGTCTTCGTCAATGATGTGCACCGGCGCGTGGGTTTCGGCTGCGCCGACTGTCATGGTGGCGATGCGACCGCGAAAGACCCGGAGGTGTCGATGAGCCGGGCGCGAGCCTTCTTGGGGAAGATCGCCCGCTCGTCCGTGCCCAGGTTATGTGCGCGCTGCCACAGCGATGCCAGCTTGATGCACCGGTTCAAGCCGCAACAGCGAGTCGACCAGTTGGCCCAGTATCAGACTAGCGTGCATGGCCGGAGGCTCGCCGCCGGGGACGAAGCAGTGGCGAACTGTGTGGACTGTCACAGTGTACATGACATCCGGGAGGTGAAAGACGCGCTCGCAACCGTCCACCCGCTCCGCCTAACTGAGACTTGTGCGCGCTGCCACGCTGACCCTGAGCACATGAAGAAATACAAAATTCCTACAACGCAGTTTGCAGATTACCGTGAGAGCGTCCATTGGGAAGCACTCTCCAGGCGTCGCGATCTCTCCGCGCCGAGTTGTGCGTCCTGCCACGGCAATCATGGTGCCGCGCCGCCAGAGGTGGCTTCGGTGGCCGCCATCTGCGGCACTTGTCATGCGCTGTTGGAAGATTTGTACAACCGTAGCCCTCACCAACCTGTGTTTTCCAGCCTGGGCATGGCCGGTTGCGTGACTTGCCACGGCAACCATGCCGTGTACAAACCTTCAGCGAGAATGCTAGCTGGCTCTGATTCGGTTTGCAGTCAGTGTCACGATCAGCAGTCGGGCGGAGGGAAGGCAGCTTCGGAAATGGGCGCTCTGATCAGCCGACTTCAAAAGGAGATCGACAGAGCGGCTGAGATCGTGGAGCGGGCCCGGCGCTCGGGGATGGAGGTCTCTGAGTCGCTGTTGCGACTGCAGGAGGGAAGACAATCGATTGTCAAAGCCAGAGTCGCTGTACACAACTCTCGCGTCGATGCCGTTGCCGAACCCGTAAACGAAGGACTCCTCATCGCTGCGGAGACCTATCAAGCTGGGGAGAAGGCGCTCAAAGAAAGAGATATCCGGCGTGTCGGCCTTTCGATCTCGCTGCTGGCCATTTTCGCCACAGTTGTTGGCCTCTGGATGGCGATTCGGTCCATCGAGGGCCAGTCTGCCGGTGGTTCGTCCTGAGCTGGAGGTGACCGATGCATTCCATTACGATCCTCGTTGCATTGCTCGTTGCCACAACCCTGTATGGCGCCGATCTGAAACCGATCAGCAGCGCCGAATTGTGTGGCCGCTGTCATCGCAGCATTCTGGAAGCATGGAAGCGATCACCCCACTCCCAGGCCATGGAGAGTGCTCTCTTTCAGGACGTCCTTGAAATCGCAGAGGCAGACTTTGGAACCAGCGCCCGAAAAGTTTGTTTGAGCTGCCATTCACCGATCGCCCTTCATCTCGCGGATCTTACACTTCAGCAAAAGGTAAGTTGGGAGGGCGTAACCTGCGACTACTGCCACTCCATTCGTGAAGTACGTCTGCAGGCTACCAACCCAAGAGCGGTCTTGGAGTATGGGCTCCTCAAAAGCGGCCCTCTGAAGGAGGTCAGCTCGATGGCTCACGGGACGATTTTTTCTGCCATCCATGCGTCCTCAAAAATCTGCGCACCCTGTCATGAGTACCGAAATGCTCTTGGTTTTGCGGTGTTAACAACTTATTCAGAGTGGGAGGGCAGCAGCTATGCCAAACAGGGTAAGACCTGCCAATCTTGCCACATGTACCAGGTAGCTGGTGAGGTTGTTGACCCGCGTGTCAAGCGCTCCAGACAAGCCTTGGTGAATTTGCACGAGATGCCCGGCAGCCACTCCTTAAGAATGCTAACCAGCACCCTAAAAGCACAGCTTTTCACAAAGAGAGAAGGAAATCAGTTACTGGTGTTCGTCGAAGTCGCCAACCAGGGCGCGGGACACCGCGTCCCGACCGGTTCGCCGCTCCGGCAAATGGTACTAGAGGTCCAGGTTGACTCCTATGACGGAAAGCACTGGGGCGAGGAGCGCATTTACCAGCGCATCATTGTCAACGAAAGGGGGGAGACGATACGCAGAGAACACATCGCCTTTATGAAGGGAGCGAAGGTTTTCTCCGATACCCGCTTGGCTCCGCATGAGACCAGGCTGGAGAAGTTTTCTCTTCCGCTTCCGCAGGGAGTAAGAGCCCAAGTCAAAGCCAGCTTTTCGTTCTATTATTCCCCCATGGCGCGCCCCGAGTCTCAAAATCGGGTGACATTCCTGACGATAACAAAGCTCGTGTCCGAGGAAACGGCCGGTTGAGCGTTGACGCTCGTTTTCTGAGCCAGTGACCAGCCTGCATCAACAATTAAGGCTCGCTGCACATCTCAGTGAGAACAACAAGGAGGTCAACATGAGAGGTCTCTCAAGTTTTGGTGTTTTGCTCTTCGGATTGAGCGCGGTGGTTCTTGCCGCTGATCCGGAGGGCAAAGCAACTTTTGAAAAGGCTTGCAAGTCTTGCCACGGGCCAAACGGGGAGGGCAATCCGAAGATTGCTCAGATGATGAAGGTGACGATGCGACCCTTGGGTTCGAAAGAGGTCCAGGCTAAGAGAGATGCAGATCTGAAGAAGGACGTTATGAAAGGTACCGGCAAAATGAAGCCGGTGACTCGCCTTTCTGAAAAAGAGGTTGACGAGGTGATTGCCTTCGTGCGGACATTTGCCACTAAGTGAAGGCAACGCTATTCTGCCTTTCTACCGCGCTTGATCCAGCCTGAGCTCATGGGAAGGAGCAGGCGGACGCAAGAACCCCAGTTGTGCCCGATGGCTGGGGCCGCGTGGGCGACGCCTCGATGAACTCCACGATTGAAGACCCGAAGAATGCCCGCATGCAGCGCTTTGCGATGCGGCTATCCTTGGGAGTGGGCTTTTTCATGCTCGCTTCCAAGCTTACGGCTTACTGGATTACGGGTTCGGCAGCCATTCTTTCAGACGCTGCCGAGTCGGTGGTCCACGTGGCCGCCGTTTCGTTTGCCACCTACAGTCTTTGGCTGAGCCTCAAGCCTCCGGACCGCACTCATCTTTACGGCCACGACAAGATTAGTTTCTTCTCAGCTGGCTTTGAGGGCGCCATGATTGTGATGGCCGCTTTCTACATCATCTACGTATCCATTCAAGAGTGGATCGCTGGACTGCGCCTGGAACATCTGGGCACAGGCACGGGCCTCATTCTGCTGGCGTCGCTCATCAACGGCGCTCTGGGCCTTTATCTGGTTTCAAGCGGGAAAAAACACCGATCACTCATTCTGGAAGCCAACGGCCGTCATGTTCTTACCGACTGCTGGACCAGCGTTGGTGTGATACTGGGTTTGTCCCTGGCCATGCTGACAGGGTGGTTGGAATTCGATCCGATTGTTGCCATCCTGGTCGCCCTGAATATTCTGTGGTCTGGCGGCCAGTTGATTCGACGGTCTATTGGAGGGCTGATGGATGAGGTTGACCCAGAGGTAGAGGGTCAATTGAAAGCCTTGCTCGATGCCCACACCTCCAGACTTCGGCTTCGTTACCATGGCCTTCGACACCGGAGCACCGGGAACACGATCTGGGTGGAAGTGCACCTGTTATTTCCCCAAGGCACTCCCTTGGAAGTGGCCCACACGCTGGCCACGGAGATTGAAGAACAGATCGAACGGGAACTGCCAAACCACACCGAGGTGATTACCCATCTGGAAACGATTGAAGATCACGCCCAGGTCCACCACCGACCTCATAGCGAGCAGCCATAGCGCCGCCGATTCCGGCCCTCCGGAGGCAAGATTTCACGAATCCCGCTCCAGGAAAACGCTAACAGATTCTCACTTCCCCCTGACGGCTCGGAGGGACGAGCCTGCCTGCAAGCTCCATGAGTCAAGACCTCACCCGCGGGCGCGTCAGCTCATGGTCATTTTGAGCGTCTGCCTGGAGGTCGGGCCTTTTCCCACCCAACCGGGTGAAATGCCCCTACTTGTGAGCTGTTTCTGCCCGAATCAGTTCCACTTCCTCTCTTTAACACTGGCGTAACCTAGTGCGAACTTCTTTGTCCTTCAAAAGCGGAGCCTTCACATCATGGCTCGGGAGCGCAACGCAGGCTGAATTCTTAAAAAGCTGGGAACAGACTGGCTTGGATTTTTTGAAAAGCAGGTTCGGGCACCTGAACGGCCGTTGATTGAGTTGTAGCAAGGCTTCCTTGCCGCTCAGCCAATCTGAGATCCACGGACCTGTCCGGCGCATTCACACTCGAAAGGTACATCTCGCTCCAGATCGCATTCCCGCGGCTCGAGGAATAGTGAAGGCCTCAATGACGCCAATGGCCAATCTACGGGAGAAGATCGGTGTTGAAGTTGAGGTGTTTGCCTAAGGCGTTGCAGCAAATGCTTTCCTAGCGCAGTGGTCTCTATCGTGCTTGAACCCAAGTAGAAGGCGTGGAGAAGCACAGTCAGGAATCGCCAAAAGCTCGTTTGAAAGGGGAGGTGTCTATGAAAGATCGAATCAAATGGATGTGCGTTGGAGTCGGCGTCATGTATGGAATGCAGTTGCTGATTCTGCTGATCGTTCACAACCTCATTCCTTATAGCGCTCCGCCGGGGTTTTCGAACCTTCTGGGCACAGTCGCGTACACCCTGGTCGCCTTCATGGCCGGTGGGTTCGTCATTGGCCTCATGGCCGAGCGGGTTGAGATTGTGGAACCGATCATTGCGACGGCCGTGACTCTATCAGTTGACCTGCTTACGACATTGACTGCTGGTTTGAGCGGTATGTTTCTCTTTAGTTTTGCAGTGGGGCAGGGGGACTATGGCACAGCATTCACCATTGGAGGCGTCGCCACTGTCGCCGCTCTTGCCGGAGCCCTGGCTGGCGAGCGGCTCGCGGTTCCGGTTGAGAGTTGGATTGATCAGGCATTGGTGATTTCGGGACTGGCCGGATTAGTGATTGGGCCGTATCTGGTGATCAGCTCAGTGATGACCATTCCGCGGGAAGTGAGTGTTGGCCTTGTCATCCTGCTGCTTGGTGGAATCTGGCTGGTCTCGCATCATTTCCGCCGACAGGATCGAGAAGAGCAAGAGATGTCGATTCGCCCAGAAGCATCTCGAAAGTCGTCATGAGTCGTTAGCTGATCTTGCCAGCGGAGAGAATCCAAAAAGCCCGCACACTTCGCACGAGTGAGCCAGATGGCCTCTTCTAACGGCGCGTGCAGACCACTGAGGTCTGCACGCGCCGTTGCTTTACCACTCCGCTCAGTTGGCTCGTGTCAAGCCGTTTGTACCGTCACCTTGACTTGTTTTGCCGGCGTTGCCTTGGCAACTGTCACTTCAAGGATGCCTCTCTCAAGCACCGCCTGCACTTTGTCAGGATCAATGGCTTCAGAAAAGTCGAAGCATCGGAACGCCTTCTTTCCGCTCAATTCGCTGAATTGGAGTTTGTTTGATTCGCTCTCCCCTTTGCGAACTGCCTCAGCTTGAACAATGAGCGAATCCTGCGTTGCCGTGATGTTGATATCCTTTGCCTCGAGTCCGGGGAGTGCGATTCGCAAGCGAAACTGACCCTGTTCATCGATTAATTCCGCCTGCGGAATCCAAACTAACTCGCGCTCTGCCGTCAACCAATCATCCATGTCGGCGCCAAAGCCGCCGCCCCTTCTCTCAAACAGGCCAAAGGCTCTCTGCCGAATGGCTTCAAACAGGCTGTCCATCGATTCGAACAGCGACAGTGCATCTGGCTCCTTTGAGTCTAGTTTTCGAACAGTGAGTTTGCTCATGGGACCTCCTTTCTCACCGCTTATGGTAAGTCGATGATCGCTGCTCGCGCTTTTCTCCGGCCAGGCTTTTCAGGAGGGTGAGTGCCGGTTGCGGCCCGTTCAGTAGGTCTGGACCTCCGGCAGCACCAGTTCGTAACGCGATTGGAGAAAGGCTACAAGATCGATCAACTGACGAATTGTCATTGTGTCGTTGAAGTTGGTCATTGCCGACTGATTGTTCCTGCTGATGAGTTCCTTCGGATATCCGGGCGCCAAAACATGCGACGGGTTGATGATGGAAGTTACCAACTCGCCGTAGGTCTTGACTTGACGGACTTCTCCACCCAGAACCACCACTCGAACGTAGGCAAAGTCTTTGCTGGGCTCCGGAATGTCTGTCTCAGCCACAGTGTGACATGTGTGGCATTTCAGCTCTACGAATGCTGTCTTCCCACGTTCAGCGTCTCCGTCTGGCAGGCGAAATCCCGAAGAAGACTTGGGATTGTTGCAGGCAGAGATCAGTATTGCTAGAAAAAGCAAGGCGAACCTCATTATCAGTTACCTCCTTTCAGGCAATTGCTCACAGCTAAGTGGTTAGCGAACTCGAAGACACCGGCTGACAGTTGCCTCACGCGATTCTCGGCCGGCCAGCAACCGCGGCTGCGCGGGCAGCGCTTTTGAGGTGGAGGGCAAGCCAATCGATCCAGCGATGCAGGTCGGCTCCGGTGTAGCAAGAGAGCGAAAAGAACGAGACATTGGGATTCAGCATTGCGACGCCGCTGCGGAAGTATTGCAGATTGAAGCTGACCCAGGGAAGCAGGTCGGTCTTGTTCAGGACCAAAGCGTCGATGCTACGGTAAACATGCGGATACTTGTAAGGTTTATCATCGCCTTCCGGGACGCTGGCAATCAGCACATCAGCGTGCGTGCCTAACCTGACCCTGGCCGGCCAGACCAAGTTTCCCACGTTCTCCACAATCAGAAGATCGAGATCTTCCAAAGGCAGAGAAGTCAAAGCCTGGCTCAACAGCGCTGCATCGACCTGCGAGCTCCCGCCGGTATTCACTGGAACCACTGGAACGCCCACTTCTGACACCCGTTCAGCATCCAGCGTAGTTGCTGTTGTGTCGCCTTCGACAACCCCGATACGAACACGGGTTGACAGCGCCTCAATTGTTCGCAGGACTAAGGACGTCTTGCCGGCTCCGGGAGAAGCCATCAGGTTGATTCCAAACACGCCCGCAGCGTCAAGTCGAGTGCGGTTCTCCTGGGCAGCTCTGTCGTTTGCACTCATAGTTCCTTCCTCACCGGGTTGAATCGGCGTCATGCTTCCCTCCTGGGAATGTTTGCGAACACAGTGACAGGCGTCATTCCAAATCCGGCCTGAGGTCGTCGCTCTGGAGGGCGGCAGAGTCGCCCTTGGGAGTGAAGAGGTGTTACTACCTGGTAGTGTCCAAGAACCACTCGCCTTTTGAGAAGCAATTCTTGGGCCTTCATCCCATACAGCATAGAATCGGACGTCCCAATTTAGCTATCTTCCGGAATCTGTCTCGAGTCCTCTGTCGCCAGTATTTCAACTTGTCCCTCGTATCCGACCCCGCCCCTCGGTCAGCTCCGCAAACCCGCGTCGTTGTGGGTTCACAGGAACCTGGCACCCAAGTTCTGGAGCTCCTACGTCAGTGATCGGGGGCATTCTGAAATCAGATTTGGATGGATGCATTTCTAACCACCTTCGGAGATGTGCGTGCATCTCAATTTCTGGGTGATAGTCATGAAGCAATTTGATCACTACTGCAAAACGTTGCGATGCAAGATGAGCAAAGAAACCTGCATCGGTCGCCAATTGCTCGCTGTCAAACGGCAAGAGCACCGTCTCGACACGGACTCGGTCTTGGTATGTCAGGGCTTTTACCCTGAGTGCCATAGCTGCATTCGAGGAAGGCGTCTGGCTCGTCGCTGCGGAATCAACATCGGAGTACTGCGGGGGCAACTGGTTGATTTGCGCGCGCAGATCGAGGAATCGCCTCGCATCCGCTATTGTATTCGCCAGCGCTTTCGCTAGGAAGGCGAGTTCAAAGAGATGTTCTCCTGTCTCACCGCATTTGAGCATCTGCGCCTGCCGTTCACCGATTCGGCTTTGCTTTTTCGTCCTGTGATGAGCCTCAGCCGAATCAGTAAGCAACGAAGGAGACGACCACAGAGACTCAAAGCCAAAGAGTTCTGAATTTCTGCCTGAATCACCTATTCAGCTGCTTACAGTACCTCGAACGCCCTGGCGGATATGACCCATTTGATGGGAGAAGCAGGGCCAGTCATGGATCGAGCCAGGCCAAACGGTCAATGGCAGAAGGACGCGCCCAATGGCCCGAACCGAACTCTATGCCTCATTGCGTGGCTTGGCTGAGGAATACTGAAGATGCTCAGATCCCTAGCCGTCGCCGTTCGCGGTGCTCATCCAAGCGGCGGAGGCCGTGCCGCTCGGCCATATCGAGCGCTCGGCAGTATTCTCCGCGGCGAAGCGTACGATCCATTGGCGCAAAGTCGTCTGCCCGATACCAAGGGTAGTACTGGTCCATTAGATTCACGTACGTGCGTGGCGAGAGCTCTTCGGCAATAAAGTGAAGAACGTCGTTGCTGCCGGCCATGTCACCCGGCAAAACGAGATGCCGTACAAGCAAGCCCCGAAGTGCCAGTCCATCATCGTCCAGCACCAAGTCACCCACCTGGCGGTGCATCTCCCGGACGGCTGTACGGTTCACTTCAGTGTAGTTCGGCACACCAGAAAGGCGGCGTGATGCTTCCGAGCTTCCATACTTCATGTCAGGCATGTAAATGTCGATAATCCCGTCCAGCAGTTCAAGTGCTTCATGACTGTCGTATCCACCGGTGTTGTAGATTAAGGGCAAACGCAGTCCCCGCTGGGCAGCGAGGAAAACCGCAGAAACAATCTGGGCGACGACGTGGCTTGGAGAAACCAGGTTGATGTTGTGACAGCCGAGTCGCTGAAGCGCCATCATCATCGAGGCGATTTCATCGGGAGTTGCTATCGGACCGGTTCCCATTTGACTAGTCTCCCAGTTTTGGCAGAAGACACAATGCAGGTTACACCGCCCAAAAAAAATAGCACCTGATCCAGCCCAGCCGCTGATTGGTTCCTCCTCTCCGTGATGGGGACTGAAGCTGTGAACGATGGCCAATTCACCGGTCCGGCAGACAGCTCCTTCCACAGTCTTTTGCCGGTTAACTCGACAATACCGGGCACAAAGATCGCACTGCTGCAAATGCTCGTTGGCCAGCCGAACCCTCTGCTCGAGAATGCCCGAGCGCAACAACCCCAAATAGCGGGGATCCTGAGTTGATGCCTTCATGGTTGTTGTCATCTGGACCTTCGCTCTTAGCAGCGCGATTGGAGACATCCTACGGGACGCAGCCAGTGGGATTGGGGAACCTGAGCCATTGCTGGGGGCTTTCGCCCATTACCGGCAAACCTCTGGAGCGATTTGGAGTCAGGGCCCAAAGTTCAGCCATCCGGTCGTCCCAGTCTCGCTCGCCTCACTCGCAGCTTCTCTAGCATAATGCGCCAGACACTCGGCTTCCCGTCCGCGCACGACGCGCCTTCCGATCAGAACTCCCTGGGTCTCGGTGACGACCGTGTGCTGCCCTTCCCGATGGTGAGCGTCGTAGTAGTAAACCACCACCCAGTCATGGGTCCGACCCAGCTCGTGTGCGCGTGCCGAATTGGAATACAGCACGGTGAACTGCCAGATCTCTCGCTCTGCATGAAGGATTGGCAACGAGACCTCCCCGGTCGGATTGAACCGTTTTGGAGAGATGATCGGAAGCTTTCCGGCGCGCGCCTTTTCAAGGTACTCCTGATCGACCTCCAGGAGTAGAGCCACTGAAGGGACCGCAGCCTGAGACGTCACTCGCCGCCTGCGAATCCGCCCGAGCATGCTCGCCAATGCCGACCTGATAGCCTGCGCCCGCCTGGGCCCAATGCCTGGGATCGCTTGGAGCCTCCCATCGTGTGCTGCCGCCTCCAGCGCTTCGAGAGTATCAACATGCAGCGTGTCGTGGATTCGTATCGCCAGGATGACACTAACGCCGGGAATGCTCTGAAATAGGCTGACTGGATCCAGGCTGCCGCGGAGCCTCTCCAACTGGCTAAACCGGCCTGTGTTGACGATCTCCAGAATGGCAGCCGCAATCCCCTGGCCTACAGTGGGCAACGCCTTCAGTCCTGCAAGCCCCTTTTCAGCCGCTAACTCTTGCAGATCACAAGCCAAGCCGCTTACCGTTTCTGCCGCACGACGATAGGCAATAACACGGAAACGATTGGCTCCTTGCTGCTCGAGCAGATCGGCTGTTTCGCGCAACCGGTCAGCGACCCTTTGGTTAACCGCAAAATCGGTCTTCATGTGTTTCTCTCATCCCAGGGTTTTGCGCCGCGACGACTGTCATCGAGCCACATTAGACCAAGTTCCGACGGCCTGTGACGCGTCGTCTGTCTCTTAGATAGCCAGCAGCTTGAATGCCAATGGTCCTTGACTGCGGCCCTGCCAAGAAGAGGCAGATGCCTGTGCCCGGCAGCACCCATGGCTTGCGCGATATGCCCAACGGTCTGGGTGGATTGGCGCAACACGTCCCGTTTCAGTCTGCGAGGAATGCCAGGCTGTGATTCTCACCAAGCACAACTGCAAGCAGAGCCGCCGGTTATAGCAGTGCGAGTGGGCAGCCGTTCTGGCTTCCTGTGGAATTGAGCGTGCAGTTACTCAAAGAGTCGCCGGTCTTGAACCGCTGATGCCGAGGCGTTGAAGGAGGCGCCCGCCGCCGTAGGCTCTGGCAAATCGGAGGCGATATCTGCAAGCTGAGTGCGATGCTGTTGCAGGCGAGTTCTGCTTCGTCTGGTACCTTTCTTGACCTTGAATCGCTACGAACGGAGGAAAACAATGAAACCCCAAGATCTAAACTTCGCTGAAGAAATGACACGCAGAAACACGGAATCCCTAAAAGATGAAATCGCACGAAGAGCCTATGAGTTATACGAGGCTAGAGGCTCTGTTGACGGCTCTGACTGGCAGGACTGGCTGCAAGCAGAGGAAGAGATCCTCGGATCATCGAAGCAAGTCGCCAAAGCTGCTACTGGACTCTGAAGAAGTTGATCCGGTGAAACTCTTCGGCGGAGAAGTCGGAGATCCCCTTGTGAAGTGGTTGCGTTGAGAGCATGGCGCGATCGTTGCACGATGACAGGAGGAGACAATGAGGTCGATCTATCTATTGATTTCCGGGACCATCTTCGGGTTCGTGGCCGCTCTGCATTCGCTGCGGGTGCTCAATGAGTGGCCATTCCAGGTGGGGCCGTGGTCCTTGCCTATCACGTTGTCGTGGTTTGCCGCGGCGCTTTCAGCAGGTCTGTGTTTGTGGGCCTTTCGTTTGTTAGCCAAAGCGTAAGGGGCAGGGTCCGAGCCAGAACACAAAACGCTGTGGACTGTGACCCGTGAGACAGGGACTGGGGGTTCACTGTCGAACCGAGAAGGAATGGCTCCGTGATCGCTTGAGGGCGCTACTTGAGGAGCGGTTGCCAGGCTCAAGTTGTGACCCAGCTTCCGGACTGTGGGCTGACCGCGCCGAAAGGAGCAAGGCGATGCGCGAGTTCCCTCTATTGAGTCATTTGTCATTCTCAGTGCCGTCATCTGGCTTTTCAATTCCCTCAACATACTCCGCGAGTACCGGCGGGGAGACGTCTCCGACTGGGATGCACAGTCAGGCCGCCCGAAGCCCCAGAGGGGTTCGACGAGCCGGACAGATTGTCGATGACTGTGCTGCTGTGGCTAAGACTGGCGAAGGGAAACGAGGAACACTATGAATCATCAGCCTGCGCGAATGCTGCCAATCCGAGAGATTGCAGACCAGCTTGAGATTCCCGAGGACTATTTGGAGTATTGCGGGAAGAACACTGCGAAGTTGAAGCTTGAACTCCTTTCCGATTCGCGGTTTCGACGGAAAGGCAAGCTCATCCTGGTTACGGCGATGACACCCACTAGCCATGGCGAAGGGAAAACCGTCGTTTCCATTGGCCTGGCCCAAGCCATCCAGCAATCGGGCAAGCGAAGCGTGGTCACGTTGCGGGAACCTTCTCTGGGGCCGGTTTTCGGAGTCAAGGGCGGCGCGACTGGTGGAGGCAAATCCAGGGTCATTCCAGGCGAACTCATCAATCTGCACTTCAATGGAGATTTTCATGCGGTCACTTCTGCGCACAACTTATTGGCCGCGATGATTGATTCCCATATTTACCACGGCAACAGCCTGCAGATGGATGTGGACAACATCTTCTGGCCGCGTGCGATCGACATGAACGACCGGGCTTTGCGCCACTCGATTGTCGGCCTGGGCGGCAAAGCCAATGGGGTACCCAGAGAGACGGAGTGGGTGATCACAGCGGCGTCCGAGATCATGGCAATCCTCGCTCTTGCCAGTTCGCGACAAAACCTGAGACAGCGGCTCAATGAGATCGTCATCGGGCTCGATCTGCAGGGCAAGGTCCTCCGTGCCGGAGACCTCAACGTGACAGGGGCCATGATGGTTCTGCTCAACGAAGCGATCCTGCCGAATCTCGTTCAGACCTGCGAAAACACGCCTGCCTTTGTTCACACTGGGCCCTTTGCCAACATCGCCCATGGAACAAGCAGCGTTCTTTCGCAGAGGATGGCCTTAGAACTAGCCGATTATGCGGTGAATGAAACCGGTTTTGGGGCCGATTTGGGGGCTGAGAAGTATATGGACATCGTGATGCCTTCTTCTGGCCTCAAACCAGCAGTAGCAGTGCTGGTTGCTACAGTTAAAGGTCTGGCAGCTCAGGGGAAATCCGATGGCGAAACACCTTCAGCGGGCAAGCCTCGCACTCACCAGGGCTTCAGTAATCTTGCCAAACACATTGAGAATCTTCGCAAGTTCAATTTGGCAGTGGTGGTCGCCATCAACCGCTTTCCTTCCGACTCCCTGGAGGAACTCGATTCAGTTCAGCGCTTCTGCCGAGATGTCGACGTCGAGTGCGCCGTGACGGATGTGTTCGAAAAAGGAGGGGCGGGGGCTCGCGAACTTGCAGCCCAAGCCATGGCTCTGGCGGACAGGTCCTACAATCGAGAAATCCTTCCGCTCTACCCTGAGACGCTTTCCGTTGAGCAAAAGATCGAGAAGGTCGCGAAAGAGCTTTATGGAGCCCATTCGGTCTATCTGGAGTCTGCCGCTCGCAAGAGACTGCAAAAAATCAACGAGCAAGGCTTTGGCCGGCTGCCCATCTGCATGGCAAAGACTCAATCATCGCTTTCAGACAACCCGAAGCTCCTCGGGGCTCCTCGGGACTGGATCCTCACGGTAACGGACGCACACCTGGCAGCAGGAGCTGGCTTCATCGTTGTCGTTGCCGGCAACATGCTACTCATGCCTGGCCTGTCGAAAAACCCGCAAGCTGTGATGATGGACGTCGACGAAAGCGGCCACATTAGCGGGCTTGCATAGCCTGCACCGCAGGTCGGCAGTGGCGGCAAAACCAACGTGAGCCAAGCCGACCCAAAGCCTGAGAATCACCCGCTTGTCTCTGGTCGATCGATGCAGAGCGCTTTAGGCGGGACAGTTCTTCTAACTCGTGTTTTCCCCAAAGCCTATCTGGACCTGCTTTCCCAGCTCAAAAAGGTGCAGTCGCGCCTTGTCGTATTCCTCGGCATTGGGCAAGTGTTCCAACATGAGCGGCGGTTTGTGGGGCAGAGTTGCCAGACGCCGAAGATAGGTCGAGTAGTCCATCGAACCGGCCCCCGGCCTCACCTCGCGGAAATGGACGTTCATCTCCACATCCCACGTCAGATCCTTGGCGTGACAACTCACGATCCATCGGCCTAGCTTGTCGAAGCACTCATTGAGCAGATCGGTGTTGCGATAGAAGCGGCTGGGCGAATTCACCAGATTGCAGGGGTCCATGTGTACAGCAAAAGCTGGCCGGTCGACCGCTTTGAACATCTTGAGACAACTGTCGGCGCTGTCTGGAAGCGTCCAGCCCATCATTTCGTAGCTGAACTTAGCCCGCTTGGGCTTGACGGCGTCGATGATCTTACGCGCGTTTTCCACCGCGGCGTCAAACATCCGTTGCGAGAGATTATCCGGATGCGGCCCATACCATACCGTGGGATTGAAGGAACCTGCGATATCCACGCAGCCCAGTGCGCCGATTTCCTCAGCTAGCGCTAGACCGTCGGTTACGAGCTTCAGGTTCGCGTTTCGCTTCTCCAAATCAGAATCCAGCAGGTTCACCCAGCGGCCGACTTCGGCGATCACAAGGTCACGCTTGGAATAAGCCGAAGCAATCGCCTGGATCCGGGCTGAATCCTTCAAGTCCACCTTCGGGCAATAGGCGGCCCGATAGCCTAGCTTTTGATGAGCCAGAGCCAAGTCGTCAGGATCTTCGCTCTTGACGAATATCGGTCCACCCAGCCGAAGCGGACCTGCTGCATAGGATTTCCCCGCTGCAGACTTCGCAAAGATGGAAGACCCAAGCAGTCCGGCCCCCATGGCTACGCTGGCAGACTCTTGCAGGAAATGGCGACGGTCAGTCATTTCTAGATACCTTGCCTCGCTACCTGACGATTGCGTTGCTGGATTGCTGAATCGTTGTCGCCCAAGTCATCCGCCCAGGTAAGTTGGACGTTCCATCGCCACATTGGTTTCAACGTTGCGCTTCCAGTCTTCCAGCAGAGGTCCCTTGATGCCCTTGGCCCGCTCGCGCAGGGCGACCATCTGCTCTGCACTATAGGGCCTGAACTGCTGTGCAATACGAACGTCGTCTTCAAGCTGGCCAAGGGTAGTGCAGCCAATGGCCGTGCAGTGGATGGGCAAGCTCAGTACGTAAGAAAGGCACTCCTGAACGCTGAAGTTTTGCATCAGTTTGGCGTTAGCGAAGTTCTTCATTCCCTGAATACCCAAGCCACGCTCCTGGGCCAGGGGCAATACCTTTGTTTCAAAACTGAGATATCCGGGGTCGGCGATGTGCAAGGGCATCAAAATGGTGTCGTACCGGTCATAGGCCTTCAGAAATGCCACATGAACGTCGGGATCACGATGTCCGGTAAAGCCGATGAAGCGGCATTTTCCTGATTTCTTGGCTGCCTCGAAAGCCTCTATGGCGCCTCCAGCGGCGAAAACCTTTTGGACTTCGTCCAGCTCATTTACCGCATGAATCTGCCAAAGATCCACATAGTCCGTTTTGAGCCGTTTCAGGGAGAGATGCAGTTCTTCCTCGGCTTCTTTGCGAGTCCTTTTCACTGACTTGGTCGTGATGAACACTTGCTTTCGGAAGGCCGGCAGAACCTCGCCATAGACCTCCTCTGAGTGTCCATTCCAGTAACTGTGGGCGTTGTCAAAATAGTTGATGCCCAGATCGCAGGCTCTTCTCACAAGGGCCTTGGCTTCTTCCTTGGTGATCAGCGGGAACCGGCCTCCGGCCTGCCCAATGATCGTGAGCTTTTCTCCGGTTTTTCCAAAGACGCGAGCAGGAATGTCGCCTGCTTTTAGCTTTGAAGCCTGGGCTCGCGCCGCGAAGCTGCTGCTAGCCGAGGCGAATCCTGCAAAAATGCTGCCTACGAATGTTCTGCGTTGCATGATGACCTCCGCAAGAGGAATTGACCTCACCATGCAAACTATTGCACTTGGTCTCGGAAATCAAGGGCTTTGGCTGCCAGAAAGTAATGTTTCAGTTAGGTGTGGTGAAGGACAGAAAATGTGGAGCAGGCGCTCCGCGCACGCTGAGTGAACGCGCGATAGAGTGCGCGTTCCACCCGCAAACTGCGAGACCCGGTCGTTTGGGCGGAGGCCAAGAAGTACAGGGCGGCGAAACCGATTGAACAAGTCTGCTGTCGGGTTTGATCTGCGTGTGTCACGGTTTTCGACTCTGGATTGGAAAACCTGTGTTGTTCACTCTACCCCAGTTCAATTCTTTTCCGGCAGAGGACTGCCCCTCATGCCTAGGCTGTTCGAACGACCGGCACGACGGCGGACCCGTAAATCCTTCCGGCCTTCACGGTGGCCAACGGAACCAGCTTCTGATGCCCGACGCGCTTCTGCTTCAGGGCATCTTCGAACTGAAAATCTCCTTCAACAAGAGAGAACACAGCGACATCCGCTTCTGCACCGGTCTTTAAAGTTCCCAAACCCTTGGGAAATCCAAAAAGATTGGCAGCATTTGTGGACGCCCGTTGAATCACCTCGTCAAGACTTAGCCCGAGATGGAGGAACTTCGACAGTGTCGTTGCCAAATCGAACACGGGACCATTTACATTGAACTGATGCACATCGCTGGAGATCGTCCCCGGAACCACACCCTCTTTGAGTGCTTTCTCTGCGGTGTCGAAAGAGAAGCTGCCTGCGCCATGTCCCACGTCCAAGTGAACTCCGCGCGCCATGGCACTCCGAACCTCCGGAAGCACCCTGCCGCGGTCGTTGAGAATCCCGCCCTCACCCCCACGGAAACTGTGCGTGACCACATCGCCTTTGGTGAGCACCGACAAGATTACCGGCAGTGGTGTGTGCGTGTCGCCTATGTGAATCATGAGTGGCAGCCGAACCGCTTCCGCCGCCTCTTTGGCTAGCTTGAGGGCTTGCAGATCGTGATCTCCAGCGATGTTGCGGGATAGACGCACCTTGACACCGAGAATCACATCACGGTTCTGTTCGATGGTCCGAATGGCGAGCTTGGGATTCGCATAGCCCAGGTTGAGCAGTTCTCCGTAAGGGTTGTCTTGGGAGAGCGTGGATTGCCCGACGACTGAGATGTTCAGCAGAGCAAAAACGCGAGTGTCGACGACGTTGATCACGTGGCGCCGGAATCCGGGGAAAGTGTGGGCGCCGGAAGAGCCGGCATCGACGACCGTCGTTACACCCTTGGCGATGCAGTTCGGGTCTGCCGGAATTCCTAAGGGTGCCACGCCGTCGTATACATGAACATGGACGTCGATGAGCCCCGGCGTGACAATCTTGCCTCCCGCGTCGAGCACCTGGCGGGCCATTGTTTCGGGGATGGTCTCGATCACCTCAACGATCTTGCCATCACGAATGCCGATGTCCCGATACGCCGAAAGCTGTTGTGAGGGATCAACAACTTTTCCCCCTTTTACGATCAGATCAAATGGCGCCTGCTGTGGACTGGCCATGCCCAGAAGCGATTGCCAGCCGCTGGCGAACGTGCAGACAAGAGAGCTTCCGACAACCGTATGACGCAAGAAATGTCTCCGGGTGTGAACATGAGGTTTTGCTTTTGCCAAGCACATAGCTGGGCCTCCGTGGATCGATAAGGCTCCCTCCAAGTCTCCTGCTGAGCCGTTATCGCGGCTAGTTATGCGATGGGCTAACGGTCAGCGGCATTCTTCTCTGCTTGCTAGACCACGCGTTGATAGAGGATAGCCAATGAACCATGACCGATGTCAATGCCGTTCTCGAACAAATTCCATCGAGCTTTTGACGCGACGAATCGCTGGCGTGCTTTCCGCCAGAGGTCCTGCTCGGCACCACTCAATCACGGATGCCTCGTTATTCAATCGCAAAAGTGACGAGCGTCCGTCCGGCAGCAATAGCGACGTACTGCTTGCCTCCGCTGGAATAGCTGATGGGATTGGCCAGGACCGGTCCCCCGGTCTGAAAACTCCACAGCAACTTTCCAGACTCCGCATGCAGCGCGAAAAAGTTTCCCTCATTCGTGCCGCCAAAAACCAGACCTCCTGCAGTTGCCAGCAAGCCGCCCCAGGGCGGGGAATGCAGCGGGAACTCCCAGCGCACCTGTCCCGTGGTCGCTTCGATCGCTTTGACAGAGCCTGACGGCTCGACACCTGGAATCCCTTTCATGCCTCCGGCACTGAAGTAGGCGCCGGCTCTGTACTCAGCCGTCGCGCGATAGGTGATGGTTCCTTCCTCGCGCGCTGCGACGTAGAGCAGTCTGGCCTTCGGGTGATATGCCGGACTGGCCCAGTTCGTGGCGCCATGAAGTCCAGGATAGACAGCCGTGCCCTGCGCGGTTGGCTCCGTTCCAGGAAGCACGAGGGGCCTCCCTCGGTGGTCGAGGCCCTTGGCCCAAGTTTGTTTTGCATAGGGCTTGCCGAGAAGGAATTTGCCAGTCTGGCGGTCCAGCACATAATAGAACGCATTGCGATTGGCCACCACGACGAGTTTTCGCAAGACGCCCTGAAGCGCAGCGTCGATCAGCACCGGAACGTGGTTTGCGTCCCAATCGTGAACGTCGTGCGGCGTGAACTGAAAATGCCATTTCAATTGACCCGTGTCCGGGTTGAGCGCCAGAAGGCAGTTGGAATAGAGATTGTCCCCTTCGCGCACCGTGCCATCGTAGTCTGGGCCCGGATTGCCCGTCCCCCAATAGAGCAGATCGAGTTCTGGATCATACGAGCCAGTGACCCAGGTCGCGGCCGATCCCGTCTTCCAGCTCTCGCCGGCCCATGTGTCATGACCCGGCTCGCCCGGCGCGGGCACGGTCCAGAAGCGCCAGCGCCGCGCGCCTGATTTGGAATCATATGCATCGAGAAATCCGCGAATGCCGTATTCGCCACCCGAGATGCCTACAACAACTTGCTCCTTCACGATCAGCGGCGCCACGGTGATGGAATGGCCCGTCGTGTAGTTTGCGACTTTGACGTCCCAGCGCACGTGTCCGCTCCTGGCGTCCAGTGCGACCAAATGAGCATCCACCGTGCCCAGAAATATTGTGTCGCCGAGCAGCGCGAGCCCGCGGTTCACCTGCCCGCAGCAAATGCCGACATCGCTCGGGATGGCGCGGCGATAAATCCACAGCGGACGTCCCGTGCGCGTGTCCAGTGCCGTGGCGTGGCTGGGCGGCTCTGAGATGTACATGACGCCATCGGCCACAATGGGGGAGGTTTGAAACGCGTTGAGATCTGGAACCTGGTACAGCCAGGCCGGCTTCAGACGCTGTACGGTTTCCGTCGTGATCTGGGTCAATGGCGAGAAGCGATGTCCCTGGGTGTTTCCGGAGTAGGTAAGCCAGTTGGCCGGTTCGGCAAAGGGCGAACGCAAGCGCGCCGAAGTGACCTGCGCGGAAATTTGCGGAGCTACAGCAAACAACAGGAGAATTGCCCAGACATAGGTGGAGGTTCCTCTCATCCTTGGACCCTGACTCATTCTAGTGGCGCTTTATGAGCGTCGCCCTTCTGTAAATCATAGAAATGCGACGGTCGCAGACCGCCGTTACAACCCCTGTTCTGGGAGCTATCGAGTTTTTCAGCAAACCTGCCCAATGCCTACCGGTCCCCTCGCAGTGAGATTAGATAGGCAACAAGGTCCTGGAGTTCCTCCTCAGTGAACTTATTCCGGTAGGAAGGCATTGGAGACTTTCCCCAATCCTTGTGCAGCTCGCGCAGTTCATTCTTCAGAAATGAATGCAACCCGCCTGAGTGATCGCGAAGCTGAATGGAAAACGTATCCTCATTCAGGCGCACGCCTGTCAAGCGCTTTCCATTCGCGGTTACCACGCGGACCTGAAGGAAATTGTCCGGCATGGGAATGACACGGCGGTACACAGAGAAATTGTCTGGGATTTCCGCTTCGGGATCGAGCAGCGCAACCCGCAAATAAACGGGACCGCGTCGGACTCCAATCTCCGTGAGGTCCGGCCCGAGACGCTGGCCGCGGGGGCCCACGGTATGGCACACTCCGCAATTACCCTTGCCCCAGAACAGGTTCTCGCCTTCTTTCCGATCACCTGGGAACTCGGCGGCTTCGGCACGACCGAGGCCACGCACATAGGCAACAAGCTGCCGGTTCTCCTCCGGCGTCATGCGCGTTCCGGGCATCGCGCCGCCGGGGACGCCGCTGGGTGATGACGGCGGAAAGTGCCGCATCGTCCGGCACTTTCAGCAGTCGCGGAAGGTTGAGCCTGGGACCTCTTCCACCCTCTCCGCCCGCACCGTGACAGGAAGAGCAGTGGGCCAGAAACAGCGCCTCGGGTGAGGCTGCTCGAGAAAGGGCGCCCATATGCACAGCCAGCGCCATTACGGCTGCCGGAATCAGGATCGTCGAAACCATTCTTCGAACCTTCTCACTGAGGCTAAGACACACGGCCCTTTGGTCTTCTGGCGATTGAACGCGCAGAGTTCTTGACAACGCTGCTATCTCGGCCCTGCATGGACCGATTCGGCATACACCAGTTCTCCAGTCAGGCCGTCGTAGTACTGGATCACGACGTGGGCCCTGGGGTAGGCTACCCAGCGGGGCTTTCCAGGCGCAGCGGGATTGTTGAACACGTTGTTGATCTGAGCCACCGCGTAGAAAGGCTGCTTCCTCAAAGACGCAGGCATGTCGTCGCGGATGTAACTCGACCAGCGAATGTCCACCTTGCGCCCCCGAGAGTCGAACTCCCCATTGGGCGGACGCCCGCCCTCACTGCGCGCGGGATGATTCTGCGATCCCAGTGGACCCGAAGCGAATTCCCAGACCCGGTCCGTAATCTTCACGGCAAAGCTGTTGTGAAGATCGCCGGTCATGATCAAGACGGGCTTTCCCAGCGAATCCCAAAACCGGATCATCTGCTCGCGTTCTTCAAGAAATGCCGTCCAGGCATCATCTTTGTTGTCTGGAGCGCTGCCGTCTGGGCCGCCCAGGTGTGGCACCGTCACATTGACAGAAGAGGCGATGAAGAAGAAATCAGCATCGCTGGCTTTCATGGCGTTCATCAGCCATTCGCGCTGGCGGCGCCCGAGCATCGAAGTGCCGGGCTTGTTCGGGTTCTTCGTGTCTTGCAGATCGCGCACCGAGCGAGTGTCCAGCAGGTAGAAGTCTGCGTTACCGACACGAAACGTGGAGAATGACATCCTCCCGAGTGAGTAGGCCGAGAGCCCGCTGCGGGCTGGTGCGGGGCGAATTCGCAGACGGCTCTTATCCAGCACCTCCACCACTTCGTACACGCCTGCGTTGGGATCTCCATCGCCAACGGCGAATCGCCCGGCATCGACGCCCGCGTACTGGCCACCCCAGTGCACGTGCAGGTTTGGAACCTGCTTCAGATCGACTTTGGTGAAATCAGCGCTCGCGTCAACAAGGACATCGGATGCCGCGGTGAGCGTCGCTTGGCCGAAGATCAGCGGTTGCGGGAAGGACAGCGGCTGCGATCCGGCCAAGTAGTCGAACCATGCCTGAATGCCGATGTCGCGGAACACCGTTCGCCGGTCGCGCCGCCCCACTTCAGCGGTGCCATAGACGTCGTTCAGAATCTCGTGATCGTCAGGCGTATAGTAGGAAGGCATCACTCGATGCCAGGCCGCCAGGTTTGCGCCCCGCTCCAGAAAGTACTTGTAGTTTTCCCAGACACCTGCAATCGAAGGCGCCAGTTCCAGGATCTTGGGTAAAGGAGTACTGGCGCCAGTCTGCTCGCGCCACTGCTCAACCGTAAACTCACGCTTATCCTCATACATCCAGTCACCGTTCATGATGGAAAAATGAACCGTGTTGAGAAGCCGCCTGAGCATCGTGCCGTAGGCCGGCAGACCCGGTCCCGTGCCGCCGGCGGGACGTTGATCGGCACACGAGCCAAACTGGAATCGGAAATTGAAAAGGCCGCGCGGATTCGTAGCCGCGTCGCGATAGCCCTCCGGAGAGGGCAGCGTGAGAAACGACCCTTCCGGTCCGGCGTCGCCTGCCGTGACGGGGCGATAATAGTAGCGCGTGTTGGGGTTGAGTCCCTTCAGGCGTACCCATCCTGTGTTGTCATGATCGGCTGTCGTGGTTGCGAATTCCGATGCCCGGTCGAGACGGTCTGGCATCCCGCCATAGAGAATTTGAAATTGACCTGGCTTCGATGTGCGTGCCCAGATGGAAATGCCATCCGCTGTTACATGCCCAAGCATCGGGCCGTGTGTGATTCTTATGGCCTGCGCGTGTGTGCTGCCCAGCATGATGAGGAGATGAATTGCCAGGAAGCGAACGTGAACGTGATGAAGCATAGAGTCTCCCCTGCGCCCTGTTTAAGTTTGCAGTTCCCATTGTGGTTGGGCATGAGGCTGGCGTTGCACTCGCCCCCAGATGCGGCCGAGTTATTGTAGCGGTTTCTCAGTTTGAGTTGAGCCCTAGATTTTCGGGCCAATCCTGAATCGAAGTTGCACCCGCCAGATCGCGGACGCTTCCTCCTCGACTCTACCCTAAGCGGTTGTCGCGAGTCCCTGGAGCGTGCTACCGTACTCATGAAAACGCCCTACTGGCGATCTTGCCGGGCACAGTCACTTGCCAGTAACCGTTTTCGCTTCGTCGTCGTCTCTACCCTCATGCTTAAAGTTCTCCGTCTTCACATCAACGGCTCGGTTCGGCCTGTTGAAGCAGACAGTGAGCGCACTCTGCTCAGCGTTCTCCGCGACGAGCTGGATTTGACAGGGACTAAGTATGGCTGCGGCGAGGGCCAGTGCGGCGCCTGCACGGTTCTGCTGGATGGCATGCCTGCTCGCTCTTGTATCACGCCGGCTGGGAAGGTGAATGGCCGCAAGATCACCACGATTGAAGGCCTTGAGCGGCAGGGACGCCTCCATCCGGTTCAGGATGCGTTTCTTGCAGCCGATGCGCTGCAATGCGGCTATTGCACGCCAGGCATGATCCTTGCCGCCGTGGCGCTTCTGCAGAAGAATTCAGCCCCCTCCGGTGAGGAGATCGCTCGAGTGATGAATGGCAATGTTTGCCGTTGCGGTACTTATCCGCGGATCGTGAGGGCAATCCAGACAGCCGCCGACGCGATTCGTCAAGGAAAGCGATGAATTCGCAAGACTGCCAAGACACCCTTCTCGAACCGGAACGCTACGAGCTTCACACGGGACCGTCCTACCGCTTTGATCTCGACCGGAGAGAGCTCTTCAGGCTACTGGGCGGAGGTGTGGTAGTGCTGCTTCTCGCCGATGCAGCGCCCGCGCAGGAGTCGGGAGGTGGGCGTATCGCCGGTCGCGGGCGCCAGCGCCCGGCACAGGTCAGCGCCTGGCTGCACATCGGCGAAGACGGCACAGTGAGCGTCTTTACGGGCAAAACAGAAGTAGGGCAGAACATCCGCACGTCCCTTACCCAAGCAGTTGCGGAAGAGCTGCCGATTGCGGTGGAGTCCATCAAGCTTGTAATGGCTGACACGGACCTGACTCCGTATGATGCCGGGACCTTCGGCAGCCGGACGACGCCTGATATGGCCGCCCAGCTTCACCGAGTCTCTGCAGCCGCCCGAGAGGCCCTGCTCGATCTGGCGGTTGAGCATTTTCAATCAGACCGGGCGGCCCTCACGGTTGCCGGCGGCAGGATTCTCCGGGCGGGAAGGCAGGAATCCATCACGTTCGGCCAGCTTACCAAAGGCCAGCAACTCGTGAAGGTCGTAGACGAGACCGCCCCAACAACGCCGGCTGAGCGTTGGACTGTTGCAGGGATGTCGTTGCCGAAAGTGGACGGGAAGGCTTTCGTCACAGGAAGGCACCGGTACACCTCTGATCTCACGCGGCCTGGAATGCTCTACGGAAAGATCCTGCGTCCAGCAGCTTTCGAGGCGACCCTGGATTCCGTGGACACCACTCGGGCAGAAGCAATGAAAGGTGTCACAGTCGTCCGAGACGGCAGCTTTGTCGGGGTTGCAGCTCCCGATCCGCAGATTGCCGCCCAAGCCATTGGCGCGATTCAGCCCAATTGGACGGCAAAGCCCCAACCTTCCAGCAAAGAACTCTTTGAGCATCTGAAGAAGCACTCGGGTGAAGGCGCTGGACGTGGCCGGAATTCCGCACACATGGCGGGTTCCATGGAAGAAGGACTCAAGGCGGCGCATCACAAGCTTCAGCAGACCTACACGGTGGCCTACATCGCCCACGTGCCTCTGGAGCCCCGAGCCGCGCTGGCAGAATGGCAGGATGGCAAGCTGACGGTCTGGACGGGAACACAACGGCCGTTTGGGGTGCGCAGTGAACTGGCTGACGCTCTCGGCCTGCCGGAGGAGCGCATCCGCGTCATAGTGCCCGACACCGGCTCGGGCTACGGGGGCAAGCACACAGGAGAGGCGGCCATTGAAGCCGCCCGTCTGGCCAGGTCTGCTGGCAGACCGGTGAAGCTGGTCTGGACGCGTGAAGAGGAATTCACCTGGGCGTATTTCCGGCCAGCCGGAGTGATCGAAGTGACTAGCGGTGTCTGCAACGACGGCACGATCACGGCCTGGGAGTTCCACAACACCAACTCCGGCGGCTCAGCGATTCGCACTCCCTACGACATTCCCAACCAGAGAATTCAGTTTCATCCCACGCAGTCACCGCTGCGCCAGGGTTCTTATCGGGCGCTGGCTTCCACAGCCAACGTCTTTGCTCGCGAGTCCCACATGGACGAACTGGCAGAAGCCGTCCACATGGACCCGTTGGAGTTTCGGCTGAAGAACCTCAAGGACAGCCGGCTGCGT